>Ga0102851_10000385_pt1 | contig 21843 bp, 18 predicted proteins | sample Mud3Dept3metaG_FD_79558 | JGI IMG/M metagenome (GOLD analysis project Ga0102851, IMG submission 79558) | Freshwater wetland microbial communities from Ohio, USA, analyzing the effect of biotic and abiotic controls - Mud 3 Core 4 Depth 3... | ecosystem: Environmental > Aquatic > Freshwater >... | reverse complement strand
GAGGAGTTCGACGCCTATCGCCGCGACGAGGCGGCGCAGCGCGACCGGCCCGGCGTGCACCAGCCGGTGTCGGTGCAGGACTGGCTCGAGTCGCGGCGCGAGGCGCTCCACGCGCGCATCCGCTAACGGCGCGAACGCGACCTCGCCCGCGACGGCGAGGCGTTCGGCCTCATCACGCGCTTCTAGAGCCGCGAGCGCACGAACACGAAGTAGCCGAGCAGCACCAGGAAGCCGGGCACACCACCTCGGTGTAGTCGTTCCAGTCGAGGTGGCGCACGTTCACCAGCATCATGCCTCCCACCAGCACCAGCGCAGGCGCGGTGATCGGCGCGTAGCCGCCCAGCATGGCCACCAGCGGGCTGAAGAAGAGCGCCACGAGGAACAGCAGCGCCACGACGACCGCGGTGAGGCCGGTGCGGCCGCCCTGCTCCACCCCCGTCGCACTCTCGATGTAGCTCGTGACCGTGCTGGTGCCGAGCGCGGCGCCCGCGACGGTGCCCACGGCATCGGACACGAACGCCTGGCGGGCGCGCGGCAGCCGGTCGTCGCGCATCAGCCCGGCCTGCTGCGCGACACCCACCAGAGTGCCCACCGTGTCGAAGAACACCATGAACAGGAAGATCGCGACGATCGGCGCCATGGCGAGCGTCAGCGCGCCGCGGACGTCCATCTGCAGCAGCGTGGGCGCGAGCGACGGGGGCGCCGAGACCACGCGCTCGGCGATCGCGAAGCGCTGCACCAGGGCCGAGTCGGCGATGAGCGGACTCGCGACCAGCGCGGCGTCGAGCTGCGGCAGCGCGAGCTTGATCACGACCGCGAGCGCCCCAGCCGCAAGGATGCCCCACAGGATCGAGCCGCGCACCCGCCGCGCATGCAGCCCGGCGGCGACCAGCAGGCCGGTGAAGAACACGAGCAGGTCCGGCGAGGCGAACTGAGGGTTGAGCCGCACCGCCGTGCCCGGGTCCTTGACGATCAGCCCGGCGTTCTGCAGCCCGATGAAGGCGATGAAGAGCCCGATGCCGGCCGCGATGGCGTGCTTCATGCTCGGGCTGATCGAGTTCATGACCGCCTCGCGAGCCCCCACCAGCGACAGCACCAGGAACAGCACGCCCGACACGAACACCGCGCCGAGCGCCGTGGCCCAGGGCACGACCGCGCCCGCCGCCGCGGCCGCGGGGATCGCGGTGAACACGAAGAAGAAGTTCTCGCCCATGCCGGGCGCCTGCGCGATCGGATAGCGGGCGTAAAGACCCATGATGGCCGAGGCGAGCGCCGCCGCGAGGCAGGTGGCCGTCATTACAGCGCCGAAGTCCATGCCGGTCGGCTGCCCGAACATCACGCCCGACAGCACCGCCGGCTGCACGAAGATGATGTAGGACATGGTGAGAAACGTGGTCACGCCCGCCACGATTTCCGTGCGCAGGGTCGTGCCGTTCTCACGCAGCCGGAACAGGCGCTCGAGCATCGGGGTCGACCTCGCGCCGACCGTAGTGAGATTGCCGCCGTGGCGCAATTCGGGATTGGTGCGGAGGCCGGCCCGGGGCGGCCGGCCCGGCACGGAATGCAGAGAGCCCGGCAAAGGGCCGGGCTCTCAGGGGCGAACCGGTAGCGAGGCCGGACTCAGCGCGGGTGACGACGACGTCCGAGGCCCAGGCCGAGCAGCCCGATGCCAAGCAGCGCCAGCGAGCCCGGCTCGGGCACGTGGAAGGAACCCCTCTCGACGTAAGTCGAGTCCTCGGGGCTCTCGAGGTTGCCAGGCGGGAAACCGGTCTTGACGATCAGCGATGACTCGCCGCGTCCACGCGCCCCTGCAAACGCGCCGGTGCCGAGCTCGGGGTCGATCGCGTAGCGCAGCAGCGAGAGCGCGTAGGCCTCGAAGCACGCCGGCTCACCGACGAACGGCGGCGCACAACCCTCGGGGGGCGGCGGCGGCAGGAACAGGTTGGTCCAGGTGCCACCGAAGGCGTCGCCGGCCTTCGACATCAGCCACGTGCCGCTGCCGACGTAGGTCGGGAACGGGAAGGCCTCGGGGTCCGGGTTCGGCACGAGCTCCCCGGCGAAGTCGAGGGTCCAGTCGGGGTCGCCTGCGAGCAAGTAGCCGCTGTTGGAGGACGTCAGTGCGAAGCAGGCTGCCGGGTCCTCCTGATCGGGACTGCAGGGCGCCGCGATCACGCCGCCCTCGCCGAAGAAGGGAAGGATCCGGCCCGCCAGGGCGTCGGTAGAGAAGAGTGAGAACAAGGCCGCCGCGCAAGTCGCTCCGAGGCTCCGTGTCATGGTCATGGCAGCATCCCCTTTTGTTGGTTTCCATTACCTGCGAGACGGTCCATGCGTTATGTCGCACAGGCATCCGCGTGGATGCAATCGCTGTGCCAGCGAGCGGCACCGCCAGCAAATCAATCGGTTGCCTTTGGCCCGGAGAAAGCTCGGGGACGGCAGCGTAAAAAATTCCGACGCACAACCGGTTGAGGCGCCGAGCGGCGCCGTGGATACGTGCCGGCGATCCGATGACTAGATGCGGATGACCTCGTTCGGGTCAGCCTTGAAGTCGCGAGACCGATCGGCGTCCGGATCGAGCACCGCACCATCCCGCGGACAGGTGACGAGGCCGTCGGGCACCGTGGGGTGCCCCGGCGGCAGATGCATCGGGCCGGTCGTGACCGGGGGATGACCCTGGGGCAGAGGCGGATGCCAGTCCGGCAAGGCCCGGCCGTCCGGACCAACGGCGCTGCCTGGCGGGCCGGACGCCACCTTCTCGGGGCCCACGCCGTCAATGGAACCGCAACCCGTCAGCAGCATGGTCACCGCGACGAGCGGAATGGCCGTCCAGATGTGCTTCATCGATCTACCTCCTGCTACGCGCTGACGCGGCCCTCGGGACATCCGGCGGCGCCTCATGGTGCTTGATCGCAAGCCCCGATTCTCCGGATTCAAACACCGACGACGTCCTCGTGGACGAACTGCCGCCGACCCGACCGAAGCTGACCACAGCTGCTAGACTCAAGGGCGTTTGGCCTCGTTGTGCGCCGTGACTTTGCGTCACGGTGGTGCGACTGGCCCTATCCACCTCGTCGGCGCACTTCCGGCCGGCCGAGCCTGCGGCGGAGCCCCATGAGCGACTCACCCCAACACTCCAGCGACGATGCCAGCCTGCCGGTCTCGGCACGGGTCCGCGCAAGGATCCAGCGGGCCCGCCACAGATTTCACGCCAACGACAACATCTCGGCTTTCCTGAAGCCCGGCGAACTCGAAGCGCTGCTCGACGAGGTCGAGGAGAAGATGCGAGGCGTGCTCGAGAGCCTCGTCATCGACACCGTGAGCGACCACAACACGCAGGACACCGCCCGCCGCGTCGCGAAGATGTACTTGAACGAGGTGTTCCGCGGTCGCTACGTGCCCGCGCCGCCGGTGACCGAGTTCCCGAACGCCGAGCACCTCAACGAGCTCATGATCGTGGGCCCGATCACGGTGCGCAGCGCCTGCAGCCATCACTTCTGCCCGATCCTCGGCCGCCTGTGGGTCGGGATCATGCCGAACGAGCACTCGAACCTCATCGGCCTGTCCAAGTACGCGCGCCTGGCCGAGTGGATCATGGGCCGGCCGCAGATCCAGGAGGAAGCGATCGCCCAGATGGCCGACCTGCTCATGAACAAGGTGAGCCCCGACGGGCTGGCCGTGGTCATGGAAGCCGATCACTTCTGCATGCACTGGCGCGGCGTCAAGGACGACAAGACCAAGATGGTGAACAGCGTGATGCGGGGTTCATTCCTCAAGGACCCCACGCTGCGTCGCGAATTCCTCTCCCTCATCAGCCTGACCGACTGAGGCCACCCATGCTCGTCCGCCTCCTCTATGCCAGCCGCGCCACTACCCCGGCCGACCACTCCGTGCACGATTCCATCCTCGAGCAGTCCCGGGCGCGCAACCCCAAGCTCGGGATCACCGGCATCCTGTGCTTCAGCGAGAACCTGTTCATCCAGGTTCTCGAGGGCGGGCGCGACGAGGTCTGCGATCTCTACAACAGTATCGTGCGCGACGGCCGAAACCAGCACGTGCGCATCCTCAGCTTCGAGGAGATCCGCGAGCGTCGCTTCGGCGGCTGGACCATGGGCCAGGTGAACCTCGCCAAGGTCAATCCCGCGATGCTGCTCAAGTACGGCGAGCGCGCCGAGCTGAATCCCTTCGGGGTCTCGGCGCACGCAACCATGGCCCTGCTCGACGAACTGATCGCGACGGCACTCGTGGTGAGCCGCGGCGGCTAGCCCAGAGCCGCACGACGGCAGCTCGGCATCGGTAGCCGCCCGGCCCGCCAGGCGTCAGTGGACCGACGACGAAGCCAGCGCCTGGCGTTCCCGCAGCCGCTCGTACCAGTGCAGCAGTTCGACAAGTGCCGCGGGCAGGAAGGTCAGCGTGATGATCGTCGAGCAGACGAGACCGGACAGCACGACCACGCCGAGTCCGCGATAGAGCTCGGTGCCGGCCCCCGGAATCAGCACCAGCGGCGCAAGGCCGAACACGGTGGTCAGCGTGGTCATCAGGATCGGCCGCAGTCGCGAGGCCACGGCCTGTCGAACGGCCTCCGACACCGACATGGCCGGATCGCGCAGCAGTTCGCGGGTCCGGTCCACCACCAGGATCGGGTTGTTCACCACGGTGCCGAGCAGGATCAGGAAGCCGAGCATCGTGATCATGTCGAACGGCAGCCGCAGGCCGACCCCGTTCAGCAGGGCGAGGCCGAGGATGCCGCCCGCGAGGCCGAGCGGCACGGTGGTCAGGATCATCAGCGGCCAGCCCCAGTGCGTGAAGATGGCCACCAGCAGCAGGTAGCTCAGGAGCGTCGCGATCGCGAAGTTGGCCCCGAGTGACTTGCGCGTCGATTCGAGCTGGTCGGCGGCGCCCGAGACTTCGAGCGACATCTCCGGTGGAACCAGGCCGTCCGCCTGCAGGGCCGGCAGCAGTTCACCCTGCACGCGGCGGACGGCCGTCTCGAGCGCCACGTCGCGCGGCGGCACGATGCTGAGCGTGACCGTGCGCCGACCGTCGACGCGCCGCACCACGTCCGTGTCCACGGTGTCGCGCAACTCGGCCAGCGACTCGAGCGGCAGCACGGCACCACTAGGCGCCGCGAGCGGCAGCCGCCGCAACGCGTCCACGTCCTGGGCGGAGCCCGCGCTGCTGTAGACACGCATGTCGATCTTGTCGTCGCCGAGGATGAACTCGTCCACGAAGGCGCCATCGCTGAGGGCGGCAACCGCAAAACCGAATCCCTGCGCCGTGAAGCCGAGCTCGGCGAGCCGCTCCCAGTCGGGGCGGACCTCGAGCAGCGGCTGGTCGAGCGACAGGGACGAAGGCTCTGAGTTGACCTGGGGCCGGTCGAATATCTCCTGCGCCTTGCGATAGGCGGCATCGGCGGTGGCATACAGCGCCGCGAGGTCGGGGCCCGCAATGTCCACGTTCACGCTGCGCGTGCCGCCGTCGTTGCTCGAGATGATCGAACCGCGGGAGGAGAACGCGCGCATCCCGGGAACCTCCCGGAAGCGGGCGTTGAAGGCCGCCATCAACGCGTCGATGTCCGCCGGCCGCTTCGGCTCCGCGATCACGCGGAGGCTGCGCGAGTTGACGCTCAGGTTCAGGCTGGCAAGCGCCGGAAAGGGCGTCTCGCCGCGGGTGAAGCGATCCGGCTCGTCCTCGAGCAGGGGCGCGAACTCCGCGTTCAGCGTGGCCGCGATGCGCTGCATCTCCGCGAGGTTGTAGCCCGGCGGAGCGATCATGCTCGCGAACACCTTCGGCTCCTCGCCCTCCGGCAGGTATTCGGCCGGCGGCATCAGCAGCACAACGAGCGCGAGCAGCACCGCGGGGATCCCCAGTGCCACCGAGCGCCGCACCGCCGGCGTCGCGACCAGGCGATCGATCGCCGCGAGAATGCCCGTATGGATGCGGCCGTCCCGACGCTCAGCCGCCCTGCCGGAGAACCCGCGCCGTGCAATGGCGGCCGGAACGAGCAGGATCGCAACGGCCATCGAGGCCAGGATCGCGGCCGAGATGGCGATCGCGATGTCGGAGAACAGCTGGCCTGCCTCTTCCTCGACGAACAGGATGGGCGCGAACACGAGGACCGTCGTGAGCGTCGAGGCCAGCACCGCGGGCCACACCTCGCGCACGCCGGTGACCGTCGACTGCAGTCGCTCCATCCCGCTTCGACGCAGGCGCTCGATGTTCTCGAGTACGACGATGGTGTTGTCCACGGTCATGCCGATCGCGAACGCGATGCCCGCGAGCGAGATCACGTTGATCGTGCGGCCGGCAAGTAGCAGGCCGAGGAAGGCGGCCAGCGTGCTGATCGGCATGCCCAGCACGCCGACGAAGGTGGCCTGGCGCGAGCGCAGGAACAGGTACATCACGACCGTCGCGAGCAACGCGCCGAGCAGCAGGTTCTGGAAGACGTTGCGGACCGAATCCTCGACGTACTTGACGTCGTCGTTCACGAGACGCAGCTCGAGACCGTTGCGCTCGAGCAGCGAGCGGTTCAGGTCCTCGACGACCGGCGTCATGGCGCGCTTGATCGCAATCACGTTGGAGCCGGGCTCGCGCCGGACCGAGAGGTTCAACGTGCGCTGGCCGGCGGTGTAGGAGAGCGAGCGCAGCTCGGCATGGTCCAGCCGGACCGTCGCTACGTCGCTGAGCCGCACGATCGAGTCGCCGCGCCGCGCGAGAATCAGGTTCTCGACGTCCGCGATGGTCTCGAACCGGCCGAGGGTGCGCACCAGGTAGCGGCGCTTGCCGCTGTCGATGTCCCCGGCGGAAGCGTCGCGGTTGCGGGCGCGCACCGCGTCGCGCAGCTCGACCAGTGTGATGCCGCGCTCCGCGAGGCGCGCCGCGTCCACCTCGATCCGAACCTCGCGCGCGGCACCGCCACCGACGTCCACCCGCGACACGCCCGGCACGCGCTCCATGCGCGAACGGATGTTGTCCTCCGCGAAATCCTGCATCAGGTTGAGGTCGAGGCCGAGCGGGTTGCCGTCCCGCGCGATCAACCGGTAGAACATGAACGCATTCTCGGAGAACGAGCTCGTGGAAAGCCGCGGCTCGTCGGCGTTCTCGGGATAGGCCGGTACCTGGCTCAGCGCATTGTTGACGCGGACGAGCGCGTCGTTGATGTCCACACCGAACGGGAACTCGAGGCGGATCGTCGCCCGGCTCGTCTCGGCGGACGACACCATGCGCTTGAGGTTCGGCACGGCGCGCAGGTAGCGTTCCTGCTCGATCAGGATCTCCTTCTCGACGTCCTGGGGAGTCGCGCCGGGCCAGACCGTCTCGATCGAGACGGTCCGGACCTCGAGGTCGGGGATCATCTGCACGGGCATGCGGATCGCAGCCGCAATCGCCAGCACGCAGAAGATCAGCACCGCCACCGTGAGCAGCGTGCCCCGCCGGCTGATGGCGTCGAGCACGCTCAGCCCCCTTCCACGACACGGACCGGCTGCCCGTTGCGCAGCCGCTCATTGCCCCGGACGACGACCCGGTCGGTGGGCTCGATGCCCTCGAGGACCTCTACCTGCACGCCTCCCCCACCGACCTTCACGGGCCTCTCGAGGGCGATGGAGCCGCCGGAGCCGTCGCGCACCACGAACACGCTGTGGCTACCGTCCGGATACCGGAGCAGCGCATCGCGGGGGATCAGCAGCGCCTTCTTCGCACCGGGCAGTCCGATGACCGCGGTCGCCGATGTTCCAGGCAGCAGTCGCCCCGCGGCCCCGTCCACGATCACGCGGACCAGGAAGGTGCGAGCCGAAGGATCGCTGACCGGCACGCGCGCCACGACCCGCCCGGGCAGCGACTCACCGCCCAGGGAGTCGGCGAACACCTGCACGATGGCGTCCTCGCGGATCGCCGCGAAACGCTCCTGCGGCGCCTGCACGTCCAGGCGTACGCGGTCTGTGGCGACCAGCTCGATCACCGGCGTGCCGCGCGCCACCCACTCGCCCACGTCCGTCAGTCGGCGCGCCACCACGCCGGCGAACGGCGCCGGCACGACGTGACGTCGCAGCAGCTCGGCCTGCTCGCGCTCCGAGGCCTCGCTCGCAACCAGCGCAGCGGCCGCGAGCTGGGCATCCGCTTCGCGCCGCGCGAGCTCCGTCTGGGGCAGGTGCTTCTCCGCGACCAGCCGGCGGGCTTCGGCGGCCAGCCGCTTCGCTTCATCGGACCGCGCGCGGGACTCAGCGGTCCCAGCCTTCGCACGATCCAGCGCAAGGGACGCCACCGCGGCGTCGAGTTCGATCAGCGGCGCTCCGGCACGGACCCGGTCGCCGGCGTCCACCCGGACCCGTGCGACGAGGCCGTCGACGCGTGGCGACAGGCGCGCACTGCGCTCCGCCGTGAGCGTGCCCGTCAGCCGAAGCTCGTCCGTGAGCTGCGCCGCTCTGGGCACCACGACGCTGACGGGGACGGCATCCTTTGCCCACGTGGCCGGGACTACACAAACGGCCATCAACGCCGCTGCCGCGGCCCGACAAGACTGTGGACGCATTCCCTGGAATCCTCGATCGGCGCAACGGCAGTCTGCCCAGACTAAAGGACCCTCATTGACCTGGGAAGTTCGGCAGCAAGGCGTCGTAAACTGACCGACACCCTTTGGAACCCGTGTTGCAGGAGATCCTCACCATGCGCTTCATCCTGGCCGCGGCCTGCCTGACACTCGGCACCGTTTCGGCTGCCGTTGCGGGCACCAACGACACCCACCCCTTCGGGGTACGCGACCTCGTCGCCTTCGATCGCAATGCCGACCCGAGGGTCTCCCCCGACGGCAGCCGGATCGTGTTCACCGTCTCGTCGCTCGATCTCGACGCCAACAAGCGCCGCTCGGACTTGTGGCTCGTCGGAACCGACGGAGCGGGACTGCACGCGTTGACGCGTGACGAAGCCTCCGACTCGAACGGGACGTGGTCCCCGGACGGCCGGACGATCTATTTCCTTTCGACCCGCAGTGGTTCGTCGCAGGTCTGGAAACTGCCCCTCGACGGTGGCGAGGCCCAGCCAGTGACCGCCCTGCCCCTCGACGTCGGCAGTTTCCTGCTCTCGCCCGACGGAACGAAGCTCGCGCTCGCGATGGAGGTCTTTCCCGGCAGCACGCCGTCCGAGACGAAGAAGCGCATGGATGGCGAAGTCGCAACGAAGGCAACCGGCCGGACCTACGACCGCCTCTTCTTCCGGCACTGGGACACCTGGGCCGACGGCCGGCGTTCGCACGTCTTCGTCGTGCCGGTATCGGGCGGGGAGCCCGTCGACGTCATGAAGGCGATGGATGCCGACTCACCGTCGAAGCCGTTCGGCGGGAGCGAGGAATTCGCGTTCACCCCGGACGGCAGGTCAATCGTCTTCAGTGCGCGTGACGTGGGGCGCGAGGAGGCATGGTCCACGAACTTCGACTTGTTTCTCGCCCCCATCGACGGGAGCACCGCGCCGCGCAACCTCACGGCGGCGAACCAGGCATGGGACGCGTACCCGGCGTTCTCCCCGGACGGCAAGACGCTGGCATACGCGGCCATGAAGCGGCCCGGCTACGAAGCGGACCGGTTCCGCCTGATGGTGCGTGCATGGCCGGAGGGAACCGCGCGCGTGCTGACCGAGGAATGGGACCGCTCGGCGGGTAACCTGACCTGGTCGCGGGACGGCAAGGAGATCTTCGTCACCTCCGACGACGTGGGGAACCACGCGCTGTTCGCCGTCGATGTCGCGACCGGCAAGGTCCGCACGGTGGTCGGCAAGGGGCACGTCGTCGCGCCGCAGCCCATCGGCGAGCGCGTCGTCTACCTGCACGACTCGATGAAAGGACCGGCGGAGATCCACACCGTCCGTGCCGACGGCGGTGACGTAAGGAAGGTCACCGGCATCAACGACGCGCGTCTCGCGTCGATTCGCATGGGCGAACCCGAGCAGTTCTCCTTCGAGGGGGCGAACGGGGACACCGTGCATGCGTGGATCGTCAAGCCCGTGGATTTCGATCCGGCCCTCAAGTATCCGGTGGCCTTCCTTATTCACGGCGGCCCGCAGGGCTCGTGGGCCAACGACTTCCACTACCGTTGGAATCCCCAGGCCTACGCGGGCCGGGGATATGCGGCGGTGATGGTCGACTTCCACGGCTCGACGGGCTACGGCCAGGCATTCACCGATGCGATCAACGGTGACTGGGCTGGCAAGCCTTTCGAGGATCTCCAGAAGGGCCTCGCGGCGACGCTGGAGAAATACCCCTGGATGGACGGCAGCCGCGTCGCGGCACTCGGGGCGAGCTACGGCGGTTACATGATCAACTGGATCGCGGGAAACTGGCCCGACCGCTTCAGGACCCTGGTCGTGCACGACGGCAATCTGGACGAGCGGTTCGCGTACTTCGCCACCGAGGAGCTGTGGTTTCCGGAGTGGGAGCACGGCGGCACGCCGTGGGAGAACCCGCAGGGTTACGACAAGCACAATCCGGTCGACTTCGTGAAGAACTGGAAGACGCCGATGCTGGTCATCCACGGCGGCAAGGACTACCGCGTCGTCGACACCGGCGGCTTCGCGTCGTTCACCGCACTCCAGCGCATGGGCATCCCGAGCAAGTTCCTCTATTTCCCGGACGAGAACCACTGGGTGCTCAAGCCGGCGAACAGCATCCTCTGGCACGACACGGTGCTCGACTGGCTTGATCGCTGGACCAAGTAGGACGGTGAGGATTGAGGTTGAACCTACCTTGTCGCCTTTCGCTCCGCCTCGATCGCCGCGGCAAAGTGAGTCGGGAATGGAACCTCAGAGGCCGGGAGATTGCCGCCTGCCATGAAGTAGTCCATCAACGTGTCCCGTCTGTCGTTCCAGACGAGCGCGTACGAACGAAATTCCCTGGCTCCCTTCTTGAAGTCAGGGGTTCGTGCCTGGGGCTCGTAAAGCTCTACCAATGTGAGCAATGAAACGTTGAGCAGCGACAGCTCGTTGAGGACCTGCCGCATCTCCGCATGTGCGGGGATACCGTCTCTGCGAATCTTGGTCAAATATGAGCCAAGGACCCCGGTGCCCTGCTCGACAAATGGCTCCTGCTGCAACTGCTTTTCGAGCGCTGCGTGCTCCTGTGCTTTCTCGGACATTGCCTCGAGAATCTCAGCACTTGTCAGGGTGGCCGTCCGCTGGTCCCCCGTCACGATGTGATGGGTCCAGGCCGAAAGAGCCAGCGCCGAAAGCGCGGCCATGGCGAGCGCGGCTGTCAACAACCTGGTCAAGAGCTTCTCCGATTAGCAGGCACTGCCGGATCTTCGAAGGCCGCGGGACCAGAAAACGTCCACGGTTCGCGGGCCAAAGGCGCACTGCACTTGATGAGTGCCGCTCTAGAAGGCCAACCAGTGTTCGACGTCCGCGTCCGGAGTCGCGGTGGGCATGGGCATCACGGCGCCGCCTGCGATCGAAAAATATGAGGGGTTCGGAGGCAACGAAGCCGTAAGGTCCGTCGAGTTCCAGACGAAACGACGATTGGGGCTCTGGTACGTGTTGTCGACAATCGCCGCATACTCCAGATTTCCGGAGCCGGACACGAACTGAATGGAGTTCACGCTCGACGGCACGGCGAAGGACGCTCCCCTGACCGTCAACCATCCGGCAAAGGTGGAATGCAGAATCATGCCGGAATGCGTGTCGCTTGAGATGACCGTACCGGCTCCGCTCGGCGAGGGAGTAATCGATACCTGTGGACCACCGAAACTCAGGGTCGATGCGGCGCTTTGCGCTGTGTACATTCCACCCTGGATGTCATAGCTCGTGGTCGACTTCACGCCGTAAATTGCCTGACCGCCGGTGTTCGAAATATTGACATTGATCAAGTGGACGACTTGATTCACGCCGGGCAATTGAGGTCCGTACGCGGCATTGATGTCCCCGAGTATCGTGGTGTTCACGCCAGTTCCGACGAAGTTGATGTCGGAAATCTTCACGTTGACGTTGTCACCCGATAGCCGGATATACGGGCCGACACCGCCCGTGAAGGTGATGGTAGGACTGCCACTGCCTACGATCGTCAGACTCTTCGTGATGGTCACCAGCGCCCCGGCGTAGCTGCCCGCAGCGACGATGATCGTGTCTCCGTCGGACGCCGCATCCACCGCGGCCTGCAGATTCTCGTGCGATTGACCCGCACCCACGGTCAATGTTGTGCCCGACGTCGGCGGGAACGCCATCGCCGGCGGCAGCGGCGCACCGTTGCCCGCTGCACCGACGTCGGCGATGCAGAAATATGCCCTACCTTCGTGTTTGACCAGATCGTTCGCGTCATAAGAGGCGTTCTGAGACCAGACACCTTTGTACGAAATTCCGCCAGGCCCAGCAGGCCCTTGCGGTCCAGCAGGGCCGGTGGCGCCCTGGGGTCCCTCCGGACCTGCGGGCCCCGCTGGCCCGATCGGACCGGCCATACCGGGTGCGCCGGGAATACCCTGCGGTCCCGCGGGCCCCATGGGTCCAGGCGTGCCTGCCGGACCTTGCGGACCGGCCGGACCCTGAGCCCCATCGTCACCGTTCGCTCCCTTGTCGGCGAACAACTGCCAGTTCGTCGGGTCGATCGGCGTACTCGTACCGGACGTCTCGGCGATGCACACATACGTGCTGCCGCCGAACTCGACGAGATCCTTCTCGACGTAGGACACGTCGCTCTGCCACGCGCCCCTCCAGACAAACGTCGCGGGCGTCGTTCCGGCCGGACCCTGCTCGCCTTGATCGCCCTTCGGACCCTGCGCACCCGGATCGCCTTTCGCGCCAGGCACTCCCGGCGTGCCCTGCTCACCCTGATCGCCCTTCGGTCCCGGGGGACCGACCTCACCTTGCGGGCCCGGCCAGCCCGGCAGTCCCGGCACGCCCGGGGCACCCTGTGGACCCTGGGGACCGACCGCACCCGCGGCGCCTGCGGGCCCCACCTGCCCCTGCGGTCCATTGGTTCCATCGGACCCCCTGGCCGCGAACAACTGCCACTTCGTCGGGTCGATCGGTGTGCTCATGCCCGAGGTCTCGCCGATGCACACGTACACGCTGCCGCCGAACTCGACGAGATCGTTCCTGAGGTAGGACACACTCATCTGCCACGGACCCTTCCACGCCAAGGCCGCAGGCAGCTGCATCGAGTTCACCGCGGACTTGAGTGCCGCGAAGTTGGCATTCACGTCAGCCGCTCGCGCAGGCTGGCCTGCCTGAAAGACGTGTGGAATGTCGACGCGGGCCTGCGTCTGGGCGTGAGCCGCACCCGCAACCGCAAACAGCAGCCCAGCCGTTGTCACGCGCAGCGATCGACTGTTCATCATTTCCACTCCTTTTGGTCCCAGTTGCCGTCATCCCAGGCGAGTTCCGCCGGTGCCGGCGGCGGTGTCACGACCGGTGCATCGCTCCCTCCGCCACCTCCACCGCACGCGCTCATCAGCACGCAGACGGTGCTGATCGCGAGCAGCCGCTTCGCCGCTGCCGGTCGACGCCAGCGATCTGGGGATCGAACCCGAGTTAATTCGTCGTCGAGGTCGACGACAGGTGCGTCTGTGTTGATCATGAAAAGCACCGGGGGGGTAGTGAGGCGCACCGGAGTGCGTGCCGGACTGTGCGTCGGCGTGAATCCAACTGTCCGGGGTCTCGACGGGAGGACGCCGACTGCAGCGAAGCTGCGGCTTCTGAGGAGGCGACTCACTTCGAATCGCGACGCAGCCAAGTGCGTGCGTGGCGTCGTTGACGTCCGTGCCAATCGTTTCTCGCGCCGTTCCATCCGTCACTCTCGCCGACTCCGACCCTGGAGCCGCTTCCAGTCGCGTGGTCGCAATAGACCACGAAGAGCCGCTCCGATCCGGACGCGCCTCACATTTCCTCTCGACCCCTGTACTTGTCCTGACCGTGCCGGCGATGCACCGGCCCGCTAGCCGATCATCGTCTGCGTGCTTGACCGCACCGTACTGCGCGCCCTGCGAGTCGCGCGCCGCGGTCAGCGGATCTTGTGATCTGGCACGGCGTGCTCATTGCGAGAGAGCAACCGGCGGCGAGCCTGCCGGACGTGCGCCACGAGTCCGACTGGCCGGCTCGGTGCGCCGGAATCGGCTTCTACGCCCGCGACCTCGGTGGGCCAATTACCCGAACGGACGACTCCCACCTTCTGGTCACGCAAGCCTGGCGGACGCCGAGACAAGCCGGCGCAATCACTGTCCGTCCTGATGCTTGCAGGGAAAGGCCTCCAGCAAGCCATTCAATACCAGCAAGGGGGCTGGGTCACTGAGTCGCTCAGGATGATCGCGCAGGTACTTCATCACGACCTCGCGGACCTGTGCCTGATCGACCCCTGTCGGGTAGCACGCATAGCCCAGCCCAACCGCCGCATCGGCGATCCCGTCCACGTACTCGACCGCCCGCATCGCGACAAATCGATCCGTCAGGTCGGTGGCCTTGTCCAGAAGCTCCAGTTTCTGCTTCAACACGAAGCCGGTGTCCGGTTCGCGGGCGATCGGCTCGGCGCCGAAGGCGACGGCAGTTGTCACCAGAAGGGCCGCGCTGACGCCGACTGCATTTCCAAAGAGGGTTCTTCCGCGCACAGTGCACCTCCACAGCTATTTACCCTACCTTCTGGGCGCGGGGGCAGCAATCGGAGTTGGGGTGGTCAGGGACTGCGCGTCGCGAGTCCATTTCTCTGCGCGGAACTCGGCGACTTCGATCATGAAAGGCATCGACTGGCCTGGCGCAATGCTACGCAGGTCATGCGCATAACGTCCTCGCTCAGGCTCCGGCACGCGGCTCCGGTCGATGGATGGAGCCGCACCAGGAAAAAACCCGGCACCAGGCCGGGCTCCCTGTCGCGTTGAGAGAGTTGCTTACGCCACGAGCCGTCGGCGGCTCATGCCGAGACCGGCGAGACTGAGGCCGAGCAGCGCGAGCGTGCCTGGTTCAGGGACGGGGGGCGGCGGACCTGCGATTCCCTCGGCAACCACATTGTCGATCACGGGGTCCCCAGCCAGTGAGGCCGGTAAGATTCGTCAGACTGCGAAACGTCAGGGTCGTCGATGTGTCGATCGCCGTGAAATCGAAGGTGTGGGCTGCGAACTCCAGCCTCCACGGTGCCCGCAAACCAAGCGTGACTCAGTATGCGTAGATCCCCGATAAATCAGCGGCGCTGACTTCGACCTGCTTGTCGGCTGGCCCATTCCCGGGGCTTCCGGCAAGGTCGAACGTCACTCGATAGACCTGTCCAACCATGGTTGCAAACGTCTGCGCGACGCCGCCGTGCACTGACCATACACAAAAGAGATGTGCGAGACGGCGCAGCAACATCTGTGCCAGTGACGAACGCAGCAACATAATCATCGGCTTGCGTGACGTGACGTGCATTGCTGCGGGGCGCTCTGTAAAGAATCTCGACGCAAGCAATGAATTCGGCTTGGGTCGAATGGAAAGACTGCCAGGTTGCCACCACGCCTGACGAGTGACCACCATAGCGGCGCTGCACACCACGAGCATTGACACGAAGCGCATGCTTGCCGCATGCGCTTCGATTGCCGGCGAGAGTTGCTGCTCGCAATCTGGCGCGAGAGGAGAGCTATCGCTGGGACGTACTCACGCCAGTTGCGCTCACGCCAGTTGCGAACCAGAAAGCAAAACGGCCCCGGAGGGGCCCTTCGCTTCGAATGTGTTGGTAGCAGGGGCCCGCTTTGGCACTTTCAGGCGGCGGGTGGAGATTCGTTGACCCCTGCCCTCGCCGCCCGGTACTGCCTGGTCAAGCCCGCTTGTCGGCATCGGATACGTCCACCTGTCGGATACGCTCGATTGTTGTTTTGAGCTGCTGGTGGCCCATAAGCGCCATGCCGGCCCGATCTCGCGCTGATACCGGGCTTCTCCCCGAATAGAGACAGTCGGAGTATTCTGCGTTACATCCGCAGCACATTCACGGTATACAAGCGTGGTCGCCACCAAAGTCGCCACCCTCAATCTCCGCATCGACCCAGCCCTCAAAGAGGCCCTGCGGATCGCGGCCCTTCGTGATCACCGCTCGATCGCCAACCTGATCGAGGTGCTGATCCGCCGGCACTGCGAGGTGCACGGGATATCAATCCCCGAGCAGCAGGATCTGTCGCTTGGGGCCGACGATGAATGAAAAGATGCTCAGGACGATGGTGGACGCGGCGGCGGTGAAGCGAGCCCGGATCATCGCCAACGGCGCCCGCTTTCACGTCGAGGTCGATGCCCCTGGGCGCAGCTTCACGGTCGAGACCGGCAAGGGCTCCGTCCGCACCTGGACGAGCATTGACTCAGCGGCGAAGTGGCTCAGGGGGATCGGGATAGGTCACGTCGCGCTCGAGCTCGCGCACTGGTCGCCGGGGCAGAAGTCGCTGCTGTGACCTCGACGGGAAGGGGCGATGGCGCTGGCCGCTCGCGCGGCGGGTTGGGGCTCGCCCTGGCGCCCGTTCCACGAATCGACCGGGTCTGGAAGGTGCTCTGAAACTCCTATCCGCGGCTCATCGCGATCAGCCTCTTTTTCTATGCACGCGCCATGGCGCAGCGTGGAGTGTTGCGCTGAGTCGATTTCAGAACTGGTAACTGACGTACGCCTGCGCGGTACTGCGATCGCGCAGGCTGTTGTACGTGCCGCCCCACGTCGGGTTCCACGAGATCGCAGCGGTCCAGTGGCCCGCGAGGGCAGCCTGCAGCGACACGATCGCGAGCATGCGGCCTTCGACGATCATCTGGTCGCCTGACCAGCCCCACACATCGTGTCCGAACACGACCGACGGAATCAGGTCGAACTCGCCGATCGCCTTTGGGTACTTGAGCCCGGCGCGCAGCCGGTAACCAAAGGCTTCCTGCGACACATAACCATCCGACGAGCACGACACCGGCGCGGCGGGTGGCGGGCACACCCCGCCGACGGGCCCCTGCCCGAACACTTCCTGGCGGCCGAATCGCGTCACCGAGACCTGCGGCAAGTCCGGCACGAGCTTGTAGACCAGTTCGGCACCATAGCTCATGCCGGCCGAGCCAAGCACCTTGGGGAGTCCACCGATGACACCGAGTTGCAACTGCAGCGCCTCGTGCCGTTCCCAGGCGCGCAGTATCGCGCCTGGCGCAAGGGCGTCCGCCTTCTCGCGCAATGGAGTCGGCGCCGTCCTGGAAACGGCGGCACTGATCACGTCGTACGAGTTGTACTGCAGCGGCTGGTTGGGCCGGTAGGTGAGCTCGCCGAGTACGGCGCCGGCGCGCCACTTCTTTTCGAAGCTGGCGCCGAACATCCGAATGTCCTCGGGGTACTCGATGAAGTACGTCGGATTGAGGTTGCCCGGATCGCCCGGCACGAACAGCGGGCCCGTGACGCGCCCCGACTTGGTCCCGCTGTAGAACGGCGCGCGCGAATGAAACTGCGTGGCGTAGAGCCCGAACTCGGCCGCCCAGGGCTCGACCGCATGCTGCAGCGCGAGGCCGCCCTGCCCCGAATTCGACGGATCCCGCGTCGCGGTGCGCTTCACGTAGACACCGGTCGCGACCGCCGTCCGGTCGGAGAGGTTGCCGAACATCGCCTTGTCGCAACCCTCGGCCATGAAGTCGGCCGCCGCGAAGAACGTGCCGCACTCGTTCAGCGTGGTCGGCTCGAAACGTAGCTGGTAGAACGCCTCGAGGCGCGTGGCCTGCGTCAGCGCGATGCGCCCGAACACCGCCGGAAACGTGATGCGCGTTTCGTGCTCGCGATCGACGCCGGGCCGCAGCGTGGCAGGAAAGTCCTGCGGATTGAGGTCGCGCAAACCGCCGAGCACCATCAGGCGCTTGCCCCAGTCGAGGACCTGCCACCCGAGTTTCCAGTCCACCGACACCTGGTCGAGCTGGTGATGACCGTGACCATAGAGGTCGTTCAGCGCGACGCCGCTGAACCGCGCGCGCGCCAGGGCGCCGGCATCGCTCAGCGGCCGATCCGCCGCAAAACCGTTCGGCACGTTGCCCCACGGGTGGCTCGCGTCCGCGGTGATGTAGTCGTACCACACCTGGCCGCTCGCCTCGATCCCGTAATCGCGCCACCGATACGACAGCGACAGGTAGCCCTTGACCACCGCCGCCACCGGGTCGCCGCTATCGAAATTGAGGTTGCCGTCGTCGCCGTTGCGGCCCGCACTCGGCGTCACCGCGTTGCCGACGATGCCGACCAGCGAACTGTTGGTGTTGGCCAGCAGCTTCGGGTCCTGTTCGTCGGTGCGGAACGCAGTGCCGAGGTACGCCGACCCGGTGACGGTCAGCTTGCCGTCACCCATCCGGTAGTCCGCACCCTGCGCGCCCGGGGCCAGCAAAGAAACCGCGAGCGCGACGACGACTGGACGGCAAGGCGCGCTGATGCGGACAACCATCGTTCCCCTGGGGCGTGTCCAACGTCCGCTGATCCTGACGCCGCGATCGGTACTTTTGCATCGTGGTTAATCGCCAGTTCCGCAAAGGCTCGGCGATGCCGGAAGAATCCGAACCTCAGGTATTCTGGGCACCTCGAGCACGAGGCGGCGCGGCACATGAAGCCTTTGAGCGGCCTGGATGGCCTGTTCCTGACCCTGGAGACGCCGGCGACACCGATGCAGGTCACGTCGCTGAGCCTCCGGGACCTCCCGGCGAATCATCGCGGGGACTTCTGCAAAGCCGTGAAGCGCCTCTACGCCCGCCGCCTGGCGCTGGCCCCGGTGCTCAGCCGCAAGCTGGCCACGATGCCTCTGCAACTGGCGAACCCCGTGTGGGTGCAGGCCGACGACATCGACATGAAGTATGACGTCCAGCGCGTGGCGGATAGATTCTATGTCGAGACACAAGCGTTTTCGGATGCCACCGGGACGAACCGGGTATCCGTCCGAAGCAGTGCGAAGCTGACTTTGGCCAGTTTGCGACTCAGGGCCACCAGGGCAGCGGTGCTGCTCATTCCGCGCTCGCGCAGCCTCAGGTAGTACGGAGCCCATTGGGTGCTGCGTCGCCCCTGCATCGCAGCGTTGTACAGCAGGCGACGCACTTCCCCGTCACCCTTCTTGGTCAGCTTGCAGCGGCCCTGCCAGCGCCCGGACTGCTTGACCCGAACGTCCAGCCCCAGGAACGCGACAAACGCATCCACGCTGCGGAACTGGCCTCGTTGCCAACTGGCCACCAGCGCCATCGCCGTCAGCGGACCGACTCCGGGGATCGCCTGGCAACGCTCGATCCATTCGGCCCAGCCCAACTCCTGCGCCTGCTTGAGCAAGGCACGGTCGAGCTTGCGGATCATCTGCTCGCACTGCCCCACCAGTGCCTCGGCATCCTCCTGCAGCACCCCCAGCCCGGTCAGGGATTGGTTCAACTGCACCTTGCAACGCACCAGGGCCGCACGGCGCCTCAGCAGCTGCCAAAACCGCTGTTGCCCGGGGATCATAGTCTCCCACGACCGCAGCTCGCCGATCTCCCGCTCCAGAAACCGCGCCAGCAGTTGCGCACCCTGCGCGTCCGTCTTCGCCCGCCGACCCAAACCAGCCCGGTAGTGCGACAGGCGGTACGGATCAATCAGGTACACCTCGTGCCCGCGCGCATGAGCAGCTTCGGTGTTCGGCGACGATGATCCTGTCCGGCCGCATTGCCTCGTCTGATTGGTTACCCGCGACGGCCTGTTGCCTCACAGTACTTGTTACCGAAGGCAACGACTCGCGGAGGAGCCTTGTCGGACGTCTTAAGCAGCCGATCTCGGCAAGAGCTGATACGGGCGCTGCGCCGGCGCTACCAAGAGGGTTGTCGTGGCGACAAGAGTCGCATTCTGGAGGAGTTGGTCGCCGTCAGCGGCTTTCACCGCAAGTCCGCGATCAGGATATTGAGCGGCAAGCCGTTGCGGGACGGTCCAGCCACGGGTCGTGGTCGCCGGCGGCATTATGATGAGGCGGCTCGCCACGCATTGATAGTCGTCTGGGAGGCCTCCGATCGTATCTGCAGCAAGCGGTTGAAAGCGCTGTTGCCGGTGCTGATCGGAGCCCTCGAGTGCCATGGCCACCTTTGTCTGGAGCTGTCCATTCGCACCCAGTTAACGACCATGAGCGCGGCAACGATGGATCGCCTGCTGCGCGAGGTCAAAGCGACCGCTCGGGGACGGCGTCGGCCGAAGCGCCCATCTGCCGTCCAACGCCAAGTCCCGGTAAGGACATTCGCCGACTGGCACGAACCGGAGGTGGGCTTCCTGGAGATCGATCTCGTCGCTCATTGCGGCGGCACGCTGGTCGGCGGCAGCCATGTCCACACGCTGTGTCTGACGGATGTAGCCAGTGGATGGACGGAGTGTGTTGCGCTGCTCGTTCGGGACCGTTCACTGATCGTGGAAGCCATCCGCGGCGTGCGCAACGCGCTGCCGTTCGCGATGGTCGGTATCGACGTGGACAACGGGTCCGAGTTCCTCAATGACGTCGTGCTCGGCTATTGTTTCGACTATGGCATCGCCGTGACGCGGTCGCGTCCGTGCTACAAGAACGATCAGGCTTGGGTGGAGCAGAAGAACGGGTCAGTGGTGCGCCGCTTCGTCGGTTACCACCGGCTGGAAGGACACGGCGCAGTCGTAGCACTGAGCCGCCTCTATGCGGCGACGCGGCTATTCGTGAACTTCTTCCAGCCTTCCTTCAAGCTCAAGGACAAGGTTCGCGTCGGAGCCCGAGTCCGCAAGCGCTACCACGACCCGGAGACGCCGTGCCAACGGTTGCTGAGTTCGCCCGTGATCTCCGAGCAGACGAAGCTGCGGCTCCGCGAGGTGGCAGCGCAGCTCGATCCATTGCAGCTGCTGGGGGAGATTCGACGGATGCAGCAGTATGTCGCCCAGTTGGCGCAGGGCAACCGGATGCCTGTTCCCGGCGGCACCAACGACGACTTGGCCGGATTTCTGGCTGGACTCGCGACGGCGTGGCACGCGGGCGAGGTACGGCCGACTCACGCTGCGAGACCATCGTCCACGCGGCACTGGCGCACGCGTCCCGACCCTTTCGAGCCAGTATCATCTGAACTGCGCCAACTTTGGGAAGCGAATCCGGATCAGACCGGACTCGAACTCTTCGAGGTGGTGTGTCGTGCTCACCCGGACAGGTTTCACAGCGGTCAGGTACGGACGCTGCAGCGTCGATTACGGCAATGGCGTGCTGAAATGACTCACCGACTTGTATTCGGCTCTGTCGCCGACCGCCTGCCGTCCGCTGCGGGTAACATTGTCAGTGAGGCAGCACGGTAACATTCGGATCTGAGGCAATACGACCGGTCAAGATAGTTGACGCCGGACATTCGGCAAGCCCCAGGTGATAGCGATTGGTCGGCTCCAGTGCCAGCTTCAACCTGCCGGCAAAGCCATCCAGCCACGCCTTGATCGCAACCGCATCGTTGCTGATCGACTACGAGCGCTCGCTGTGGTACTCGAACAGATCCAGCCGGTCCTTGCACACGCCAACGCCAATGATGACGTCCATTGCTTCCGGTGCCATGATCTCCTCCGTTGTGTCGAGCAACACGCCGGGGACTCACCTTGCGCAACCTTGCCAAACATCGGCCGCGCCAACGGCTAGATTCTTCATCGGCGCTTCGGTGAGGGGTGGGGACGATCTATCCGAGTCGGTGCCCGTTCGGCCCGATGAAATTCAATGTCCCTCCCACCCCGGCGCCCTCGATACTGCAGATCTCGGGCGCGGAGGAACATACAAGGGTTCAAACCCCTCCGGAACTGCGAAACCCTTCAGTCGTGCCGCACGCTCCACCGGGTGTTCGGCAGGTGCGAGATTGAGCAGCCAACGCGCCGCGCGATACAGGAAACGCAGCAACGTCAGGGTCAGCAAGCCTTCGACAAACGTCACGACGAAAGCCACGAACGGATTG
>Ga0102851_10000384_pt1 | contig 21875 bp, 20 predicted proteins | sample Mud3Dept3metaG_FD_79558 | JGI IMG/M metagenome (GOLD analysis project Ga0102851, IMG submission 79558) | Freshwater wetland microbial communities from Ohio, USA, analyzing the effect of biotic and abiotic controls - Mud 3 Core 4 Depth 3... | ecosystem: Environmental > Aquatic > Freshwater >... | reverse complement strand
CACCACTTGGCGGCGGCCTCGAGAATCTGCGGGCCTTCCTGAAGGTAATCACGGCCTTCGTTGCGCGCCAGGATCATCGCCTCCAAGGCCACGCGGTTCGCCGTCGCGCCCGCTTGGACGCCCATCGGATGGCCGATGGTGCCGCCGCCGAACTGCAATATCACGTCTTCGCCGAGGTAATGGATCAGCTGGTGCATCTGGCCGGCATGAATGCCGCCCGAGGCGACCGGCATGACTTTGTTCAGCGACGCCCAGTCCTGATCGAAGAACAGGCCGTGCTCCAGGCTGATCGGCGTGTGGGTTTCGCGCAGGGTGTCATAGAAACCCTTGATCATGAGCGGGTCGCCCTCGAGTTTCCCGACCACGGTGCCGGCGTGGATATGGTCCACACCCGCCATGCGCATCCACTTGCAGATCACGCGGAAGTTCATGCCGTGATTCTTCTGGCGCGAGTAGGTCGAGTTACCGGCGCGGTGCAGGTGCAGGATCATGTCGTTCCTGCGGGCCCACTTGGCCATGGATTGAATCGCGGTGTAACCGATCACGAGGTCGATCATGACGATGAGCGAACCGAGTGACTTGGCGAATTCGGCGCGCTCGTACATGTCTTCCATGGTGCCGGCGGTGACGTTGAGGTAATGCCCCTTGACCTCGCCAGTGGCGGCGGAGGCCTTGTTCACGGCTTCCATGCAATACAGGAAGCGGTCGCGCCAGTGCATGAAGGGCTGGGAGTTGATGTTCTCATCGTCCTTGGTGAAGTCCAGGCCGCCTTTCAGCGCCTCGTACACCACCCGCCCGTAGTTGCGGCCCGAGAGACCGAGCTTGGGCTTCACCGTCGCGCCGAGCAGCGGCCTGCCGAACTTGTCCAGCCGCTCGCGCTCGACCACGATGCCGGTGGCCGGGCCCTGGAAGGTCTTCAAGTACGCGACCGGTATGCGCATGTCTTCGAGACGCAAGGCCTTCACCGCCTTGAAGCCGAACACATTGCCGATGATGGATGCCGTCAGGTTGGCGATGGAACCTTCCTCGAAAAGGTCGAGGTCGTAGGCGATATAGGCGAAGTACTGCGCTTCGTTCTTGGTGCCGGGGCCGGTGTTCGGCACCGCGTCCACCCGATAGGCCTTGGCGCGGTACAGCTCGCACGCCGTCAAACGGTCGGTCCAGACTACCGTCCAGGTGGCCGTGGAAGATTCGCCGGCGATGGCCGCCGCGGCCTCGTCCGCGTCCACGCCCGGTTGCGGGGTAATGCGGAACAGCGCCAGGACATCGGTGTCCTTGGGCCGATAGTCGGGCTGCCAATAGCCCATTTTCTTGTAGGACATGACGCCTGACTTGTAGCGTTGCTGCGGGTCCGCCACGGCGCGAAGCGCTTCCTGCGTGCTGGCCATGCTGGTCTCCTTGCGTTAAACGGTTACCGCAGAATATAAACAATCCCTGACATAAGGGATATTCACATGTTTTTATCGTTATGATAAGGTTGCCTTATATGCTGACAGGACTTCCGGGCAGATGAAGCACGTCACGCTGCGCCAGCTCAAAGTATTCGAAGCGGTGGCGCGCCATCTCAACTACTCGCGCGCGGCGCAGGAGCTGCATTTGAGTCAGCCCGCGGTGTCGATGCAGATGAAACAGCTCGAGGGCAGCGCCGGCATGCCGCTGTTCGAGCAAGCCGGCAAGAAGATCTCCCTGACCGAAGCCGGCCGCGAAATGCAGCACCACGCGCGCCGCATCACGCAGCAACTTGAAGAGGCCGCGGAAGCGCTGACGGAGCTCAAGGACGCGAGCCGCGGCCGGCTGCAACTGACGATGATCAGCACCGCAAAGTACTTCGCGCCCAAGTTTGTCGCACGGTTCTGCCGCCTTCATCCCGGCGTCACCCTCAAGCTCGACGTCTGCAACCGCGCCACGCTGCTCGAGCGGCTCACGCGCAACGAAACCGATCTCGTGATCATGGGCCATCCGCCGCAGGATCTCGACCTGATTCTGCAACCGTTCGCGCCGAACCCGCACGTGATCGTCGCAGCGCCCGAGCACGCGCTGGCACGCGCGCGCCGCATTGCGCTCAAGCGCATCGCCGAAGAAACGTTTCTGCTTCGCGAGCCCGGCTCGGGGACCCGCCTTCTGATGGAGCGCGTGTTCGCCGAGCACGGACTCACCATCAACTCCAGCATGGAGATAGGCAGCGACGAGACCATTAAGCAGGCGGTGATGGCAGGCATGGGCATCGGCTTTCTGTCCTCCCACACCGTGCAGCTCGAACTGCAGGCAAAACGCCTGGTCACGCTCGATGTCGTCGGCTTCCCGATCGTGCGCAACTGGTACATCGTGCATCGCACCGACAAGCGCCTGTCGCCGGTCGCGCGCGCATTCAAGGAGTTCCTGTTGCGCGAAGCCGCCGCGCCGGAACCGAAACGCTGAGCCCGTGTAAATTCGACCGACCCCAGGGTAGCCGGCGAACCCGCCGCAACTCACGCGTCCTGCATCAATTTCGAGTACTGATACTTCATCGTTCCCGTCGCGCCGATGACGATCGCGAAGAAAGTAAGGAACGATCCGATGGCAAGCGTCGAAACGCCGGTGATCGCTTGTCCCACCGTGCAGCCCATCGACAAAACGCCGCCAACGCCCATCAGCGCGCCGCCGATGGCGTGGTTGACGAAATCCTTGAACGATGCGAACCACTCGACGCGGAAACTTTTGGTTGCTACCGCGTAGATGAACGACCCCACGATGACGCCCGCCAGCGCCAGCACGCCGAAATTGAGGAGCGACATCGTCGCAGGACTGAGAAGATAACGCACCGCATCGCCCATCGGGCTCACGAAGGTGTACGACTGCACCTGCACGCGGCTCGGGATGTCGATCGCCATGTCCGCGTACTCCTGCCACGCGCGGCCAAGCGGCCCGCCGGTGAGCCACCATCCCGCAACCACCGCGGAACCCATCACGGCGCCCCCGAGAATGTTGTCGGAGCTCCCCCGGAAATCCGCCGACCTGAACACGAAAGCGAACATGCCGGCCGCTGCCAGCACCGCTGCCGCGAAATTGAGCGCGCGCGACGGTTGCATGCCGAACATGCCGGAGAGTATCGAGCCCACCTCCTGCGTCGGCACGCCGTGCTGCGCCAGATTGATGGCGGTGGCGGAAATCCAGGGGTGAAATACCACTTCATAAAATGGCGTCCACAGCATCAGGTAGGACGCGACCATCGCGATCAAAAGCACGGTCAGCGATTTCAGATTGCCGCTGCCGATCCGCACCAGCGTCTTGTTGCCGCACCCGCTCGCAAGCGTCATGCCGATGCCGAACATGAGCCCGCCGACCACATAGCGCAGCCATGCGAAGCTCGCGGTGCGGTACGGCGGAAACGTTGCGGCGGAAAGATCGACGGTGCCGGCCGCTTCGAGCACGATCACGCCGCCCAGCGCGACCGCCATCGCCAGCACCCACGCGCGCATCCGTCCGGTATCGCCGATGTTGATCCAGTCGGACACCGCGCCCATGGTGCAGAAATTGGTCTTGTTGGCGACCGCGCCCATCGCGACGGCGATGGCGAACGCCGCCGCGAGCACCTGACTGTGTACCGTGAACTCCATAGGGCTTTCTCTCCGGCGTCAGCAGCGCATTGCGTGCCGGGTTCCGGGCGCGCGTTCCATAATGTCCGCACCCATCGTCACCGGAAACGTATAGCCTTTCTGCGCGCCAATCGGCGAGCGGAAATACCAGCCGATAACGGCGCCCAATGTACACACAATTGCCGCGCCCAAGCATTGATCTTTCTTGTCCGGCCATAAATATATTCGTCATCAAGCGCGGCCGCCGAAACCTCCAACCGCCATTTGATCGGGCGAACTTTCACCGGTCAACCGGCGCCGTCGGAAGCGTAAGCCTATGACTCTGCGCGCGGCTGGCGTATCATCGCATCATGCTTCGATAAGCAATGCTTTCCCGGGAACACAGGCGCGTCGGCCGACGCGCCTGTGGGGAACCTCGGCAGCACGCAAGACCCCATGGATTTTTTGCCCATTTTGCTCGATATCCGGGCGCAGCCCTGCCTGGTGGTTGGCGGCGGCGAGGTCGCGGCGAGGAAGACTGCGTTGCTGCTGCGCGCCGGTGGGCGAGTCACGGTGTTGTCGCCGGCGCTGAATTCGGCCTTCGATGAATATCTCGCCACGGGGAAAGTGGCGCATCGCGCGGCGAGTTTCAGCGCCGGGGACGTGACCGGATACGCCGTCATCATCGCCGCAACCGACGATAACGCCGTCAATCGCGAGGTGGCCGCCGCCGCCAAAGCGCAGCGCGTCCCGGTGAATGTCGTCGACCAGCCGGCGCTTTGTTCTTTCATCCTGCCCTCGATCGTCGATCGCTCGCCACTGATTGTGGCGGTGTCGAGCGGCGGTGCATCGCCGGTACTGGCGCGCCTGCTGCGCGCACGGCTGGAGACCCTGATCCCGGCGGGCTATGGGCGACTCGCCGCGCTGGTGGGATCGTTTCGCAATCAGGTCAAAGCCCGTTTCAAACCCGCCGAGCGGCGCCGCTTCTGGGAACGGATATTGCAAGGCCCGATCGCCGAACTGGTATTCAGCGGGCGCGATCAGGACGCCCGCCAGGCATTGCAGCAAGCCGTCGACGACCCGCGTCTCACTTTGCACGGCGGCGAGGTCTACCTGGTTGGCGGCGGCCCCGGCGACCCGGATTTGCTGACGTTCCGTGCGCTGCGCCTGATGCAGCAGGCCGATGTCGTGGTGTACGACCGCCTGGTATCGCAGCCCGTGCTCGACCTGGTGCGCCTGGAAGCCGAGCGCATCTACGCGGGCAAGGAGCGCGCTTCGCATACGCTGCCGCAGGAGGACATCAACCATTTGCTGGTACGCCTGGCGAAGGAAGGCAAGCGTGTCGTGCGGCTGAAAGGCGGCGACCCTTTCATCTTCGGACGCGGCGGCGAAGAGATCGCCACGCTGATGAACGAGGGCATCCCGTTCCAGGTGGTGCCCGGCATCACCGCCGCCGGCGGCTGCGCGTCTTACGCGGGGATTCCACTCACCCACCGCGATTATTCCCAATCGGTGGTGTTTGTCACCGGCCACTTGCAGGACGGAACCATGAATCTGAACTGGCCGGCGCTTGCCCAGCCGCGCCAGACCATCGTGTTCTACATGGGCTTGCTCGGCATCGACATTCTGTGCCGGGAGCTCATTGCGCACGGCCTCCCGGCCACGATGCCGGCCGCGCTCATTCAGCAAGGCACCATGCCGCAGCAACGCGTGCTGACCGGCGATCTCGCCACGCTGCCGCGGATCGTGCACCAAGGCCAGGTCAAAGCGCCGACCCTGATCATCGTCGGCGAAGTGGTGCGGCTGCGCGATCAGCTCAACTGGTTCGAGTCCTCGGCGCAGGATTCAGTCACCGCGGCACGGGCGCCAGACCCGGCGTGATCAAGGCTGGCCTTTGCGTTTTCCCAGGCCATGCTCGACCGCAATCACCGCCGCCTTGACCCGCGAGTCCACCCCCAGCTTGCGCAGTATTGCCTTCACATGCAGCTTGACGGTGCCATCGGTGATGTTCAGCGCCTTCGCGATCACTTTGTTGCTCAGGCCTTTGGCGACGTGTTCGAGGATTTCCATTTCACGGCGCGTGAGGTCGACGAACGATGCCGATGGTTGCGGAGCCTCGGCGCTTGGGGCCGCGTTGCGGCTCACGATGCGCGCCAGCGTGCCGAGCAGTTCCTTGGCAATCACATTCTCGCCCCGCAGGGCGGCTTCGAGCGCCGGCACCAGTTCCTCCGGCTCCATGTCCTTTAACAGATAACCCTGCGCGCCCGCGCGCAGCGCGCCGCTCAAATCCGAGTCCTCGCTGCTCATGGTAAGCATCAGCACCGGCGCGCCGATGCCGTGCATGCGTAAACTGCGCAAAGTCTCGATGCCATTCATTCCCGGCATCTTCACATCCAGCAGGACGATGTCGGGGGTCAATTCCAGCGCGCGGCGCACGCCCTCCTCGCCGGAGTTGACCGACGCGATCACCTCGACGCCGCGGCTGCGCAGCAACCCTTCGATGCCCTTGCGCACCAGCGCATGGTCGTCGATCAGCAGCACGCGCACGTCAACCCCGCAGCACCGGGTCGCGCGCGGCGGGCGGCGGCGCCGTAAACATCAGCACGATGCGCGTGCCTTCGTCGGGCTCGCTCTCGATCACGAGCTGACCGGGCAGGCGCGCCGTGCGCTCCTGCATGATGGCCAGGCCCACATGCTCGCCCGCGGCACCCGCAGTGGCTCCCGTCATCCCCAAGCCGTCGTCTTCGATCAACACAGTGTAAAAATCGCCCTCGTTGTTCAGCAGGATGCGGGCATTGCGCGCCCCGCTGTGCTTGCGGATATTGGTGAGCGCTTCCTGAATGATATAGAACACCTGCACTTCCTGCGCGGGTGTCAGATTGAGCGCCAGGCATTCGTTCTGGAAGAACGTCACGATGCCGGTCTCCTGCTGGAATCGCTGAACCATGCCGGCGATCGCGGGCGCAAAGCCCTCGTCGCCGATCCTGAGCCGGAAGTTTGCGAGCAGATCGCGCAGGTTGGCGTGCGCCTCATCCATCGCCTGCCGCAGATTGCGGATCTCGTTCTCGGCGGCACCCATGTCCCTGCGGCGCAACGACTCGTCCATCATCGTGAGCTGCAGGCGCATGCTGATCAGCGCCTGGGCCAGGGAATCGTGCAATTCATTCCCGATCAGCGTACGTTCCTCCATCAGGGCCAGTCGCCGCGCGTCGTTGTCCAGCCGCGCTTTCTCCAGGGCGAGTCCCAGATGGCGGCCGACACTGATGAGCAGATCGTGCATGTCCTCGCCCATTGCCGCCAGCGGCCGGTCAAGGAACAGGTTGTAGACGCCCAGGATGCGATCCTGGTATTGCACCGGTACCACCACGAATTCATGGCAGTCGCGCTCGAGCATCGGCCGGCCGATCAGCGAAGCGCATTCGCGCGTGCTCGACTGAATGCGGATGCCGCCTTCAGTCGCACACCAGCCGCATTGGCAGCGGCCAAGCGCGATCCGCCAGTCGCGCGCCACCACGGCGGGATCGAGCCCGCGGCTCGCGATCAATCGCGTATGACCATCGTCGGTCACCACGCGCACACTCGCCGCGCGCGCATCGATCAATTCGATGAAAGTGTCGAGAAAGCTGTCCAGCAGCTGGTCGAGACTGCCGGGCTGGCTCAAACTCGTCGCAATGGCATACAACACGTCGAGCGATTGGGTCTTGCGTGCAAGACGCACCGTCTGCGTGCGGTCGTCCGCGATGTTGTTCTCGGCAGGTCCAGGATCTTGCATGGGCGATATTATTACCCAGCGGCGCTCGGAAGGCTGCTTTATTCTCTCGCGGCCGGTCCCTGTCCCCTGCGGGTCAATGCGCCCGCTGCCGGCGGCTTGTGCGAGGGATCGTTGGGATTGATGAAGATGAATTGCTTCTCGCCGGGATTGATCTCGACGAAATCCAGCGTCGCGCCCGTCAATAGCTCCACGCAGCCGGGCGACACCAGGATGTTGATGCCCTGCGACACCGCCAGCAGATCGCCCTCGGCCCGGTCGTCCAATCCCATCCCGTATTCGATCACGCCCTTGGCATCGAGGCGCGCCGCGAGACGCAAATAGACCTCCCCGCCAGCGGATTGCTGAGCGGATGCGAGTATCTGCACCGCGGCCTCGGGAGTAATGTTGATCATGAATATCCGTTAGAGTTTCGTCAGGTCAGGCGCTCTTGGCGAACTGCATGCGTGGCTGGCCGACGGTTTTGCAACGGCGGACGAAATCCACGAAGCGCGCCGCCCAATGGTGGCTGCCCACGTCCCGCAGGTGCGAGTAGGATGCTAACAGGTTCTTGTATACGATGCCGTCGCCACGGCCATCGACTCCGTGGCCGCGCTCCACCTGGTAGGCAAACTGCGTCCCGGGCGGAAGGTTTTCCACGCTCGAATAATGAAATTCGTGGGCGCGGATCAGCGGCTCGTGCGCCGCCCCGGCACGCGGCCACAGCGATTTCCCCGTCTCGCGCAGTTGCACGTAGCCGCGACCGACCGGTCGGCGATGCATAACGATATCGGCGGGTATCACTCCGACCATCGCAGCCGAACGTCCGTTCCACTCGATGCTCCGCGACAGATACATGAGCCCGCCGCATTCGGCATAGGCCGGCATGCCGGCTTCGATCGCGGCGCGCAACTCACGGCGCAATTCATGATTTGCGGACAATGCGTCCATGTGCGTTTCCGGAAATCCACCGCCGATGAATACGCCGTCGACTGCCGGCAGGACCGTGCTGTGCAAGGTATCGAAGTTGACCAATTCCGCGCCGGCGGCCTGCAGGGCGTCGATATCGCCCGGATAGTAGAAACCGAACGCCGCGTCGCGTGCGATGCCGATGCGTACCGGCGGTCCGGTAACAGCGCTCTTCGCTGCCGGCAGCAGCACCGGCAATGGAGTCGCCTGCGCCGCGAGAGTCAACAACCGGTCGAGATCGACCTGCGCGGCAATGCAGGCTGCGATGTCATTGATACGCGCGCCGGCGGCCTGCGCCTCGTTGCTTGGAATCAAACCCAGATGACGCTCGGTTATCGCCATGCGCTCATCGTGCTGGATCGCCCCCAGTACCGGCACGTCGGTGTAATGCGCGATGACCGCGCGCAGTTTCGCCTCATGACGGGGGCCGCCCAGTTGGTTCAGGATCACGCCCGCGATGCGGATGTTCCGGTCGAAAGCCTGATAGCCGAGTATCAGTGGCGCAATGCCGCGCGTCATGCCGCGCGCATCGATCACCAGAATGACCGGCGCGCCAATCAGCGTGGCCAACGCGGCATTGCTATTGCTGCCATCCAGGTCGAGGCCATCGTAGAGGCCCTTGTTGCCTTCGATAACCGCGAGATCGGCACCGCGCGAGCACCGCGCAAGTTCGTCGCAGATCTCGCTCCCGCTCATCAAATACGCATCCAGGTTGTAGCAGGGCCGGCCGGACGCGAGCCCCAGCCACAGCGGATCGATGTAATCGGGCCCCTTCTTGAAGGGCTGCACGGTGTGTCCGCGCGCGCGTAGAGCGGCGCAAACGCCGATGCACACGGTGGTCTTGCCCGAAGATTTGTGTGCGGCCGAGATAAAAATGCGATTCATGCATTTCCCGGAGGTACTGCCGCAACGTCGCGATCCGCCAGACTGCGCGGCAGCAACGGCAGCACCTTGAGCGCCACGGCGGTAAGGACGAGCGCCAGCGCAATCCCGCTTACGCCCAATGCGACTTCCGGCAGACTCGGCGCATAAGTGGCGATTACGCCGTCGAAAATTCTGCTGGCGACTTCCTTGCCTGGAAAAATGACCAGCGGATAAGCCTGGCCGCCAATGATGATCACATAAATCTGCGCGAGGCCGCCCAGAATCACGCAGACCGACGCTGCCGCAACGACCCGCCGCGACCGGCTCCATATGGGGTGGAACAGCAGCGCGAGCGGCAGCATGCCGCCGATCAGCACCTGGCCCAGCCAGAACAGCGCGGTGTAGACGCCGCCGTCGACGAGAATAAAGCGCTCGAAGTCGTGCCGCCCGGTGAAATAAAGATTGGTCAGGTGGTAAACCACGACGAAATACATGAGCACGGCCACGAATTGGCCGAGCAGCGCTGTTAGCCGCACCACAATCGCATCGCCCAGCGGACGGCGGGTGCCGCCGCAGGCAGCCATCAGCACCAGGATAAATATCGCGAGGCCGAACGCAAACGACATGATGATGAACAGCGGCGCGTAAAGCGCGCTGTCATAGGCCTCCCGCGCCACCAGAAAACCAAATATCGAACCGGTGCCGGTGGTGAGTATCAGCCGCCACAAAAACGCGAGCAGCCCGAGCGGCTTGCTGTAGGCGTTCATGCGCCGCTCCAGCATCACCCACAGATATGCAGCCACGATGGCGAAGAATCCGGTGTAGAGGAAGATATTCCACGCGAATATCGACTTGAAATTGTAATGGGTCATGGCGACGATCAGCCGCTCGGGACGCCCGAGATCGAGCACCAGCACCGCCAGTCCGCCGGCGAGCAGCGTGATCGAAAGCACGCCGGAGAGCCGCGCCAGCGGCTTGTAGAGTTCGCGCCCGAACACCGACGCGATCGAAGCAACGTTGAGTGCTCCGGACGCGGCCACAATCAGGAACACCGCGAATACATGCGGCACACCCCATACGATCCGGTTAGTCATGCCGGTCACGTAATGGCCATTGTGCTCCATGTACCACGCGCCGCCGAGGCCGCCCGCAACCATGACTGCCAGCAGTGCGAGCAGCGCAAAAAAACCGGCGCTGCGGCCGTCGAGCTCTGAGTAATTAATGGTTGCCATGAGTCGCTCTGGGCTAAAGCCCCTGATAGCGCACGCCGGTGTTGAGCGCCAGATCCGCCCGCAACTGGATCGAAGGCTCCCGGCGAAGGCGCTGACGTAACTCGCCGGCGCCATCGTTGAGGTCGCCAAACACCATGGCTTTGCCGCCATCCTTGCTGCAGGCATCGACGCAGGCAGGCTGCCCGTCGCGATCAATACGATGCACGCACAGCGTGCACGACTCCACCGTGCCTTTGCCGCGCGGCACGTCCGGTTTCTGGCCGGTGACGGTCTCATGGATGAAAGAACGCGCACCATACGGGCAGGCCATCACGCAATAACGGCAGCCGATACAGGTATGTTTGTCTACCAGCACAATGCCGTCCGCACGTTTGAACGAAGCGCCCGTCGGGCACACGTCCACACAGGGCGGATGTTCGCAGTGCTGGCACATGAGCGGCAATGCCTGCGCGTGGCCGGTGCGTTTATCGCTCAGAGTTACCTTGCGTATCCACTGTGCGTCCGTCGCCGGGCGGCCATGCCCGGTTACGCCATTTTCGGTGTGGCAGGCGGTGACGCACACCTCGCAATCCGAGCAGCGGGTAGTGTCGATCAGCAACCCCCAGCGCTTGAGCGTGGATGCGGCTTCTTCCGGCGAACGCGCCTGCACCAGTTCGATCAGTCGTAAACCCGGCGTTATGGCGGCACCGGCGAATGCCGCTGCCCCCAGACCGAGAAAACTGCGTCGATCAAGACTCATCGCGCTGCTCCCTCGACACGCGCGGCCGCAACGGGCCCTGCGGCCGCGGCCCCGGTTCGCACCGCGAGCGGTTTAGTTGCGCTTGGCGGAGCGCGCGGCGATGGCGAATGACATTCGAAGCAATCCATCTGCACGGCGGCGTAGGTATGACAACTCTCGCAGAAACCCTCTTTGCCCAGCACGCTGTTGGTCTTGGGGCTCGCGTGGCAGTCGATGCAGTTCTTGAGACTGTGCTTGGTCGTGCGGATGCCGCGAACCATCGTCTGATCGCGCTGGTGCAAAATCAGTTTCATGTGATCGCGGCGCATCAGCGCGGTGGGCTCGACGCATTGCCCGGGTTTTTCGATCTTGATTACCGGCGGGGCTCCGCGTGCATGCGGGCTTGCCGCGACGGCCGCCAGTCCCGCCAGGATCAGCAGGAAGACCGTCGCGCCGCTGGCGCCGCTTCGCATGTCGCGTTTGAATTTCACGGCCGGCCTGTATCTAATGACTTCCCATGCCCATCTTGATATACCCCGTCGGGCACACGTCGGCGCAGATATGGCAGCCGATACACAGGCTGTAATCGGTATAAACGTAGCGGCCCATCGTGGACTCGGATTTGGGCGTGCGCTTGACCGCCAGCTGCGGGCAGTAGATCACGCAGTTATCGCATTCAAAACACATGCCGCAACTCATGCAGCGTTTGGCCTCGGTCACGGCCTGCTGATCGTTGAGCCCTACCATCCGCTCGGCGTAATGGCCCAACACTTCTTCCGCAGACGGGCCGATCTCGGTGCGCAGGACGCGCTCCTGGCGCGGGAAATGGCCGAGAAACAGCTCGTCGGACTGGCACACTTCGGAGGCGCCGCGGTCTTCGTAATTGTGCACGGCAAATCCGCCCACCGCCTTGCCATCGAGCGAAGTCCCGCGCACGCCACGGTCGATCTCGCGCAGGTTCGCATCGTTCACCGCCTTGTAGGGCGTAGGCTCAAGGTTCGCTTCGCGCAGTTTGTCGAGCAGGTTGAAGTGATGCACGTCCACCTTCGGACGCTTGGCCAGGTCTTTCTTGCCGAGATAACTGTCGATGCTGTCGGCGGCCACCGAACCCTGGCCGATCACGGTGGTGAGCAGATGCGGGCGGATGATATCGCCGCAGACGAACATTCCCGGCCGGTTCGGCACCTGATAAAACTTGTCGGCGGCGATCAGGCCCTTGCCGTTGTTGAATTCCTCGAACCCGGCAAAATCGCCCGCCTGACCGATGGCAATGACGATAAGGTCGGCTTCCAGATCACGCTCGCTGCCCGGTTTCTCGACCGGCTTGCCGCTCGAGTAGTCGAGTTCGACTACGCGCAACGCCGTGGCACGGCCCGTCTGCCCGTCAACGATGACCTTGCGCGCCAGCAGGCTGCCCTGAATCTTCACGCCTTCGCGCTGGGCGTCCTCGATCTCGTGCTTGGCGGCGTTCATTTGCTCGATTGGCTGCATCGAGATCAGCATCACATCGGCGCCCTCGCGCGCCGCCATGGTGGATACGTCGTGCGCCGTGTGGCCCATGACGACGAACTCCGGTCGTTGGGCATCCTTGATGTCCTTTACATATCCAAGCCGCCGCGCCACCGACACCACGTCGACCGAGGTATCGCCGCCGCCGACGACGACCACTCGCCCGGCCACCGACTGCAGCCGGCCCTGATTGAATGCCTCGAGAAACGCCACGCCGCTGATGCAGTTGGGCGCATCCGCGCCGGGCACAGGCAGTTTGAGACCCGCCTTGCAGCCGATCGCAAACAACACGGCATCGAATTGCGCCACGAGGTCAGGCAGCGGGATATCGGTGCCGATGCGCGTATTGGTCTTGACCACCACGCCCATGGCGATGATGCGGTTGATCTCGCCGTCCAGACTTTTGCGCGGCAGACGGTAGCCGGGAACGCCATACCGGGCCATGCCGCCGAGTTCAGCGTGGTCGTCGAACAAGGTCACACCATGGCCTTTCAGGCGCAGTTGATAGGCCGCCGACAGCCCCGCGGGACCGCCGCCGATGATCGCGACCGACTTGCCGCTGTCGGGTCCCGGCTGAAATGAAAAACTCTGCGCGAGCGCGTAATCACCGATGTATTGCTCGACCGCGTTGATGCCGACAAAATCTTCGACCACGTTGCGATTGCAGCCGGTTTGGCAGGGCGCCGGGCAAACGCGGCCCATCATCGACGGAAACGGATTGGCGGCGGCCGTGCGGCGGAACGCGTACTCCTGCATCGTCGTGCCCTTCGGCGGTTTCTCGATGCCGCGCACGATATTCAGCCAGCCGCGGATATCTTCGCCCGACGGGCAGCTCGCCTGGCAGGGCGGCGTCTTGTGCACGTAGGTCGGGCACTTGTCCGACTCGTCGGCCGTAAATATCCGCTCCTGCAGCGAGCGCCATTCATGATCGCCGTCCTTGAACCTGCGGAACGTGTGTCCGCTCTTCGCTTCCGGCTTGTTGGTTGGGGCTGACATGGTTATCTCCGTTTAAACGCGCTGTATGGTCGTATTGGCCGTGTGAATGCCGGTTTGTCGAGGCACGCAAACCCCGCCCGTCATGCGTTTGCCTTGAGCACGATCGCATTGCTCACCAGGCCGTGCACGCTGCCGATCATGTCCATCGGGTGCTTGTAGTAGGGCAGCACTTTGGTGAACTGGCTCTTGCAGATGGCGCAGATCGCAGCCAGGTAATTGACGCCGTGCTCGTCCACCACCTGCTGCAGCGCCTGCATGCGCGGCAGCGCGCCTTTGACGCGCAGCTCGACCAGATCGTCGGTCAGCAGCCCGCCGCCGCCCCCGCAGCAAAAGGTGCTCTCGTGTATGGTGTCCGCCGGCATGTCGTAAAACTGGTTGACGCAGGCCCGGATGATCGCGCGCGGAATCGAGAACTGCCCGCCCGGCTTATCTCCCATGCGGGAAGCGCGCGCGACATTGCACGAATCATGAAAGGTCACGATCTTGTCGTCGTTGGCGCTCTTGTCGAACGCGATGGCGCCGCGCTGCATGAGATCGTGCGTCACCTCGCAGATGTGCTGCGGCACCGGATAGGCCGGGTCGAGAAAATCGAACGGCCCGATGAGCGTGTTCCAGAAACTGTAGGCGACGCGCCAGGCATGGCCGCACTCGCCGACCACGATGCGCCTGACGCCCAGCTCGAGCGCCGCTTCGCGCACGCGCAAGGCGACTTTCTGCAGGTTGTCGCCATTGCCGATGAACAGCGAAAAATTCGCCGCCTCCGACGCATGCGACGACAGCGTCCACGATATGCCGGCGGCATGGAATACCTTCGCGTAGCCGATCAGCCCGTCGATGTGCGGCTCGGCGAAAAAATCCGCGCTCGGCACCACGACCAGCACCTCGGCGCCTTTCACATCGAGCGGGAATTTCACGTCCACCCCGGTGGCTTCCTTGACGTCCTCCTCCAGACCCTCCAGGGTATTGCGCAGCGCCGGCCCGGGCAGCCCCAGGTTATTGCCGATCTTGTGGACCTTGGCGATGATTTCGTTGGAATACTTCTGGCCGACGCCGACGGTGTCCATTATTTCGCGCGCCGCCATCGAGACCTCGGCCGTGTCGATGCCGTACGGGCAGAATACCGCGCAGCGGCGGCATTGCGAGCACTGGTGGTAATAGGTGTACCATTCGTCGAGCACGGGTTTGGTCATGTCGCGCGCACCGACCAGCCACGGGAAATATTTGCCGGCAAAGGTGTAGTAACGCCGGTATACCGAACGCAGCAGGTCCTGGCGCGCGACCGGCATGTTCTTCGGGTCCGAGGTGCCGAGAAAATAATGGCACTTGTCGGTGCACGCGCCGCATTTGACGCAGGAATCCAGAAACACCTGCAGCGCGCGGGACTGCGACACCAGCGTGCCGAGCTTTTTGACCGCCACGTTTTCCCAATCCGCCACCAGCTCCCCGGGGAACCCCAGCGGCTCCTGATGGACCGCCTTGGCAACGAACGGTTTGCTGTGCGCCATGCTGCCCGCCTGCACCAGCGGGATCACCGGGTACTCGCGCAGCGCCGGGGTTTCGAATTCGGCCATGATTATCGCCGCACGCCGGAACTGACGTTGTCGATCCGCGCGGTCCACCCCGCCACGTGACGGTGCTCGCGCGGATCATCCGCCTGATTGCGGGTCGGGCTGAAAAACACCCCCGGCGCGTGCAGCAGCTTGCTGATGGGAAACACGATCATGAGCGTCGCGACCAGCGCGAGGTGTATCAGCAGCGCGGGATCCTCCGGCAGCGGCTGCCAGTTCAACCCCATGAGCCCGTAGAAAAATGTCTTGAGCGCCACGATGTCGGTGTGGGCGACGTATTTCATGGCAAGTCCGCTCGCCGCGATCGCAACCAGGAGGGCGAGCATCAGATGATCGGAAGGACTGCTGATGTAGCGCACGCGGTCGACCAGAAAGCGGCGCGCCCACAGGCCGGTGAGGCCGGCCAGCATGGCGAAGCCGGCGTAGAGGCCAAACGGCTGGATCAGCGCCACCCAGTTCCACACCGGGTCGGTGAAATAGCGCAGATGGCGCAACAGCACCAGCAGCAGCGCGACGTGAAACATCCAGCCGAACAGCCAGATCCATTTATTGGCTTTGAACAGGCTCTCGAACAGCGTGACTTCCTTGAGCATGCGCAACACGACGCCCGCGCGCGTCGTGGGCGCTGGTGTCGTCGGTATCTTCAGCGGCTGGGGTGTGCGGGCATACAACCAGATGTGGTACGCGACGCCACCGGCCAGCATCGCCGCCGCCGCATAGAACAGGACCGCAACGACGATGGTCAGCGCCGACATGGATTCGATTGCGACGAGACGGTGACCCGGCGCCGGCGCGTCAAATCAGCGCTAGACACAACCGGTCGGCTTGGGCAGGCCGGCGTACTTGCATGCCTGCTTGGCCGGGCCATACGGAAACAGTTCGTAGAGGTATTTGCTGTTGCCCTTCTCCGGACCGAGTTTCTTGCCGATCGCCTTGGTCAGCACGCGCACCGCCGGGGCGATCTGATACTCGTCGTAGTACTCGCGCAGGAAGTTGATCACCTGCCAGTGGCTTTCGGTCAACTCGCAGTCTTCCATGCGCGCCATCTCCTTGCAGACCTCCTCGGTCCAGTCGGTGCGGCTGGTAAGATAGCCCTCTTCATCGGTTTCGATCGTCTGTCCATTCATTACGAGAGGCATGCTGTAGTCTCCTTGTAGGTTAAATGACGCGGCGAAACGCACGCGCCCGCAAAGTCAAAGCCACGACTGCACCGCGTTGTGGCTCGCCACCAGATCAACAAAACCGCCGTAGTCGACGAGTTGGATGCCTTCAAGCACCGCATCCTGCATACCCCTCGCCTCCAGGTCCGGGCGCAGCGCATAGATCTTCATCTGGCCCAGCGCCGCCTTGATCTTCGATTCCGCGATATTGCCGCGCGTCACCGCGTAGACGCCGTCCTCGATCAGCAGCACCGCGCTGCCGTCCCTGCCGAAACGCAGGCAACTGTCCAGCGCATTTCTTTCAAACGGGGACTTGTTTACGATATGCAGCATACCGATCCTCAGAAACCGATCACAACGTCCTGCTGGTCCATCAACTCGGCCATCTGTGCCGCGCTCAGCACCTCCACCGGCACCAGCAGGTTGTCCTCGGTCAGGCCGCGCGCCGCCAGCGAGTCCGCGTCGACGTAAAGCTTCTCGATATCGTAACCGTCGAGCGCGCGGTACGCCGGCGAAAAATTCTTCACGTCGATCGCCTTGGTCTGCTGACCCTTGACCAGTTCGTAGACGCCGTCGTCAAGAAATACCATGCTGATGTCCTGGTCGAACGCCGCGCTGATCAGCACCACTTCGAGCGCTTCGAGCGCATAAACGGTGCCATGAGGCGCCCTGCGATTGACGAACATGAATTTCTTGATGGTGCCGGACGTTTCCTCCTGCATCTCGCCGCCTTCCGTCAGGTCACTCATAACGCACCCGCGTCAGTCGCCGAAAACCACGAGGCGGTCGGCCTGGATTCCCGCCTCGACCAACTGGCCGAGGCCCGAAATGCGGAAGCCCTTGGCCAGAATCTCGTCCTTGATGCCGCGGCGCAGCGCGGCCGCCACGCACACGACCAGATCGATGCCGTGCTCTTCCGCGAGTTTCGACCAGCGGTTCACGATATGGCGGTCGTCCTGCGGCGGTTCGGTCAGGCGGGTCGCGTTGTTGACCCCGTCGTGGTAGAAAAACACGCGGTAAATCTGGTGTCCTTTCGCCAGGGCGGCCATGGCGAATTGGTAGGCGGTATCCGACGCCTGATGGGTGTAAGGCCCTTCGTTGACCAGTATGCCTAACTTCATATGCGGACCCGCGGCTCCTGACATCAAAACCTGATATGCGTTGACGCGTTCAGGCTGTTGCGCGCGCCGCGCCAGTTGTCGATATGAAACTTGGTGAACGGCAGTCCGGTGAGTTCGAAAAACCGCGGCCAGCCGATGCGTTCCACCCAGTCGCCCACGCGCTCCCAGTCCCTGGCGTCCTGCTTGTAGACCGCCAGTATCTTCTTCACGATCGCCGCAGCTTCCGGCCAGCGCGGCGGGTTGTTGGGTATGCCCGCTGCCACCAGCTTGTGGAACATGGGCTTGGAGCGCGCATTCGAATTCTTGCCGCCCACCCAGATCGCGAGCTTGGAATGATCGGCATCGTTGATCTGCATCGGCGGGCAGGGCGGATAGCACGCGCCGCAGCAGATGCATTTCTTCTCGTCGACTTCGAGCGAAGGCTTGCCGTTTACGATCGCGGGGCGGATCGCCGCGACCGGGCAGCGTGCGACCACCGACGGACGCTCGCACACATTGGCGACCAGGTCGTGGTTGATCTTGGGCGGCTTGGTGTACTGCACGTTGATGGCGATGTCGCCCTGACCGCCGCAATTGATCTGGCAGCACGAGGTCGTAATGTGCACGCGGTTGGGCATTTCCTCCCTGACGAATTCCGTGTGCAGCTCATCCATCAGCGCCTTGACGACGCCGGACGCGTCGGTGCCGGGAATGTCGCAATGCAGCCAGCCCTGGGTGTGCGAAATCATGGTCACCGAGTTGCCGGTGCCGCCGACCGGGTAGCCCGCGGCTTCGATGGCCTTGATCAGCGGCGCGACTTTTTCCCACTTGGAAACCATCACCTCCATGTTGGAGCGGATGGTGAAGCGCACGTAACCTTCGCCGTACTTATCGATAATGTCGCACAGCAGGTTGATCTCATAGGGGCCGAGCTGGCGCTGGGTGCCCAGGCGCACGGTCCAGATCTCGTCGCCCGAGTGCGCCACGTGATGCAGCACGCCCGGACGCGGACGGTCGTGGTATTTCCAGTTGCCGAAATTCTTGAGCATCAGCGGATGCATGTACTGCATGCCGTCGGGGCAGCCGCTCTCGATCGGCTGGCGCATTTTCTTCTTCGTCACTGCCTGGGTCTGATCCATCATTGCCTCCGCGAATACCCGGTTGCCGCTTAAGCGGTTGCCGGCTGCTTGCGCTGCATCCACTTCTCCGCTTCCTGGTCCCACTCATCCATGCGCACGTACGAGCTCGTGCGCGGATGACTGATCATGTGCGGATCAACGTCGATGCCAATACCCTCGAGGAAGTTCACCAGGCCGATGCGCTCGATCATCTCGCCGCAGCGTTCGTGTTCGAGGCCGTTCTCCGCCCAGAAGTCGATGACATTGGCGGCTATTTCGCGCAGCTTTTCATAATCCTCGTCGGTATCGAGCTTCATGAACGGCACGATCACCGTGCCCATGGTGTCGCCGATCTTCAGGGTTCGCTTGCCGCCGATCAGGAGCGTAATGCCCTTGTCCTTGCCGGGCGACAATGCCTTGGTCATGACATTGATGCAGTGCATGCAGCGCACGCAGTTGCGGTTGTCGATCGCGAGCGTGTCGTCATCGTTCAGCGAAAGCGCCTTGGTCGGGCAGCGCGCGACCACGTTGTCGATGGTGTACTTGCGGCCGTGGCTCCCGACGTAGGCCTTGACTTCCGCCTGATCGACCTGGATATCGTCACGCCAGGTCCCGATCACGGCAAAGTCGGCCCGCTGGATGGAGTTCATGCAGTCGTTGGGACAGCCGGACACCTTGAATTTGAATTTGTACGGCAGCGCCGGACGGTGCATGTCGTCGATGAAGTTGTTGACCAGCGTGCGGTGAACTTTCATCTCATTGCAGTTCGACTGCTCGCAGCGCGCCGCCCCGACGCACGACATCGCCGTGCGCACGCAGGGACCGGCGCCGCCGAGGTCGAAACCGTATTCATTGATTTCATCGAAAAAATGCTGCGTGTTCTCGCTGGTCGAGCCGATGAACATGATATTGCCGGTCTGGCCGTGAAACGCGATGAGCCCCGAGCCCCACTTGTTCCACGAGTTCGAGAGCTGGCGCAGCATTTTCGTGGTGTAATGATTGCCGGCGGGCGGCTGCACACGCAGCGTGTGAAACTCTTTCGACTCGGGAAACATGGCGGCGACTTCCGAGAAGCGCGGAATGATGCCGCCGCCGTAGCCGAATACCGATACCGTGCCGCCCTTCCAGTAGCCCAGGCGCGTCTTGTACGAGTGCTCGAGCTGACCGAGCACGTCGACCATCATGTTGTTGCCGTGGGCGAGTCGCTTCAGCCCCGTAACGAAGCTCGGCCACGGGCCGTCAACGAGCTGGTCGAGCATCGGCGTCTGGTGGAACGGCTTGGTGGATTTCTTCTCGCGCGGGAGATAACTGCTATGCCGTTCAGGATCAACCGGCTTGGGCCGCTCGGACATGGGTTCTCCTCCTGTAAAACTCGTCTAAAAACAATCGGGACGAGACGATTTCGCAAGTCTAAGGGCAGTCGCGCCGCTGAACCGCGGTTTTTAGGGATAGAGGCGGTCCCAAGACACCCCCCTTAAGGAATAGGTCAATCGCAGAGGTCAAAACATATGTTCATGAAAACATGGGCTTAATGGATTTGTGGAACGCGGCGAACCAGGTCCGCGTTATGCCCGAGCATCAGCGCAGCCGATTCAATAACTGTCCGCAATCCAGTACATTCGCCCAGACGCATGAAAACAACGGACCCAGACGTGAACGTCGATATGCCCATGCCTGATGCAGCGATATCGGCCGCCCTGCGCGGACCGTTTGCGCTGGATGACGACACGGCGTATCGACGCTGGCGCGACCAGAAACTTGCCCGCTATCCGCGGCGGGTCGAGGACCTGATCGTCGAAGTGCATGATCCGCGCAAGCTGCGCGCCAGCGAGGCGGCAGAGCTGCGCCGCGTGTGCCGTATTGCCAATCTGGCGATCTACGCGAGTCCGCTGGCCGGTGTCGCCGACAAGAACTTGCCGCGCCGCCTCGGCGCGCAACTGGGGCTCGCACGCCACGTCGCGAATCCGCTTGCCGATGACGACGGCATCAGTTCACTCGAGGTCGTGCCGGGCAAGATGACGCGCGGATACATCCCCTACTCCAGCCAGCGCCTGCTGTGGCATACCGACGGATATTACAACGCGATGCCGGACAGCATACGCGCGTTTATCCTCCACTGCGTACAACCTGCCGATGGCGGCGTCAATCGCCTGCTCGACCACGAGATTGCGTACATTTTGCTGCGCGATGCCGATCCCGAATACGTTCGCGCGCTTGCGGCGGACGACGCAATGACGATTCCAGCCAACACCGAGTCCGGCGTTGCGACCCGCCCCGCGCGGACCGGGCCGGTGTTTTCCGTTGATGCGGCAGACGGCAGCCTGCATATGCGCTATACCGCGCGCACCCGCAGTATCGAATGGCGATCCGACGACGTCACGCGCGCCGCGCGGCAGTTTCTGGAACAATTGCTGACCGGCGATTCCCAATACGTTTTCACGCATCGCCTGGCCGGGGGCGAAGGCTTGGTATGCAACAATGTGCTGCATGACCGCACCGCATTCACGCCGGCCACCGCGGATCAGCCCGGCCGGCTCATCTACCGCATCCGCTACCGCGATCGCGTCGCCGGCACCGCCGCGGCCGCCGATCACAGCGCCACACACCCCTGGTGACAAGGCTTAACGCCATGAAATACATCCCGCTCAAGTTCATCAAGGAAGACCCGTCCGTCGGCAATGCCGACAGCAGCGAGGACGCCAAGATTTCGACCCAATTGCTGGAGCGCCTCGTCGCCGAGCTCCGCCAGCAATTGGACGATCTCTCGCCACGTGCCGAGCCGTTGCGGCGCGCCGATCTGCTGCTGCAGCTGAGCCGCGCCCTCGTGCGCCTGGAAAAAAAACCCGAGGCCTGGAGCATCGCGCGCACGGCGTTCGATCTGTATCTCGCGGAAGAAGCATGGGAAGGCGCGGTGCAGGCGTGCGACATCCTGTTCCTGTCCGAGCAGGCGCTGTCGCTCGCGGCGCTCGGACAGGGGATATGGCTGGCCGTCACCTACCCCGTCGATCCTGAATTGAGCGTCGCGATGTTGCAGCATGTCGTGGACGAAACGCCGCCCGAAGCCGACGGCGCCGCCGTCGCGGCAATCACCGCGCATTACCTTGCCGACCTGCGCGCCGCGCAGCCGCAGCGCGAGCAATTGCTGATCTACACCAACCAGGTGCTCGCCACGGTAGCGCGCCGGCACAGCGACATCGAAGGCCAGCAGGCATTCGACCAATGGCTGGTGGAGATGGAATTGAATGATCCCGCGCTGTTCCTGCCGCGCTTGCGCAACGTGGTGGATGTGCTGGTGCAGGACGACTGGTGGTTCGACCGTGACGCTTTGCAGGCGAAACT
>Ga0102851_10000383_pt1 | contig 21911 bp, 25 predicted proteins | sample Mud3Dept3metaG_FD_79558 | JGI IMG/M metagenome (GOLD analysis project Ga0102851, IMG submission 79558) | Freshwater wetland microbial communities from Ohio, USA, analyzing the effect of biotic and abiotic controls - Mud 3 Core 4 Depth 3... | ecosystem: Environmental > Aquatic > Freshwater >... | reverse complement strand
TCTCCGCTACCGGGTACACCAGCAAGGGGGGGCGGCTCTATTTTCCCGAATATGACCCCCGGAACCCCCTTGCCGACCTCCGGGCAGCGAACAACGGGTATGCCGACTACGTAGACGGTGATGGGTTCCTGAGCGGCTACGGAAAGTTCTCCTCCGGGGGCTTCCTGCTCTCCGCCGCCTATGTGCAGCGGACGAAGGTCATACCAACGGCATCGTACGGCACGGATTTCAACGATCCGGGGAACCACACCACGGACGAGCGGGCCTACCTCGACGCACAATACAACGTCCGCGGCAGCGGAGGCACCGAGTACACGTTCCGCGGCTATTACGACCTCTACCAGTTTAACGGCGACTACCTGTATGCCGGGACCCCGAACCAGGACCGGGTCTATGGCGCCTGGTATGGCGGCGAGGTCCGGGTCACGGGAAAGGTGCTGAACGCGCACCGCGTCATCGTGGGTGCAGAGTATGAGGCGAGGGGAAGGCAGGACCAGTGGAACGGCGACGCGGACGCTGCGGGGACCATATACCTGGATGACCAGCGCAGGTCGCAGTCCTGGGCCGCGTACGCGCAGGATGAGATCACGGTCTCTCCCGTCTTCCTGCTCTACGCGGGGATCCGGCACGACCAGGAGAGCATGTTCGGCGGATCGACGAATCCCCGCCTCGCCGCTGTCATCACGCCGATCGAGAACGGCACGCTCAAGCTGCTGTACGGCAAGGCCTTCCGGGCTCCTACCGTGTACGAGATGTGGTACGAGGCCCCGCCGACGATGCTGAGCAATCCCGGGCTGAAGCCGGAGCGGATCGAGACCTACGAGCTGGTGTACGAACACGACCTGGGACAGGGACTGCGCGTGTCCTTGAGCAGGTACAGCTACAGCATCAGGAACCTGATCACGCAGACCCCCGATGGGTCCGGAAGCTCATCGTTCCAGAACCTTGAGCGGGCCGAGGCGACCGGCACGGAGCTCGAGGTCCAGAAGAGCTGGCAGAACGGCACCCACGGCAGGGCGAGCTACACCAACCAGAAGGCCGAGAACCCAAATACCGGTGAACTGCTGACCAACGCGCCGGAGCACCTTGCCAAGCTGAATCTGGTCGTCCCGCTCATGGCGGACCGGTTGTTTGCCGGCTTGGAAGAACAATATACGGGGTCGCGGCTCACGGTGGCGGGGCAGCGCGCTGACGACTTTGCCGTGACGAACCTCACGCTGTTCGGCAGGAACCGGCAGAAGACCGTCGAGGTGTCCGTGAGCGTCTACAACCTCCTGGACAGGTCGTATGCGGACCCTGTCTCCATAGACCTGCATCCCCTTGATGTCGTCCAGCAGGACGGGCGGACCGTTCGGGTGAAACTGACCTATGTATTCTAGGAACGTTCAGCACAGGCTCTGCAGAGCGCTGTTGTTCCTTGCGCTGCTGCTCGCGGTCCCGGTTCCTTGGGGGAATGGGTACGCAGCGGAAAGGAATGTGCCCCCGCCGGCGGAATATCAGTTGAAGGCCGCGTTCGTGTATAATTTCATCAAGTTCGTCGAATGGCCGTCCGGCACATGGCCCACCGGCGACACGTTCCGGGTCTGCCTCCTGGGCGAGGTGCCGGCCGCTGCGCCGTTCGAGGACCTGAACGGGCAGGAAATCCTGGGCAGGAGGCTGTCCGTGACCATCTTGAAGTCGCCGCAGGAGGCGCTGGCCTGCCAGGTCCTGTTCCTGGCGTCCTTGCCGCCGCCCCGGCTGACGGAGGTCCTTGATACCCTGTCAGGAGCCCCGGTCCTGACGATCGGCGACACGGAAGGATATGCGAGGCGGGGGGTCATGATCAACATGTTCCTCGAGAACAAACGCATCCGGTTCGAGATCAACACTGAAACGGCCCGTTCCGCGGGGCTCCGGGTCAGCACGAAGCTGCTCAAGCTGGCCAGCAAGGTGTACGGCGCTGCGCCGGGCGGAGAATGAGATGACCGGAACACGGCCGAAGACCCTGAAGCAACAGCTGGTGCTCATAAACATCGCTACGACAGGTGCAGCGGTGCTGGTGGCGATCGCGCTGCTGCTCACCGTAGAGCTGCGGACCTGGAAAGAGGCGTTCGTGCGGGACATCGGCATCAAGGCCGACATCATCGGGAACCAGTGCACGGCGGCCCTCACCTTTGGCGCGACGGCGGACGCCGAGGAGGTCCTGGCAGCGCTGCGGGAGGACCCCCGGATCGAATATGCCGTTCTGTACACACAGAAGGGCGGGACGTTCGCCCTCTATCGGGGTCGCCAGGCGGCCCCGGTGGTCCCGGCTGCGCCGCCGCCGGACGGCCACGACTTCGGGTCGAACCACCTGGAGCTTACCCGGCCCATCCTCCTGCACGAGGAGCGGATCGGGACGATCTCGATCCGGGCGCGCCTCGATGACATCCGCGCTGCGCTTGCGCAGTACGCGGCGGTGTCCCTGACCGCGCTCCTGCTGGCCCTGGTCGTCGCGTCGGTCCTGCTCGCGCGGTTCCAGCGCGCGGTTACGGGCCCGGTGACCGATCTGGCGAAGCTCATGGAAGGGGTCTCTCGCTACAAGGACTATGCCCGGCGGGCTGGCGGGCAGGGGCCGGAAGAGCTGGCCTCGCTGGCAGGGAGCTTCAACGAGATGCTCGCCGCCATCCAGAACAGGGACCGCGAGCTGGCGCTGTCACTGGCAGAATTGCAGAACGCGAACCGGAAGCTCAAGGACCTCGACCGGCTGAAGTCCGACTTCATCTCGACGGTCTCGCACGAGCTGCGCACGCCGATCACGTCGGTGAAGGCCTTTGTCGAACTGCTCCTGATCAAGCCGAACATGCCGGAGCAGCGCAAACGGGCGCTCCTCGAGATCGTCAGCGACGAGAGCGACCGGCTTGCGCGGCTGATCAGCGATCTCCTGGACCTTTCCCGGATCGAGTCAGGGAGCATGCGATGGCGGGACGAGGAGGTCGCTCTCCCGGAGATCGTCGAAACCGCGATCTCCGGCATTGTGCCGCTGGCTCAGAAAAAAGGTCTGGCGATCGAGCGGTCCGACGGGGGCGATCTGCCCGCGCTGCGCGTGGACCGGGACCGGGTCCTCCAGGTCGTGATGAACCTCCTGTCCAATGCCGTCAAGTTCACGCCGCCGGGAGGCAGGATCACGGTGCGGATGCGCCGCACCGGTCCTCCGGACGCGCTCGAGGTGTCGGTCGTCGATACGGGCCCCGGCATTCCCCCCAGGGAACTGCCGCGGATCTTCGAAAAGTTCCATCGTGCCGGGGATGTGCTGACGAACTCGGTCGAGGGGACGGGGCTGGGCCTGGCCATCTCCCGTCAGATCGTGGAGCATTACGGCGGGCGAATATGGGTGGACAGCGATGAGGGGAAAGGGAGCGCATTCACGTTCACGCTTCCGTACCGCGCGCTTGCGTGATCCGGCCGACTGTGGCGAAGGTCCTGGAGGGGGAATAACCCGAGTAAAAGCAATTAGAGAGGTCAGAATCGGATGAACGCCCTGTATCCGAATCTTATCAGAATTTATCAGCGTCAAATGTTTTTGTTAACAGGATAGCTTACCAACTTAATCGCGGCCCGGGTGGTGACGACCAGGAAGCAGGGTCAGACGACAAATGGTTCGAATCATGGTGCCGGTCTTGCCGTGAACGTGGTTGCCGTACGATCTATCAACATTAGAAATAGGTTACCTCCAGCAAAGGAGCAAGATCGCCTCGTAACCCACTTGTGGTGTCGTTGATCTCGATCAGCCCCGGGGAAACCAACCCCAGGATGCGAATCTGGAAATCAGGCAGGACCAAACGCTGCGCCTCCGTCATCAGCGAGGTAACATCAAGGGATACGTGCCGGCGGACGTCGGATTGGAAAATTGCCGTTGTGATCGACGCCAGCGCCGGCTGATCGACGGGGAAGAAATCCGTCTCGATCAATTCTGGCGGTTGAAAGTCAACAAGGTCGATGCGGATCGGGACCGTGCCGGTCCCGGTCAGCGTTTGGACGCTGTCAATTACAATGTCGAGGAAGGCCGATTCAATGACGGCGTTACCAGGGACGCCGCCCGCGCCGGTCAAGGGGAAGTCCAGGAATGCGCGGTATTCCACCCCAGTGGCAGGATCGATGCCGGCAAACACACTTTCGGTAAAGCCCTGGGTTATAGTGAGAAAACCGGTGGCAGGATCGCGCGCAATATCGCCGTCAAACAAGGGATCGCTCAGGATCTGGGTAACAACAAATCGCGGGGGTGAACTGCTGTTGCCATCGCCACCGCACCCTGTCAGGGTCAGGATAATGAGCGCTGTAATTGCCGAAAGGAACGTTCTCTTCATAGCGACCTCCTGTTTTTCTCAAAGAGGGGCGGGGTCAGGCTTGCTTCCGCAGCTATTAACCCCACCTTTTTATTATAAGACACCCTGGCATGGACATAAGTTGGCCGCGTCCGGCATTTTTCCCGTTGTTGTATTGCTGTAATGCAGCCCGCCTGCGGGCTCTTTCCTGATTCGCTTCTCTAACTTACCACGGCAGCTCTTCTTCGCCATGAAAGAACTTCCCTGTCGGTCCGTCTGGCCCGAGCGTCGCGAGCCGGACCGCGGTCTCCGCTCCTTCGGAAGCCGCGAGCGGGGCGCTGGGGCCGCCCATATCGGTCCTGACCCATCCGGGATGTGCCGAGTTGACCTTGATGGCCGTTCCGGCAAGCGCTGCCGCGAGGTGGATCGTGAAGGTGTTCACCGCGGTCTTCGAGGCGTCATAGGCAAAGGGCTTGTACGACATCCCGCCTTCCCTGCTGTGGATGGCGAGCGACCCCAGGATGCTCGAGATGTTCACGATCCTTCCCGCATCGCTCTTTCTGAGCAGGGGCACGAGCCTCTGCGTCAGTTCCACGAGGCCGAAGAAGTTCACATCGAAGGTTGCCCTCAGTGCTTTGGGCGTGACCGATTCCGTGCTGTTCCGGCCGTGGCCTTCCCCCACGGATATGCCGGCATTGTTCACGAGGATATCGAGCTTCCCGTAGCGGCTCGTGATCTCCGATGCGGCTCTCCTCATCTGTTCCGGCTTCGTAACGTCGAGCTGGATGAACTCGACCGGGAGCCCCTCCTGCTGCAGTTCCTTTGCCGCTGCCTTTCCCCGCGCGATGCTGCGCGAACCCATCAGAACAAAGATGCCTATCTGGGCGAGCTTGCGGCTGGTCTCGAAACCCAGCCCCTTGTTCGCGCCGGTCACGAGCGCGATCCTGTTATCTGCTTTGGTCATGTTCATGCCTCAAATAAGGGAGGACGCATTCATCCCGCTTCCCGGACGCATTGACGGCCCATCAGCTTAAACGCCGCCGGACTCATGCAATTGGCCGGCTATGCCGCGTCGAGCAGGATCCTGTCGACCTCCGATGGCAGGTCATGCAGATTGTGCCCCCTGATCCATCCGGCGAGCAGTTCGGAGAGTCTCTCCGGGTCTTCCTCCTGCAGGTAGTGCAGGCCGGGCCCGAACTCCCTGATCTCAATCCGGGGCAGCCTGACTGCCAGCGCGGTGAGCCGGTACTCGGTGTCCTTCGTGATGATGGCCCCGGGGGTCGCCTTGATCCACAGTACCGGACAGTCGAGCCGCGGCATGTTCCTGTTGATCTCGTCCATGAACTGCCGGCTCGCTTCGGGCCTGCCTTCGATCGGGATCAGCTGCGGGAATACCCGCACGGACCTTCGCGACGCCACGGTGGGGAAGGGCTCGCGGTAGTGGTCCATGATCTCCCTGGTCATAAGTTCTTTTCTGACCACAGACCCCGGCAGAACCTTGTTCACGAAGAAGTTCATCACCTGGATCATGATATAGCCCGCGGGGGACCGGAACAGCCCGAAGACCGGCCTGAACCTCCCGTAATCCTTCCAGACGGTATCCCAGAAAAAAGTCTCCATCAGCGTGACGGCCTTGACATTCTCCGGATGCATGGCAGCGTACCTCATGCCGAGCGGTCCGCCCCAGTCGTGCAGCACCAGGACGAGGTCCTTCAGTCCGAGCCTCTCGATGAAGCCCTCCAGGACCCGGTAGTGCAGATCGAGGGTGTAGTCTCCGCCGGCAAGCTTGTCGGACCTGCCGAAGCCCAGGAGGTCCAGTGCGATGCCGCGCCGTCGCGTGTCCATTGCAACGTGGGGGAGCACATTCCTCCAGAGATAGGACGATGTGGGGTTGCCATGGATGAACAGGACCGGCGCCCCCCTGCCTTCCTCGATGTAATGGATCCTGTGGCCCAGTACGTCCACGTAGCGGCTTTCGAAGGGGAACGCCGCTGACGGTCCTTTCGTGACTTCCTTTGTTCTCATCGCATCCATGGGTGCCTCCTTTCACGGTCTTTGCTCCTCGTACGCAGCAGCGTTCAGACCGCTTCAGTACTTCACGTCATCCGCGCCTCCACCAGCAGCAGCTCCGCGTCCTGATCCGCCCGGACCTGGAATTCCTTTTCGTCCGTGATCATGACCGACGCGAGGACAGGGACCTGCCTTCCATGCACCTGCACCGGCCCTCCTTCGAGCACATACAGGTAGGCGCCCCAGTTTTCGGCGACCTGGTGAATCACCTCGCGGTCCTTCCTCAAAAAGGACGACGAGACCGCTGCGTCTGATACGATCCGGAGCGCTCCGGGGACCGTGTTCGAGACGAGCGGCAGGAAGCGGTCGGTCCGCTCCTGCTGCGCGGCCGCCTTCTGTTCCACCGCAGGGTCAAGACCGTGTTTTGCGGGCAGGAACCACATCTGGATGAACCGCATGGGCTCGTCCGGCAGGTTGTTGATCTCCGAGTGCCACATGCCGCGGCCCACGGTCGTATGCTGGGCCCACCCCTTCTTCAGCACCCCGCCCTTGCCGCGCTCGTCAGCATGACGGAACTCGCCGCCTGCGCAGTACGTCACCACCTCGTTGTCCTGGTGGGGATGGAGGGGCCAGACCGCGCCGGGGGAGAGGGTATCGTCGTTGAATACCCGGAGCGTGCCGAAACGCATGAAGGACGGGTCATAATAGTCGCCAAAGGAGAAATGCCAGCGGCCATGGAACGTGCCGTTCTGGATCCTGCCCTCGATCTGGTAGATGCCGCCCGGTTCCCGAACCAATAGCATAACTGCCTCCTGCGCCCGTTGCCGGAAGAACAAACACTAATCCAGTCCTGATTGTATTGTACCACTTCCCGTGCAGGCATACGGGGCAGATCGACCCGTTGGGGAACGCCCGCGGCCTTGATACGCCTTGACAGGAACGGACGGGAGCGGTATACATATAAGCAGGATAGGAATTGTCCCGATAAAAGCCAAACCCTTCGCGAGAGGGGGACGGAAAGTTACGGATCTTCCGCCTGTAGGAAGATGGCCGGGTTGCCGAAGGAACTCTCTGAGAGGCATGCCGGCTTTTTTTATTTTCTGCTGTTCCGCGTTTCTGGGTGCGGGTTGCAAGGAGCAGGAGAATCCGACTGAGGGCAGGGACATGAGGGAACGGAACAGCCATAAGGACCTGGTTACGCTCATCTACGACGGCAAATGCCCGGTCTGCGCCGGCACGGTGAGATGGATCAGCGAGAAGGAGATCAGCGGGTCCTTTGAAATGGTGACATGCCAGTCGGAAAAACGGGGCGTGCTGTACCCCGAGGTCAATCGCTCCGACTGCATGACAGCCATGCATCTGGTGCTTCCGGACGGCACCGTGCTTGTCGGCGAACAGGCGCTGCCGGAGATCGTTCAACGGCTCAGGGGCTACCATTTCGCTGCCCTGCTGTTCAGGGTGCCGGGGGCAACAACGGTGTCCCGGATCGCGTACCGCTGGTTCGCAGACCGGAGATACCGCATCGCGGCGGCCTTGTCCCATCTGGCGGTCGGCAGAAAGCCGGCTGTAAACAGCGCGGACAGATCTTCTGAGAGTCAGGGCAGCAAACAGGGAAGAGGCGCCTGATGGTCATGGGGACGGGGTCTGGAGGCGAAAAATGCTGCTCATGAAAGAAGCCTATGACGTGATCGTTGTTGTCGGGGGGGGCGACACTGCCGTTGAAGAGGCGCTGCTTCTCTCCAAACTGGCTTCGAAGGTATACCTTGTGCATCGGGACAACGCGCTGCGTGCGGCCAGGCTGCTCCAGGGACGTCTCGCGGCGGAGCGCAAGATCGACGTGATCCCGAACACGGTCATAACCGGGATCAGGGGGGACGGGGAAAAGGTCGGCGCCGTCTCGATCGAGAACACCGTGACCGGAGCGTGGGGAGAGATCCCGACAGACGGCGTGTTCATCTTCATCGGCTCTGTCCCGAATACGTCGCTGGTCCCGGCAGGGGTCCGGAAGGATGAACAGGGCTTCGTGGTGACCGACGGGAAGTGCGAGACAACGGTGCCGGGTATCTTTGCCGTCGGGGACCTGAGGAGAAAGTTCGCGAACCAGATCGTGGTGGCTGCTGCCGACGGGTCAGTAGCCGCGCTGGCAGCGTCGCACTGCGTGGAAGCGCAGAAGGCCGCGGTCCTGTCGTCATAACGCCCGACCCGCGCTCACCGGAAGGGAGATGATCACGGTGGCTGATCCTTATCGAACCGGAATATCGAAAATAACCGGCAAGCTCGTGACGGTCCGGCATGCGACGGGCAGGGACCTGATCGAGATACAGGACTATCTGACGAAACATCACGGCGGCTGTATTCAAAAGGGCGTGGACGTGGTAGCCGCCGTTGAAGGCGACCGTCTGATCGGATTCGGTTATACGCAGCGGATCGACGAGAGGGAGCGAATCGTCGTCAGAAATCTTCGCAAGGGGAGCAGGCTTGGCCCCCTGATCGTACGTCATATCAGGGAGTATACACCTCCCCCGGTCGAAGGGCCTGGGGAAGGAAAGACGTGGATACGGGGAGTGCGGCCACTTCGGTCCCGCGAAAGGACCGCATCATGATCTCCTGAGGAAGAGAGGCCCATTCTATGGATACAACCCTTGCTGCATCAGGACCGGATGACCGCATCTACGATGCCATCGTCATCGGCGCAGGACCGGGAGGATTGCAGGCTGCCATCTACCTGGGCCGGTACAACCGCGACGTCCTGCTGATCGACCGCGGCGGCGGCCGGACGAGCCACGCGCATCATATTGAGAATGTCCTTACCCACCGGCTCATTTCGGGAATGGAGATCATCCGGCGCGGCCTGGAGCAGGCAGCAAGCTTCAATGTACAGATCATGACGGAACGGGTCACGCGCGTGGAAAAGGACGGCCTCTTTTCCGTTTCCACCGCCGCTGCCGTATACCGGTCCCGTTCGGTGATCGTGTCAACCGGCGTGTCCGACATCTTCCCCCCCATCGAACACCTCTATCGCTTCCTGGGCGCGAGCTACTTTACCTGCATCGACTGCGACGGCTACCGCACAACGGGCAAGAAGCTCGTCGTCACCGGTAACTCGCTCAATGCCGTGAACCTTGCCCTTGCCATGAAGCAGCTGTTCACGAAGGACACAACGTTCATACCCTACGAGCTCAGCCTTCCGCCGTCATCGGCGGAAGTGCTCGCTGACGAAGGGATCCCCGTCATCGCCGGGAAAAAGCCAGTCAGGATCATCGGCGCGAAGGTCATGGAAGGGCTGGAACTCGAGGACGGTGCGAACATCACCTGCGAAGCGGTCATGGCATCATTCGGCGTCAAGATGAACGACGAGTTCCTGTCCGGCTTGCCCCTCAAGAGGGATGCAGGGAACGTCCACTATGTGACCAGCAGCGTGTACGAGTCATCGCTTCGCGGCCTCTATATCGTCGGCCCGTTGAACACCGGCCAGGACCAGGTCGTGATCGCTGCCGGCGAGGGCGCAACAGCCGCCATCGACATCAACAAGCAGCTGCTGGAGGAGAAAGAAGGAAGGGGTGAGGTCTGTTCGCTGGCGGAGCACGCGTGAGGGGCTGCGCTCATGCCCGTGCGTATCGGTGAAGGAAAGGGCAGGGTGGTCCCGGTCGGAGCTGGTTTGTTCGAAGAGGGCTGTTGAGGCTCCCGCAGCAAGCTGCGCGGTCAGCGCTCGCACCCTGATCACGGGACCGGGAGGGAAAGACCATGACGGAATGTTATCCTGACAGATCGAGGGCTGCGCGCGACATCCTCTCCTATCTCTCCGGGCGTCCCCACGAAGAGGACACCTTTGACAACATCGTCCTCGGATGGCTGAAGGGGCAGGCGAGCGACGAGCAAAGGACGCTGGTGAAGGAGGTCCTTGCCGACCTGGTCACCCAGGGCCGGATCAGAAGGGTCCAGCAGGAAGGGCAATTGCCCTCTTATCGGGTCCATCGCTCTCAGATAAAATAGGATGTCTCTGACAGACATACGAAAGATCCTTCCTTTTGTCCCCGCCGTTCCGGCATGTTCGTTTTCTCGCGTCACTTCACTGAAATATTTGCTATGCTTTCCTTGTCCTGTTTGCACGCAAGGAATGAGCTCCTGGGGAGGATGAACGACCATGAAAGCGATCAAGATATTGAACTACGGCGATGCCAGCGTCCTGCAACTTACGGACAGGGAACCGAAACCAGTGCCGGCAAAAGGTCAGGTGCTCGTGAGGATCCATGCGGCAGGCGTGAATTTTGTCGATATTTACCAGCGGCGCGGGACCTATCCGGTCCAATTGCCCTATATCCCCGGACTGGAGGCGTCGGGCGTGGTGGAGGCCCTCGGCGCAAGAACGACCGGGTTCCGCGTCGGCGACCGGGTCGCCTATACCGGCCATATCGGGAGTTACAGTGAGTACACGGCGATCAACGCGGACAGGCTTATCAAGCTGCCGAAAGGCATGTCCTTTGAGCAGGGCGCGGCGTTCCCGTTGCAGGGAATGACTGCGCACTATCTGCTGCACGATTTCCGCAAGCCGAAAAAGGGGGACACGGTCCTGGTCCACGCCGCGGCGGGAGGCGTAGGGCTCCTTCTGGTGCAGTGGCTGAAGCACCTCGGCGCCCGGGTCATCGGAACGGTCTCCACGGAGGAGAAGGCCATGGCGGTGAAAAAGGCGGGCGCCCGGCACGTGATCCTGTATACGCAGCAGGATTTCGTGAGCGAGGTGAAGCGTCTTACGGACGGCCGGGGCGTTGACCTCATTATCGACGGCGTGGGGAAGAGCACATTCAGCGGCGACCTGGAGGCAGCAGCGGTCCGCGGCCACATTGTTCTCTTCGGCTCTGCCAGCGGGCCTGCGGACCCCCTTGTTCCGAATACGCTCGGGGCGAGGTCCATCAGCATATCCGGCGGCAGCCTGGGAAACCATATTGCTACACAGGAGGACCTGGTCCGCCGTTCCAAGGATGTCCTGAGCGCGATCAAGAAGCGGTGGCTGAAGCTGCGCATCGACCATGTCCTGCCGCTGGCCGAGGCCGCTAACGCTCACCGCATGCTCGAGGGCAGGCAGACCATGGGCAAGATCGTGCTGAAGGTGGTTGACTGAGCAAGGCGGAGTCGACCGGAGAAAAAGACCGGCAGGAGAAGAGATGCACGAAAATATACTGAAAGCGGAAAAGGCGGGAACATGAAAAGGTCATTTATACAGTTGCTGTTCGTGCTGTTGCTGCCGGCTGCATCGTTCGCATCAGAAGCACCCGATCTCTATGAAAAGTACACATGCGAGGGGAACTATTTCAACGCCCTGGTCCCGAAAGCATGGGAGAAGACGGAAAAGGGCCATCCCTACGGCGATCTGACGAACATCTACGGCGTGAAGCTGCGCGGCCCGAAAAATGCTGACGGCGCCCCGGTCGCCATATCCCTGTTGTATTACAGCGGTGAAAAGTTCTTCAAGACCCACGGAGAATATATAAACAACAGATTGAACTCCCTGGCGAGAGTGGATTACGATGTAAAACAGGTGCCGGTCGATATCGAGATCGCAGGACGGCGGGGGATAAAATTTTCCCTGAAGACCTTTGAGCTTGTGACCCTTCCCGGCTGGCATGCTCCTGCCCGGTCAGAGGGAGACCCGAGGATCTATGAGATTGCGCCACCGTCTAAACAAGTGACCATGGCAGAGAGCTTTATTGTCGTACCTGCTGGCAAGGGGTTCTACGTATTGCACTATCGGGCGCCCGAAGATAGTGCCGAAGAGTACCGGGGTGTGTTCCAAAAAGTGACCGCCTCGTTCGAGCCGCAGGTAAAATAACGGACGCGCATTTCAGCGGATCAACGCGGAGGGGCATGGCATGGCCGTCAAAACGTATCAGCCACGGAGAAGCGGCTTAACTGCCCTCTGCATGCAAAGAACAGTGAACCCGGAACGAGTGCAGTGCAGGGGCTTAAACAGCATGATGTGCGCGAACCATCGACGCCCCTGACAGTCCTGTCAATTTCCCCTTTACTTGAGTTCGGCATCCTGATAGTATTCCACCCATGAAATACGGCGCCAAGGCCATCAAACAGGCAACGCTCGAGATCTGGGACAATCCCAATCCGGACCGCGACTACACGATCGAGATATCCTATCCCGAGTTCACCTGTCTCTGCCCGCGCTCGGGCTATCCGGATTTCGCCGCGATCAACATCACCTATGTGCCGAACAGGAAGATCGTTGAGCTCAAGGCCCTGAAGCTCTGGCTGAACGGGTTCCGCGACCAGAGCATCTCCCACGAGGCCGCGACCAACCTGATCTTCGACGCGCTGAAAAAGAGCCTCAAGCCACGCGCCCTTGAAGTGACCGGCGACTTCAATGTCCGGGGAAATGTGAAGACCGTTATTCGAGTCGCCCTGTAGACCTCCCGTCCCTGCCGCGCGCCCTGCCGGCGCTGTTGCAGGCGCAACCCGGTGAAATCCCTTGACTCTTGCATGACTCCGTGTTATGAGTTTTACACTTCTGTTCGGAGGTCCTTCATCAAAATGTCCCGTTCAACCGCCCTTGTCTGCGCGTTCATCCTTGCGCTCCTGCCCGCTGTCGCGCCGGCCGTGTCCGCTCCGGAGTCCTTTGCCCCCCTGGTGAAGGCGCATAAGTCGTCGGTGGTCAACATTTCCACGCGCCAGGTCATAAAAGTTCAGCGGCAGTCGCCCTTCGGCGACCCGCAGATGGACCAGTTCTTCTACCGCTTCTTTGGCGGCCAGCAGCCCCCGCGGGAGCAGGTGCGCCAGAGCCTGGGGTCTGGTTTCGTCATCAGCGCCGACGGCTTCATTCTCACCAACAACCACGTCGTGGACAAGGCGACGGACATCAGGGTTTCCTTTGACGACGGCCGTATGCTGGAGGCGAAGCTCATCGGCAGGTCGCCGGAGATCGACATCGCCTTGATAAAGGTGGAAGCGGACAGCCTGCAGGCCGTGACGTTCGGCGATTCGGACGTCCTCGAAGTGGGAGACTGGGTCATGGCCATTGGGAACCCCTTCGGCCTGTCCCAGACCGTGACCAAGGGCATCGTTTCGGCGAAGGGGCGGGTCATCGGCGCGGGCCCCTATGACGACCTGATCCAGACCGACGCGGCCATCAACCCGGGCAACAGCGGCGGACCGCTTTTCAATACCTCGGGCCAGGTGGTCGGGATCAACACCATGATCCTGGCCAAGGGGCAGAACCTCGGCTTTGCCGTCCCCATGAATATGGTAAGGGACGTGCTGACCTCCCTCAAGGAAAAAGGCCGGCCCGACATCGGGTGGCTCGGCGTGGACGCGCAGAACGTGACGCCGGAGATCGCCGAGGCTCTCGGCATGCCGGATCCCATCGGTGCGATCGTCAGGACCGTAACCAAGGGCGGCCCGGCAGACAAAGCGGGGCTGCTCCGGGGGGACGTGATCACCGAACTTGACGGCAAGAAGATCCTGAGCCCTGCAGAGCTCCCCCGGATGATCGCATTCGGCCACATCGGCAAGACCGTCACGTTCAAGGTGAGCCGCCAGGGGAAGACCGTCGAACTCAAGGCCGTGGTGGAAATGCGGCCGGAGAAGTAGGAAAGACAGGGGTCAGGAGTAAGGAGAACAACTATGTTTGGTCTCGGATTGCCGGAACTGATCGTGATCTTCGTCATCGCCCTGGTGGTGTTCGGGCCCAAGAAGCTTCCCGAACTGGGGAAGGCGCTGGGAAAGGGCATTGCCGAGTTCAAACGGGCCACCGAGGAGGTGAAGGAAACCATCCAGTCCGAGGTGCGAGACGCCGAACACGCCGTGGACATCAAGAAATTGAAGGCTGAGGTAGAGGGAGCTGAGGCCGACTTGCGAAAAGCGCTGACGGATGATGAGCAGCCGACGTCCGGCAAGCCAACGGACAGCGCCGTCCAGGAGCCGCAGGCCGCGCCCGGCCAGGAGTCACCGGAGCCGCCGGTTTCAAAGGATGCAAAGGAAAAGGTCGCCGATGCCTATGACAAGTCCTGAAGAGAGCAAGATGTCCTTCTGGTCCCACCTCGATGAGCTTCGGAAGCGGATCGTCAACGCGGCGATCGCCATCGGGATCGGGTTCGTGCTGTGCTTCGCCTTTTCCGAACAGATTCTCGGCTTGCTGCTGCTGCCGATGAACGCCACGATCGATTATTCCCCTTCGTTCCCCTTCATTCACTTTACGCCGATCAAGACATCTTACACGCTGCATTTCACCGCGCTCACCGAGCCGTTCATGTCGCACCTCAAGATCGGGTTCATTGCCGGCATCATGCTGATGATCCCGGTCCTCCTGCGCCAGGTCTGGCTGTTCATCGCGCCCGGCCTGCTGCCGCGGGAACGGCGGTATGCCGGACAGTTTGTCTTCTTCTCGACGCTTTTTTTCGCGGTGGGCGTGCTGTTCTGCTTCTTCATCCTGCTGCCCATCGCGGTCCCGTTCCTCATCTCCTACAAAGCCACGCACCTGACCCCTATCATCAAGATCGGCGATTACATCGATTTTACGCTCAAGTTCATGCTCGCCACGGGCGCGGTCTTTGAGCTTCCTTTGGTTATGATCCTGCTCGGTCGCATGGGCATCATCAAGGTGGATTCGCTCACCCGGTTCCGCAAGTACGCCTTCCTCGTTGCTTTCATCGTTGGCGCCATGATCACGCCGACGCCGGACGCTTTCAACATGACCATCATGTCCATTCCCATCTATCTTCTCTATGAGATCGGCATTCTCGGTGTGCGGATCTTCGGTAAAAAGAAAGATCTCGACTCGACGTCGCTGACGGAGATCTGATCACTGCCGGCGGATGTTTTTGCCCACACGGATGTTGACCTGAAAGACGATCAGGTGATTTGCTTTTATCCGTGTGAATCAGAGTCCATCCGTGGCTACATAAGCTGTTTCCGGAAATATCATGAAGACCATTTCCTTCATCGCCGCGTCGTCCAACAGCGGCAAGACCACTCTTATTGAGAAGGTCGTGCGCATCCTGAAGGAGCGGGGCCTGCGCGTGGCCGTGATCAAACATGCCTCGAAGGGCTTTGACCTCGACCGGCCCGGTAAGGACTCGTGGCGGTTCCGCGAGGCGGGTGCTGACGCGGTGGTGCTGGTGGGCCCGGACAGCGTGGCTGTGATGAAACGTGCGGTGACCCAGCCAACGCTGGAAGAACTGGAGCCGCTGGTGAAGGAGGCCGACATCGTGATCCGGGAAGGCTTCAAGCTGGACGGTCCGAACCGCATCGAGGTCTTCCGCAACGGCGTCTCGGGGAACCAGCCGCTCTGCGTGAGCGACCGTTCCATCATCGCCCTGGTGAGCAGCGCGCCGCTCGATGTGCCGGTACCGCGCTTCGATTGGGACGACGCTGCGGCTGTCTCCGACTTCATTACCAAATTGTAATTGTCATAAATTGTCCACCCCTGATTACCCTGCGAAGTTACCTTTTTCGTTGACTCTTCCTGCTGGTTGTTTTATAAAACAGAGGATATAATCATCCATTACAGAACACGAAATCATCCCGTGGAGGAATCGACCATTATGGCAGGAGCACGATCGAAGATGCTGTTTGACGAGGCAAAGAAGCATATCCCCGGAGGCGTGAACAGTCCCGTTCGGGCGTTCCGCTCGGTGGGAGGGGAGCCGATCTTCATCAAGCGGGCGAAGGGCTCCAAGGTCTACGATGCCGACGGCAAGGCCTACATCGATTACGTCCTTTCCTGGGGCCCGGCGATCCTGGGCCACGCCCACCCGAAGGTGACCGCAGCGCTCAAGAAGGCCATCGTGAGCGGCACGAGCTTCGGCGCTCCGACGGAGCTTGAGGTCACCCTGGCGAAGATGGTGAAGAAGGCGGTCCCGTCCATCGAACTGGTGCGCATGGTGAGCTCCGGCACCGAGGCGACGATGAGCGCCATACGGGCGGCCCGGGGATTCACCGGCCGGGACAAGATCCTCAAGTTCGACGGTTGCTACCACGGACACGGCGACAGCCTGCTCGTGAAGGCGGGAAGCGGTGTCGCGACCTTCGGCCTGCCGGACAGCCCGGGCGTGCCGGCAGACCTCGCGAAGCTCACGCTGACCGTGGCCTTTAATGATCTTGCGGCGGTCCGGGACATCTGCGGCAGGGAAGGCGAGCGGATCGCCTGCATCATCGTGGAGCCCGTTGTCGGTAATATGGGATGCGTCCCGCCCCTGCCGGGCTTCCATGAAGGGCTCCGGCAGGTCTGCGACCAGTACGGGATCGTGCTCATCTTCGACGAGGTGATGACCGGGTTCCGCGTGGCCTACGGCGGCGCACAGCAGCTCTACAAGATCAAACCCGACCTCACCACCCTCGGGAAGGTGATCGGCGGCGGCCTGCCCGTGGGCGCCTACGGCGGCAAGCGGGAGATCATGGAGAAGATCTCTCCGCTGGGGCCCATCTACCAGGCGGGCACGCTCTCAGGCAACCCCCTAGCCATGACCGCGGGCATCGAGACCCTGAAGCTCCTCGCGAGACCGGGCGTGTACAAGACCCTCGAAAAAATGTCCGCTGACCTCGAGAAGGGGCTCCGGGTGGCCGCGAACGAGGCAGGCATCGCCACGACCATCAACCGCGTCGGCTCCATGTTCACCACATTCTTCACGGACAGGAAGGTGACGGACTTTACGAGCGCCAAGACGTCGGACACGGCGCGGTTCGGGAAATTCTTCCGCGGCATGCTCGCGAACGGCGTGAACCTGGCGCCGTCGCAGTTCGAGGCCGCGTTCCTCTCCCTGGCGCATTCGAAGTCGGACATCAACAAGACCGTCGAGGCTGCGCGGAAGAGCCTGCGGGCACTGTAGGGGCCGAAGGTACGAAGGAAGAAAGGAAGAGGGAAGGAAGAGTAGAAACGGATGACGGCGTGTTCCGACTTCTTACCTTCTTACCTTACCTGCCATCCTACGTTCCGATTCACACCTATGGAAGAAAAGGACCGAAAGCTCTTTCGCGTGCTCGGCGCTTTGAGCACCGTGGGCATCACCCTCGTGGTTGCCACGGTCATCGGGTATTTCATCGGTCATTACCTGGACGGCCGCTTCGGCACGACGCCGTGGCTCACGCTGGTGTTCCTTCTGCTAGGCATTGCGGCGGGCTTCAAGAACCTTTACGATCAGACCCGGAACCTCATGGACATGGACAAACAGGATAAAGAAGGAAAGAAATGACCGGTAGCGGACAGCCAGTCGAACATTCAGCGAGCGCCGTCGCCGCAGGTGTCGTGAAAAAGACCGCCATCCTCACGGCCGCCGGAGTCGCTGCAACAGCCGCGGTCCAGATGATCGCCTGGCCGGGACAGGCCCTCTGGCCGGTGTCCGCCGGCGTGCTCATCGGCGCCGCCCTGGGGGCCATCAATTTCCGCTGGCTGGCCTATGCCGTGGAGCGGGTCTACCTCCGGCAGGGGACGACCGGCCTGCTCGCCAACGTGGCGGCGGCGGCCATCAATGTCCTGAAACTGTCGTCCATCTTCATCGTCCTGTTCGTGGTCATCAAGAACCAATGGGTCCATCTCGCGGGCCTGGTGATCGGGCTGACCCTCTGCTTTGGCGCCATCCTGTGGCAGGGTTATGGACTGATGACGGTGCTGAAGCAGGACCGTACGTGACAATCCAATCGGACACAATAACAGCATTGTAGCAAGGGGAGGTATTTCATGAGTAACCATGTGTTCCGGCCTCTGATCGTCGTGATCGGCATCGTGGCCCTCATCCTGGTGGCCCGCTATTTCTACGTGCCCAAGGACTTCGGAACGTACGAGCGGGGGTACATGTACAGCTGGCACCGGAAAGGCGATGAGGAGTTCTGGAGGAATTTCAAGATCAAGTACCAGGGGAAGGAGTACTGCAAAGACTGCCACGCCGACAAGTACGCCAGCATCAACAAATCGCCGCATCGCATCATCAACTGCGAGAACTGCCACGGTCCCGCCATCGATCATCCCTCCGACACGCGCCCCAAACTTGCCATCGACAAGAGTAGGGAACAGTGCTACCGCTGCCACGTGAAACTTGCCTATCCCACCAGTGACCGGGTGAAGATCAAGGGATTCACCGATCCGGAAAAGCACAATCCGAAAATGGAATGCGTTGTGTGCCACAATCCGCATAGTCCCAAGCTGGGAGGTGCCTAACCATGATCTCGAGACGAAAGTTCCTGAAGTATTCGCTCATCGGAGCTGCCGGCATGGCCGTGCCCGCGGGCATGACGATCGTGCAGGGCGGTACGCCCGAGGAAGCGAGGAACAAGGGCCTGCGCTGGGTGTTTCTGGTGGACACGCATAAATGCGTCGGGTGCGGCCTCTGCGTCAAGGCGTGCAAGCAGGAGAACGAGATCCCCTATGACGCCAACGTTTCGCGTACCTGGGTCGAACGGTATGTCCTCACCAAGGACGGCGAGATCCACGCGGACTCCCCCAAGGCGGCGCGGGACGGCTTCATCAGCCCCGACATCGATGAGGGGCACGGCCACAAGAAGGTCATCAAACCCGAGGACATTTCCAAGGCGTTCTTCGTCCCCAAGCTCTGCAACCAGTGCGAGAACCCTCCCTGCGTGCAGGTCTGCCCCGTGGGCGCGACCTACCAGGCGAAGGATGGGGTGGTGCTCGTGGATAGGACCTGGTGCATCGGCTGCGGATACTGCATCATGGCCTGCCCTTACGGAGTCCGCTTCTTCCATCCCGTGTACCACACGGCCGAGAAGTGCAATTTCTGCTATCACCGCATCAGCGCCGGCATGAAACCCGCCTGTGTGGAAGCCTGTCCCTTCGGCGCGCGGCGCATCGGCAACATTCTTGATCCGAACGATCCGGTCACGCAGGTCATCGAGAACGACCGTGTTGCGGTCCTCAAGGAGGAGTACGGCACGAAACCCCAGGTGTACTATATCGGTCTGAGCAAGGAGGTGAAGTAGCCATGGTACACGGTGAGATATGGACCATCAAGGAACTGTTCACCTATCCCAACGAGTATATCTACTGGAGCGTCCAGATCGTCATGTACCCGTTCATGACGGGACTCGTAGCCGGCGCGTTCGTCCTGTCGTCGCTGTACCATGTCTTCGGCATCAAGGAGCTCAAGGACATTGCCCGGTTCGCCCTGGTGTTCTCCTTCGCCCTGCTGTTCGCGGCTCCCATGCCGATCGTGCTGCACCTCCAATGGCCGTTCCGGGGCATCAATGTGATGATGACGCCGCACTTCACCTCGGCCATCGCCGCCTTCGGCATCGTGTTCTTCACCTATGGCGCCATCGTGGCCTCGGAGCTGTGGTTCCTCTACCGCAAACACTTTGTCGTGAAGGCCCTTGCCCTGCGGGAAATGCAGGATAAAACCATGCCGCAGTGGGCGGAATATCTCCTGTACTGCACGCTTACCCTCGGAAGCTATGATGTCAGCGAGGAGTCTATCCACCGCGACGAGAAGGCGATCAAGGTCCTGGCCGGCGTCGGCATTCCGGTCGCCTGCTTCCTGCACGGCTATGCCGGCTTCATCTTCGGCTCGGTCAAGGCCAACGCCCTCTGGATGACGCCGCTCATGCCGGTTATCTTCATCATGTCGGCGGTGGTGTCGGGCATCGCTCTCTGCATGCTGACGTACATCCTCGTAATGGAGTACCGGAAATACATGATCAAGCGGGCGCGCAAGCCCTGGCAGATGTCCCTGGAGGAGGTGAAGGGCGCCGAGTTGCACGTGGTCAAGATGACCTCGAAATATCTTGTCCTCTTCCTGGTGCTGGCGATCACCCTCGAATTGCTGGACCTCATCTTCCGGGGATACACGGCTGTCAAGTCCTGGGACGTGCTGCGAAGCGTGATCTACGACCGGGACTTCTATGACATCTTCATCATGCAGTACGGCATCGGCAACCTGATCCCGTTGCTCCTGTTCCTCCTCCCCGGGCTTACCATCCGGAGGACGGTGCTGGGAGTACTGCTGGTGCTGTTCGGCGTTTTCATGATGCGGTGGAACGTGGTGATCGGCGGCCAGGCGTTCTCGCTTACCTTTGCCGGGTTCATGCATTACCATCTTCCGATCGTTCCCCATGACTGGGAGACCTTCAAGGAAGGGCTGGGAGGCGCGCTCAGCATCTTTGTCATGCCTTTTGTCCTGTTCTATTTCATCAGCAAGGTGTTCCCGGTGTTCGGCGAGGCCAAGCAGGGGCACTAGGACCGGGGGGAATATCCTGGAGGCAAAGAGACGAAGAGGGCGGGGGATGGTTCCCGCCCTTTTTATTGCCGGGGACGCACCGGAGAACCGCGGTTTTATGCTTCACCAACAATAGTTTGCAGCCGCTTCGGGGACCTGGTACTTTGGCGCGATAGCTATTGACATATTGTGGCCGCTATGCTATAAATCGTGGCTCAATCGTATCACGATAAGGTATTAGGGGGGGGAATGAAGGTTATTGTCTGGTTCAAGGAAAAACTGCAGTGGGCCAAGCAGCGGCTCCAGGAGCCGATGACGCTGAAGGCCAAGATTTTGATCCTTTCGCTGATCCTGGTCATCGTGGGCGGCGGCGGGTTCGTTTCCTACAAATTCTACGATTTCACCCAGAACAATCCTAAGTTCTGTGTCGGCTGCCACCTCATGCAGGAGGCCTACGACAGCTGGGCAAAGAGCGAACACGCGAAGCTCAACTGCCATGACTGCCATCACCTGACCATCCCGGAGCAGAACCAGCTCCTCATCAGCTTCGTGATGCATCGGCCGACCAAGGTGCCGGAGCGGCATAAGGACAATGTGATCGTTCCCTCCAGGACCTGCAATGAATGCCATACCTCCAAGAATGCGAAGCGCATCAACAAGTCGCTGTTCCATGCCAAGCATGTCTACATGGAGCAGATCGAGTGCACCGAGTGCCACGGCGAGGTGAAGGCGGACAAGTCGGGCCTCCATCACTTTCTCCCGACGGAAAAGTTCTGCACCAAGTGCCACACGGGCAAACAGGTGCACGGCGAAGGTATGGGCGGACTGGCCTGCCTCAATTGCCACACGGACCGCACCAAGGACCTGAAGCCCGGCCGGATGAAGTGCCTGTATTGTCACAGCAACGATGAGAACATCAAGAAGCAGCTGAAGGACGACGCCACCATGGACGTCCGGTTCTTCCAGCCTGAAGCGGCGACCATCAAGAAGGCCACCAAGATCGTGTTCGACGAAAAGGCCCCCATGCAGTTCTACTGCTACGAGTGCCACAAGCCGCACACGCAGGGCAAGGTCAAACCGGGGAGCGCCCATTGCCTGGGCTGCCATTCCACGATCGCCAAGGTCGGGAAACACAAGGTGCACCTCGACATGGACATGCCGTGCAAGGACTGCCATAGACCGCATCTCTGGCGGGTCACCGAGGCTTCGGCCAAGAAGGACTGCGTGAAGTGCCACGAGTACCGCAGCCCGAAGATGTTCTTCTAAACTTTCTGCGGTTCAACGTGTCTCATGAATCAGCATTATTGAGCATACTTTGACAACGAAAGGAGGTGAAACATACATGAAGAAATTCTTCGTATTGGCTATCGTAGTGGTGGTTTCGTTCGTCCTGGCGGTCTCCGCGTTCGCGGTTCCGGCCGGCAAGAGCGTTGAGTTCGCGGGCGGCGCGGCC
>Ga0102851_10000382_pt1 | contig 21914 bp, 22 predicted proteins | sample Mud3Dept3metaG_FD_79558 | JGI IMG/M metagenome (GOLD analysis project Ga0102851, IMG submission 79558) | Freshwater wetland microbial communities from Ohio, USA, analyzing the effect of biotic and abiotic controls - Mud 3 Core 4 Depth 3... | ecosystem: Environmental > Aquatic > Freshwater >... | reverse complement strand
CGACTGCCAGCCAGACTGCTCGCCTAAACCAGATCATGGCGGTCTTGAGCATGCTCGATCCAGCGCCGGATTTGTGCGGTCATCCGTCCCGGAGCCCAGGATTTTCCGCCGAACTCGGCTATCTGCCAGACGCCAATGACGCTGTTGACCAGGAACAACTCGTCGGCCGCCAGCAGCTCATCAATGCTGATGTTCGCAACGCGGACCGGGATGTTATTGCTGCGCGCGAGCCCGATCACCAGTTCGCGTTGCACGCCGGCGACCCCGCAACGCGCAAGATCCGGGGTCATCAGCTCGCCGCGGCTGACCGCGAACACATTGCTCATGGTGCCGCCAATCACGTTGCCGTCAGCATCGCACAGCAGGCCTTCGGCGATCCCGGGATCGTTCCATTCCGCGCGCGCCAGCACGTTTTCGAGACGGTTCAGGTGTTTGATCCCTGCCAGTGCGGGTTGCGCCGCAAGCCGTATCCGGCACAACCGCACTCGCACGCCGCGGTCGTAATGACGCTGCGGATAGTCAGGCAAGGGACTCGCGGAAACCACGCGTAGCGGCGATGCGGTGGCGGGAATTGCATAGCCGCGCTCGCCGGCCCCGCGCGTGATGATGATCCTGATCACGCAGTCCGGAAAACGCACCGCAACCGCGGTCAGATCGCGCTCGAGAACAGCGGCGGCGGGACAGGTTATGCCCAGCACCCCGCAATCGGCGGCAAGTTTCGCATACTGGTGTGTCCACAACAACGGCTTGCCGCCGCGCAGCGTGAAAGTGCGGAATACGCCGTCGCCGTACGTCAGCCCGCGATCTTGCACACTGACCGCGTCGCTCTCAACACCGTTGACGAGATTCATCGCGATATCGGTGTGCGGGCCGGCGCGACTGGCCGGTGGAGCAACGGGGACAGCGGCGTCAGACGGCCCGGAACACCAGGCTGCCGTTGGTGCCGCCGAAGCCGAATGAATTCGAGAGCACGACCTTGATCTTCATATTGCGCGCGGTATTCGGCACGTAATCGAGATCGCATTGCGGATCCTGGCTGTCAAGGTTGATGGTCGGCGGCGCGATCTGCCGCTGCAGCGCCAGTGCCGAAAATACTGCTTCGACGCCACCTGCCGCGCCGAGCAGATGGCCGGTCATCGACTTGGTCGAACTGACCGCAAGCTTGCCCGCGTGCTCGCCGAAGCAGCGCTTGACCGCAATCGTCTCGGCGATGTCGCCGAGCGGCGTCGAAGTGCCATGCGCATTGATGTAATCGACCTCACCGGCATTGACGCCGGCGTTACGCATCGCGTTGACCATGCAGCGCGCCGCACCCTCGCCATCCTCGCACGGCGCGGTGATGTGGTGAGCGTCGGCGCTCATGCCGTAGCCCGCGAGTTCGCAATAAATCCGCGCACCGCGCTGCTTCGCACGTTCGTACTCTTCGAGCACCAGCACTCCGGCGCCCTCGCCCAGCACGAAACCATCGCGGTCCCGGTCCCACGGACGGCTCGCTTGTTCCGGCGCATCGTTGCGGGTCGACAGCGCGCGCGCCGCGCAAAAGCCGCCGACACCAAGAGGAGAAGTGCATGCTTCCGCGCCGCCGGCGATCATAACGTCAGCATCGCCGTATTCGATCAACCGGCCGGCCTCGCCGATGCAATGATTGGCCGTCGAGCACGCGGTGACCACCGCCAGATTGGGCCCTTTCAAACCGTACATGATCGAGAGCTGGCCGGAGATCAGGTTGATGATCGTGCCCGGCACGAAGAACGGCGAAATCTTGCGTATCCCGCCCGCCAGCACCGCGTTGTGGGTGTCTTCGATCAGCGGCAGCCCGCCGATGCCGGAACCGATGCAGACGCCAACCTGCTCGCGCTGCTCCCGGTCGAGATCTATTCCGGAATCCTTGAGCGCGTCGATCGCAGCGGCAAGGCCAAAGTGGATGAAGGCATCGAAGCGGCGCGCCTCTTTCGGCGACAGCCATTTCGCCACATCGAAGTCCTTAACCTCACCGGCAATCCGGGTGGGAAACGTGCTGGCGTCGAAACGCGTGATGGGGCCGATGCCGGACTTCCCGGCAACGATGTTGGACCACGCTGCAGGGATGCCGATCCCGACCGGGGATATGATGCCGAGACCGGTTACGACTACTCGACGTCGTGCCAATTGAGCTCCGTAGCGTTGCGCCGGAGACTTATTTGAGGTGTGCCTGGATGTAGTTGGTGGCCTGCTGGACGGTGGTGATTTTTTCCGCTTCTTCGTCGGGAATTTCACATTCGAATTCCTCTTCGAGCGCCATCACCAGCTCCACCGTGTCGAGCGAATCCGCGCCGAGATCGTTGACGAACGACGATTCGTTCTTGACGTCGGCTTCGTTGACCCCCAGCTGTTCGGCCACGATCTTCTTGACGCGCTGTTCTATGTTTTCCATCAATATCCCCTTCTAAGGAGTGGGTTGAAGCATACAAGGCCGGGTATTTTACCAAATCCGGCGGCTGTCACCTAACTCGAATATTCCGGCTAATCCATCAGCATGCCGCCATTGACGTGCAGGGTCGCTCCCGTTATGTACGCCGCCGCCGGCGACGCCAGAAACGCGACTGCGGCGGCAACGTCCTCGACCGCGCCGAGGCGGCCGAGCGGAATCTGGCCGATCAGCGCGCCGCGCTGGTTTTCGTCCAGCGCCCGCGTCATATCGGTATCGATGAATCCGGGCGCAACGCAGTTGACGGTGATATTGCGCACACCCACCTCGCGCGCGAGCGCCTTGCTGAAGCCGATCATGCCGGCTTTGGCCGCCGCGTAGTTGGTCTGGCCCGCGTTACCCGTCACGCCGACTACCGAAGTAATGTTGATGATGCGCCCGCCGCGCGCCTTCATCATCGGGCGGATCACCAGCTTGGACAGCCGGTAGACCGATTTGAGGTCGGTCGAAATGATGTCGTCCCACTCCTCGTCTTTCATCCGCGCGAGCAGGTTGTCGCGCGTGATGCCGGCGTTGTTGACCAGGATCGTGATGGCGCCGAGCGCCTCCTGCACCGTGCCGACGACCGTTTCGCATTGCCCTTCACTGTTGACGTCGAGCACGAGGCCGAGGCCCTTGATGCCGGCGCTGCGCAATGCCCCCTGGAGCTGCGCGGCCCCCGTCTCGCTCGTGGCCGTGCCGGCGACCAGCGCCCCCCGCCGGCCGAGTTCGAGCGCGATTGCCCTGCCGATGCCGCGCGAGGCGCCGGTTACCAGTGCGACTTGTCCGTTGAGCGTCATGCCAGCTGCCGTAGAGTCTGCAATGTTTGAGCGAGCGACGCGGTGTCCGCGAGCGCCATGCCCTGCAAAGTTCCGTCGATGCGCCTGCTCAGGCCGGAGAGTACCCTGCCGGGGCCACATTCCGCAACGTGCGTGACTCCCGCGTGCGCCATCTGCCGAATGACCTCGACCCAGCGCACCGGATTGCACGCCTGGCGGGCCAGCGCAGACTTGATCTGCTGCGGTTCGCCCGCCATCGCAACATCGACATTGTTGATCACCGGAATCCGCGGCGCATTGAAAACGATGTTCGCCAGATAGGCTTCGAGCCGCTGCGCCGCGGGCTTCAGCAGCGAGGAATGGAACGGCGCGCTGACCGGCAGCATTACGGCACGCTTGGCGCCCCGGGCTTTTGCCGCCTCGGCGCCGCGCTCGACCGCCGCTTTGTGGCCGGCGATCACAACCTGGCTTGGCGCATTGAAATTGACCGGTTCGACTACCTCGCCTTGTGCGGCTTCGCTGCACGCCGCGCGCACCGCATCGTCATCGAGCCCCAGAATCGCCGCCATCGCGCCGGTGCCCAGCGGCACTGCCTCCTGCATGGCCTGCGCGCGGAAACGCACCAGCGGCAGCGCATCGCGAAAACCGATGACGCCGGCAACCACCAGCGCGGTGTATTCGCCGAGGCTGTGGCCGGCAACGACTGCCGGCTGCGCCCCGCCGGCTTCGCGCCAGGCGCGATACACCGCATAGCCTGCCGTCAGCATCAGCGGCTGGGTATTGATTGTCAGATTCAGGGCGTCGACCGGGCCTTCGTGCGCCAGCTGCCACAAATCCTGTCCGAGCACACTCGAGGCTTCAGCGAACACATCGCGCACCGGGCGCGAATCGGCAAAGCTCTGCATCATACCGACTGACTGCGAACCCTGCCCCGGAAAAACCAACGCCAGCTTCATCATACTTCCTACATTTCCACCAGCGCCGCGCCCCACGTGAAACCGCCGCCGACCCTTGCAGCAGCACCTTGTGGCCGGGCCGGATACGGCCGTCGCGCACCGCGGTATCCAGCGCCAGCGGCACTGAAGCCGCCGAGGTATTGGCATGACGATCAACCGTAACGATCAGTTTGGCCGGATCGATTCCCAGTCGCTTCGCCGTTGCATCGAGAATGCGGACATTGGCCTGGTGCGGGATCAGCCAGTCGATGTCCCCGGGCTGCATGCCGCATAATTCGAGCGTCTCGCGCCCTACTTCGTCCAGCACGCGCACCGCGAACTTGAATACGGCCTGGCCGTCCATTCTGAGGAACGGATCGCCGGTAACCTTGCCGCCATGAATCTGGCCCGGCGTCGACAGAATACCGGCCTGCGAACCGTCGGCATGCAGTACGCTTGCATGCAGGCCAGGCTTGCTGTCCGCCCCCAGCACCACGGCGCCAGCCCCGTCGCCGAACAGCACGCACGTCGCGCGGTCACTCCAGTCGAGGATGCGCGAAAACACCTCGGTACCCACTACCAGCGCGTAGCGATGGCGGCCGCTGCGGATAAACTTGTCGGCGATGTCCAGCGCATAAATAAACCCTGAACACACCGCCTGAACGTCGAAAGCCGGACAGCGCTTGACCCCGAGCTTCGCCTGCAGCAGGCACGCCGTGCTCGGAAAAATGAAATCCGGGGTCGACGTGGCAACGATGATCAGGTCGAGTTCCGGCGCGGCTATGCCTGCGGCGGAGATCGCTTTTTGCGCGGCCTGCAGCGCGAGATCGCTCGAGGTCTGGCCGGGCTCGGCGATGTGGCGCTGCCGGATGCCGGTGCGCGTGAAAATCCATTCGTCGGAGGTGTCCACCGTCCGTTCCAGATCGCGATTGGTCAGGATCTTGGCCGGCAGATAACTGCCGGTGCCGATGATGCGCGAATAAATCACGCCGCGCCCTCCTGCAGTACCGACATCTGTTCCGTGATGTGATTCAGTACGCCGCCGCGCGCCTCGTCGACCGCGCGGGCGATTGCGACGCGGAACGACAGCCGGTCCGCGGCGCCGTGGCTTTTCACCACGATGCCGCGCAACCCGAGCAGGCTCGCGCCGTTGTAGAGGCGCGGGTCGACACGGCGCTTGAACGCGTTGAGCACGGGCAATGCCACCGCCCCGGCCAGCCTGGTCAGCACATTGCGGTTGAACTCGTCGCGCAGGTAGGTGCTGAGCATTTTCGCGAGTCCCTCCGCGGTCTTGAGCGCGACGTTGCCGACGAAGCCGTCACAGACCACAACGTCCGTCGTGCCCTTGAAAATATCATCACCCTCGACGTTGCCATAAAAATTGAGACCGCTCGCGCGCAGCAGTTCCGCCGCCCCCTTGACCACTTCGTTGCCTTTGATGTCTTCGGCGCCGATATTGAGCAGGCCGATGCTCGGATGCGGCTTGTTTTCGACCGAACTCACCAGTGTTGAGCCCATCACGCCGAACTGCAGCAGATTCTCGGCGGTGCAGTCCACGTTGGCGCCGAGGTCGAGCACGTAGGTATGTCCGTGCAGCGCCGGCAGCACGGAACAGATCGCAGGACGCTCGATATCGGGCAGTGTTTTCAGCACGAAACGCGAGATCGCCATCAATGCGCCGGTATTGCCGGCGCTGACGCAGGCGTGCGCAGTGCCGTCTTTGACCAGATTGACAGCCACGCGCATCGAGGAATCCTTCTTGCTGCGCAATGCGGTCGCCGGGGGTTCGTCCATGGTCACCACTTCGCTCGCATGCTGGACCGCCAGGCGCGGCTCCCGGTCCGCCTTACGCTTGCTTAACTCGGCCGCGACGACTTCCTGCTGACCGACCAGGATGATGTTGACGTTCCCGTTGCGCCGCAGATAATCGAGCGCAGCCGGAACCGTCACGTGCGGGCCATGATCGCCTCCCATGCAATCGATGGCGACCGTTACATCCATCAAAGCTCCTCTTTACTGCACACGCTACGGCGTGCCGCGCGGCGGCAGGTGGTGATCGGGACGACCGGGCAATGTCCGGCCGGGCCCTATTCGCTTTTGGTTTTAATGACTTTTTTGCCGCGATAGTAGCCGCTGGGACTGATGTGATGCCGCAGATGCACTTCCCCGCTGGTCGGCTCGGTTGCGAGCGGCGGACTGGTCAGAAAATCGTGCGAGCGGTGCATGCCGCGTTTCGACGGCGACTTCTTGTTTTGCTGAACTGCCATGTGAAAACTCCTTTGCCTTCAAATTAATTCTGCTTCAACCTGGCCAGCGCCGCGAACGGCGATGCCGCACTGTTCTGAGTCGACTTCACCGCCGCGCTGCATTGTCCTTCCGGGTGCCGCGGCGCGATCGGGATCGCCAGCAGCACCTCATCTTCGATCAGCGCCCGGACCTCGGTATGAGGATCCGCCGGAATTCCGTCGAGATCATCGATCTCTGCGGTTTCGCCGCCCGCCTTGTCCTTCAGCACCAGCAGGCTCGATTCAACCGCCACCGGAAAAGCAAGGCCACCCAGGCAACGCTGGCACCTGAGGTTGATCTCGCCTTCAACCGCGAGGTTGAGCCGGGGCCGGCGCTGCGCGTCGTCGCCACCGGCAAGCGAGAATCTCAGACTTCCGCCAGCATCGAACAGGCTGTCCGCAAGGCGCGTCAGTTGCGCTACCTTAACCTCGCCTTGCATCCGCTGGCCGGTGTGCGCAAACTCCAGACTATCGATGACAGCCTGTGCAGACATAAGTCGCGCATGATAGTATTTTTGTGCTTTTCTGTCAAAACAAGGTAAAAGAAAATTCATTCGGCGCAGAGACTTAGGTCCCCCGCGCACGAGCCCTTATGCCCGAACCGTCCCGTCCGCGACTCGTCCTCGCGTCGACCTCCCGCTATCGGCAGGAATTACTGGGCCGCTTGGGCATTGCGTTCGAAACCGCGGCGCCTGGCATCGATGAAAGCCCGGTTGCCGGCGAAACGCCGCCGATGCTCGCGCTGCGATTAGCCTGCGCCAAGGCACAGGCAGCGCAAGCCGCGTATCCCGATGCGCTGATCATCGGCTGCGACCAGGTTGCGGTGGTCGGTGCAACGCTGCTCAACAAGCCCGGCACGCATGCGCGCGCGGTCGAACAGCTCACGCGCATGAGCGGCAAGCCGGTGACATTCTTTACCGCGCTGTGCCTGCTCAACGCGCGCACCATGCGGCGCCAATCGGCGATTGTGCCGGTCACCGTACACATGCGCGAACTCGGTATGGACCAGATCGAGCGCTACCTGCGGGTCGAACGGCCGTATGATTGCGCCGGCAGCGCACGCATCGAGGGGCTCGGCATCGCGCTGGTGGCGCGGCTCGAAGGCGACGACCCCACCGCGTTGATCGGCCTGCCGCTGATCCGGCTGTGCGACATGCTGAAGATCGAGGGCGTCGAATTGCCATGAGCGCCGGCGCAAAAGGCACTCTGCATCTGATCCCGGTCACGCTCGGGGGCGACGGCGCACGCGCCGGGCTGCCGCAGGCAACCCTGGAAGCCGTCAGCGCGCTCGATTACTTCATCGCGGAGAACGAAAAAAGCGCGCGCCGGTTTCTGAAAAACGTCGCGCATCCGGCGCCGCTGCAGCAACTGCAGATTGAACGCTTCGACAAGAACAGCGATGCCGCGCGCGCAGTGCAGCTATTGCAGCCGCTCGGCGCCGGGCGCAGCGCAGGGCTATTGTCGGAAGCGGGCTGCCCTGCGATCGCCGACCCCGGCGCGCTGCTCGTGGCAGCCGCGCATCGTGCCGGGCTGCGCGTCGTGCCCCACGTCGGGCCGTCATCACCGCTGCTGGCGCTGATGGCCTCAGGCTTCAATGGCCAGCGCTTCGCGTTTCGCGGCTACCTGCCGGTCCCCAAAGATCAGTGCCGCAGCGAGATCGCGCGGCTCGAACGCGAGTCGCGCGCGCACGACATGACCCAGATTTTCATCGAAACGCCCTACCGCAATGATGCGCTGCTGCGAGTGCTGCTCGAGACCTGCGACGGCAAAACACGGCTGTGCGTTGCGAGCGATCTGACGCTGGCGTCCGAAACGATCCGCAGCGCGACGATCGCGGCCTGGAACCGGGAAAAAACTGGGATCGGCCGGCGGCCGAGTGTGTTTCTGCTGTACGCTCGCTAGCTAGCGCCGGTTACCGGGTGGCTGCATAGTACTCGACGCGCCGCTCGAAAACAGCGATGGTCTCGGACACCGCGAAGGCAAAGAGAAAAACGATCAGCACGAGCGCCCAGAACTCCTCCATCAGGAAGTGCTGGGAATAGAGTTCGAACAGCTCCCCGACACCGATGATGGAAACGAGCAGTTGGCCGATCACAACTCCCTTCACGCCGCGTATTGCACCCAGGCGAATCCCGGCGAGGATCTCCGGCAGCGCACTCAGGATCAGCACCTTGGCGTATATCTGGTATGGCCGGGCGCCGAAGGAGCGCGCCATTTCCACCAGGGAGCGATCGGCATGCACGATGCCGATCTGCGTGTCGAGCACGATGACGAACACCGCAAACAGGACTACCGTCACGACCACGGTGGTTTCGCCGATCCCGACAACCGCCATCAGGATGGGCACCAGCGCCGAAATCGGCGCGCTGATGAAGATGTTGACCCACATTCCGAGTATCCGCCCCACGCCCCGCACGCGGGCCATCAGGACGCCGAGCGGGATGCCAATTGCGAGCGCAAACGCCATGCCGATCGCGAAGGAGCGCAGCGAGATGAGGGCTGCCGCGGCGAACTTTTCGGTCGGCAGCACCGTCATCGCCGCCACGACGATGCGCGACAGTGAGGGGACGATTACCGAGAGTTCCGCCCGCCCGGCGAGTTCCCAGGCGAGCGCCCAGATCGCGAGCGAAAAAACCATCGGGATTTTCCTTCCGGCGAGCGTCATGGTAGCGGCTTCGTCGATCAGACCACGTACTGTTTCAGGATCTGCCAGATCTCGTCCACCGCGTCGAGATAATTCTGGTCGCGCCGGATCTCATCGGGACCCTTGCTGCGCTCTATGGCGGGGCGAATGATCCGCGACACCGTTCCCGGCCGCGGGGTAAGCAGCACGATCTGGTCCGAGAGATAGGCCGCCTCCTCGATGCTGTGGGTGACGACGATCACGGTCTTCTGCCTGTGCCTGAGCAAGTCGAGCAGCTCCTCCTGGAATTTTCGCCGGGTCTGCTCGTCCACCGAGGAAAACGGCTCGTCCATCAGGATGATGTCGGCATCGACGGTCAGCGCGCGGGCGAGCCCCACCCGCTGCTTCATCCCGCCCGAGAGCTGGTTCGGGTAACTCGACTCGAAGCCGCCCAGGCCGACTTCGGCGATGTGCCGGCGTGCGATCTCCTCACGCCGTTCCCGCGAAACCCCCTGCAGTTCCAGGCCGAAGGCAACGTTCCTGAGCACGTTCGCCCACGGCAGCAAAGCAAAATCCTGGAACACGAAGGCTCGTTCCGGCCCCGGGCCGTGTACTTTTTTCCCCTTGATCCACACCTCTCCTGCGTTCGGCACGATCAGCCCGGCGATGATTTTGAGCAGCGTTGTCTTCCCGCAGCCGCTGGGTCCCAGCAACGTGCTCAACTGGCCGGAAGGAAAGATGAGCGCCACATCCCTGAGCGCCTCCACCCCGCCATCGTAGGTCTTGCCGATCCCTTTCACCTCCACTATCGCGTCGTCGTGCATCTCAGGATCCGCGGATTTCAGGAGGAAAGAGTGTTCGCTCCAGCCGCTCGAGCCCGTAGAGGGTGAGCGCCGCGACCGCGATGATCGAAGCGATCGCGGCGAACATCCTGGGGTACTCTGCCACCGAGCTGTGATAGGTAATCAGGTCCCCGATGCCGGTCGGCGTGATCAGCAATTCGGCGATCACGACACCGATAAAGCCCATCGCCAATCCCAGCCTGAGTCCGGCGAAGATCAGGGCGGCCGCGTAAGGCAGAATAATCTTGACCACTTCCTGACGCCGGGTCCCGAGGAAAGCGCGGCACATCTGGACCAGCGAAGGGCTGGTGTTGCGGATGCCCTTGTAGGAATTCATCACGATGACGGGCGCGGCCAGGAACACGACCGCCAGCACCTTGGAGGTCAAGCCGATTCCGTAGAGGTAAGTGATCAGCGGGATCATCGCTGCCATCGGGGCCGCTTGGAGGATGATGAAAATCGGCAGCGTAAGCCACTCCACCGTGCGCGAAAGCCCCATCCCGATCCCGAATCCGACCCCCGCAATGCCGCAGAGAACAATCCCGATGAGGAGCGGTTGCAGAGTGGAGACGTAAGCCTTCCCGAGACTGCCGTCCACAATCATCGCCACCAGCGCGAGTAACGTCTGGCTGAACGGCGGGAACGCCGCGCTGACCGGCCAGCGTCCTGCGAGTTCCCATGCCCCGAAAAAGAAAATGAAAGAAACCAGCTGCCACATGGCATGGCTGGCGATCAGGCGTCTTGGTTTCACTGATTCGTATTCCCCGGCGTGCGGAAACTGCAGCACCGCAACGCTGCGAGTGCAGCGCCGGGCGCCTTATGAGACAGTTACTTTACTTTGGCGAGAGCGGCATTGAGCGGCGCGAAATTCCAGAAGTCTGCGGCCTTCAGGTTCTCCCCTTTGAGCGCCCCGGCGAGCTGGAAGAATTCCAAGTCGTTCTTTGCCGCGCTCTCGCCTCCCCCGTCGTTGGGGAAAATGCCGCCTTTCGCCGCTTCTTCAAAGAAGGGGAGGATTTCCGCCTCGAGCTTGGCCGGCAGGTCCTTCAGCAGTCCGAGCTTCTTGCGCTCTTCCACCACCGACTTCGGATTCTTGTTGATCTCGCGGTTGACCTTGAGCAGCTCTTCCACGAAGATAGCAACGGCAGCCTGGTTCTTGTCCAGAAACGCCTGGGTGGCGAACAGCGCCTCGTCGCTTGCTTTCACCTGCCCCAGCGGCAGGATGGTGAACTTGCCCGGCGCCTCCTTCATGACGTAATTCTTGTTGGTTGCATCCAGGATCGAAGCCTTGATCGTGCCTTTCAACAGGCCCAGCGCACGGACGTTGGAACCGGGAACGAAACTCACGTTTTTGTAACTGATCTTGTGCTCCTTCGCCATCAGCCGCATGATCGCCTCGGTCCCCGAGCCGCGGGTGTGGACCACGATCTCCTGGCCATCGAGGTCCTTCCAAGTCTTGTAGTGCTCGGTGTTCACGATCGGGAAGAACTGGAGCGCGCTCATCTGATAGAAAAACCGAATCGGGATGTTCACTTTCTGCACGGCGGCGTACGGCGTCCCCTGTCCGATGTCGGCTTGGCCGTTGATCACGGCCTGAGTCGCCACTTCCTCGCTTTTGAACGCGGTGACCTCAACCGCCACGCCCCGCTTCTTCGCCCGCTCGACTGCCACCAGCAGTGGTAGCTCGTCAACCGAAATCACGTCGCCCAACGCATACTTGATCCGGGTGACGGTTTGCGCCCCCGCCGCGCCGGGAAACGTGCCGGCCAGCAGTGTCGCCAGCAGCGGAACGGCAAACGGAATTCTCAGGAATCTGAACATGACCTTCTCCTCTGGATATGCGGCCCGAATGCGGCTGCCGAGTCGCGCGCGGCAGCCGCTGGATTCGGTGTCGGGCCATATGCCACACGAACCGCCGGCCAAACTTACAGGGCGTATGGCGTCGTGTCAATTTTTCCGTGGCGCGCGTTGCGGAATCTAGCGCAATTGCGCGCCGCCCATCATCGATACCCTGACCAGCGCTTCCGCCATCGCCGCGCCAAACTTGCGCGCGACGCGCTCGGCGATGTTCTCGCGCAGCGTAAAATCAACCACGTCCTCGGCTTTGATCACGTCGCGGGCGACCGATTCGATGCTGCCCAGACCATCGGCGAGCCCGAGCTCGATGCTCTTCTGCCCGACCCACACCAAGCCGCTGAACAGCTCGGGATTTTCCTGGAGCCGTTTGCCGCGTCCATTGCGCACCACCGTGATGAACTGCTGGTGGATCTCGCCGAGCATTTTCGCAGCGAACTCCTGGTGCGCGGGATTCAGCGGCGCAAAGGGGTCGAGAAACTTCTTGTTTTCGCCCGCCGTGATCGCGCGCCGTTCAACACCGAGTTTTTCCATCGTGCCGGTGAAGCCGAAGCCGTCCATCACCACCCCGATCGAGCCGACGATGCTCGCCTTGTCGACGTAGATACTGTCCGCCGCCGCCGCGACGTAATATCCTCCCGAGGCGCAGATATCCTCGACCACCGCATAAAGCGGTATGTTCGGATACTTGGTGCGCAAGCGCCGGATTTCGTCGTTGATATAGCCGGCCTGTACCGGGCTTCCGCCCGGGCTGTTGATGCGCAGGATTACTCCCTGGGTATTGCTGTCCTTGAAGGCCGCTTGCAATCCTGCGGTGATATTGTCCGCGCTCGCCTGGCCTTCCGCCGCGATCACCCCGCGCAGTTCGACCAGCGCGCTGTGTTTGCCGGGCGACCGGTAGTCGCCGAGCTTGAGCCAGCCGATCCCGGCGAACAGCACGAGAAACAGGTAAATCAGGATCAGCGCCTTGAAAGCCACGCCCCAGCGGCGCGCGGCGCGCTGCTCGGCGATAGCGGCAAGCGCGACTTTTTCCAGAACCTTGCGCTCCCAGCCTGCGCCGGAATCGGGATCCATCTCAGCCATCGTGATTTCCGTTTTCCATCAGATAGACGTTGCCGCCGCGTTCCACCACTTTCAGGGCGGTCAGGTGCTGACCTTTGCACGGCCCCATGATGCAGTGACCGGTCGCAGGCTCATAGGTTGCACCGTGCGTCGAACAAATTAAGTATAACCCGAATTTATCGAAGAATTCACCCTCGAGCCAGTCAAGTTCGATCGGAATGTGCGCGCAGCGGTTGAGGTAGGCGTGCACCCGGCCACCGCAGCGGACGACAAACGCGGCAGCCGTCGCCCCGTGCCATTCAAGCGTAAAGCGCACGCCCTTGCCGCCGTCGACGAGCGCGGCGCTGGCGCAAATCAGGCGTTGTGCTTCAGCCAATGCCATAGTTCCTGCGGTTGATCCATGCACGCGAGCGGCCGCATTGCCGCGAGCTGCGTCCGCGGGTGCGCGCCGTAGGTGACGGCGACGCTCGCAACACCGGCGTTGATCGCCATCTGCAAGTCGTGCGTGGTGTCGCCGATCATCAGCGTTTGTTCCGGTGTAGTGCCGAGCATTTCGATCAGATCGGTGAGCATGCCCGGATCCGGCTTGCTCCCCGACTCATCGCCGCAGCGCGTGGCGTGGAAGACCGGTCTCAAGCCGGTATGGTCGAGCGCGCGATCGAGACCGCGCCGGCTCTTGCCGGTCGCAACCGCAAGCAGATACCCCGTTTCGCGCAGTGCGCGCAGCGCCTGCTCCACACCAGGGAACAACGGGGTATGGGGATCGCGCAACCGAAAGTGGTGGCCATAGCGTTCGGCCACCCGCGGATAGACCTCCGGCGCGACGCCCGGCAGCACATACGCCAAAGAATCGGATAGACCGAGACCGATGATGTGTTGCGCGCGTTCCTCGGAAGGCACCGGCAAACCCAGTTCGCGGCACGCCGTTTGCAGCGAGGCGACGATCGCGCCAGCGGAATCGATCAGCGTGCCATCCCAGTCAAAAACCAGCAGTTCGAACCGTCGGCCCATGTTTATGCCCCGTGCCTACCGTAACGTATTCAGGAAGGACTGCAGTTCGGCGGGCAACGGCGCTTCCAGGGTGAGCATGGAACCCGTGGCCGGATGCTCGAAGCCAACTCCGCTCGCATGCAGGAACATGCGCTTCAAGCCGGCGCGCGCAAGACGCTTGTTAAGCTCGAAATCGCCATACTTGTCGTCCCCGGCAATCGGAAAACCGAGATGTGCGAGGTGCACGCGGATCTGGTGAGTGCGGCCGGTCTTGAGTTCGGCGCGCAGCAGACTGAATTCGCGCCACGCCCGCTCGAGCCGGAACACCGTGTGGGCCTCCTGCCCCGCGGCATTGACGGCTACGCGCCGCTCGCCCGATGCCAGCACGTATTTGTGCAGACTCAACCGCACGCTTTGCGTCGCGCCACGCCATGCGCCCTTGACCAGCGCCAGATAAAATTTCTTCACGCGGCCCTCGCGCAGCGCGGCATGCAGCGTGGTCAGGGCGCTGCGCTTCTTGGCCAGCAGCAGCACCCCCGAGGTGTCGCGGTCGAGTCGATGCACGAGCTCGAGAAACCGCGCCTGGGGCCGCTGGGCGCGCAACTGCTCGATGACGCCGAAGCTCACGCCGCTGCCGCCATGCACCGCCATGCCGGATGGCTTGTTGAGCACAAGCAGGTGCTCATCCTCGAACAGGATCGCCTGCTCGAGCCGCGCGTCGGGTGGCGGTGCGCGGCGCGGCGCGCGCTCAGCGACCCGCACCGGCGGCAGCCGCAGCTCGTCCCCGGGCTGCAACCGGTAGTCAGGCCCGATGCGGCCGCGGTTGACCCTTACCTCGCCGCTGCGCAGGATGCGATAGACGTGGCTCTTCGGCACCCCTTTCAGCGTTTTCACCAGGTAGTTATCGATGCGCTGCCCGGCGGCTTCCGGGTCAATCCGGTGCCGCGACACGGTATTTTTGCCCAAACCCTTCATTTTGCTTATACTATCCACCGGTTAGCAGACTTCAGGACGATCCTGTCCCCAAAACCTGGCGGTGCACCGCGGCAAGCGCCGCGCACGCCAGGCAGCTTGGCCCGGCGCCTCGCAGCTGTTACCCGAGTGCGGTCGATCGCCTGTCAGGGGACCATCCTGAAAGTGTCGAAGACTGGCCGCCAAAACCATGGTTAAAGTCGCTCACCACAAAAAGTAGCGATGGTAGTTGAAATACGCGCTCACAGCACACGATTGATTTGTAGCAGCAGCGCTCCCTGGTCCCGGTGTCATACACCGCAATCCCGGGTGTGGCGCTGCCGCAAAACGAATTTTAACGGCAAACCCGCGAAAGTCATTTGCAACGAGTCACAGCAAGAACATGATCCGGTTTCGTGACTGAATGATCCAGCATTAACGCGTGCGGCGGCTTTGCCGCACAGGTTTGTCCATCCCGTGACACTGAGCGCGGGAGAAGAAAATAATGAAACGCATGTTGTTTAACGCGACGCAGTCCGAAGAGCTGCGTGTCGCGATCGTCGATGGCCAGAAGCTGCTCGACCTCGATATCGAATCCGCGGGCAAAGAGCAGCGCAAGAGCAACATTTACAAGGGTGTCATCACCCGCATCGAACCCAGCCTCGAGGCTGCTTTCGTAGACTACGGCAGCGAGCGGCACGGTTTTCTCCCCTTCAAGGAAGTCGCGCGCGCCTATTTCAAGCCGGGCGTCGACGTCGGCCGCGCGCGCATCCAGGACGCGCTCGAGGAACGCCAGGAACTGATCGTCCAGATCGACAAGGATGAACGCGGTACCAAGGGCGCCGCGCTGACCACTTTCATCAGCCTTGCCGGCCGCCACCTGGTGCTGATGCCGAACAACCCGCGCGGCGGCGGTGTGTCGCGCCGCGTCGAGGGCGAAGAGCGCACCGAGCTGCGCGAAACGATCGACCAGCTGCAGATTCCGCCGGGCATGAGCGTAATCGCGCGCACCGCCGGCATCGGCCGCACGGTCGAGGAACTGACGTGGGACTTGAATTACCTCCTCCAGCTGTGGCACGAAATCGAAAGCGCGGGCCAGGGGCAAAGCGGCGCTTTGCTGATCTATCAGGAATCGAGCCTCGTGATCCGCGCCATTCGCGACCACTTTCACCAGGACATCGGCGAGATCCTGATCGACACCGATGACATCTACGAGCAGGCGCGCGCCTTCATGGGCCACGTGATGCCGCAGAACGTCAGCCGCGTGAAGCTCTATCGCGACGACGTGCCGTTGTTCTCGCGCTTTCAGATCGAGCATCAGATTGAAACCGCGTTTTCGCGCCAGGTATCGCTGCCCTCGGGCGGCGCCGTGGTAATCGATCACACCGAAGCGCTGGTTTCGGTCGACGTCAACTCCGCGCGCTCCACCCGCGGCTCCGACATCGAGCAGACCGCGTTGAACACCAACCTCGAGGCTGCAGACGAGATTGCGCGCCAGCTGAGGCTGCGCGACCTCGGCGGCCTGATCGTCATCGACTTCATCGACATGGAAAGCTCCCGCAACCAGCGCGAGGTCGAAGACCGCCTGCGCGATGCGCTGCGCTACGACCGCGCCCGGGTGCAGACGGGGAAGATTTCCCGTTTCGGCCTGCTGGAGCTGTCGCGCCAGCGGCTGCGCCCGGCGCTTGCCGAGGGCAGCCATATTCCCTGCCCGCGCTGCCACGGCACCGGCCACATCCGCGGCATCGAGTCAACCGCGCTGCACATCCTGCGCATCCTGCAGGAGGAGGCGATGAAGGAAAACACCGGCGCGGTACACGCGCAGGTGCCCGTCGATGTCGCAACCTACCTGCTGAACGAGAAACGCGCCGAGTTTCATTCGATCGAATCGCGGCTCAAAGTCAACATCGTGCTGATCCCCAATATCCATCTCGAAACGCCGAATTACACGGTGACGAGGCTGAAGCATGAGGAGCTGAACCTGGCCGAACTGCCGCCGCCGAGCTACGAAATGGTCGCGGTGCCGGAAAAAACCGAGACGCACCTCCCGTCGGCGCAGCAGGAGCCGGCGGCGCCGCGCGTGGAAGCACTGGTGAAAGGCATTACGCCGGCGCAGCCTGCGCCTGTGGTGGTGCCGAAACCCGCCCCGGAAGCAATACCGCAACCGTCGATCATCGACAAAATCTTCGGCTGGTTCAAATCCCGTCCGGCCGAGGCCCGGCCGGAACAGCCGCAAGCGGCCACGCGCGAGCGCCTCGAGCAGGGTTCGCAACGCCGCCCACGGCCTAATGGGCCACCTCGCCGCGATCGTGGCGACCAGCAGCGCGGCCGCCAGCGTGACCGCGCGCCGCGGGGCGAGCCCGGCGCCGAAGCCGCCGCGCCGCGCCATGAGCAACGCGACCGCCACGGCGAGCGCCCGCAGCAATCGCGCGAACAGCAGCCACGCCGCCAGCCGCAGCGTCCGGCACAGCCTGGGCCGGCTGCCGCCGGTGAGACTCCCGTCATCGAAAGGCCGCGCGAGCAAGGCCCGCGGCACGAAGGCGAAGGCCGCAAACGCCGCCGGCGCGGTGGCCGTGACCGCTCGGAGACAAGGCCGACTCCCGATGCGCCGATCAATGAGGAGCAACGGCAGCCGTCGATGCCAGCGTTCGGCGTGGGCGAAACGACCGCTATGGCAGCACCACCAGCCGCCAATGAAACACCGGCAGTCATCGAAATGCGGCCGGCGGCAGCGCCTGAAACGATGCGGCCCGCAGCCACCGAAATCGAGGTGCCGCGCTACACCGAGCCCGTGGTAATCACCCCGGCGCCGGCTCCTGCCGAGCGCGCGATCGAGCCGGTGGTACCTGCTCCGGCAGTGCAGGCGGCACCGGTTGCGTTGCAGCCGATCGTGCTGCCGCCCGAGCTGGAACTGGTCGAGACCAATCCGGAGAAAGTACGCGTGGTGGCGAGCAAGCCCGAGCCGGCCCAGGCGCCACGACCGCCGCGGGTGCGCCCGTCGCCACCGCCGGTCAGCGAAGAGCCGCTGGTTCAGGTCGAAACCCAGCGGTAGCCAAAGGGGAATGCCGGGCGGAATGCCCGGCATTTTTTCAATTGCAGCTCACTTGCTGCAAACGGTTTCGCAAACCCGCGCCGATGCCCTAGATGCCGTGCCCAACGCGCGAGCCGTCCGCTATCGCCCGCAGGATCAAGCGGGACTCGCCACAATCGCCGACAGAGTAGATTTCGGGGACGACCCCTTCCAGCGCCTTCGAGAGCGCCGGGTTCGACAAGCTGGGCAGAGCGGTGATCACGGTGTCGGCGTTTACGGTTCTCACCGTGCCGTCCCTGGTTCGAACGATGATGCCTTGCTCAGTGATCTCCTGGCACTCGGCTCCGGTCAGCATCACGACACCTTTCTCGGCCAGCCAATCGAGGAGCCGCTGTTTCATCGCCACCGGGATTCCTTCACCTAATTGGTCGGAAGCCTCGACTACCGTCACGTGCCTGCCCCGCTTGACGAGGAACGCTGACACCTGGCAGCCATGCAGCAGGCCCCCGATCACGACGACCCGTTTTCCCACGGGCAGCCAGAATCGGGTAATCCATCCCAGCACTCTTGGACCCAGAAGCCTGAGATAGGGCGTAACCTTGCGCTGCAACGCTTGACCGGTGAGCACGTTCCGCCGATTAATCCCGGGGATATTGGGCGTGGCGTGCAGGCCTCCGGTTGCGACGACCACCGCCTCCGGCTTGATGGTACGGGCCATTGCGGGCGTGAACTCCTGCTTCAACTCAACCCGAACGCCGAGTTTTCGGAGCTGGGTTTCGAAGTAACTGACCAGTGCGGGAAAATCTTCGATCTGGGTGCCTTTGATCAGCGCAGCCAATGGCAACGATCCGCCCAGCCGCGGCGCCTTCTCGTAGAGCACCACGTCATGGCCTCTGGCCGCCGCGACTCTTGCGGCTTCCATTCCGCCAGGGCCGCCACCGACCACGACGACACGTTTCTTACGCGCCGCCGGCCTGATCTCGTACTCGCGCTCTTTTCCCAACGCCGCGTTCACCCGGCAGGAGATCGGCTGGTAGCGCTGGAATGGGGTGCGGCACTCCAGACACGCCATGCACGGCCTGATGTCCTCGGGTCTTCCTTCGGCCAACTTCCTTGGCAGTTCCGGGTCAACCATCAACCGTCTGCCCATCGCGATGGCATCGGCCATTCCCTGGCGCAGGATCCAGTCGCCGAGCTCGGGCCCCAGGCTGCCTACTGCGATCACCGGAATCGAAACGGCTTCCTTGATGCCCGCAGCCCTGCTCGCAATGACCCCCGGCTTCCTGACCATTTTCGCCAGCGGCACAGTCGGCTCCGGATACAGCAATTGCTCGGGATACTGCACCCACGAATACGCGCCGTAGCCGTAGCCCCAGCCGGTCACGTGAATGATATCGAGTCCTGCCGACTCCAGTATCCTGGCGAACCCGCGACTTTCCTGAGGGGTTATTCCCTGCTCGTGTCCCCATTCCTCGCCGTTGACTCGCATGCCGACGACGAAGTCCGGTCCAACCCGTGCCCGTATCGCGCGGACGATTTCGGCTGCGAATCGCGCCCTTGTTTCGAGGGTCTGGCACCCGTAATCGTCGTCGCGGCGGTTCCATGCCCGGGAGAGGAAACTATTGAGGAGGTAAGAGTGTCCGGCGTGCACCTCGACACCGTCGAAGCCTGCCTGCTTCGCACGCCACGCCGCAGCCGCGTGCTTTTCAACGGCGTGTTCGATATCGGCAAGCGTCATCGCGCGGGGCGGGTCGTACCTGACCCTCGGGTCGGATATGGGGATCTCCTCCGCGGAGAGAGCCGAGGCTGCCAGGGGCTGCAGGCCCGAAAAATGCCCCGCGGGTCCGTTGTGGCTTAACTGCAAAAAAGTCGGGCAACCGTGACGGTGGATCGTATCGGCAAGTCGCGCGAAAGACGGGATGAAGGCATCGTCGTGAATGAGCAGCCGGTTTTGTCCTTTGCCGCCGATCGGGTAGTCCACACAACTGCTTTCGACGATGATCAGGCCGACCCCGCCTTTCGCGAGGGTTGCGTAGAAATCAATCAGCATCTGGCTCGCGTTGCCGTCGTCCGCGGCAAAGCCCAGAACCTGCGCGGGTTTGACGATGCGATTGCGGAGCGTGACCTGCTTCACTTGCAGCGGTTCGAGCAACCTTTTCAGTCGGGCTCCCGCGCTCATTCGGCTTTCACCCCGATCAACTTGATCAACTGGGCATTTTTCTCTATCTCACCGCGAATAAACATCGCGAACTGTTCCGGCGTGTTGGTCTGTGGTTCCATGCCCTGTTTGTTAAGCGCTTCCTTCATTTCGGCGGTGTTGACTACCTTGCCGATCGCTGCGTTCAGCTGCGCGATGATGGTTTTCGGCACAGCCACCGGTGCGGCCACCCCATTCCAGTTTATCGAATCGTACCCGGGCAATCCGGACTCGTCGAGCGTCGGTACCGACGGCAGCGTGGATAATCGCTTCACGCTGGTCACTGCCAGGGATTTGACTCTGCCGGCCTCCAGGAGCGGGAGCATCGACGGGAGGCTTGAAAAATACAGGTCGATCTGACCGGACGCGAGCGCGACGGCAGCCTCCGCACCGCCTTTATAAGGCACGTGAACGGTCTTCACTTTGGCCATCAGATTCAAAAGCTCGGCCATCAGATTCGGCGGGCTTCCGACACCGACAGACCCATAACTGAGTTTGCCCGGCTGTGAGCGTGCGAGCGCAATCAGTTGTTTCAGGTTGCGCGCCGGCACCGAGGGATGAACCAGGAGCACGAATGGCGAGACCGCTATCAGCGACACCGGCGCCAAATCACGCTCCACGTCATACGGAAGCCTGGCACGCAGCGACGGCAACACAGTCACTGAAGTACCCACCATCAAAAGCGTGTAGCCGTCGGGGGGCGACGTGGCGACCCTTTCGTTTGCGATTGCCGTGCTTGCGCCGGGGCGGTTTTCGATGATCACCGACTGGCCCAGGGGTTCAGACAGCTTCTGCGCAACCATGCGCGCCAGCACGTCGGTGATGCCGCCCGGGGAGAATCCTACGACTATGCGGATCGGCTTAACGGGATAATTTTGCGCAGCCGCATCAATAATCGGCAGGCTGACACATGCCATGATTCCCGCGCATAACCCAAATATCTTCCGTCGTGAATTCCGCATAACTTTTCCTTTCGTTGAGCCGCCGATCGGATAAGCGCGTGCATTCCGGCTGCCGCCGTCTAGCCGCTTGCGTCTTTGGCGCGAATGTCCACGCCGTAGTCCTGTTTTGTTTTCTCAGCGGAAACCTTGCCGTCCAGGAAGTCCCGCATGAGCGCGGCACGGTCGCGCTGACCCGGGTCTCCGAAGCCGCCGCCTCCCGGCGTCATGATCTTCAGATGCTGGCCGCGCTTGATATGGCTGCCGTACTTGCTGGGAATTTTTTCCATCGAGCCGTCGTCGCGCTCGAGGAACAAGGTGGCGAAACTGCCGTTGCCGCCGCCGTAAAGCCCGCGCGGCGCGAATACCGCGCGGTCGCCGCGCACGTTCACGGTCGCACGCTCGGCGAGCATTTCGTACTCGCGCAGTATCCCGAGCCCGCCCCTGAATTTGCCGCTTCCTCCCGAGTCGGGAACGAGTTCATAGCGCACCATGCGGATCGGATAGTCTATTTCGATCGACTCGACCGGAATGTTCATCGCATTCGAAGTTCCGGTGCTCACTGCGTCAGCTCCGTCGGAGTATTTGCTCCCGCCCATGCCGCCGCAATAGCCTTCGTAAAAAACGAAGTTGCGCCCGGTTCTCGGATCTACGCCGCCGAAGGAAACGCCGGTCGGGACGCCGCAGCACTGCGCACCGACACGCTCGGGAACCGCCTGGGCTAAAGCGCCGAGCACCGTATCGGCGATGCGTGCAACGGTCACCGACCGCGCGTTGACCGGCCCGGGGTGACGCGGGTTGAGCAGCGTGCCCTCGGGAACGTACACCTCGACCACCCGCGTGAGTCCGTCGTTGAATGCGATGTCGTCCGGCAGCACGCACCGCACGCAGTAGAAAATAGTGGTCCAGGTCTTCGACAGCGGCGCGTTCAGCGGCCCCCTGACCTGCTGGTCGGTGCCGGTGAAATCGAAACGCAGCCGGTCG
>Ga0102851_10000381_pt1 | contig 21942 bp, 21 predicted proteins | sample Mud3Dept3metaG_FD_79558 | JGI IMG/M metagenome (GOLD analysis project Ga0102851, IMG submission 79558) | Freshwater wetland microbial communities from Ohio, USA, analyzing the effect of biotic and abiotic controls - Mud 3 Core 4 Depth 3... | ecosystem: Environmental > Aquatic > Freshwater >... | reverse complement strand
GACCGTCAGGAACTCCTGGAGCGATGTGGCCTGGAACTGGATGCCCGCTTCCCTCCGGAACTTCGCGCCCACGGGCGCGCCCTCGTACAGGGCGGTGCCGGAATCGGCCTTCTTGATCCCCTCCATGATCTCGATAAGCGTGGTCTTTCCGGCGCCGTTCGGCCCGAGCAGGCCGAAGCAGGTGCCCGCCTCGATCGCAAGGTCAATGCGGTCCACTGCCGTGACGCCGGGATAGGTCTTCACGATGTTTCGTGCTTCGAGGATCAAGGCCATGGAGAAACCTACCACGGGGTCGTTGCGCTGTCAAGAAGAGGGCGAAGCGGTCTTTCCCCTTGAGTCCGCCCGTGGAATCGTGTAGAGTGAGGGCCGCGTTCCCCGGGACGAGCGGACCCGTGCGGAACCAATCGCCGCTGCCTGCGGCTGCATCGCAGCGAAAAGGAACCATTTCATGGCACAGCCGTGGCAGACCATAGACACGATCGTCCGGGAGAACAACGTACTCGAACTGCGCAAGCGCGGCGGGCGTGATTATCTGCTCCTGGTCAACGGCAGGGTGCTCATGAACAGCAGCGCGAACCGGTCCGAGGTCGCCCTGGGGGAGCAGGCCTGCAGGCTCGTGGCGGGCCGACCCCGGCCGCGCGTGCTGATCGGCGGCCTGGGCATGGCCTTCACCCTGCGCGCCGCGCTCGACGCGCTCCCGGTTTCCGCGCAGGTCGTCGTGGCCGAACTGGAACCCGTCGTCGTGACGTGGTGCCGCGGCCCCCTGGCGGACCTGACGCAAGGCGCGGTGAACGACCCGCGGGTCAAGGTTGAGACCGACGATGTCGCCGCGGTCATCATCGCGGCCTCGCATAAAGGCGCGGAGCGGTACGACGCCATCGTCATCGACCTCTACGTAGGCCCAAGCGCGGACTCGGACGCGCACTTCGACCCCTACTACGGAAGCCACGCGCTGCAGACGACCGCGCACGCCCTGACGCCGGGCGGGATCTTCGCGATCTGGGGGGAGAACCCCGATGCCGCCTTCGAGAAGCGTTTGACCGCGGCCAGATTCACCTTCGAACGCCTGCGGCCCGGCCGAGGCGGCCTGCGGCATGTGGTGTATGTGGCAACAAAGAAAGGTCCCTGAGAATCGTGCCTTGAGCCCCCCTCGCATTCACCGCTCAATTTCGAACAAAATCTGCCGGTCCCGAACCCCCTGTCCCGTATGGCCTTCATATCCCCTTCTTGACAAAAGAGTAAAGAAGCGTGAACATATATCAGCCGAAATAAGTATTCTATTTTATGCCTGGCAAAGTAAAACGGAGGCAATAGATGAAAAAAGAAACCTACTGGTCGCCCTACGTCACCGGGACCATACTTGGTTTGACGTTGCTGGCTTCGTTCTACGCTGCGGGCAGGGGTCTGGGCGCATCAGGCGCCTTTTCGCTCGCCGCAGGCGTGGGCACAAACGCCGTGGCTCCTGGCTACGCCGGCAGCCTGCAGTATTTTTCCCGCTATCTGGACCTGCCTCACCCGTTGCTGGACTGGGGCCTTTTTTTGATCATCGGCGTGTTCCTGGGCGCACTGGCAGGCGCCCTCGCCAGCATGAATTTCAGGTTCATGTTCGATAAAGGCGCGTCCATGAGCGTCCGGACGCGCGTGTTCTCGGCCTTTGGAGGGGGTATGCTGATCGGCTTCGCGGCGCGGCTTGCCCGCGGATGCACGAGCGGCGTCGCTTTGACAGGCGGTTCGCAGCTGGCGCTGGCGGGCTGGGTCTTCGTGATCGCCATGTTCGCAAGCGGCTTCCTCTTCGCCGCGTTGTTCAGGAGGTACTGGTCATGACCGCGCCCTTTGAGATGAGCGATGCTGCGAGCCTCGGACTGGCCCTGCTGTTCGGGATCTTCTTCGGCCTCTCCCTGGAACGGAGCGGCCTCGGCGACCCGCACAAGCTTACGGGCGTTTTCTACTTCCGGGACTTCACCGTGCCGAAGGTCATGTTCACGGCGATCGTCGTGGCCTCTACGGGCATCTACCTGCTCTCGGACCTCCGTCTGCTGGACCTTGAGCGTGTCTGGATCATCCCGACATTCTTCTGGCCGCAGCTCGTGGGCGGACTGATCTTCGGCGTGGGCTTTGTGGTAAGCGGCTACTGCCCCGGCACGGCCGTGGCGGGTCTTGCGTCAGGCAGGCTCGACGCCCTGGTCGCGATGGCAGGCGTCAGCGCCGGCTCGCTTTTGTTCGCAATGCTCTATCCGATTCTGGAGGGGTTCTACCTCTCTTCAGACAGGGGGGTGGTCACGATCCCGGGGCTCCTGGGCGTGAGCCATTGGGTCGTGATCATGAGCTTGATCGTCGTTGCCGGAGGGATGTTCTACTTCCTGGAGAGGATGGAAAAACGCGAGAACACGTGATGTTGGTCTCTGCGGAGGGATCGTCGGCAGTTGCGTTCACCCGATCATATTGAAGCTCCCTGCGGTTTGCTGCAGGGAGCTTCAACTGTCTGGCAGGGAAATATCTGACGCTATCCGACTCTTTCCCGGTTTGATTTGATCTGTGTCAAATGCCGTTTTCAGGTTTATGGCACGATCGTGAACATCACCGTATCGAGCGGCGCGTCCTGTCCTGTTTCCCGGTTGTGCAGCATCCAGTCGATCTTCCAGGTCCCGGTGTACTGGCTCACATTCAGGAAGATGGTCGTGAATCCCGGCTGATAGAATCCGTGCGGGCCGAAGACCTGCGACCCGCCCTTGGGGTCCGTCAGCCGGTATTTATACGAGTAGATCGGCGTGCCGAACTTGTTCAGATAGGTGTTCAGCGGCGGACCCACGAGCCAGGCCCCGAAGACCTGCCCGCGGCCGCGGAGCGCGCCGCGGTTCACCAGGTCCTGCAGGGACCACCTGTCCCCCTTCTCCACGATCTTGAGCTGCGTATCGTATGCGGAGTCGTCATAGATGCCCACGCCCTTGTCGATCAGCTTCCAGCCCCCTGCCGGGGCCGCTGCCGCCGGGGCCTGCGTGATCTGGAATGACTGCGAGCCGATGGGCGAGTCCTGGCCTGTTTCCCGGTTGTGCAGCATCCAGTCGATCTTCCAGGTCCCGGTATACTGGCTCACATTCAGGAAGATGGCTGTGAACCCCGGCTGATAGAATCCGTGCGGACCGAAAACCATCGACCCGCCCTTGGGGTCCGTCAGCCGGTATTTGTACGAGTAGATGGGTGTGCCGAACTTGTTCAGATAGGTGTTCAGCGGCGGGCCCACAATCCAGGCACCGAAGACCTGCCCGCGGCCGGCAAAGGCATTGCGTTTCACCAGTTCATCCATGGTCCAGCTTTCCCGTTTTTCGACGACCTTCAACTGGGTGTCATAGGCGGAATCGTCCCAGATGCCCACGCCCATGTCCATCAGCCGCCAGTCTGCGGCTGAAGCGGCGTACGGCAGCAGCAATGACACTATACTGATACCCAGGATCAGCGACAGCTTTCTCATGACAGATCTCCCTCCTGATTTTTTCGATCAGCGATAAACCCGGTTTATTATAGCACAAGATGCGATCGGCCAAGGACAAGCGGAGGCAGGAAAGCTAGGCGAATGGCGACAGGGCGGACAAAGGAACGGGGTCATATCCGGAGCATTGCCGCGAACAGCAGTTCCGGATATGACCCCGCACAGATGACGGTCGGCTATTTCTTCTCGGCAGCAGGCGTTACGGTCTCGGTGAGCGAGTCCTTGATGGCCCCCGGCGCGCTCATGATGGACATGAAGCTGTTGCTGCCCATCATGCTGAGGTCCGGAAAGCTGATGGCAATGCGGAACTTGGCGAAGAGGTGATACACCTTGTTCCCCGACACCAGGATCTCGTAGGGAAGATGGGCTGTGGACTTGACGTCGGCAAAGTCGATCAGCTCCATGATGTGCTTGTCCGCGCCTTTTCCCCTGGCGATGGAAACACCGAAGACGGCCTCTTCCTTGCCCGGGATGTCGATGCGGTACACCTTGGTCACCCCGGCCTTGCCCGCGGCGAGGCCTGCCTCGACGGCGTTCACCGCCTCCTGGTAGGTCTTGAACCCGGCAAGCTCATGATCGCCGAGGCTGTCGAACTTGGCCATGCCCATCATGTAATTATACTTGCGCAGGCTCTTTTCCTTGATCCCGTCCTCGGAGCCATATTCCTTCTGTTTCCCCAGAGCTGCCTCGAGCTTTGCCTTCACGTCCGCGAGGTTCTCCTTCATCCGGTACGCAGCGGCCCAATACGGGGGATTGGTATAGGAGACCTGGATCTTGTCCTTCACCTTCGTCACGGCCACGCGCTGGCCGGCGCCGTATCCGCCGAAATCGCTCTTTGCGGCGTTTGCCTTGAGCGCCTCGCTGGTCACGATGATCACCACGGCGTTCGGGTAGGGCGCATAGCTTCCTGCCACCTCGAAGCCCTGGCCCTGCAGGCTGGTCTTCGCCGCCGCGGCAGCCTGCTCGAGGTCGGCCTGCTGCGGTTCAGCGCCGAGCACAAAGGGCTTCAGCCCCTCTGCCTGGGCCAACGCTGCCATGGAGAAGAGAACGAGACTTGCCAGCACAACACTGACGATCGTACGAAGTTTCATGGGAATCTCCTTTCGCTCACGGGATTGAAGCTCCCTGCAGCAAGACTTCGGCGAGCTCAGTCGAGTCGCTGCAGGGAATCTTCGATCCTCAGGGTATAACTAATTATTCTAATCGCTCGCTTACTCCGCAGCAGGCTACGGGGAATGCTCGCTCCTGGATTCGGGCCGGGCGGAAGGGAGAATGATGTCCGCACCGCTGACAGGCCCTGAATGACAGTAGCAAAAGGAAAGGCAAGTGTCAATGATATTCGAAACCATGAATATAGGGGGGCTTGATCACCGGCAGCGCAGCTGCTTCTCTTCAGCGCGCGCTCATCACTGCTTCGGCGCTGCAAGCGCTTCTTTGGCCTTGATCAAGGCCGTCATGGTCTCGTTCACCGGGACGCTGATCCCCTTTTCCTGCGCGAGCTTGACGATGGCCCCGTTCAATGCGTCGATCTCGAGCCGCTTGCCGGCCTTGACATCGTAGTACATGGACGGGAAATGCTTTGCCGTGGGCGGCACAAGCCGGGTGTAGAAATGCCGCCGGTACTCTTCGGGCGTTTTCCAGTTCAGGGGGATGTTGTGCGCCTGAGCAACACGAAAGACCTCGTCGATGATCCGGTCCATGAGACGTCTCGTCTCAGTATTCTCCGCGAGCCGGCCATAGGTGCACTCGAGCACCGCGCCCAGGGGATTCAGCGCTGCATTATAGAGTATCTTGTCCCAGAGGATGGCGGACACATTCTCCGCGTACGACGTCGGTACGCCCGCCTGATTGATCGCCGCTGCGATCGCTTTCACCCGGCCGGGATCGATCGCGCCCTCCGGCTGGCCCATGCGCACGTCGTCGGCAATGACCGTGACCTCTGCCCTGCCCGGGGCATGCAGCTTGACGCCGAAGATGATCCGGGCAAGGAGCGCGCGCTCCCTGCCGATCGCCGCGGCCACGGTCTCGTAATTGCCGTACCCGTTCTGGGCAACGACGACGAGCGTGTCCCCCCCTACGAGCGCCTTGACCTGTTCGATGGCCGCTGCAGTATCGTAGGATTTTACCGTGAGGATGATGAGGTCGAAGGCGGTGTTCCTGAGCGGGTCGATGGTACTGTGGATGCCGTCGAGCAGGGCCTCGTGCTCGCCCCAGATGCCGGTCACGCGCAGCCTTTTGTCCGCGAGCGCCGAAAGATACTTCTCCCGCGTAAGGGCATGGACGCGGTGGCCCGCCTTCTTCAGCATGGTTGCGAAGACCGTACCGAGCGCGCCAAGGCCGGTTATCAGGATCGTGTAGGGCATGGGGGCATGAAGACCTTATCCTCGGTCTGCCGTAAGCATCGGCAGCTCAGGCAGCCTGCTGCTGAACGCTGCCGACGTGATGACGACTGCAGACGCCCTCTCCAACGGTAACCTGCTTCGAGTATAAATACAGGACCAACTGCTGTCAATCCTTTTTACCTTCAGGCAGAACCGGCAGCTTGCATCTCGATATCGCGCCGTGACCCCGCGATAGGATCGACATCCTCTTGTGCGAGTTTTTTTAAACATATCCCGCCGCAGTAGCTCATCCCGGAAGCTTTTTGGGCATGTATGATTATCCCTGCAGGTGACTTCACGCTGTTTTTATTGAAGAATCGGCCTCGCGCCCGCTGATCCTTCCTAAGAATGCAGGGAAATACATGCACTCTGTTAAAATCAAGAACGCGCGTCTCTGTTGGCGACCTGCGGCTTATCCTTCGCATATCAACTACTTAGCGTGCAAGGGGGCATTTGGCATCGTACTTGTAATCGGGGAAGGAAGGAGACTCGCGGAGATTCAGATGCTCATGACAAAAGAGGTAATGCATGACAAGAAGTCGTTGGCACTCTTTTCTGCTGATCGCGATTCTGTCCGCCTTTCTTTTCTCCGCTTGCGGCACGACGCGAATAGCGAAATCCGACCGGCAGGGATTCAATGGGCATGCCGCCTGCGTCACGTGCCACCGGACGAGTGACCCGTATCCTGATAGCTCGCCGCAACCGTTCGCCGGAGGCATCGAGCCGTCATCGGCCTGCCTGGATTGCCATCATTACGACACCAACCATCACCCGGTGAACATTGCGCCGGAAGAAGGGAGCGCGGGCGCATCCCAGGGCCTGTTCCCACTTTTCGACGGCCAGATCAGATGCCTCACCTGTCATCAGGCGCACAGCGACCCTGGGCGCAACAAACTGAACGGCGCTCCGAAGCTCCTGCGGGGCGGCCCCTACCCGGACCAGCGGGCGCTCTGTTTTCAATGCCACGGACAGGACGACTACACGAAGATCGATCCCCATAAGATGCTTTCAGCGGACGGCAAGGTCCGGGAGGTGAACGGCAAGCCGGTCTGCCTGCTCTGTCATACGAAGCAGCCCGATCCCGCGGGAGATCCGGACCTGTTCGAGTTCAGGGCAGACGTGGCGTTCCTGTGCTGGCGCTGTCATGCTCCTATGGCAGGCTCGTTCCTGAAAAACCATTTCCATGTGAAGCCGAAGAAAACGACCAGGGCGGCATTATTGAACACTGAGATCAAGCTCGGCATCGAACTGCCCCTTGCCCGGGACGGTATGCTCACCTGTTCGACCTGCCACAATTCGCACCAGGCCGGCGTCATCACCCGTGACGCCGTCCAGACAGGGGCCGACGCGCCGCACAAGCTTCGTATTGCCGCGGCAGCTATCTGCGAGGTGTGCCATGCGAAATGACCCAGGAACGATCGCCTATGCAGTACTGAGGACCAAGCAGCAACGCAGTCATTCGTTGATGACCTGGATGAGATGGATGCGGCTTCTCTGGAGCCGGGAAAGATCATTGCCAAGGAGGCGTATCATGAACAAGGTCGTGCGCGCAGGGATGTTCGGTTTTCTGGCATTCATCGTTGTCGTGGAGTTTTTCGCGCTTTCAGTCTCGGCGAAGGCGCCGGGTCTCGAGCGCATCCGCACTGATCCGAACGGCACCTGGTATATCAACGCGAAGACCATGGTCAATCCCGCCAGCGACAGGATCAGCTTCTGGAGCACGGTCGTGCCGCAGAAGAACAGCGCCTATTTTGACGTGCTGGGAATGGTGCTGGAAAAGCGCGGGAAGAGCGCCCAGCGGCTGGAATATGTCCAGATCCTGCAGGAGGTGGACTGCTCGATAGGGACGATCAACACGTCGAATGTCCTGTTCTACGATAAACAGGACCGTATCGTGTACACGGTCAATTCGCCGGCCTCGGCGAAGCTGATAGCGGAATTTGGCCAGGCTGCGGACAGCATTCTGGCGTCTGTCTGCGGATCGCAGCAGTTGGCCCAGTTGATGGGAGAGTAAGGATGGAGAAGTAGCGAGCGGTCAGGACAGTCTCAGCGACCTTTTGATGATCGAAGCTCCCTGCAGAACGTCGCGGGGAGCTTTTGTTTTTTGGTCAGCTCATCAGGCAAGCGGTGCAATCTTTTATGCACATCCCGATCCTTCCTGAACTGACCCCTCCACACCTCCCCTTACCAAGGGGAGGCTGGGTGGGGTGGGGTGGGCCACGTCCATTTGCCCGGCTTGTTGTCTTTTGAAGGAGACCAGCCGTCCTCTGCGCCCTCTGCGGTGAAAAAAGCAGTTGCTTTAAGAACAAAGCGCCGTCGTTCTCTGCGGTCCCAGCGCTCTCTGCGGTAAAATGCTGTCGTCTATTCTTATGATTTTGTATTTCGAAGGGTATCAGGATAAGTTCCGCTATCGGATCTGGTCCACCATCTTCCGGAAGTGCCTGCAGTTCTCCACCAGGTCCGGCCCATGCTTGAACAGCCCCCCGCCGATCAGGAAGATGAGGTCCTTGCCGTAGGTCTCGAGCATCTCGGGCACACGGTCGAGACTCATGCCGCCGCCGGGAGCCGGGAAGATGGACTTGAGATGCCCCATGGGCTCCGCTGTGCCATGCACGATGTCCCTGCACTCCTCGCGGCTGAAGGAAAACCTGCCGCCGAAGTTCGGGAAGATCGTGGCGTCCGCACCGGCGAGGCGGGCGAGCTGGCCGAAGATGACGCCGTGGGAAATGCCGCCTTGTCCGGTCACGAAGCTGCCCTGAAGCGCCGGGTGCGTCAGGATAGGCAGGCCGATGTTGTCATCGTCCGCAAGCTCCCGCATCAGGTCCATGCCGATGATGCCCGGCGCGACCATGATGCCGCCTGCGCCCGCTTCTTTCGCGAACCGGGCACGCTTGATGACATCGCGGTGCGGTGCTGTTATATTCGCGATGTATATAGAAGGGAAGCCTGTCTCTTTGCTCGCCTTATTAACCGCCGCAGCACAGCGCGTCACCCGCTCCTCGAAGGGCGAGCAGCTCTGGTCCGTCAGACCGTGGTCGTCCTTTATCATGTCCATGCCGCCGAGAACGAAGCGGTACGCCAGATCGGCAAGTTCCTCGCTTGAGTGGCCCATGGGCTTGATGGCAGTGGAGAGGAGCGGGCGGCTGGGCACGTTCAGAAGCTTGCGGATGCCTTCCCTGCCGAAGCGCGGGCCTTTGAAAGTATTCAGGAGGGACGATGGCAGGTCGAGATGATCGACGCGGATGCCGGGCTTGATGCTCGTGTTGCCGAAGATGACGTTCAGGAGCTGCGTCAGCTCGCCTGCCGCGATCTCGACGGCGTAGCTGATGACCGCGCGGAAGCTCGCGTCGTCATGGCGGTTGAAGAACTCGATCCTGCCGAACACATGGTCGCGGATAGTCCCCTCCCCCACGCACTCGGCAGGGAACTCCACGGTCTGTTCGATGCAGATGTCCTCCGCCTTGGCTCGGGCATCCTTCTCACTGCCGTAGATGCGGTAGGTAACGGAGAATCGGTCACCGGAAAATATTGATGAGGGGGTACAGGTCTTCTGGATGATCATGGGAGAATTAGCGCTTTGTCCTGATCGAGGTTCTGGTATCTTTCCGCATTTTTCGGACATAGAAATCAGCGGAACGGATGTCTTTCCGATCATTCCATATTCCTACCGCTTGTTGAAGAACCTTTTTCCTTTTCTTCTGCATTTTCTTCATGGACATCTCTTTTTCGGATGGCTTCGCCCTTAAAGAAAATCAACGGCTTTAATGCCCAGTTCCCGTGATAGGGATTTCATGTGATCGTCGTGGTGAAGGACTTTGAGGCTATGGGACTTTGCAATAGAGCAAATGAGGATATCCACCGTTGGCACGGTAATGCCTTTCCTTCTCAGCCCGTAACCTGACTCGTAGGCAACCGCCCATGCTTTTTCATCAAGAATAAAGAGCGGCAGGATATTGAGCCGTTCTTTTAGCGCATCATATTCCTTTCGCGTTTTACACCCCTGAAGCAGCTCCAGAACAACGATATTGGTCGTCACGACCCGGTCTAGTTCCAGAGCAGACCGGAGGAAGTCCTTGAGCCTGTCATTGCCCTTCTCACGGAAGCTCGCGATCCAAGCGGACGTGTCGACCAGGACATCATCGCCCATGGCGCATCTTCTTCAGGTCGTCGCGGGTGAGATCGAACTCCTTATAATTGCCGATCATCGACTTCAGCTCCTGCCGCTTTTTCAGCCGCAGGTATTCATTCAGGGCGGTCACAATAGCGCCTTTTTTCGTCTTGGACTTGGAGACCTCCATGACCTCGCGCAGCGTTTCTTCATCCAGGTCAACGATCGTCTTCATGATATATCCCTCCACGTGATAATGATATATATAAAATACGCATATCGTATATACATGTCAAGCCGTATTTATAGGGCATAAGAGTTGTTCCCCGCTCGTCATTCTCGCAGCGATTCTGAGCGGGAATCCAGCATCCGCCTTGTGAAGCCCTGGATCCCCGACAGAAGCATTCGGGGATGACGAATGGCTCAAGTACGGTCCGCAACGCTGCGCACCCGCGTTTTTCACGATATCGCGCCTCGCCTCCGATAGTTTCAAATAAATGCAACTCTTATGACCCACATCATATGCGATCCGAAGCTCCTCCTGTACTATGGCCTCACCATCAAGAGCAACAACAACTTCTCAAGGAGGCAATCATGTTTTGTTATCAGTGTGAACAGGCGGCAAACGGCAAGGGCTGCACCAAGATCGGCGTATGCGGCAAGGACCCGGAGGTATCAGCGCTTCAGGACCTCTTGATCTATTCCCTGAAAGGTCTTTCGCTCGTCGCGATCGAAGGCAGGGGACACGGCGTCGTGGACGACGACGTGAACCGCTTCCTGGCCAAGGGGCTCTTTTCAACGCTCACGAACGTGGATTTCGACCCCAAACGGTTCGAAAGGCTCATCAAGAGGAGCGTTGAGCTCCGCGAGGGGCTGAAGGCAAAGGTCACGGCAGCAGGCGGCAGGACGGACTTCGCGCACGGCAGCGCTTCCTACACGCCGGCAGCGACCGTTGAGGGTTTGGCGAAGCAGGGCCGTGAGGTGCGGGAGCGGGTGCCTGATGCGATGATCAATCCCGACATCCAGTCGCTCCAGGACATCCTGCTCTTCGGGCTCAAGGGCGTGGCCGCCTATGCGGATCATGCGCGTATCCTCGGCAAGACCGACGATACGGTCTACGCCTTCATGGCCGAGGCGCTCGCTGCCATGACGGGCACCGATATGGGCCTGAACGAATGGGTAGCGATGGTACTCAAGTGCGGAGAGATCAACCTCAAGGCCATGGAGATCCTCGATAGCGGCAACACCGGCGCCTACGGCCATCCGGTCCCGACCAAGGTGCCGCTCGGCGCCAAGAAGGGCAAGGCCATCCTGGTCTCCGGCCATGACCTGAAGGACCTGGAGATGATCCTGAAGCAGAGTGAAGGCAAGGGCATCAACGTCTATACGCACGGCGAGATGCTGCCAGCCCACGGGTATCCGGGCCTCAAGAAATATTCCCACTTCTACGGCCATTACGGCACGGCCTGGCAGAACCAGCACAAGGAATTCGCGCACTTCCCCGGCGCCATCGTGATGACCACGAACTGCATCCAGAAGCCGCTGGCGTCGTACAAGGACAATCTCTTCACTTGCGGGCTCGTGGGCTGGCCCGATGTAAAGCACATCGGCGACGGCAATTTCGCCCCAGCGATCGAGAAGGCCCTGTCGCTTCCGGGATTTGCCGAAGATACGCCGGGCAAGGAGGTCTTCTCCGGATTCGCGCGCAATGCCGTGCTCGGCGTGGCTGACAAGGTGATCGATGCGGTCAAGGCAGGAGATATCCGCCACTTCTTCCTCGTAGGCGGGTGCGACGGCGCAAAGCCGGGCAGGAACTACTATACGGAGTTCGTGGAAAAGGCGCCGAAGGATACGATCGTGATGACCCTGGCCTGCGGCAAGTTCCGGTTCTTCGACAAGAATCTGGGAGACATCGGCGGCATCCCGCGGCTCCTGGACATCGGCCAGTGCAACGACGCCTATTCGGCGATCCAGATCGCACTTGCCCTGTCCAAGGCCTTCAACCTCCCGGTGAACGAACTGCCGCTGTCGCTGGTCCTGTCCTGGTACGAGCAGAAGGCCGTGGCCATCCTGCTCTCCCTGTTGTCATTGGGGATCAAGGACATCCGGCTTGGGCCGACGCTTCCGGCATTCATCACGCCGAACGTGCTCGACGTGCTGGTCAAGAATTTCGCCATCAAGCCCATTGCCGCAACGGCGGAAGAGGATCTCGAAGCGATCCTCGGTCCCTGCTGGAACAAGAGAAAGGCTGAGTGCACTGAGGCAGAAACTGCAACAGCTTAGTTAGGTTGTAGTAAAGCAAAAGGCAGGACGGATAATCCGTCCTGCCTTTTTTTGGATTTAGTGCTACTCTCCCCGGCCTACCGGCGAAGCGTCGGCCAGATCGAATCAGCCTTCTTGATGTTGCCGGGAATATCCTTGCTCCATTTTTCATACGCCGCCTGGCTGCAATTCAGGTACAGCTTCCCGTTAACGATCTTCCATACTTCCGGATCGGTTATGGCCAGCCGTGACTCTGTCATGGCCCAGGCACAATAACCGTCATATTGCGGCGCGTATTTCTCCGGACTGTTCGCGAACAGGTCCCTATTCTCTTTGGACACGAAATGCCATGTCATGCCATGCCACTGGAAGGGAAATGACTCATTGCCCTTCAGCGCCTTGCCGTCCTTGAAATAGGCGACTGTGTCGTATCCCTTTATGGCCACATCACTTGTCGGTGACTGCCCAACCGCAATGCCGCCGAATCCAGCCAATAGCAATACAAATGAGAGACTAATGAGAATCCCATAGGTTGCCTTCATAGTTCCTCCCTCCAGATTAATTATAACTCAATATACCAAGGTAGGAGCTGCTAAAGGTAATCGTATGGGAATTTGTTCAAACCAATCTTTTGGCGTGCCGCTAAATTTCATATGGGCATCATCTGCCTTTTCGAGTGTATTCACACGATATGTTTCGAGGTCAGGCTGACGTGTGCTGATGAGTATCATCCTGGGGGCAGACATTCAATAGCTGAAATCGAACATATAGACTGGGATCAGGCCTGGAGTGTTGTGATGTTTACCAAAAGCAACATTATGGCTCCCCATCCTTCTTATAATATGCCGGATACATTTTCTCCGCGCATTCCGGGCAGATCCCATGAGAGAATTCCGTCCCGGAATGATCGCCGATATATATTTCAACCTGGGTCCAATAGCCTTTATCGTCGCGGATCTTCTTGCAATTCGCGCAGATCGGAAGGATCCCTCTCAGTTTCTTGATCTCCGTGGCGGAATGCTCAAGCTGGGTCAGCAGTTTCTTGCGCTCGATGGCGTACCGGATCGCGCGTCCCAGCATGCTGCCGGTGACCTGGCCTTTGACAATATAGTCCTGGGCGCCTTTTTGAACGGACTCAACGGCGATTGTATCGTCATCGTGTCCGGTCAGGACGATTATCGGGATCTGGGATGCATGGGCATATGCTTGTTCGAAGGTTTTGATGCCCGCCGGTGCGTCCGGAAGGCCGAGATCCACAAGGATTACATCAAAACGGACACTGTCCAGTATTTTCAGGCCATCGCCCAGCCGGTCAACATGCGTCACCTTGCAGGTAAGCCTCGGGGAACCGGCCAGATATCTCTGAATAAGCAACGCGTCATCAGGATCGTCTTCGATGAGCAGCGCGGTAATTGTCGTCGTTTCCATTAGATCAGCTCTTTCATGAAGATTCGTAATGCTGGATCGTATTTACCAATCTCTCCGCTTAATTAGGAATATCCCGCGAAGCACGAGCAAGCTATCAATACCACCGATAGGCTAAAGGGTGACCCTATGAAGTCATCCCTTCAATATTCCCAGTCGCGACCCCCAACTCTTCCTTAACACGATTTAAAAGTTGGCATTGCGGATCCAGGGTGCGAGCTACATTAAAATAGCGGATACTTTCCTCAACGTTACCTCGCCGCTTTTCCCCAAGTGCGATATGGGCAGCGTTTAGTGCCTTGCCCTCGGGTTCAAAGTGCGCATCGAAAGCTTCCCGCAAGAGTAGTAGCCCCTCGTCAACGCGTCCCATTTCGACTAATACCGCACCTCGTGTGCCCTTAACCGCCGGAACCCACGGAATATTCTTGTAAGCCTCCTCCGAATAACGATTCGACTCCTCTATCAACTGGTTCCTGCCTGATAAGAGGTTTGTATAGGCAATATTGTTCAGAAGAATCATTTTTTGATCAGGTTTGATGTCTTTGTGAGCAAGTAAACCCGCAAAGGTAGCGCTGGCCTTTCCATACTCATTTAAAGAAAGGTAAGCAATACCGAGCTGCGTCCGAAGAAGCACGGCGTCAGGATAGCGTTCCAAACCCTCCTCGCACAGACCGACCGCTTGTAAATACTGTTTCTGCCGACAAAACTCCTGCGATACAAGGAAGTAATATACAGCAAGCCGCTCTTCGATCTTTTTCCGAGCGCTAAACGGCACAGTGAGGAGCGCCAGGCCGTCATTCTCTGTCACTCCTGCAGCCGTCGTGATTTTGCGAGGCCAAAGGTTCATTACGAGGAGAATAGCGTTTGCCAGAAAAAAATCAAAGGCCGGTGCCACCCCTTGAAAACCATATGAACTAAAGATGCCATGCTTTGGGAGAATCCAGAACAGGAGCACAATGAAAATAACATTTACCAATGGCCCGGCAAGCAACATGACGAAATGCCGAAGACGATAAAATCGAGAGAGGCTTGTGGCAATTACAGCCACACCACCGATAGGAAGAGGCCGAAATTCCCATTCCCATCCAAGAAATTTACTTGAGAACAAAACTTGTCCGTACCCGATGGTTACACGGAAGACCCTGTAACCGAGAAGCCTACCCGCGATCGCGTGACCTAGTTCATGCGGAATCACCGTCGTGAGCATAAATATATATATGAGAACGAAATTTATCATTAACGCTGCATAATTGTTTGATGGATCAACATAGTGAATAATGAGGCCGATGATAAGTACAAACACAATGATACTGTAACTCTGTTTGGACTTCGCAATGTACTTTTTTGACCAACATTCCGGGCATAGTAATATTGGCCGCTCGGACAAGCCCTGTTTGAGTATCCTGAAAGCCTCCTCGACCTCCGATTCACATCCGCAACCATTACATTTGAGACGTCCGTCCGATGTTTTAAAACCCTCTATGTTATCATCGATCGTGGCCCCTAGTTTTGCTGCATGCTTAATCGAAAGGTACATATAAATGAACATAAGTATTATGGTGAGAATTATGGAAGAATACTTAGATAGGCGAGGATCATGAGTAAGAAGTCCCATAAGTATATAGAGAATTGCCCATATAACAAAAGACAGCGGAATGCCAATGATGATAACGTTCAGGTAATCCGGCCTAAATCGCTTATTCATGACGTTCCTCTCAGAATGGCCATCTAACCAATAACAACATGCACCGGTAAGTAATCATATACCGCTACCGCAACATCCATCAATTCATGTCAGGAAATTATTAATGACGGCTAAAAGGCGGTCAAATACTCGCATCTCAATGATCGGTGTTATTCCTTGCCCGTCCCGCCCTTTTTCATCTTCCCTTCCAGCTGCTTGTACTTGCGAAATGCCACCGAATACAGGGATGATTCCGAGATCGAGCCGGCCACGAGCAGCGTGTCCATGATCTCGTCGAGCGTCGCGCCCTCGGCAACGGCCCGGGCCATATGCGCTTCGAGGCAATGCTCGCAATGGAGCGCCGCGGCAGCGCTCACCGCGACAAGTTCCGCGGTCTTTCTGTCCAGAGCCTTGGGCTCCTTGTACACGGTCATGCCTTTCAGCAGATAGGGGTTGAACGTGCGCGGCCGTTCCTTCAGCACGTTCAGCACATACCCCAGCTCGCCGCGATCATTCACCATCGCATCAGCGATCGCGTCAGTCAATTCTGCCTTGCACAGCATCGCCCTGGCATCACGGATCAATGATTGCCTAGATTTGCCTTTTGCTATCTTTTTTGTCTTTGTCATTTTTGCTCCGCACTTCGCACTCCGCACTTCGAACTCCGCACTGCTTCTACAGCGCTTCCGCCTTCGCCGTGCTGTGTACCGCAGCGATGAAGGTCTCTTTCAACTCTTCCCCGGAGATCCCGAACTTCTTTCCGACGAGCCCTTCGATCTGTGCAATCAGCGCCATGGCGTCCATGCGGTATTTCTTCAAGAGATAGTTCTTGCTCGCCCCGTGTGCGTAGATGTCCCTGAGGCCGATGCGAACGAGCTTCCTATCCATGCCTGCTTCTGCCATCTGCTCGGCAATGATGCTGCCCAGCCCGCCGACAATGGTGTGGTTCTCCATGGTGATGACGCCGTACTTCGACCTCCCGATTGCGTCCATCACCGTCTGGTCGTTAAAAGGCTTCAAGGTCGAGATGTGCATGTGCTGGACAGATAGACCCCGCTTCTGGAGCACCTGCACCGCCCGCATGGCTTCCTCGGTCATGATCCCGGAGCTGATGACCGTGATGTCCTTCCCTTCAGACACCACGCGCGCCTTTCCGAACTCCATGGGCGTTGCAAAGAGCCGCGGGATCTCTCCCCTGAGCATGCGCACATACACCGGCCCGTTGATCTTTTCGATGACCGCAAGGACACTTTCCACATCAGCTGCATCTCCGCACTCCAGGATGGTCATGTTCGGGAGCGCCCTCATCACCGCCACGTCCTCGATGGCCTGATGGGTCGCACCGCCCGGCGTGGTGATGCCGGGAAGGAACCCGATCATCCTGACAGGCAGATTGGGGTAGGACACGGACATGGCGATCTGGTCATATGCCCTTCTATATATAAAGACCGCGAAGGTATGAACGAAGGGTATGAAACCCTCCCGTGCAAGACCGCTTGCCCAGCTCAGCATGTTCTGCTCGGCTATCCCCATGGACAGGAACCGGTCGGGATAGGTGTCCCGGAACAGATCGATCTCCGTCGAGCTCGTGAGATCGGCCGACAACACCAGCACCTTCGGTTTGTCAGCGGCCCACTTCACCAGATTCTTCGCGTGCACGCGCGAGACGATCTCGGGGCCTGCCTGCTTCAGCCCTGGCGCGGTCCGTCTCTGCTCCGGCACCGGAAGCTCGCCGGTCAGTTCGTGCAAAGCAGCGGCATATTTTGCCTTCTCCTCGGGCGAAGTGAACCGCACATAGTGCATCTTGGGTGCGCGGGACTTGAGCACATCCAGGTCCCGGCAGGCATCCGTGTCGCAGAGAATGACCACAGGCCTTCCGTCAGGCTTGAGCGATCCCACGTCGGCCAGTTTCCTGATGTCGTGGCCGTTCATGCGGAAGACACGACAGCCGAATGCCTCAAGCCGCTTGTCCAGGGGCTCCACATCCATGACATTGCACATCTTGCCGTCGCACTGGAACCCGTTCACGTCCACGTAAATAATGACGTTGTCCAGCATGTGGAAGGAAAGGGCCTGGATCGCCTCCCAGGTCTGTCCGATCTGGAACTCGCCGTCTGACATGAAGATGAAGACCCGGCCCTTCTCGTTCTTCCGTTTCCGAGCCATGGCGATGCCTGCTGCCTGGCTGATGCCCTGGCCGAGCGAACCGGTCATGGTCTCCATGCCCGGTGAATGCTCCGCGCCGATCATCTCGACCACGCTGCCGTCCTTGTTGAACTGGGCAAGTCCCTCATCCGCCATGCGGCCTGTCTCGATGAGCACAGCGTACAGCACGAGGGCGTATTGCGCTGGAGAAAGGAAAAACCGGTCCTTGTCCGGCCCCGGGCCGTTGAAAGCAGCGCCGGTGAAGTAATCGGGATTGTCCGGCCCGGGCACGCCCGGAAAGGGCTTCGGCATGAGCGGGGTTGTGATCTTCCCGAGGTCCATCACCTTCACATAAAGCGTGGCCAGGATCTCGGCAGACGAGCAGGCCTGGGACAGGTAGCCGCCGTTGTTCCTGATGGTGTGCTCCAGCACCCGCCGCCGGATGCCCGCGGCAACGCGCTTCACCTCGTCCTGCCAGGCATCAGCACCTGATTTCTTCTGCATCTTTTTCATGCTTTTATTTCATCCCCTTAAAGAAAAATGAGATTCCTCACGAACGTCTGTCTCGCGCAAAGCCGCCAAGACGCAAAGAAAGGCTAATGATAAAAAACCTAAAAGGACTTCTCTATCTGATTGAGAAACTGCCCGGCCTTACGGTTATTAATATGAAAGCAGGAGGCTGTCTTTTTCTTTGCGCCTTTGCGTCTTTGCGAGAAAACCCAGTTCTTTTTTGCCTGCTTTACGGTCTTTCTCTGTGTCCTCAGTGTCTCCGTGGTAAGCATGCTTCTCGCTGTGTCGTCGATTATCCCGCAAGGGTCATAGAGAGTCAAGGCGAAATCAGGCCGTGCTTTTCGGCTTTTCCCTGTTCCTTCTTTCCCAATCCGCAATTCGCAATCCGAAATCCGCAATTTCCCGTCTCTAATTATATTGACCCGCCCCCCGGTATTTGTTAAACTGCCTTGCGAATTTCGCAGCGGCAATCACCACCCATCTCCAGGAGGATCGCAAAGCATGAGGAAGCTCATCGTCGCAGTGGTATCGCTCCTTGTCATTGCAGGGCTTGTCGCACCGGTGTTCGCTGAGGGACAGTTAGACCATATCATCTCTGCCGCCGATGTCGAAAAGGCCACGGGCCTGGCCGGCGTGAAGCAGGTGCCCCGCGTGAAGCTGGACAAGTTCCGGAACGGCGACCTGAACTTCATGACCAGGGACGACAAGCCGCTCCTGATGATCCAGTTCCGGCCGCTCTTTCTCTTCGACCAGATGAAGACCGACCCGGGCTACTTCAAGGCGGCAGTCCCGGGCATCGGCGAAGCGGCGTTCACCAGCCCGGCCTTCGCGCCCCAGTTCTCGGTCAACTTTATCAAGGGCAGCCACTTCGGCATCGTGACCACCCATGTGGACCCGAAGGACAAGAACAAGACGATCCTGACGATGGACCAGGTCGCCGCTGTCGCGAAGCTCGTCGCGTCGAAGATGTAATGGTCTAAACAAAAGCAAGTTTTTTGCCACAGAGGTCTCCGAGGACACCGAGGAGAGACGCGAGCGGCTTCATCGTTTCTCTCTGTGCACTCTGTGTTCTCTGTAGCAAAAGGACGTTGCTGCTTCTGCCTTTCGCCTTGAATAGAAATTGATGGAAATCGAAGAAGAGGTTACGACCATGTCATCCTATAAAGCCTGGTTCCAGTGCATCAACGAGCAGTGCAACGAGACGTACCCGCTCAACACCGTCATCTACCGGTGCAAGTCCTGCGATTCGCTGCTGGAGGTGCGGCACGACATGCAGGCGCTCGCGCGCCGCGACGCCAAGGCCTGGATGAAGCTCTTTGAGGACCGCTACAAGTCCACGGAATGGCCCTACGGCTCCGGCATCTGGGGCAAGAAGGAGTGGGTGCTCCCGCAGATCCACAACGACAACATCGTCTCGCTCTACGAGGGCGGCACGAACCTTTTCTGGGCCGAGCGGTTCGGCAAGATCGTGGGCGTGGACAATCTCTGGCTCAAGCTCTGCGGCAACTCTCACAGCGGGTCCTTCAAGGACCTGGGCATGACCGTGCTGGTGTCGCAGGTGAAGCAGATGATCAGCGAGGGCGCGCCCATCAAGGCCGTGGCCTGCGCGTCCACGGGCGACACCTCGGCGGCGCTCGCGGTCTACTGCGCCGCGGCGGGCATCCCGTCCATCGTGCTTTTGCCCAAGGGCAAGATATCCATCGCCCAGCTCGTCCAGCCCATCGCCAACGGCGCGCTCGTCCTGTCGCTCGACACGGACTTCGACGGCTGCATGCGCGTGGTGCAGGAGATCACCAAGGACGAGACCCTCTACCTGGCAAACTCCATGAACTCGCTTCGCATCGAGGGCCAGAAGACCGTGGGCATCGAGATCTGCCAGCAGTTCGACTGGCAGGTGCCCGACGTGATCGTCATCCCCGGCGGAAACCTGGGGAACGTCTCCGCCCTGGGAAGCGGTTTCCTGATGATGCGGGAACTGGGGCTCATCACAAAACTGCCGCGGATCGTCGTGGCCCAGGCAGAGCGCGCCAACCCGCTCTACCGCTCCTACCTCAAGAACTTCGAGAGCTTCGAGCCGATAGAAGCGCAGAAGACGCTGGCCAGCGCCATCCAGATCGGGAACCCGGTGAGCATCCAGAAGGCGATCCGCACGCTGAAGCAGTTCGACGGCATCGTGATGGATGCCACGGAGCAGGAACTGGCCGACGCGGCCGCGCTCGGCGACACGACCGGCATGTTCAACTGCCCGCACACCGGCGTGGCCCTGGCCGCGATGATCAAGCTGATCAAGGCGGGCAAGATCGACAGGTCCGACCACGTGGTCGTGATCTCCACGGCCCACGGTCTCAAGTTCACGGACTTCAAGGTCAGCTATCACGAGGAGCAGCTGGGTTTCCCCTGCACCTACGCCAACAAACCGATCGAGCTGCCGCCGACCGTGAGCGCGGTGAAGAAGGCGCTGGATGAGGCGCTGAAGAAGAGAAGCAAGATCAACGGCTGAAGACAACACCGATCTCACACGAAGCCACGAAGCACACGAAGAAAAGCCTGCTCCCTGATCCGTTCTTGACCTCCTTCGTGTCTCCGCGTCTTCGTGAGAGCAAAGGCTTTTAGCTTTACCGTTCGGTTCATTTTGAAGGCATACCAGGAACCGGTCCATGGGATCATGGACCGCGTGAAGGAGAAGGATAATGGCTAAGAAACCCACGAACCCGAAGAACTGGAACCCCGCGACCCTGGGTATCCACGGACTGGACCGCGTGCACCACGCCCACTTCGCCGTGTCGACGCCGATCGCGCATACGTCGAACTACTATTTCAACAACACCCAGGAAGTCTACGACTTCATGAAGGCCAAGAGCGAGGGCCGGGTGATCCGCGAGCACGAGTACGGCCGCTACGGGAACCCGACCCAGACCGAATGCGAGCGAAAGCTCGCCGCCGTCGAGGGCGCCGAGCGGGCGGCGTTGTTCTCCACCGGCATGGCGGCCGTGATCCTGACGATCATGACCTTCATGCGCCGCGACGGCCACATCATCTTCACGAGCGACTGCTACCGCCAGACGCGCGACTTCGCCGCGAACCTGCTGGCAGAGTTCGGCATCCAGGTCTCCATGGCGGACCCGACAGCCGAGGCCATCGAGAAGGCCATCAGGCCGAACACGAACATCATCTTCACCGAATCGCCGACCAATCCCTATCTCCGCTGCCTGGACCTGCCGGCGGTGGTGCAGGTCGCGAAGAAGCACAATGTCAAGACCATCATCGACGCCACGCTCGCCACGCCCTACAACATCAAGCCGCTGGACCTGGGCGTGGACGTTGTCATCCACTCGGCCACCAAGTACCTGGGCGGCCATAACGACCTGATGGCCGGCGTGGCCCTGGGCTCGGACAAGCTCATAAACGACGTCTACCGCATGCAGCGCATGATCGGCGCCACGCCCGGCCCGCTCACCTGCTTCCTGCTGGAGCGCGGCCTCAAGACCTTCGGCCTCCGGATGAAGCACCATAACGAGGCGGGGCTCGCCGTTGCAGCCATGCTCGAGGCGCACCCCAAGATCGAGAAGGTCTGGTACCCGGGCCTGGATTCCCACCCGGACCGGAAGATTGCGAAGGAGCAGATGAAGGGGTTCGGCAGCGTGGTCACCTTCTTGCTTAAAGGCGACGATGCAAAGACCCGGAAGTTCATCGATGCCCTGGAGCTTTTCCTGATCACGCCGAGCCTCGGCGGGAGCGAGAGCCTGGTGACGCAGATGTGGATGATGTCGTTCTTCGACTATCCCGAGGAGTACCGGAAGAAGATCGGCATGTCGGACAACCTCGTCCGGCTGGCCCTGGGCCTCGAGGACGTGGACGACCTCCTCGCCGACCTGAAGCAGGCGCTGGAGAAGATCTAAGGCGCATGGTTGGGACGTCCGCGACACGGGGACGGGCGGTT
>Ga0102851_10000380_pt1 | contig 21958 bp, 7 predicted proteins | sample Mud3Dept3metaG_FD_79558 | JGI IMG/M metagenome (GOLD analysis project Ga0102851, IMG submission 79558) | Freshwater wetland microbial communities from Ohio, USA, analyzing the effect of biotic and abiotic controls - Mud 3 Core 4 Depth 3... | ecosystem: Environmental > Aquatic > Freshwater >... | reverse complement strand
GTAACAGCTCGTCACGTATGCGTTCGTAGATCAGGATGTTGCCGTCGACGGTCATGCCGACCGACAGCACGACCGCCGCGATGCCCGGCAAGGTCAGCGTCGCACCGAACGCCGCCATCACGGCGATGGTGAGCAGCACGTGGTAGACGACGCAGAACACCGCGATCATGCCGGACCACTTGTAGATGCCGAGCATGATCACGAACACGAGGATGACGCCCAGACCGAACGACAGCTTGGTCTTGTCGATCGCGTCCATGCCGAGCGTGGGCCCGATCTCCGAGGCCGACTCCTCCTTGAGCGGCGCCGGGAGCGAGCCCGTCTTGAGCACGTTGACGAGCTCGTTGCGCTCGATCTCCTGACGGGCCGGATCGCTGCCGCCCATCGTGATCGACGCGCGACCGCCGCGAATCGCACCGTTGATGATCGGCGCGCTCTTGACCTTGTCGTCGAGGATCGTCGCGAGCTTCTTGCCGACGATCTCCGCGGTCAGATCGCCGAACACGCGGCTGCCGTAGCGGTTGAAGTCGAGCAGGACGATCGGCCGGTTCGTGTTGGGATCGTAGCTGCCCATCGCGTCGGAGATCGCGCTACCGGTGAGCCGGACCGCGCGGTCGAGGAAGTACGAGCGCCAGTACGACCGCTTGTCCTTGGCCTCGGCAGCCGCCTCGTTGAGCTCGTAGCCCATCTGGCGATCCTCGGGGATCTTGAACGACGGGTCCGCCTGGGCGAGCGAGGCGAGGTAGCGCTCGATCACGTACTTGCCGCTAACCTTGCACTCGACCTTGCCGTCCTTGATGAGCTTGCGATTGTTGCGCTCCGGGCAGTCGATGTCCTTGGCCACATCGAGCGTGACTAGCTCCTTCCGGTCGTACGCCGTCAGGTAGTAGTCGGTGTGCATGCCGCCACCGTCCTCGGGGCGCCACTGATCGATCTCGGCGCGAATCTCGTCCTTGATCGCACCGAGGTCGGTCGGGTTGCCTTCCTTGCCCTCGCTGCCGACCTTCGCGAACAGCTTGCGCATGAACTCGGAGCCGTCGTCGACGACCTTGAACTCGAGCTTCGCGGTGCGCGCGATGATGCCGCGTGTCTCCTGGATGGTCTCCTTGTTGAGACCGGGGAGCTCGACGAGGATCTCGTCGCCCTTCTCGACCACGGTCGGCTCGGCGATGCCCTTCTCGTCGATGCGCTCGCGGATCGTCGTGACCGCGTTCGCGAGTGCGGCCTTCTTGATGCTGTCGCCGAACGCCGACGACACGCGGAAGCAGATCGCCTTCGCGCCATCGGTCGCCGAGCAGGCGCGGTCGGTGATGTCCTTGCCGTAGTCGCTCGTGATCGCGGCCTTGACCGACTCGAGCTTGGCTGCGTCGTCGAGGAGCACCGTGACGCCGCCGACCGGGGTCTCCAGCGTCTTGACGGTTGCCTTGATCTTCTCGTCGGAGAACCGCGCCTCGAGATCGCGCTTGATCTCCGACGCCTTGTCATCGACCGCCCGATCGAGGTCGATGCTGTAGACGATGTGAAGACCACCCTGGAGATCGAGCCCCATGTTGATCTTCTTCTCGAACGGGAACCACGACGGCAGCTTGTCCGGGACAAAGCTGGGCGCGAGCACGCCGATCGCCAGGAAGATGCTCCCGATCAGGAGCAGCGTGCGCCACTTGAGACTACGGTCCATGAACCACCTCGAACGGAACCTGAGATCAAACCAGAATCAAGCGGCGCGCTTCTCGGCGCCCTCGGGAACCTTGCCCTCCCACTTGCCCTCGACGTAGGCACGTGGGACGCGAACGCGAACCTTCTCCTGGAGCTCGAGCACGAGCACGCCGTCGTCGGAGATCCCGGTGATCTTGCCGATCAGCCCGCCGCGCGTGATGACCTCGTCACCCTTGCCGAGCTTGCCGAGCAGCGCCTGGTGCTCCTTCTGCTTCCGGACCTGAGGACGGATCAGGATGAAGTAGAAGATCCCGAACATCACCAGCATCATCATGATCGGCTGCATTGCTTGCATCGGCGCACTCCTCGGATCGGGCTGAACTATCGGAAAAAGCAGGGGTTGGGTAGCACTGGGAGCAAGTAGGGTCAAGCACGCTGACCCTCCGCCAGGATCCGGTCGCGCAGCGCGCGGACGTGACGGGCGTAGAACGTGAGGTTGTGCAGGGTTGCGAGCCGCGAGTAAAGGATCTCTTTCGCAATGTAGAGATGTCGCAGGTAGGCGCGGGAGTGAGTCCGGCACGTCGAGCACGGGCACGCCGGGTCGATCGGGCCCAGGTCGGTCCGGTACTGGGCGTTCGCGATGTTGACCCGCCCCTGCGACGCGAACAGGTATCCGTTGCGCGCATTGCGAGTCGGCATCACGCAATCGAACATGTCGATGCCCGCCGCGATCCCACGCTCGAGGTCGGCCGGCGTGCCGACGCCCATCAGGTACCGCGGCCGCTCCGCGGGCAGCGTGTGCGCGACCTCGTCGAGCACCCGATAGGTGTCCTCGACGCTCTCGCCGACCGCGAGCCCCCCGAGCGCGTGACCGTCGAAGTCGAGCTTCGTGATCTCGGCCGCGTGGCGGAGCCGGCGCTGGGTGTCGATGCCGCCCTGGACGATGCCGAACAATGCTTGACCTTCCGCCCGCTCCGCACGACGACAGCGCGCCGCCCACGCCGTGGTCCGGGCCAGCGCGACCTCCTGGACCTCCTGGGGAGCGTCCCCGGCAGGGCACTGGTCGAAGCACATCGCGATGTCCGATCCGAGCACCTTCTGGATGTGCATCGAGACCTCCGGTGTCAACCGGTGTTTCGAGCCGTCGATGTGCGAGCGGAAGGTGACGCCGTCGTCGTCGACCTCGTTGATCGCGGCGAGCGAGAACACCTGGAACCCGCCGGAGTCGGTGAGGATCGGCCGATCCCACGCGGCGAACTTGTGGAGTCCACCGGCCAGGCCGATCACCTCGAGGCCCGGGCGCAGGTAGAGGTGATACGTATTGCCGAGGATGATCCGGGCGTCGAGCGGCTCGGCGCGCAGCTCGTCGGCGGTCATCGCCTTGACCGTGCCGAGCGTCCCGACCGGCATGAACACCGGCGTCGGGATGTCCCCCCGCGGCGTGTGCAGGATCCCCGCCCGCGCGTGACCCAGCGTCGCGATCAGCTCGTACGAGAAGCCGGGGGTGGGGAGCTGAAACAGCATCGGGCGCGCGGTTATACGCGATGCACGAGCGTCGCGTCGCCGTAGCTGAAGAACCGATACCCCTCGGCGACCGCATGGCGGTACGCGGCGAGCACCTGCTCGGTCCCGGCGAACGCGCACACGAGCATCAGCAGCGTCGACTCGGGGAGGTGGAAGTTGGTGACGAGGTGATCGACCGCGCGGAACGTGTGGCCCGAGCCCGGATAGACGAACAGCTCGGTCGCGCCGGGGCCGACCGTGAGCGTCCGTGGGGCGCTCGCGGCGGCCTCGAGCGCCCGCAGCGCCGTGGTCCCGAGCGCGACGACCGGGCGGCCCGATGCAACGAGCGCGGCGGTCTCGGCCGGGATGTCGTAGCGCTCGCGGTGCATGTGGTGCTGGCGGAGATCGTCCTCGCGGATCGGTGCGAACGTGCCCCAGCCGACGTGCAACGTGACGGTCGCGAACGTCACGCCGCGCGCGACCAGCGCGTCGCGGATCGCGGGGGTCATGTGGAGCCCCGCGGTCGGCGCCGCGATCGCGCCCGGCACGCGCGCGAACATCGTCTGGTAGCGCTCGCGGTCGGCCGCGTGATCCTCGCGGGCGATGTAGTGCGGCAGCGGGATGTGCCCGTGCTCGTCGAGGAACGCGAGGCCGTCGCCCGGCGCCGCGACCGCCAGCGAACCATCGGGCGCGCGCTCGGCGACGACCTCGAGCATGATGCCGGAGCTGTCGACGCGCACCTGCTGCCCGACGCGCAGCGGCCGGCGTGCACGGGCGAGGCAGCGCCACGCCGTCGTCCCTTCCGGCGACGGCGTCGAGGGCTCGGGCTCGAGGAACAGCAGCTCGACGCCGCCGCCGGTCTCCTTGTGGCAGATCACGCGCGCGGGGATCACGCGGGTGTCGTTAGCGATGACGATCGCCTCGGCGGGCAGCAACTCGACGAGCTCGGCGAACCGATGATCCGAGAGCGCGCCATCCGCGTGCAGATGGAGCAGCCGCGACGCATCGCGCTCGGCCGCCGGCTCCTGCGCGACGAGCGCGGGCGGCAGCTCGAAGCTGTAGTCGGCGGGTGAGAACACGTGCGGACGCTAGCACACCGGTGCAATCGGGCCGGCGACGCGGTGTCTCGATGGCGATGCGCTGCCGTGCCCGAGGCGATGCCCAAAGTCGGTGATAGATTGCCGGCGATGCGACTCCTGGGTGCCGCCGCGACGCTCCTCGCCTTCACGTCGATCGCGAATGCCGCCCCCCTGGCGACGTTGAGCGACGACGTCGAGGGCACCAAGGCTCCCGAGGTCATCGAGGTGGGTGCCGACGGGGTCGTACGGATCGCGGGCAGGCGCGCCGTCGACCTCCAGCTCGCAGCCGTCGAACGCGCGCGCGTCCGCGTGGCCAGGTACGACGGGCGTGCGGTCCTCCTCGTCGAGGTCTCGACCCGGACCGTGCACGAGGCGGTCGTGTTGGAGCGCGCCGGCACGGCGTGGTCGATCTCGGCACGCTTCGAGGTCGGAGGCATCGGCCTGGACAAGGACTACGCACTCGAGGTCGAGGCGACGCCGACGCAGATCTTCCGCTATCAGCAGCGCAGTAACATCCGCCGCTGTGATGGCAAGCCGGCGTTCCTGTTCCCCGAGGGGTACGTGCCGATCGCGAAGCGCGACGTATCGTTCCCGGACCGCGCCTTTCGCGGCGTGACCCCGCAGATCGTGATCGACGAGACCGCACCGCGCCTGACCGCCAAGATCGATCAGCAGCCTGCAAGCCCTCCCCTGCTCTACAAGGCGATGGTCGCGTCGACCCAGCCCGGCGTCCGCGATGCCGGCGGACTGACGATTCCGGCCGAGCTCGATGACGGCAAGGTCGACACCGTGTGGGTCGAGGATCTGTCGACCGACGCGCAGGGGCAGTTCTTCACGTTCGAGCCACGCCTGAGCGGCGTCCAGGCGCGACAGCTCCGGATCGTACCGGGGCGCCACACGACTGCCACTGCGCTCAAGCTGGCGAACCGCCCGCGCGAGCTCGCGATCGCGACGGCCGCGGCGTCGTGGCGAGTCGAGATCCCCGATGTGACCCGAGATCCGCTCGGAACGGCGTATGTCGTCGATCTCCCGGTCGCGGTCACCGGGTGCGTCACGGTGATCCTCGGCAGCACGTATCCTGGTTCGAGCGGACAGACCGCGATCGCCGAGCTCGAGGTGTTCGCCGACGGCGAGCGCGCCGGCGGCGGCGACACGATGCTCGCGAAGGTGGTCGCCGATGGCAAGGACGGCGCGACCAGCGCGGCGCAGGCGCTCGCTCGGCGCGGTGCCACCGGCGCCGCGGCGATCGATGCCGAGATCGCGCGGACGACCGATCCGCTCGCGCGCCGCCGGCTGATCGCGGTGCTCGTCAAGATCCAGGATCCCGCGGCAGGCCCCTCGCTCGCGCGCGCCGCGACCGAGGGCTGGGTCACCGGCCCTGCCCTCCTCGATCTGATCGACGCGCTCGCGCGCAACGGCCTGGTCCAGGAGCTCCACGATCTCGCCGGCAACGGCAGCCTCGCGCTCGAGGCGCGGATCGGCGCCGCGCGCCGGCTCGGCACTGGCACCAGGGACCTGCCGCTGCTCGTCGATCTCGCGGGCACCGGGCCCCACGAGCTGCGCCGCGCCGTGATCGATCGCCTGAGCACGGCCCCCGCCGACGTCCTCGTCGACGCGGCGACCCGCAACACCGATCCACCGGCCGCTGGCGACCTGTGGCGCGCACTGACCCGCCACGCCCGCACCGAGGCCGCGGCGCGCGCGGGCGCCCTCGCGGCCCTGCTCGCCGCGCTGCCCGGCGCGGCCGACTACGAGCGCCGCTACCGGATCATCGACGGGATCGCGACGCTCGGGGATGCTGCCGCGATGCGCACGCTCGAGGCGCTGCTCCGCGGGTTGCCCGCCGGTGCGCAGGCGTCGGCGCTCCGCCAGGTCGCGATCCGCGCGGGCGGGTACGCACCGCGCCCCGAGGCGATCAAGCTCGTGCTCGGCTTCGCGCAGGATCCCGATCCGGGCGTGCGGCTCGCGGTGCTGACCGCGCTCGCGGGGGCGGAGACCGACGTCAGCGATCCGTGGCACACCGCGGACGGTCCCGATGGGATCGATCGCGTGATCATCACGGCGCTGTCGGGCGATAGCTGGCCGGAGATCCGGCGGCGCGCGGCGTCGACGCTCGGCGCGCGCTGCCAGCGGATCGGACCGGCGAAGGCACTCGGCGATGCGGTCGCGAAGGATCGCGAGATCGACGTCCGTGTCGACGCGCTGACCGCACTCGTCCAGTGCCGCGCCGCCGGGATCGATCAGCTGCTCGCGAGGACGTGGGACGACGGCAAGGCGCCGATCGAGCTGCGCGCCCAGGCGGTCGGCCTCGCGGTCGTGCTCGGGGATCGTAGGCTCGGGGCCGTGCTGGTCGGCAAGTTCTCGCGGTGGCGCGGTGCCGCGATCGAGAGCACCGAGGCCCTCGCCCTCGCGCAGCGCGCGGCGGCGGCGATCGCGATGCTCGATGCACCCGGCGCCGCGCCGGCGTTGATCGCCGCGCTCGATGACTCCGCGTTCCCCGAGATCGTCAGCGCGGCCGCGCTCGCACTCGGCGCACTCGGTCCGAAGTGCCCGCCCGCGGCGAAGGCGAAGCTCGATCTGATCGCGCGCAGCGACGAGCAGGCCGCGGTCGCCGCGAAGCGTGCCGCCGCCCAGTGCGGACGCTGACCGCGCGAGCGCGCCACGCCGCTCGTGCCCACGACGTGGCGCGCGCTACGCGAGCCCCTGCAGCGCGTCCTTGAGCTTCTGGTTCTGCGGCTCGATCTCGAGGCCACGCTGGAACATGCTCTTCGCCTTCGGTGGCTGGCCGAGCTGCAGGTGGATCTTGCCGAGGGCCCAGTAGACCTCGCCCTTGGTCACACCGGCCTCGGCGTCGATGTTCTGCAGCACGAGCGACTGGTAGATCTTGCGGGCCTTCTCCCAGTCCTCGAGCGCGAGGTAGAGCCGGCCGAGGCCGGTCATCGTCGTGATGTCGGTCGGGTTGACGCGCAGGGCCTCCTCGTACGCGGCCAGCGCCCCCGCCCGATCGCCGCGCGCCTCGAGAATGCCGCCCTGGCGCTGGCGGAACCGCGCGACGTCCTTCATCCGGCGGCCGGCCTTGGCCTCCTCGGCGAGCTGGTCGTAGATCGGCGCGGCCTCGTCGAGGCGGCCCGAAGCGAAGAACAGATCCGCGAGCGGCGCGAGCACGCGTGGATCGGTCGGCGCCTCGTTCGCCGCGCGAGCGAGCGCCACGAGCGCGGCATCGTTGCGGCCCGCCTTGCGCTCGAGGTCCGCGAGCTCGACGAGCAGCGCGATGCGCTCCGCGGCGACGGTCACCGTCGCGACCCGGCGCTGGAGCAGATCGGCCAGCAACGTGGTGTCGCGGCGCTCGCGCGCGAGCTTCTCGAGCTCGGTGATCGCGGCGACATGCCCACCGTCGTGCTTGAGCGCCTGCTGGAAGTGCAGGATCGCGGTGTCGGTGTCGGCGTCGCCGACGCGCGCGACCTCGCCGAGGCGGAAGAACAGGTCCGCGGCGTCGCGCCCGGTGGGCGAGAGCCGCAGCGCCTGCTCGAGGGTCGCCTTGCACTTGTCCCAGTCGCCGGACCGCTCGTAGATCTTCGACAACCGCGTCAGCGCGGCGACGGAGCCGGGCTCGCGCTTGAGGATCTTCTCGAGGATCTCGCCGGCCGCGTCGGGGTTGTCGAGCTGGCTCTCCCACACGTCGGCCGCGCGCGCGAGGACCCTGATCTCCCCGGCCGCATCCCCGAGGACGGAGTACAGCTCCGCGCGCTTCTCGAGCAGCTCGACGAGATCGTGGGAGCGACCGGCCGCCGTCAGCAGGCGATCGAGCTCGTCGTACGCGGGCTGATGCGCCTGATCGACGTCGAGCGCCGCGTACCAGCTCGCGATCGCATCGTCGATCGAGTTGCGCTTGTCCTCGGCCGTCCGCGCCATCTCGGCATGGATCGCGACCTTGTCCCACGTCGACCTGGCGAGCGACAGGCGGCGGGTCTGGATGTCCGAGACCGCCATCCAGTCGCCGGCACGGGCGTACGCAGCCTGGAGCGAGCCGAGCGCGCTGAGGTCATCGGCGTCGAGATCGAGGACGGCCTGCCACGCGGACACCGCGCGCGATCCGTCGGTCTCGAGCTGCGCGATCTCGACGCGGAGCGCCTTCTCGTCGACCGGCGACGAGGCCAATCGCGCCGCGCGGGTCAGCGTGTCGATCAGCTCGGCCCGCTGGCCGGTGAGCCGGTACAGCCGGGCAAGCTCGTCGACGGCCGGCCGGTCCGTGTCGTCGTTGTCGGAGATCTCGCGCCACGCGGTGATCGCGCCCGCAACGTCGCCGGCGCGCTCCGCGAGCTGCGCGACCTCGGCATAGGCCACCCGCTTCTCCGGGACCTCCACGACGATCCGGCCGCGCTGGCGCAGCGCATCGGCGAGCCCGGCCTGATCCCCACGCTGGCGAAGGATCTTGATCAGATCGTCGAGAGCTCCCAGCGCCTCGGGCTCGAGCGCGAGCGCCGCGCGATACGACGCCGCGGCCTCCTCGAGCTGACCGAGACGCTCGCGCTGGATCCGGCCGAGGAACGTGAGCAGCGCGACCTGGACGTCGGCCTCGCGCAGCCTCGATCCCTCGGCGTGGACGATCGCGTGGACGCGAGTCGCGACCTCGGGCCACTGGCCGAGCCGCTCCGCGAGCCGGTCGGTCTCGGCGAGCGCCTGGCCCGACGCCGGATCGATCGCGAGCCAGCGCAGCGCCGCATCCAGCGCGCGGCCGCGATCACCGAGGCGCTGCTCCGCGAGCTCGCAGATCCGCGCCAGCTGGTTCGCGCGATCGATCGCGTCGTGCGTGATATCGAGGCGCGCCTCGAGGACACCGACGAGCCGCGCGGCGTCGCCGTCCTGATCGAACAGCGGCTCGAGGATCTCGACGATCTCCGCGCGCTGCTCGGGCGCCGCGAGCAACATCCGCTCGAGCGCCGCGCGCGCCTGGGAGTGCGCGGGCACGAGCTGGAGCACTTCGCGATACGCTGCGACGGCGCCGCGGTTGTCGTGCAGCGTGGTCTCCTTGAGGTCGCCCTCGCGATAGAGGTATTCGGCGGTGGAGGCGTCATCCTCCGCGGCGTCGGCCTGCCGGCGCAGCACGAACGCGAGATCCGGCCACCGGCCCGACCGCGCGAGGACGCGCTCGAGAGACGTGAGGGCGATGCGTGCATCCTGGCCGTGCGACGCCTTCTCGAACGCACCGGCGGCGCGATCGAGATCGGCGAGCTTGTCCTCGGTGATCTGGCCGAGGCGCATCGCGTACGCCTGCTCGACATCGGGCGGCAGCGACTGCGCGAGCAGGTGATCGAGCGTGACCGCGAGCTCCGCCCACAGGTACGGGTGCCCCTCGGCGAGGCGCAAGAGCGGCACGAGCAGCTCCGCGTCATCGGGATCCGCCTCGATCGCCCGCGCCCACACCTTGAAGGCATCGACGGGCTTGCCGGCGAGCGTCTCCTGGACCTCCGCGAGCGCGGCCCAGTCCGCGCGCCGGGCCGTCGAGTCGTCGGACGGGATCGCGAGGCGGCGCTCGTAGACCCGCGCCAGGCCGACCGGGTCATGGTCGGCGCGGTAGACGCGCTCGAGGATCGGAGACGCCGTAGCCACGTGCTCGTCCTTGTTCATCAGCACCTCGAGCGCGGCACGGCCGGCGGGGTGCGACGGGAGGACCTGGAGCACGGCGCCGTAGCGCGGGATCGCGGACTCGGGATCGACCAGCTCGACCTCGACGAGGTGCGCGGCGCGGAACGCGAGGTCTGCGCGATCCTGCGCGTTGATCGCGAGCAGTGCGCGCCGCTCGACGACGTCGAGCAGCTCGGGCCACATCTTCTGCGTGGCGTAGATCCGATCGAGCTCGGCCAGCGCCATCGGCTCGACCGCGTCGTCATCGAGGATCGCCGTGAGCTGGCTGATCGCCTGGTAGACGTCGGTGAGCTGGCGCTCGTAGACGACCGCCGCTGCGTAGCGCAGCCCCTGGCGGGCCGACAGATCGGCGGTGAGCTCGATCTTCCGCTCGAGCACCGTCGCGAGCTCGCGCCCGTCGTTTGCGTCTCGATAGAGCCCCTCGAGCGCGTCGAGCGCCGCCAGATCCGAGTCGTCGACGCCGAGGACGTTGCGATACGCGGCGATCGCGGACGGCCGATCATTGAGGACCTCGTCGTACAGCGCCGCGACTCGATGGAGCAGGACCAGGCGGACGCTCGCGTCCTCCGACAGCTCGGCACGTCGCGACACCACCTTCACGAGCTCGTCGACGCGACCCTCGATGGCGAGCAGCCGATCGAGCGCGGCGAGCGCGACGACGTCGTCGGGCCGCGACTCCTCGACCTTGCGCCACGCGCGGATCGCGCGCGGGCGATCGTGACGCTGCGCCTCGTGAATCTCGGCGGCGCGTGCCCACAGGCCGGCGGCCAGGTCCTGGTTCGGTGCCGCGGCGGCCCCCTCCTCGAGCGTGGTGACCACGTCGTCCCACGCGCCGAGCTTGCCGGCGAGGGACAACAGCTTCATCAAGCTCTCGTCCTCGGCGACATCGATCCGCCACGCCCGCGCCAGCGCCTCGAGTGCGAGATCGAGCGCACCGCCACGCTCCTCGTGGATCTTCGCGATCTCGTGGAGGACCGTGATCTGATCGATCGGGTCGCGAACGAAGTCGAGCTTCGCGTCGAGGATGACGACGAGCTTCTGCCACCAGTCCTGCTCGCGATACACCGGCTCGAGGAGCTCGGCGATCCGCTCGCGGTGCGTCTCGTGGATCACGAGACGCTCGAGGGCTCCGACCGCGCGCTCCCACATCCGGCCCTCGGCGATCACGTGCTCGAGCTGATCGAGCGAGGCATCGAGATCGCCGACCTGGACCTCGAGGACCTCGGCGAGGCGGAGCCGCAGCTCGGCCGTCTCCATCGGGTTCGTCGAGCGCGCCAGGCGTGCCTCGAACAGATCGACGAGCTCGGGCCACTGGCTGCCCGCGCGGTAGAGCCGCTCGAGCTCGCCGACGGCCTCGCGATACGCATGCTCGACGACCGGGCTACCACCACCGTCGGTCGCGGCCACGACCTCGCGCCAGCCCTCGATCGCACGCTTCGGATCACCGAGCCCGTCTTCGAGCAGGCGCGCGCGCTTGATCAGCGACTCGCGGCGGACGTCGTCGTCGCCACGCGCGATCACGTCCTCGTAGATCGTGACCAGCTCGGACCACTTCTGGGTGCGGCCCAGCATCTCCTCGAGCCGGCGCAACAGCTCGCGCTCGTTCGGGACCGCCTCGTCGATCTGCATCGACAAGGCGCGCCGGTAGGCGAGGAACGCCTGTTCGGGCTGCGCGAGGCGGCGATCGTAGATCGCGGCGACCGCGATCGCGACGTCGCGCAGCTCGACGGACTCACCCTCCTCGCTGTCGAGGTAGTCCTGGTAGGTCTGGGCAACGAACCCCCAGTTGTCGACCATCCCGGCGAGCCGCTGCAGCTGATCGCGGACCGCGGGGTCGCTCGGCGCCTCGCGGAATACCTTCGCGTACCACCGGCTCGCGTTCTCGAAGTCCTCGAGCTGCTCCTCGTAGAGCCGCGCGACGAACCGCGTGATCCGCAGCCGCTCGCGCGGGTCCTGGGCGCTCTCGAGCTTGGCCTCGTGCACGCGGATCAGATCAGACCACCGCTGCTGGCCGACATAGATCGGCTCGAGCACCTCCGCGGCCATCGCGCGCAGATCGGGATCGACGAGGAACCGCTCGACCGCGGTCAGCGCTTGCTGGTTGCGCGCATCGCCGCTGAGCGCGGCGGAGTAGTTGTCGATCGCGGCCTCGATGTCGTGGAGGTGACGCTCGTGGATCTCGCCGAGCTGCACGCGGAGCGCGACGGCCTCCTCGATCGAGGTCGCGAAGCCGAGCCGGCGCTCGTAGAGGTCGACGACATCGGGCCACCTGCCCTGTTCGCGGTAGAGCTGCTCGAGCGCGTCGACGGCGTCGCGGCGCTCGGGGGCGACCGCGAGGACCTGCTCCCAGGTCGCGATCGCGTCATCGATCCGCGCGAGCTGGATGTAGAGGCCCGCGGCCTCGACGAGCGCGGCGACCCGGTCATCGACATCGCCGCTCGCGGCATCCGCCTGCCGGAGGAGCACCTCGGTCAGGTGCTCGTGATCGTTGGTCTCGCGGTAGATGCTCTCGAGGGCGGCGAGCGCGCGGGCATCATCGGGCTGCCCGTCGAGCACCTTCTGGTAGTACTCGCGTGCGAGCACGACATCGCGGCGCACCGCGCGCGCGAGGTCGGCGACGTCGAGGTACAGGCGGCGCTGGATGTCCGAGTCGAGGACGTTCGGCGCGACCTCGCGGTACGCGTCGATCAGATCGGCCTCGCGACCGAGCTCACCGGCGAGGCGCTCGATCTCGGCCACCATCTGCGGGAGCTCGGGCTCGGTCGCCGCGTACTGCAGGGCGGTGATGAGCGCGGAGAACGCACCCGCCTTGTCGTCGAGCTGGTACTCGCACAGACGCACGACCTCGGCGAGCGCGCGGAGCTTCGCCACGGGATCATCCGCCCAGTCGACCGCGCGCCGCTGGAGCTGCGCGAGGCGGGCGTACTGGCTCGTGCCGTCGTAGACCGGGCGCAGGATGTCGGCGGCCATCAGCCGCAGATCGAGATCGTCGAGCGCGGCCTCCACTGCGGCGATCGCCTGCGGGTGATCGGGCTGCTCGTCGAGGACGGCCTTCCACCGCTCGAGGGCATCGACAGGACGCCCGAGGCTGCCGGACAACAGCTGCGCGATCTCGATCGACAGCGCGACGCGCGCGCCGGCATCGAGCGCGGCCTGGCGCTCGAGCACCTCCAGCAGATCCGCGTGGCGATTCGCGCCGCGGTACAGGCGCGCGAGCTCGCGCAGGGCCTGGCCATCGCTCGCATCGCGATCGAGGATGTCGAGGTGCGCCGCGATCGCCTCGTCGGGCTCCTCGAGCATCACCTCGTGGATCTCGGCGACGCGCGCGAGTAGCTGCTTCGCCTCGAGCGGCGCTGCGTGATCGAGCTTGCGGTGGAGGACGTCGATCAGCTCGCGCCAGCTCTCGCTCTGCTCGTACAGCCGCTCGAGCGCGTTGAGCGCACCGGCATCCGTCGCCTGATCGCTCAGCACATCGCGCCACGTGGCGATCGCCGCCGCGCGATCCGAGAGCTGCTCCTCCTCGAGAGCGGCGACCCGCGCGAGCAACGCGCGGCGCTCGCTCGGATCCTCGGCCCATTCGGCCTGCTTGCGCATCACGGCGCGCAGCTCCGGCCACGACCGGGCGTCGTTGTACAGCCGTGCGAGCGCCGTCGTGGAGCGGCGGATCGTCGTCGGGTTCGTGCCGTCGACCTCGAGCCAGCGGCGGTACGCGGCGATCGCGCGAGGCGCGTCGCCGAGCTGGAGATCGTAGTAGGCGGCGAGCTCGCCGAGCAGCGCGGCACGCGTGACGATGTCGCCTTCGGGGGCGGCGGCGGCGGCGGCCTCGAGCGCGGAGGTCGCCTCGGGCCAGCGCTGCAGCTGCTGCGCGAGACGCGCGAGCTCGACGCGTGCGCGCTCGTGGGTCGGATCGAGGCCGAGCACCTCGATCCACACATCGAACGCGATCCGCGCGCCGGAGAGCTCGGCTTCTTCGATCGTCGCGATCCGCGACAGCAGCTCGACCGCTTCGGTCCCGGTCGCCAGCGTCCGCTGCGCGCGCAGCACCGCGACGAGGTCCCTCCACAGCTTGTCCTGCTCGTACAGCGGCTCGAGAAGGCGAGCCGCGCGGAGCGTGACGTCGCTCTTCGGCATCAGCTCCTCGAGGAGCTCGCGCGCATCCTCGTGGCCGCGCTGGCGACCGATCACTTCCTCGAGGAGATCGACGGCGCGCGACGGATTGTCGAGGCGGTGAGCGAACAGCTCGGCGCGCCGGTACACGAGCGCGACCTGCTCGCCCGCCGAGACCGCGCCCTTGGACGGCATGTGATCGAGCTGCGCCGCCAGCAGCTCCTCGAGATCCTTCCACTGCTCGCCGCTGGCGTACAGCCGATCGAGCGCCTGGTACGACGCGAGGTACGCGGGATCGAGCTCGAGCACGCGGCGGTGCGCCGCCATCGCGAGTCCCGGCTGCCCGAGGACATCCTCTTCGAGCGACGCGAGCTCGAGCAGCGATGTGAGCCGCACGCGATCGTCTCCGGTGATCTCGGCGCGCCGCGAGAGCAGCGCACGCAGATCGGCCCACCGTTGCTCGCTGCGGTAGAGTTGCGCGAGCGCCTCGAAGGCATCCGGCGCGTCCGGCTCGACCTCGAGCACGGTGATCCATGCGCGCTCGGCAGTCGACCGATCGGCGAGCCGCTCCTGCGCGACGATCGCGAGCTCGGTCGCGATCGCGCGGATGTGAGCTGGAGACGCCTTGGCCGCGCGCAGGGAGGCGAGCGCCCCGGCGAGCTGCTGGGCCCACTCGCCGTCGCGGCCGAGCTGTCCCGCGAGCACCCCGAGCGCGCTCCGGATCTCGCCGTCGGACGGATCGACTGCGAGCACGCGGAGACCGGACTGCCACGCGGCCGCGGGATCCCCGAGGTCGGTGTGATAGATGCGCATCAGCGCGCGATCGATGTCGAGCTTCTCCTCGGCGGTCGTCGCCTCGCCGGCACGAATCACCTCGTGCGCGACCGCCTGGAGGCCGACATTGCGCGATGCCTCGAGGTGCGGGAGCACGAGCCGTGCCGCCGCGACGCGATCCGCGGGCGGGATCTTGCCTCCGGGACCATCGATCGGGAGATAGCGGACGATCGCGCCGACCGCCTGGGGCCGGACGCTCCCGCCGGGGCCCGGGATCCCGAGCGCGTCGCGGTAGTACGCGAGCGCGCGCGTCGGATCCTCGAGGGTCTGCTCGTGCAGGGTGCCGAGCCGCATGAGCAGCTCGAACCGTGCCTGCGCATCTGCGGCCGAGGAGCCGAGGGTCGAGAGCTCCATCGCGAGGACCTCGGCGAGCGAGTCGAAGTCACCCCGGGCCTCCTCGATCCGCGCGAGTGCGCGCATCACCGGGACCTGGTTCGGCAGGACCCCGAGCGCCTCGCGATACGTGGCCGCGGCACCATCGAGATCGACGAGCCGCTCCTCTTGGAGCGATGCGATCTCGATCAGCAGCGACGAACGGTCCTCGGGGTCCTTCTCGCGCGCCGCGCGGCGGCGATACGACGTGAGCAGCTCCGGCCAGTCCGCGAGCTGGATCGACAGCTCCTCGAGGTGCTGCTCGGCCTCGTGATCGTCGGGCGCGAGGGCCACGACCTGGCGGTGATACGCGCGCGCGCGCTCGGGATCGACGAGCCGGCGGCTCGCGATCTTCGCGAGCTCGCGCAGCAGCTTGAGCCGGGTCTGATCGTCGATCATCCCCGCGTCCGGCGACGACAGATGCTTGTCGAACATCGCCGCGACCTCGCGCCACTGCTCGGGCTCCTGCGCGAGGCGCAGGACATCGAGATACAGCGGCGAGCTCATCGGCTCGAGGTCGAACGCGCGCAGGGTCCACGTGAACGCGAGCGTGCGCGACGCGAGCTTCTGCTCGCACAGGTGCCGGATCTGCGCGATCTTCGCGAGCCGCGCGTTGACGTCGGGCGCCGCCGCGAGCTCGATCTCGTACATCGTGATCAGCCGCGCCCACTTCTCCTGCTTCGCGTAGATCGGAGACAGCGCGCGCGCCGCACCGACATGCGTCGGCTCGACGGCGAGCACGCGCTCCCACACCTGCCGGGCGCGTTCGAGCGCGGGGATCGCCGCCGCGTCCTTCGCGGTCTCCGCGCGCTGTTGCGCGAGCTGCGCTGCCCGCTCGACGAGCGGGATCCGCTGCGCCTTTGCATCGAGGCGGTCGGCGATGCCGAGCAGCGCGTCGACGAGCTCCTCCTCCTGACCGAGCCGCGCGTACAGGTTCTCGAGCCCCGTGAAGTCGCCGGCCGTCGCGTACAGCTCGCGCAGCGTGCGCAGCGCCTTGGCGTGGTTGGGCTCGAGATCGAGCACGCGCTGCCATTGGGCGGCCGCGACCTGCGCCGAGCCGAGGCGATCCGCGTAGACCTGCCCGAGCTTCTCGAGCAGCGTGATCGCTTCCTTGACCCGCGCCGGGGGCGGCTCGCCCGCTAGCAACGCCGCGACCTGTCGATCGAGGATCTCGGCGAGCGCGAGGTAGCGCTTCTCGCGCTCGTACAACCCGGCGAGCGTCGTCAGCGTCTCGGGGTGATCGTGGGCCTCACCGGCTGCCTTCCCCTCGGCCAGGATCGTGTTGAGGATCTCGATCGCGAGCCGCGTATCGCCAAGGCGCTCCGCCGCGAGCCGCGACATCTCGCCCTGCTTGTCGCGTCGCTCCGCCGCGGGGAGGAGGCTCGCCTCGCGACCGAGGACGTCGATCAGCGCGCGCCACTGTCGCCGCTTGATGTAGATCTCCTTGAGCTTCGCAAGCGAGTCCGCGTCGCCGACCGAGAGCTCCAGGATCCGCTCGAGCGGGCGCACCGCGTTCGCGAAGTTGCCGAACCGCTCCGACCACAGATCCGCGATCTCGCGCAGGATCACGACGCGCTCTTCGTCGGGGACGTCGGGGGCCTCGGACTTCCTCGTCAGCACCGCGATCAGATCGTTCCACCGCCCGAGCGTGCGGAACTTCGCGGCTAGCTCGTCGGCAGCGCGCTTGTTGTCCGGATCGATCTTGAGGATCGCGTTGTAGGTATTGATCACCATCACGTCGAGCTTCAGCCGGTCGCGATAGATCTCGACGACCTGGTGCAGCCGCTCGACGCGACCCGCGATGTCGGACTCGGGCAGCCGCTCGATCTCTTCCTTCATCAGGTCGAGGAGCGCGTTCCACTTCTCGGTCTTGCGGTAGAGGCGCGCGAGCGCGACCCGCGCTTCGGACGAGTGGGGATCCTGGCGCAGGTGCTGTTTCCAGGCCTCGATCGCCTTCTCGGGGTTGTTCTGCGCCTCGGCGAGCTCCGCGATCTCGAGTCCGATCGGGCGGGCCTGCGGACCGGAGTCCGTACGCGGGCGCGCGGTCTTCTCGACCTGCCGCAGCATCGCGAGCAGCTTCTGGTTCTCGCCCTTCGTCGGGTAGTACGCGCGATAGAAGTCGAGCGCCGCGGGATGGGCGGGGTCGAGCTTGCGCACGCGCCGGAAGTACTCCTCGGCCTGATCGAGATCGCCGATGTGCTTCCACAGCACCATCGCGATCTGCAGCAGCATCCCGAGATCCTCCTCGCGGCGCGCCTTGAGCGCGGCCTGGTAGGTCTGGATCAGCGCCGGCCAGTTCTGTGTCGACGCGAGGACGTCGGTCACCGCGCGCAACGCCTGCGGCTGGGCCGGATCGACGACCAGCACGCGCTTGACCGCGGCATCCGCGCGCTCCGGCGTACGCAGCTCCCCGCGCGAGAGCTCGGCGAGCGCGATCAGGGCGGAGACTTTCTCGTCGACGTTGGGCGCGACATCCGCCCGCGACTCGAGCAGGGTCGCCAGGTCGGCCCAGCGCTCCTTGCGGCGCAGCAGGCGCGCCAGGTGGAACGCGGCTTTGCTGTTCTTGGCGTCGATCTCGAGCGCCTTGCGCAGGTAGGTCTCGGCGTCGTTGGTGTCGGGCGCGAACCGGACGTAGGCCTCGGCGGCGGACACGTAGAGGCCGGTCGCGAGGCTGCGATCCGTCGACGCGCTCGCCTCCTTGACGTACTTGTCGGCGAACTTGCTCCAGTTCTTCGCGGCGACGTCGAGCTCCTCGATCGCCTCCTTCGCCATCGTGTCGTTCGCGCGGAGCGACAGCACGTCGTTGAACGCGGCGCGTGCGCCGGGTACATCGAGCAGCTCGCTGTCGAGGACCATCCCCTTCTCGAGCAGCAGGTCGACCTGGCGTTCGAGATCGCGCGTGACCGCGAGCTCGACGTTGAGCAGCATCACCACGGTGTCGTGTCGACCGCGTCCACCGATCACCTTGCGGGCGGACGCAAATCGGCTCGTCCGAAGATCCGGGGGCGCCTGTTGCGCGGCGCCGAACAGCGCGTCGCGTGCCTGTGGATCGTCAGGATCGTTTTCGAGGACGGCGAGGAGCGAGGACAGGTCAGCCATAGGGTCGGGACCGGCGCTCGATGGTACCGACCCACACCTACCGACACAACGGCAGGAGCCATGTTGAGACGCGTGGTTACGCGATCCTCCCTGAGGAGCTAGCGAGGCGATCTGCACCCCCGCGATCGGGCCGCGACGCGGGGGATCGGTGGTAAGAGGTCCCCTCGTGCCCGGCGACATGCGCAGCTCTCTCGGCTACCTCAAGCCGTACCGAGCGCCGCTCGCCTGGGGCGTCCTGATGCTCGCGCTGACCAACGCGTTCTACCTCGGCGTCCCCGAGATGATGGGGCGCGCGGTCGACGCGCTCGGCGCCCGGGACCAGGCGTACATCTTCCAGCTGGTCGGGATGATGGCGGTGTTCGCGGCGCTGACCGCGGTGACGCGGATCTTGTCGCGGGTGTGGATCTTCAATGCGGCGCGCGCCGCCGAGTACGACCTGCGCTCGGACCTGTTCGGGCACCTGATGACGCTGTCGCCCGCGTACTACCGCGACCACCCGACCGGCGACGTGATGTCGCGGCTGACCAACGACGTGCAGACCGTCCGCGCGATGTGGGGGTTCGGCGTCGTCAGCCTCGGCAACGCGATCCTCGCGTTCGTCTCGGTGCTCGGCGTCATGATGGTGACTGACCCCGTGGTCACGCTGTGGGCGATCCTGCCGTTCCCGCTGATCTACATCGTCGGCCAGGCGATGAGCCGCCGGATGTTCAAGTCCCAGCGCGCCGTGCAGGAGAAGCTCGGCGCGCTGTCGTCGCGGCTCCAGGAGGATCTCGGCGCGATCCAGGTGATCAAGACGTACGGCCTCGAGGAGGTCCGGCGTACGGGCTTCGTCGCCGGGTCCGAGACGCTGCTCAAGGAGAACATGGAGGCGGCGAAGGTCCGCATCCAGCTCGGACCGATCCTCAACACGCTCGCGGCACTGGGGATGGCGACCCTGATCCTGTTCGGCGGGCGCGCGTACATCCAGGGGGACATGACGAAGGGCGAGATCGTCGCGTTCTCGGGCTACCTCGCGCGCCTCGTCTGGCCGACGCTGACCCTCGGCTTCATGCTCGCGCTGGTCCAGCGCGGCCGGGTGTCGTGGCAGCGGCTCAGCCAGCTCTCGGAGACCAAGCCCGACATCCCGGACGGAGCGGGAGCACCTCTCCCCGCGAGCGAGCTGCCCGCGCACGTCGAGATCAAGGGCCTGTCGATCCGGATCGGTGATCGCACGTTGCTCGACCAGATCGATGTCGAGCTCCGGCCCGGGACGATCACCGCGATCGTCGGGCGAACCGGCGCGGGCAAGAGCACGCTCGTCGATGCGATGTGCCGGCTGATCGAGATCCCGGCGGGCACGGTGTTCGTGGACGGCATCGACGTGACGACGCTGCCGCTCGCGTCGCTGCGGGCGCAGATCGGCTACGCGCCGCAGGAGGCATTCCTGTTCTCGACGACGATCGCGGACAACATCGCGATGGGCTACGGTGGAGGCACCGCGATCCCCGCCGCGCGCGCGAGAGAGCTCGAGCGCGTGGTCGGCATGGCCGCCTCGGCGGACCTCCGCGACGAACCGAAGGTCACCGCTGCCGCCACGGCCGCGGGCCTGATGCGCGACCTCGCCGTGATGCCCGAGGGGCTCGCGACCATCGTCGGCGAGCGCGGGATCACGCTATCGGGTGGCCAGCGCCAGCGCGTCGCGCTCGCGCGTGCCCTCGCCTCCGCGCCGCGGCTGCTCGTCCTCGATGACTCGCTGTCGTCAGTCGACGCCGAGACCGAGCGCGTGATCCTCAAGAACCTGCGCGACGTGATGTCCGGCCGCACGGCCGTGCTGATCAGCCACCGCGTCGCCGCGATCAAGGACGCGGATCAGATCATCGTCCTCGACGAGGGCAAGGTCGTCGCGCGCGGCACGCACGAGCAGCTCCTCGCGCAGGGGGGCACGTACAGCGAGCTGTACCGGACCCAGCTCGACACCGACATCATCAAGAAGGAAGCCTCCTGATGGCCGCGGTCGCGACCTCCCCGGCGTCACCGGGTGCGCCCCCACCGCCGAGCGCGTCCCGCGGACCCGCCGAGGAGGCGGTGCTCGGCCGTGCGTACGACATCGCACTGCTGCGTCGGCTGTGGCCGTTCGTCCGCCCGCACTGGAAGCTGCTCCTCGCGTGGGCGCTGTTCATGCCCCTGACGATCACGCTCGAGCTCGGCCAGCCGGCGCTGTTCCGCTACGCGCTGACCACGCACATCCTGACCGGCGACATCACGATGCTGCCGCTCGACGCGGTGATCTACATGGGCCTCGTCCTTGCCCAAGGCAGCTCCGCGTTCTGCGAGACCTGGTTCCTCCAGCTCGCGGGCCAGCGGACCATGCACGCGCTGCGGATCGCGATCTTCGACAAGGTGCTCGCGCAGCGCGCCGCCTTCTTCGATCGCATCCCCGTCGGCCGGTTGATGACGCGGATGACCAACGACATCGAGTCGCTCAACGAGATGTTCGCGCAGGGCGCGATCACGCTGATCGCGGACTTCGTCAAGATGCTCGCGATCATCGTCGTGATGCTCGCGATCGACCCGTGGCTGACGCTGCTCGTGTTCCTCACGCTGCCACTCCTGATCGTGCTCGTCGAGTACTCGCGCCGGCTGATGCGCGCGTCGTTCCGCCAGATCCGGGTGCGCCTCGCTGCGATGAACGCGTTCGCGCAGGAGCACCTCTCGGGGATCAAGGTCGTGCAGCTCCTCGGACGCGGCGCGGCGGCGCAGCGCGAGTACAACGAGATCAACGCCGGCCATCGGGACGCGTACCTCGGGCAGATCCGGGCGGACTCGGCGATGTACGCCGTGGTCGAGGCGATCGGCTCGCTCGCGGTCGGCGTCGTGATCTGGTTCGCATCGGGGCGGCGCGCCGAGGACATCGCGATGATCGGCGTCGTGGTCGTGTTCATCGAGTACATCAACAAGTTCTTCATCCCGGTGCGCGACCTGTCGCAGAAGTACGCCGTGATGCAGGGCGCGATGGCGGCGAGCGAGCGAATCTTCCAGCTGCTCGACACCGACGAGCCCGACGGCGGCACGCCAGTAGCGTCGACCCAGGCCGATCGCGACGAGGCCTCGGCCGCCGCGCGCACCGGGGGGCCGGCGATCGAGCTCGCGAGCGTCCACTTCAGCTAGGGCGCGGAGCCGGTGCTGCGCGGCGACGACATGACCGTGCCGCGCGGAGCGACGGTCGCGGTGGTCGGGGCGACGGGCTCCGGCAAGTCGACCGTGATCAAGATGCTGACCCGCCTCTACGAGCGCGACCGCGGCTCGATCCGGCTCGATGGCGTCGACGTGCGGGACCTCCCGCTCGCCGAGCTGCGCCGGCGGATCACCGTCGTGTCGCAGGACGTGATCCTGTTCGCCGGAACGCTGGCCGACAACATCGCGCTCGGTCAGACGTACGAGCCCGCCGCGCTCGACCACGCCGTGCGCCGGGTCGGCCTCGATCGCGCGCTCGCCCGCCGCGGCAGCGGGCTCGAGACCCAGGTCGCCGAGCGGGGTACGAACTTCTCTGCCGGTGAGCGCCAGCTCGTGGCGTTCGCGCGCGCCCTGCTCCGCGACCCCGAGATCCTGATCCTCGACGAGGCGACCGCGCACGTCGATCCCGAGGCCGAGGGCCTGATCGAACGAGGGGTCGCCGAGCTGAT
>Ga0102851_10000379_pt1 | contig 21965 bp, 12 predicted proteins | sample Mud3Dept3metaG_FD_79558 | JGI IMG/M metagenome (GOLD analysis project Ga0102851, IMG submission 79558) | Freshwater wetland microbial communities from Ohio, USA, analyzing the effect of biotic and abiotic controls - Mud 3 Core 4 Depth 3... | ecosystem: Environmental > Aquatic > Freshwater >... | reverse complement strand
TACGAGCGCTGCGAGACCTGTCATCGCGACGTGCACATCGGGCAGCTCGCGGCCGCCGCCGGCGGCGGCGCCTGTTCCGACTGCCACTCGGTCGAAGGCTTCCTGCCGGCGCGCTTCGGGCCGGGCGAGCACGAGCGGGGGCGCTTCCCGCTCGCCGGCGCCCACCGCGCCGTGCCCTGCTCGCAGTGCCACCGGCCGGCGCGCGCCTCGGAGCTGCCGCCGCCCTACCGGCGCGCGACCGCCGACGCCGTGGTGCGCTTCCGTTTCGCCGCCAGCGCCTGCGCCGCCTGCCACCGCGATCCCCACGCCGGGACGCTCGACCGCCACGCCGGCGAACAGGGCTGCCGCGCCTGCCACGACGAGACCACCTGGGCGCAGGCGCGCTTCGACCACGCGCGCACGCGCTTCGCGCTGCTCGGTCGGCACGCCGTGGTGCCCTGCGCCGGGTGCCATCCGAAGGGCGCGGACGGCGTGCCCGCGCTCGCCGGCCGGCCGCTCGACTGTGCCGGTTGCCACCGCGACCCCCACGCCGGCCAGCTCGCCCGCGCCAGCGCGCAGGGCCCGGTCGCCGACTGCGCGCGTTGCCACACGGTGGACGCTTTCCGGCCGGCCACCGGCTTCGACCATCAACGCGACGCGCGCTTCGCGCTCGACGGCCGCCACGTGGCGGTGGCCTGCGCGCGCTGCCACCCGAGCGCGCCGGCGGGCGGCGGCGAGCCGCCGGTCGTGCGCTACAAGCCGCTGCCGGTCGATTGCGCCGGCTGCCACGGGCCGCAGGCGAGGAGGTCGTCGTGAGCCCGGGCGCCGAGTTCGAATCGACTCTGCTCTGGGCGCTCGCCGCGCTGGTCGCGCTCGCCGTGGTGGCGCCCTACGCCTGGTCGTTCCGGCGCCGGCGGCGGGCCGACCGGGCGCGGCTGGCCGAGGCGCGCGCGCTCGGCCTCGACCGCCCGGTGGCGCAGTTCCCGTTCGTGGATCCGGCGCACTGCATCGGCTGCGGCGCCTGTGTGAAGGCCTGTCCGGAGGGCGACGTACTGGGCGTGGTGGGCGGCGTCGCGGTGGTCATCAACGGCCTGCGCTGCGTCGGCCACGGCCGTTGCGCCGACGCCTGCCCGGTCGGCGCGATCGAGATCGGGCTCGGCGACCTCAAGGGCCGGCGCGACGTGCCGATCCTGACCGACGAGCTCGAGACCAGCGTGCCGGGGCTGTTCGTCGCCGGCGAGCTGAGCGGGCTCGCGCTCATCCGCAACGCGGTCCAGCAGGGCGGTGCCGTGATCGACACCATCGCGGGGCGCCTGCGCGGCGCGCCACCGGCGCCCGCCGGCACGCTCGACGTGCTCGTGGTGGGCGCCGGGCCGGCGGGCCTGGCGGCCGCGCTCGCCGCCCGCCTGCGCGGCCTCGCCGTGGGCGTGATCGACCAGTCGGCCGGCCTGGGCGGCACCATCCTCCACTTCCCCAGCCGCAAGATGGTGCTGACCCGGCCGGTCGAGCTGCCCGGCGGCTGCGCGCTGTCGCGCGAGGAGTACACCAAGGAGGAGGTGCTCGAGCTGCTGGGCAAGGAGATCGCCGAGCGCGGCCTCCGCGTGCGCCACGGCGAGAAGCTGCTCGCCGTCGAGCGCGCCGGCGAGCTCTTCGAGGTGCGCAGCTCCGCCGGCCTCCAACGCGCCCGGCACGTGGTGCTCGCGCTCGGCCGGCGGGGATCGCCGCGCCAGCTCGGCGTACCGGGCGAGGACCGCGCCAAGGTCATGTACCAGCTGCGCGACGCCGAGTCCTACCAGCGCCAGGACCTGCTCGTGGTGGGCGGCGGCGACAGCGCGGTCGAGGCGGCGATCGGCCTCGCCCGCCAGCCCGGCAACCGGGTCACCGTCTCCTACCGCAAGGACGCCTTCTATCGGACCAAACGCAAGAACCAGGAGGTCATCGAGACCATGCTCGAGCGCGGACGCGTGCGTGCGGTCTTCGAATCCGAGGTCGAGTCGATCGGCGAGCGCGAGGTCGTCCTGCGCACGCCGGCGGGCACCGAGACGCTCGCCAACGACTACGTCTTCGTGCTCATCGGCGGCGAGCCGCCCTACGATCTGCTGCGCGGCATGGGGGTCCGCTTCGGCGGCGACGGAGCGGCGCAGCCGCCCGCGCGGCGGCCGCAGGCGCCCGCCGCCGCGGCGCTCGCCCTCGCCTTCGCCTTCGCGCTGCTGCCCGGCGCCTCTGCCCCGCTCGCGGCCCAGGACAGCCCCCACGGCGATCTGGCGATCGCCTGCGACCAGTGCCATTCGACCGCCGACTGGCGGGTGGGCCGCGACATCCCGTTCCGCCACGAGTCGACGGGCTTCCGGCTCGAGGGCGCGCACGCGGTCGCCGCCTGCGCCCAGTGCCACACCAGCAAGGTCTTCTCGCGCGTGGGCAGCGCCTGCGCCGACTGCCATCGCGACGCGCACGAGGGCGAGCTCGGCCTCGCCTGCGCGAGCTGCCACGACACGCGCCGCTGGGACGTGCGCACCGAGTTGTTCAGCGCCCACTCGCGCACGCTCTTCCCGTTGCTCGCGGCCCACGCGCGCGTGGACTGCGAGGCCTGCCACGGCGGCCAGGCGCCGAACCAGTTCTCGAGCACGCCCACGGACTGCTACTCCTGCCATCGCGCCGACTACGCGGCCGCGACCTCGCCGCCGCACCAGGGCTTCCCCAGGGACTGCGAGCAGTGCCACAGCTCGTTCATGGAGGACTGGCGCGCGCCCGGCTTCCGCCACCCGGACCGCTTCCCGCTCACCGGTGCCCACGCCGGCCTCTCCTGCGAGCAGTGCCACGCGGGCGGCTACACCGGCGCCTCCGCGGACTGCTACTCCTGCCACCGCGCCGACTACCAGGCGGCGCGCGACCCGAACCACGTCGCCGGCCGGCTGCCCACCACCTGCCAGGTCTGCCACTCCACCTCCAGCTGGCAGCCGGCGAGCTTCGACCACGCGCTGACCGGATTCCCGCTCGAGGGCGCGCACCGCGCGGTCGCCTGCGAGCAGTGCCATTCGAGCGGATACCAGGGCACGCCGGCCGACTGCGTCTCCTGCCACCGCGCCGACTACGACGCCGCGCGCGATCCGAATCACCGCAGCGCGGGCTTCCCCACCACCTGCCAGACCTGCCACACCATGACCGCCTGGCGGCCGGCCAGCTTCGACCACTCCCGCACCCGCTTCCCGCTCACCGGCGCGCACGCCTCGGAGCCCTGCTCGAGCTGCCACCAGAGCGGCTATACCGGCACGCCCACCCAGTGCTATGCCTGTCACGCCGACGACTACCGGGCGACGCGCGACCCGAACCACGCCGCGGCCGGCTTCCCCACCACCTGCGAGAGCTGCCACAACACGCGCAGCTGGGACGACGCGAACTTCGACCACGACGGCCTCTACTTCCCGATCTACTCGGGCGCTCACCGCGGCCGCTGGACGAGCTGCTCGAACTGCCACGTCTCGCCCTCGAACTACCGCCAGTTCGAGTGCATCCTCTGTCACGAGCACAACCGCCAGGACACCGACGACCACCACCGTGGAGTCTCCAACTACCGCTATGAGAGCCAGGCCTGCTTCACCTGCCATCCCGATGGCCGCGGCGACTGAGCTTCGCCGCCGCTGCGCCGCGCTCGGCGCTGCGCTCGTCCTCGCGCTGCTCGCGGCCGCCGCGGCCGCACAGCCGGCCCCTGCCCAACGGCCCATCTCGGTCGCCTACGTGACCCCCGGCGCGGTCTACCTCGACGCCGGCCGCGCCGAGGGACTGGCCGCCGGCGCGGTCGTGCGCGTGATGCGCGGCGGCGAGAAGCTGGCGGAGCTCGAGGTCGACTTCGTCGCCGAGCACTCCGCCTCGTGCAAGGTGCTGAGCCAGACGCGCGCGCTCCAGAAGGGCGACCTGGTGGTGATCGTCTCGCTGCCGGCGAGCGCGCCGGAGGAGACCGCCCCGGCCCCGGCGCCGCCGCCGGGGCAGGTGCCGCCGGTCGTGGTCGAGCGCTACACCGAGGAGCTCCCGGAGCGGGCGCGCACGCGCGTGCACGGCTCGGCCGCGCTCGGCTACCGCGCCCTCTCGAACTCCGGCGGCGCCAGCTCGAACGAGACCGCCGGGCGCCTGTCGCTGCGCCTGAGCGAGATCGCGGGCCGTCCGCTCGAGCTGCGCGTCCGCGCGCGCGGGCGGGAGGTCAGCCGCGACGGCTACGGCGCCTCGATCGAGTCGAGCGAGCGCCTCGACCGCCTCTACGAGCTCTCGCTCGCCTGGCAGCCCGAGGAGTCCCGCTTCTCCATCCTGCTCGGCCGCCTGGGCGCCGGCCCGTTCCTCGCCATGGGCTACCTCGACGGCGCGCTCGCCCAGGTTCGGCTGACCCGCCACTTCTACGTCGGCGCCTTCGGCGGCGCCCGTCCCGAGCTCGAGGAGCTCGGCTTCGACACCTCGGGCAGCAAGTACGGCGGCTTCCTGCGCTACGCGCGCGAGGGCGAGCCGGGCGGCGGTTACGGCGAGGTCGTGCTGGGCGGCGTCACCGAGCGCTCCGACACCGGCGACGTGAGCCGGGACTACGTCACGGTCGAGAGCCGCTTCGGGGTCGGCTCGCGCTGGTGGTTCTTCCAGCGCGCCGAGATCGACCTCAACCGCGACTGGCGCGAGGAGGCGACCGGCAAGTCCTCCGAGGTGAGCAACGCGGCGCTCTCGGCCTCGTTCGCGCTGAGCTCTTCGCTGCGCGCCTCGCTCTCCTACGACCAGCGCCGCAACTACCTGACCTGGGAGACGCGGCCGCTGCCCGAGGAGATCTTCACCCGCTACTTCCGCGAGGGCGGGCGCCTGGCGCTCGACTGGCAGGCCCGCTCCGGCTGGAGCGCGTCGCTCGGCGGCGGGCTGGAGCGCGCCGACGACGTGGACGACCCGACCAGCTCGTACTTCCTCTCCCTGCTGCGCGCCAACGCCTTCGGCGCGCCGCTCCTGCTCGGCGGCGACGCCTCGGTCTACACCGGCGGCACCGCCGAGGGCTGGGTCGCCAACCTGCGCGTGCGCTGGTCGTTCCGCGCCGGCCACGATCTCGGCCTCACGCTCGGCGGCTCCGAGGCGAAGATCACCGGCGACGTCGCGGGAGGCGCCACGATCGAGCCGCGCGCCAACCAGTGGGCACGGCTGTCGGGCACGCTGCAGCTGCCGGCCGGCCTCTACCTCTACGGCGAGTACGAATACGACACCGGAGACGACTTCGAAGGCGACCGCGCCGGCATCGAGCTCGGCTACCGCTTCTGAGGCCGAGCACCTCCACGCCAGGGCGCCCGCTCGGGTAGCGCCGAGAAACGGAAAGACGTTCTGTTGAAGGGGGCGGCGGCCGCGGCGCCCGCGGGCTCGTGTTGCCTGGATCTCGCTGCCGACGATCCGACCGCCCCTTCCTTCAACAGCACGCCTTTGCCTTTCGTCCCGAAAGGCAAAGCGCCGTGCTGTCGAGGGGGCGGCGGCCGCAGCGCCCGCGCGTCGGTGCTGCGCCGGCTTCGCCGCCGGCGCCCGGGACGCCGACCCCTTAAACAGAACGTCTTTGTCCTCTAACATCGGCCCATGGCGAAGCTCGTGGCGATCTGGCTGAAGCGCGCGCGGCGAGGACCGATGGACGCGGTGGAGCGGGCCGGTGCGGTGGCCGGGCGGGGCCTGGCCGGCAACGCCGACCAGGGCGGGCACCGGCAGGTGACGCTGCTCGACGTCGCACGCTGGCGCGACGCCGAGCGCGAGCTGGGCGACGAGGTCGACCCGCGCGCCCGGCGCGCCAACCTGATGACCGAGGGGATCGACTACCGCGAGAGCCGCGGCAAGGTGCTGCGCATCGGCGGCGTGCGCGTGCGTCTGCTCGGCGAGACCCGCCCCTGCGGCCGCATGGACGAGGCCCGAGCGGGCCTGCGCCGCGCCCTCGAGCCCGACTGGCGCGCCGGCGCCCACGGCGAACTGCTCGACGACGGCGAGCTCGCGGTCGGCGACCTGGCCGCGTGGGACGACGAGACCGGGCTCCGGGACTAGACTCCCGCCATGTTCGAATCCGCAGATCTCGAGCACAAGGTCGACAAGGCGGCGTTCAAGCGCGAGGAGGCGAAGCTGCGCGCGGCGCTGCTCGACGCTCAGTACGATCTCTCCCGCGACGCGCGGTTCCCGGTCCTGATCGTGATCGGCGGCGTCGAGGGCGCGGGCAAGGGCGAGACGGTCAACCTGCTCCACGAGTGGATGGACCCCCGCCACCTGATCACCACCGCCTTCGGGCCGGCCGGGCCCGAGGAGCTCGAGCGCCCGCCGATGTGGCGCTTCTGGCGCGCGCTGCCGCCGCGCGGCAAGATCGGCATCTTCTTCGGCGCCTGGCACTCGGCGCCGATCGTCGACTTCGCCTTCGGCCGCATCGGCGCCGGCCGGCTCGAACGGCACGTCGCGGCCATCCGGCGCTTCGAGAAGATGCTCACCGACGAAGGCACGCTGCTGCTCAAGTTCTGGTTCCACCTGTCCAAGAAGCAGCAGAAGCGCCGCCTTGCCCGGCTCTCCGACGACAAGCGCACGCGCTGGCGGGTGACCGAGCTCGACCGCCGCCTGCTCGGGCGCTACGACGAGCTGCGCGCGGCGTCCGAGCGCCTGCTGCGCGCGACGAGCACGTCGCAGGCGCCCTGGTTCGTGGTGCCCGGCGCCGATCCCGCGTTCCGCTCGCTCGCCTTCGGCCGCACCCTGCTCGCCGCGCTGCGCGAGCGGCTCGCGGACCGTCCGGCCGGGCGGGCGCCCGACCGCACGCCGCCCCCCACGCCCCGTATCGACTCGGTCAACGTCCTGCGCGCCCTCGACCTCGGCCAGAAGCTGAGCGACGAGGCCTACGAGCGCGAGCTCGACCGCTGGCAGGGCCGCCTCGCGTTGCTCTCCCGCCACAAGCGCTTCCGCCGGCTCCCGGTGGTCGCCGTGTTCGAGGGCAACGACGCCGCGGGCAAGGGCGGCGCCATCCGGCGCCTCACCCAGGCGCTCGACGCGCGGGTCTATCGCGGCGTGCCGATCGCGGCGCCGACCGAGGAGGAGCGCGCCCAGCCCTACCTCTGGCGGTTCTGGCGCCAGCTGCCGGGGCGCGGCCGGATCGCCATCTTCGACCGCTCCTGGTACGGCCGCGTGCTGGTCGAGCGCGTCGAGGGCTTCTGCGCCGAGGACGACTGGCTGCGCGCCTACGACGAGATCAACGACTTCGAGGCCCAGCTCGCCGAGCACGGCACCGTGATCGTCAAGTTCTGGCTCGCGATCGACAAGGCCGAGCAGCTGCGCCGCTTCCGCGCGCGCGAGAAGACCGCCTTCAAGCGCTTCAAGATCACGCCCGAGGACTGGCGCAATCGCAAGCGCTGGGAGGCTTACGAGCGCGCGGTCTGCGACATGGTGGAGCGCACCTCGACCGACGTCGCGCCGTGGACGCTGGTCGAGGCCTGCGACAAGCGCTTCGCGCGCATCAAGGTGCTGCGCACCTTCTGCGCCGCGCTCGAGGCCGGGCTCGAGCGCGCCTGAGCGGCCCGGGGCGGCCCGGCGGAGGGGGCCGCCCGCGGGGCGGCGGCGCCCCGGCGCTGAAACCTCCGGCCCCGCCGCGAGTACTAGGAGACGAGACCGATCCGGAGGGCTCCGCCATGACCGTATTCCGACCCACCATCCGCCGCTCCCGCTCCCTGATCTCCGCCCCCGCCGTCCTGGTCCTCGCCCTGCTCGCCGCGGCCCCCGCCGCGGCCGAGGAGCGCGCGCTGGAGCAGACCTTCGACGCCGCCGCCGTGACCGCGGTCGAGCTCGAGAACCTGGCCGGTGAGGTCACCCTGGTCGCCGCCGCCGGCTCGACCGGCCGCATCGCCGGCACCGTCCACGCCGAAGCCTCGGCGGGCGAGACCGGCGCCGCGCTCGTCGAGGCGCTCCAGGTCCGCTTCGACCGCGAGGGCGGCAAGCTCGTGGCGCGGGCGGACTACCCCACCGACCGCCACCGGCGCTACCACTACCCGGCACGCTCTTCGGACCGCGACGGCGAGGACTCCTGGCTCGTCTCCTGGCTCGGCGGCAGCGGCTCGAGCGTCACCTACCAGAAGCGCCAGGTGCGCGTCTCCTCCTCGGCCTCCTCGGACGCCGCGACGCTGTGGGCCGACTTCCGGATCGAGGTCCCGGCCGGCGTCGCCGTGACGGTCAGGAACTCGGTCGGCCGCATCGGCTCGACCGGCGTGGCCGCGGACCAGTCCCTCGACACCGCCTCCGGCGACATCGAATCCACGGGCGGCCGCGGCGCGCTCTCGGCGGACACCGGCTCGGGCGACGTCCAGGTCGTCGACCACGAGGGCGGCGTCGTCGCCGACACCGGCTCGGGCGACGTCTCCTTCGAGCGCGTGCGCGGCGAGAAGCTCGCCGCCGACACCGGCTCCGGCGACGTGCACCTGCTCGACTGCGCGGGCGCCCTGGTGGCCGATACCGGCTCGGGCGACATCCGCGGCCGTGGCCTGACGCTCGGCCGCCAGGCGCACGCCGACACCGGCTCGGGCGACATCCGCCTCGAGGGCGACTTCTCGGCGGTGCGTGACCTGCGTATCGACACCGGCTCGGGCAACGTCGTGCTCGACGTCACCGCGGCACCCTCGGTCCACCTCGTGGTCTCGACCGGCAGCGGCGACATCGACGTCGACCTGCCTGATATGAAGGTGCGCCAGGTCAAGGGCGAGTTCGTCGCCGACATCTCCGGCGGCGAGGGCAAGGGCGTCATCGACACCGGCAGCGGCGACGTCACCATCGCCAGCCGCTGAGCCGCCCCCGCCGGTTGCGCGCCTGGCGGCGCGCGGGGGCGCGCTGCGTCAGAGCCGCTCGGCGAGCCAGGCCAGGACCTGACCTTCGAGGCCGCGCGCCCCGGAGCGGCCGAGGTCGAGGCCGGGCGGGAAGCCGACGTGCCCGCCGCGCCGGGTCCAGGTGACCTCGGTCGCGGGCGAGATGCCAGCCAGGGCCTGGCGCACGGTCGCCGCCGGTACCATCGGATCGTTCCCGGAGAGCACGATCCAGGTCGGCGTCGCGATACGCCCCAGCAGCGGCCCGGCGCTGGCGCGCGCATAGTAGTCCTCGGCCGAGGTGAAGCCCCAGCGCGGCGCCACGACGAGCCCGTCCCACTCGCGGATGCCGCGCGCCCGCCGCCAGCGTTCGGCCGGTGCCGCGATGGCACCCGGGCGCAGGCGCTCGACCGCCGCCGCCATCGCCTTCAGGCCGTCCAGCAGGTACCTGCGGTAGAGCGCGTTGCCGGGGCCGTCGAGCGCGGTGGCGCCGCGCTCGAGGTCGAGCGGCGCGCAGACCGCGACCGCCGCCGCCACGCGGGCCGCACCGGCGCGCTCGCCGAGCAAGCGCAGCAGCGTGTGGCCGCCGAGCGAGAAGCCGACCAGCGCCACGCCCGCGAAGCGCGCCGCGAGCTCCGAGGCGAGCACCGCGTCGAGGTCGGCGGTCAGGCCGGCGTGGTAGAAGTCGGCCGACTCCAGGTCGGCGCCGCGCAGGTTCAGGCGCAGGCAGGCGCGGCCGGCGGCATATGCCGCGCGGGCGAAGCGCCGGGCGTAGGAGCTCTCGCAGCTGCCGCCCAGTCCGTGCAGGACGACGACCAGGGTGCGCGCGCCGGCCGGCTCGTGGAGGGCCCCGGTGAGCGCGAGCGCACCGGCGACCGGATCCTCGAGCGGCAGACGGAACGGCCGCGCGCTCGGCACCGGCGGGCGGCGCGCGAACGACGCCAGCGCCGGCGCGACGGTCCACAGGTGCCCGGAGAGCGCGACGCGAGCCGCCACGCCCGCGCTACATCCTGCGCCGCGACTCGCCGAAGACGACCTCCATCTCGACGCGCTCGCCGGCGCGCAGCACGGCCGCCCGCGCGCGCTCGCCGGGGCGGGCGCGGCGCAGCACGTAGACGAAGTCGTTGACGTCGCGGATCTCGCGGCCGTCGAGCTCGACCAGGATGTCGCCCCGCCGCATCCCGGCCTTCTCGGCCGGACTGTCGGGGCGCACGCTGGCGAGCAGCACGCCGGTCTTGCCCTCCCCCGGCCCGGCGTAGTCGGGAACCGTGCCGAGCGAGGCACCGAACGAGCGCGCGTCGCCGCGCACGGGCGGACCCGAGGTGGCGCGCTGGAGGGTGAGCGGGCGCTCGCGGAGGCTCACCGAGCGTGCCAGGTCGGCGCCCAGCCCGGCCACGAAGGAGCCGCCCGTGGCGTTGAGCGTCGCGGCGTCGTCGACCGGCTTGTGGTACTCGTCGTGGGTGCCGGTGAACAGGTGGAGCACGGGCACGCCGGCGGCGTAGAACGGGGTCTGGTCCGAGGGACCGTAGCCGTCGCCCTGGCCACGGCACTCGAGCCCGGCCCGCGCGCAGGCCGCTTCGACGATCTCCTTCCACTCCGAAGCGGTGTCGAGGCCGAAGACCGTCAACGACTGGCCGCGCAGGCGGCCGACCATGTCGAGGTTGATCATCGCCGCCAGCCGCTCCGCCTCGAGGCCGGGCGGCGGCTGGCGCGTCAGGTGGGTGGAGCCGAGCGCGCCGCGCTCTTCGCCCGAGAAGGCGACGAAGACGACCGGCCGCGCGAGCTCGGCGCGCGCCGCGATCAGCCGGCGCGCGATCTCGAGCACGCCGGCGACGCCCGAGGCGTTGTCGTCGGCGCCGTTGTGGACCTCCGTCACACCCGGGGCGAGCGAGGCCGGGCCGCCGAGTCCGAGGTGGTCGTAGTGGGCGCCCACCACCACCGCGCGCCCGTCGGGGGCAGCCGCGCCGTTGCCGGGCTCGAGCCGGCCGATCACGTTGAAGGTCCGCGCCGACTCGCGCTCGAGCGCCACCGCGAGACGCACGCGCCCGGCGCCGGCGGCGAGCAGCCGCTCCGCCAGCGCGCGCTTGATCGCCACCGCCGGCAGACCGGCGTCCCCGGCGTCCTCCGGGGCGAGCTTCGGCAGCGGCGTCTCGTCCTGCGTCTCGGCCGCCGGGTCGGGCAGGTCGGCGACCAGCAGGCCGATCGCGCCGTGCTCGCGCGCGACGAACGCCTTGTAGCGCAGGTCGCTGTAGCGGCGCTCGTCGGCGGGCTCCTTGAACGTCTCGCCCGCCGGCACGAAGCGGCGCACGAGGACGATCCTGCCGCGCGCCTCCACCCCCTGGTAGTCGTCGTGCCCGCGCTCCGGCGCCGAGATCCCCCAGCCGGCGGCCACCACCTCGGCCTCCACCTCACCCTCGCTCGAGAACGCCAGCGGCAGGTACTCCTCGGCAGCCACCTGCTCGCCGAGCGCCTCGAGCCGCGTGCCCGGGCCGGGCCGGATCGCGACCGTGACCGGGAACTCCTGCCGGTACGAGCCGTTCTCGCCCGCCGGCGCGAGCCCGAGCTCGCGGAAGCGCGCCTCGATCCAGGCGCCGGCTTCGTCGAGGCCGGGCGTACCGATGCCGCGGCCCTGGCGCGCGTCGTCGGCGAGCCAGGCCACGTCCGCAGCGTAGCGGTCCGCGGCGCGCTCGACCACCGCCGCCGGCGGCGCGTCGAGCCAGCGCGCGACGTAGATGTCGGTCGCCCCCGGGCGGCCCTGGTTGCGGTTCGAGGCGAAGGCCAGGTGGCGCCCGTCGGGCGAGAAGATCGGGAAGCCGTCGAAGCCGGGCGTGAAGGTGACGCGTTCGAGCCCGCTGCCGTCCACCCCGATCGACCAGAGGTCGAAGTCGCGCCCCTTCGGGTCGCCGTAGTTCGAGGAGAACAGGATGCGCGAGCCGTCCGGGTAGAAGTAGGGCGCGAAGGAGGCGACGCCCAGGTCGGTGACCTGACGCGCCTCGGTGCCGTCGGCGTTCGCCACCCAGAGGTCGAGCCGGCTCGGACGCACCAGCCCGCGCGCGAGCAGCGCCCGGAACTCCTCGAGGTCGGCGCCGCGCGGCCGCGACGCGCGCCAGACGATCTTCGTGCAGTCGGCCGAGAAGAAGGCGCCGCCGTCGTAGCCGGGGGTCGAGGTCAGGCGCACCACCTCCGTGCCGTCCGGCTTCATCCTGTAGAGGTCGAGGTCGCCGTCGCGCGTGGAGGTGAAGACGATCGAACCGTCCAGCGGGCAGACCGTGGCCTCGGCGTCGTAGGCGCGGTTCTCGGTCAGCCGGACCCGGTTGCCGCCGTCCGGGTCGGCCACGAACAGCTCGTAGTCCGGGTCGATCCCCCAGACGTAGCCCTGCGACATGTCGGGCGGCGGCGGGCAGCTCTTCGTGTAGGCGTCGGTCGCGGCCCAGATCACGCGCCGGTCGCCGGGCAGGTAGTAGGCGCAGGTGGTGCGCCCCTCGCCCGAGGAGACGCGCGTGGGAGCGCCGGCCTCGAGGGCGGGCATGGTGAAGATCTGGTCACAGCCGAAGGGCGCGCGCGTGGACTGGAAGACGAGTCTCGTCCCGTCGGAGGACCAGTACGCCTCCGCGTTGTCCCCTTCGGAGGTGAGCTGGCGCACGTCGGCCAAGTGGACCTCGCGCTCGTCGTGGAGGGTTCCGGCGGCGAGCGGAGCGGCGGCAGGCGAGAGGGCGAACAGGGCGAGCAGGGCGATCGGGCTCTTCATCGGCGCGGAATGCTATCCGCTTTGCGTTGACGGTCCACCGCTCCGCCGTCTATCCTCGGCGCGGGCGCGCTCTCCTCGCCCTTCCAAACCATGAAGATCCCGGCCGTCGGCCTCGCCCTCCTGACCCTCCTGCCCCTCGCCGCAGCTTCGGCGCGGGCCGGCGAGGTCGCGCCTCCGCTCACCCTCGCCGAGGCGCTCGAGCTGGCCGCCACGCGCAGCGAGACCCCGGCCATCGCCGCGGCGCGCCTCGAACGCGCCGAGGCCCTGCGCCGCCAGGCGGTGGCGGCCCTGCTGCCCGCGTTCACCGTCACCGGCACCTACACCCGGCGCCCGGACGAGGTCGTGCGCGAGATCGGCGGCGAGGAGGTCACCGTGCAGGCGATCGACGCCCTGTCCGGGCAGGCGGTGGCCGAGACGGTGCTCTTCGACCTGCGCGCCCTGCCGCTGCTGCGCGCCGCCACGCGCGGCGTCGAAGCGCAGCGTCTCGAGTCCGACGAGCTGCGCCGCGCGCTCGCCTTCGACGTGGCGACCGGCTTCCTCACCGTGCTCTCCGCCGAGCGGCTGCGCGACGCCACCGCGGAGCGCGTGCGGGTCGCCGCCGTGACCTCGGACGAGGCCCGGGCCCGGCTCGAGGCCGGCCTCGCCGGGCGCAACGACGTGACGCGCACCGAGCTCGAGCTCGCCACCGCCCGCCTCACCGAGACGCGCGCGGTGCGCGACGTCTCGATCGCGCGCTTCGCGCTCGCCTACCTGGTCGGCGCCCCGGTCGAAACCCGCCCCCTGGCGCTGCCCGACGATTTCGAGCACTCCGAGCTCGACCTCGAGGCGCTCACCGCACGCGCGCTCGCGCATCGCGGCGAGCTGGCGGCGCTCGCCGAGCGCGCCGAGCAGGCGCGCCAGCTGGCGATCGCGCCGCGCTACGGCATCCTGCCCCGCTTCGACGCGCGCGGCACCTACCGCTGGACCAACGAGAGCGGGCTCTCGGGCAACGAGACCGACTGGAACTTCGCGGTCGGCCTGACCTGGGAGATCTGGGACGGCGGCAGCCGCGCGGCCCTCGCGGCCCAGCTCGACGCCGAGGCGCGCGAGGCGGAGCTGACGCTCGAGCAGAGCCGGCGCCAGGTCGCGCTCGAGGTCGCCGAGGCCGCCACCGCGGCGGCCACCGCGGAGGCGGCTGTGGAGCAGGCCGGGGTGCGCTCCGAGGTGGCGCGGGACAACGCGGTCGAAGTGCGCGAGCGCTTCTCGAACGGGCTGGCGACCGCGCTCGAGCAGGCCGACGCCCAGGTCGAGCAGTTCGAGGCCGACGCCGAGCTGGTGCGCCAGCGCTACGCGCGCGCCGTCGCCCGCCTCGCCCTCGGGCGCGCCGTCGGCGACTGGCCGCCGGGCGCCCGCCCGACTTCCGCGACACCCCCGAACCCCGAGGCCCAGACACCGTGAGAACCCACCCCTTCCCGCTCCGAGCGACCTCCCTCCTGGCCGTACTCGCCGCCTGCGGCGGCGGCGCGGGCGACCCCCCCGGGACACGCGGCGCGCGCGGCCCGACCCGCTTCCCGGTCGAGGTGGCGCGGGTCGAGTCGGCGCCCGTCGAGTACGCGGTGCAGGCGGTCGGCTCGGTCGAGGCCTTCGAGCGCGTGTCGGTGACCGCGCGCGTGGCGGGGGTGGTCGAGCGCGTGCGCTTCGAGGAGGGCGACTCGGTCACCCCCGCGCGCGTGCTGGCCGAGATCGAGCCCGAGCGCTTCCGGCTCGCGCTCGACTCCGCCCAGGCCGACCTCGCCAAGGCCGAGGCGGCGCGCGAGCAGGCCCGCCTCGGCCTCGAGCGCCGCCAGGCGGTCAACCAGAAGAACCCCGACCTGGTGCGCGCCGAGGAGGTGGACGCCTGGCGCACCCAGCTCGCCGCCGCCGAGGCCGACGTCGCGCGCGCCCGCGCCGCGGCCGCGCTGGCCGAGCTCAACCTGCGCGACGCCTTCGTGCGCGCACCGGGCGCGGGCATCGTGCAGACGCGCGACGTCGAGACCGGGCGCTACGTCCAGCCCGGCGCGGTGATCGCCACCCTGGTGCGCCGCGATCCGCTGCTGCTGCGCTTCCGCGTGCCGGAGAGCGACGCCAGTGCGCTCGCGCCGGGGCGGCCCGCGCGCTTCTCCCTGCGCGGCGAGCGCGGCGCCGTCCACACCGCCCTGATCACGCTGGTCGCGGCGGCGGCCGACCCGGGCGACCGCATGGTCGAGGTGCTGGCGCGCGTCGACGAGGCGACCGGCGGCGACCTGCGCCCCGGCGCCTTCGCCGAGGTCACCGTTCCGGTCGGCTCCGCGCGCGAGGCGCCGGTCGTGCCCCAGACCGCGATCCGGCCGAGCGAGAAGGGCTTCCTCGCCTACGTGGTCGAGGGCGAGACGGCCCGCGAGCGGGTGCTCCAGCTCGGGCTGCGCACCGCCGACGGCCGCGTCGAGGTGCGCGACGGGCTGGCGGTCGGCGAGCGGCTCGTCGTGCGCGGCGCCGAGGCGCTCACCGAGGGCGCCGGCGTCGCGGTGCGCGAAGCGGGGGCCGGGGCCCCGCCCCCACCGCCGGCCGCGCCGGGGAGGCCGGCCTCGTGAAGATCACCGAGGCCTGCATCGAGAAGCCGGTCTTCGCCTGGATGCTGATGGCGGGGACGATCGTCTTCGGACTGGTCGCCGCCACGCGCATCGGGATCTCGCAGCGCCCCGACGTCGATTTCCCGGTCATCAACATCTCGGTCGCCTGGGAGGGCGCCGCCCCCGAGGTGGTCGAGAACGACGTCCTGCAGCCGCTCGAGGAGGCGGTGATCCAGGTCGAGGGGGTCAAGAGCCTGTCGGCCACCGCGCGCCAGGGCGGCGGCAACGTCTCGGTCGAGCTCGACATCGAGCGCGACGTCGACCTCGCCCTCCAGGACGTCACCGCCAAGGTCCAGCAGGCGCAGCGCAACCTGCCGCGCGACATCGATCCGCCGGTGATCTCGAAGTCGAATCCCGAGGACCAGCCGATCCTGTGGCTGGCGCTCTCGGGCCCCTTCCCCCGCCAGGCGCTCGCCGACTACGCGCGCTACCGGGTCAAGGAGCGGCTGCAGACGATCGCCGGCGTGGGCGAGATCACCGAGGGCGGCTCGATCACGCGCAACCTCCGCATCTGGGTGGACGCCGAGGCGCTCGACGCCCGCGGGCTGACCGTCGCCGAGGTCATCGCTGCGCTCCAGCGCGAGCACGTCGAGCTGCCCGCCGGGCGGATCGAGACCGCCGGCCGCGAGGTCAACGTGCGCGTGCTCGGCGAGGCGATGGACCTGGACACCCTGCGCCGCATCGTGGTGCGCCCGGGCGCCTCGCCGGTCTACCTCTCCGACGTGGCGCTGGTCGAGGACGGCTTCGAGGACATCCGCCGACTGGCGCGGGTCAACGGCGAGCCGGCGATGGGGCTCGGCATCCGCAAGCAGCGCGGCGCCAACGCGGTCGCGGTCGCCCAGGCGGTGCGCGCCGAGATGGAGCGCATCGCCGCCGACCTGCCCGAGGGCATGGCGCTGGGCGTCAACTTCGACTCCACCCGGTTCATCGAGGACTCGGTGCACGAGATCGAGCGCGAGCTGCTGATCGCGGTGCTGCTGACCGCCCTCGTCTGCTGGCTCTTCCTGGGCTCGCTGTCCTCGACCATGAACGTGGTGCTGGCGATCCCGATGTCGCTGCTCGGCACGGTCGCCGTCATCTACTTCCTCGGCTACACCCTGAACACCTTCACGCTGCTCGCGCTCGGCCTGGCGGTCGGCATCGTGGTCGACGACGCGATCATGGTGATGGAGAACATCTACCGCCACGGCGAGGGCGGCGAGGACCGCGTCACCGCCGCGCGCGAGGGCACGAAGGAGATCACCTTCGCGGCGCTCTCGGCGACGCTCGCGGTGATCGCGATCTTCCTGCCGGTCGTGTTCATGGAGGGAATCGTCGGCAAGTACTTCCTGCAGTTCGGCGTCGCCCTGGTCGTCGCGGTGTCTCTCTCCTACCTCGAGGCGATGACCCTCGCCCCGGCGCGCTGCGCGCAGATGCTCTCGTTCGAGAAGAGCCGCCAGACGCGCCTCGGCCGGGCCGTGGACCGCACGTTCGTGCGCCTGGCGCGCGGCTACGGGCGGGTGCTGCCCTGGGCGCTGCGCCGCTCGGGCTGGGTGCTCGCCGGCGCGGCCGCGATCTTCGTCGGCGCCATCTTCGTCTTCCGCGCCATGCCCAAGGAGATGGTCCCGGCCCAGGACCAGGGCCTGTTCACGGTTCGCATGACGGCGGCGGTGGGCTCGACGCTCGAGGAGATGGACGTCTACGTCCGCCGCGCCGACGAGTTCCTGCGCTCGCGCCCGGAGGTCCGGCGCGTCTTCGGCGCCACCGGCGGCTTCGGCGGCGGCGTCAACTCGGCCTTCCTGTTCGTCACCCTGGTGGACAAGTCGGAGCGCGAGGCCTCGCAGGCGGAGCTGATGCAGGTCGCCCGCCGCGAGCTCAACTCCTATCCCGGCCTGCGCGCCTCGATCCAGGACCCCTCGCTGTCGGGCTTCTCGGCCCAGCGCGGCTATCCGATCGAGATGTCGGTGCGCGGCTCGGACTGGGGCCAGCTGGTCGACTCGGCGCGCGCGCTGATGGTCAGGATGCGGGAAGCCGGCGTGGCGGTGGACCTCGACACCGACTACCAGCTCGGCATGCCCGAGCTGCAGATCCACCCGGACCGCGCCCGCGCCGCCGACCTCGGCGTCTCGGTCGCCGAGGTCGCCACCACGCTCAACGCCCTGGTCGGCGGCGTGCGGGTCGGCAAGTACTCGACCGGCGGCCGCCGCTACGACGTCCGCCTGCGCCTGCTCGCCGGCCAGCGCTCGCGCCCGGAGGACCTGGCGCGCCTGCGCCTGCGCACGGCCTCGGGCGAGCTGGTGCCGATGTCGTCGCTGGTCAAGACCGAAGAGCGCCCGGCGCTGCAGGCGATCACCCGCCGCGACCGCGAGCGCGCGATCACGATCTTCGGCAACCCGGCGCCCGGGGTGCCGCAGGCGACCGCGCTCGCCCGCACCCTGGAGCTCGCCCGGGACCTCCCGGACGGCGTGCGCGTAGTCCCGACCGGCGCCTCGGCGACGCTCGGCGAATCGTTCAACTCGCTGTTCTTCGCGCTCTGGCTGGGGATCGTCGTCGCCTACATGGTCCTCGCCTCGCAGTTCAACTCGTTCCTGCACCCGACCACGGTGCTCACCATCCTGCCCATCTCGGTCGCCGGCGCCGCCTTCGCGCTGGCCGCCACCGGCCACTCGCTCAACATCTACAGCCTGATCGGCCTGCTGCTGCTGATGGGCATCGTCAAGAAGAACTCGATCCTGCTGGTCGACTTCACCAACCAGCTCAAGGGCAGGGGCCGCTCCACCCTGGGCGCGCTGCGCCGCGCCGGCCCGATCCGGCTGCGCCCGATCCTGATGACCAGCGCCGCGACCATGATGGCCGCCGTGCCGGTCGCCATGGGCCTCGGCGCCGGTTCGGAGACCCGCCAGCCGATGGCGATCGCGGTCCTCGGCGGCCTGATCGTCTCGACCGCCCTCTCGCTGCTGGTCGTGCCCTGCTTCTACTACCTCGCCGACCGCGCCAAGGCCGCCCTCGGCCGCCGCCTGCGCAGGACCGCGCCGTCGCCCGCCTCCGCGCGCTCCCGTACCGCCTCGATCGAGCCCGGGAGCTGACCGGCACTAGGAACGCCGGCGGGATCCCCAGAACGTCGGAACTGCGCGTTACAAGAGGTAGCGGCAGGCGCGTAACCCCTTCTCCCGGCTTCGCTTGCCAAGTGGCTGGCACCTCCCTGGGGCTGGATTGCCAAGCGGCTGGCACCTTTCCGGGCACCTTTCCGGGCAAAGGACCTGCCGCCAGCGGTCCCCGGGAAGCCGGCGCCTCGCCGGCCGCGCTTCGGTGACGAGCCCGGGCGCCCGGCGCGCTCTCACTTTCGATGATGCGCGGCGACCTGCTCCGGGGTGAGGCGGAGGAAGCGTGCGGCGTTGTCGTAGAAGATGGCGCGTTTCTGCGCCGGGGTGAGGAACGCCGCGCTCTCGATCCCCTCGATCGCCATCGCGATCGCCTCCGGCCAGATCATCTGGTCCGAGCCGAACATCAGGCGGTCGCCGAGGCCCGCCTCGACGAGCGCGCGCAGGTAGGCGTGGAACTCCGCCCGCGGCAGGATCCAGTCGATCACCGCCAGGTCCGCGTACACCTGCGGGTACATGTAGAGGATTGCCTTGGTCTCCTCGAGCCAGGGCCAGCCCCCGTGCATCAGGTTGACGCGCAGGCGGGGGTGGCGGACGAGCACCTCCTCGATCAGCGCCGGCCGGCCGAGCGTCGTGCGGAAGCGCGGGCAGCACTGATGGGGCGTGCCGGGAGGGCCGAGCCCGGTGTGGATCCCGACCGGCAGGTCGAGCTCCTCGGCGAGCGCGTAGTAGGGCTCGAGCGAGGCATCGGCCGGCGACAGGCCGGGATACTGCAGCGCCAGCTCGCCCAGCACGCGCAGCTCCCCGCTGCCGAACAGCTCGCGCAGCCGAGCGAGATCGGGGAGCGACTCGACCTCGTCGGTGAACGCGCCGCCGACGACGAGCTCGGGCGCCGCCGCGCGCCAGCGCAGCACGTCTTCGAGCGGACCGCTGGCGAACGCCGCGACGACGCCGAGCCGCTCCAGCTCCCGCAACGTCGCCCGCATCGCCTCTTCGTCGGTGCGGGCCTCGGGCCGGCGGCCGGTCACCGGATTGGGCGGAGGCGGATCCCCGAACTGGTCGAACCCGAAGGCGTGGACGTGAAGATCGAGGATGGGCTGGCGCTCCTCGGCCGGCGCCGACGACGCCCACGACAAGAGCAGCAACCCCGCCGCGATCGCTCTCATGGTGCCCCCTCCCCGGCTCGGCCGGTCGCGCTCCGGTGCGTGGCTCAGTGTAGCCCCCGCGCCCCGGCCGGGGAGCGGAGCTGACGGCGGAGGTCCGGGCACCTTTCGGAGGAAGCTCGGGGACCGACCTGTTCCCGGCTCCGGATGGTGCTGTCCAACTCGCGGGGGAGGTCCTGCCATGAGGCACCGCTGGCTCTCGTTCGTCGTCGCCGGTCTGCTGCTCGGCGGGGGGATCGCGTCCGCGCAGGAGATCCTGTGGGTGGAGACCTACGGCCAGCCCGGGGACCGGGAGACGGCCTGGGGCGCTGCGGCGACCGCGGACGGCGGGTTCGCGATGGTCGGCTACGAGGCACCCCCGCTCGAGGGCGGCGGCGGGGCCGACGACTTCCACCTGGTCAAGGTCGACTCCCAGGGCGCCTTCGAGTGGAGCCGCACCTGGGGCGGCTTCGAGGGCGACTGGCTCACGGCGGTCGTCGAGCACCCCGACGGCGGCTACGTCGTCGCCGGCATGTACGGCCTCGCGCCCTTCGTCCACGACGCCTACCTGGCGCGCACCGACGCGCTCGGCAACCTGGTCTGGGAGCGGCGCTACGACGGCGCCGGGCTCGACACGCGCGCGCAGGACGTCTGGCCGACCAGCGACGGCGGCTACGCCGTGGTCGGACAGCAACGCGTGCCCAACGGGCCGTTCGAGAGCTACGACGTGCGGCTGATCCGCACCGACGGCGCCGGCAACGTGGCCTGGGACCGGCTCTACCGCCGCGAGGAGTACGGCAACGACGTCGGCCTCGCGGTCGAGGAGACGGCCGACGGCGGCTTCGTCATCGCGGGCTCGACCCAGAGCTCCGCCTGGGCCTGCTACCTGCTGCGCGTGGACGCGCAGGGCAATCTCCTCTGGGACCAGGTCTACGGCGGCGGCTTCGCGGGCGGCAGCTGCGACGACCTCGAGCAGACGCCCGCCGGCGACATCGTGGCCACCGGCTGCAGCACGCCCGCCGGCGACTGTCAGACCTTCCTCGTCAGCACGGACGCCGACGGGGTCGAGCTCTGGTCGCGTGAATTCGGCGGCGCCTCGGACGACTCCGGCCACGCGCTGCTGCGCCGGCCGGACGGCGGCTTCGCCCTCGCCGGCATCAGCAGCTCTTCGACCTCCGGCTGGGCCGTCGACCTGATCCGTACCGACGCCGACGGCAACCCGCTCTGGCAGCAGAGCTGGGGCGGCGACCTCGACGACCGCGGCCTGGCGATCGCGCCCGCCGCGGGCGGCCTCGCGGTCGCCGGCTTCACCACCCCGGTGGGCCAGTCTTCCCAGGACGTGCTGCTGATCAAGGTCGCCGACGCCGGCCCGCTCTTCGCCGACGGCTTCGAGTCCGGCGACCCGAGCGCCTGGACGCTCGTCGTGCCCTGAGCCGGATCGGCCCGCTCCGCGGTTGACCGCCGCCCCTGCCTGCGGTAGAAGTCGGCCCAGCGCCTCAGCCAGCCGACCCACGCGGATTCCCCGGCAACCTGCCGGGAGAGGGGAGACGACCATGGGACCCGAGACCTGCCACCGCCGCGCCGCCCTCGCCGCGCTGCTCCTCGCCTCGTTGCCGGCCGCGGCCGGCGCCAACGGATTCACCGCCGGCGGCGAGTCGGCCGAGACCGCGCTCGAGCAGTCGCTCGCGCGCGCCGCCGAGCTCGCGCCGCCGCCGGTTCCGCTGCGAATCGAGCCCGGCTCGGGCCTGCCCGCCGGCGTCGACGGGCCCCTGTTCGTCGGCGTGGACGATGTGACCGTGCCGGCCTACCGCATCGACGTCACCAACAGCAACGCGACGCAGGCCTTCGTCGGCTTCCAGGTCTGGGGCGCCGCCTACGATCCGGCCGGCGACCGCGTCCTCTTCAACAGCGGCTCCATGCTCTACGAGTGGCCGGTCGGCGGCGCGGTCAACCTGCTCGGCACCATCGTCGACGGCCTCGGCGCCGCGCAGGCGATGGTCAGCCTCGCCTTCCACGACGGCGTCCTCTACGCCACCAAGAACATCGCCAACGAGGCGGTGTGGACGATCGACACCTCGACGCTCGTCGCCACGGTGCTCATCGACTACGTGGACGCCGAGTTCGACTTCGGCGGCCTCGCCGTCGATCCGGCGACCGGCGACCTGTACGCCACCAACGACGACACCTCGCCCCACGGCTCGGGGCTGTTCCGCATCAACAACGACGCCACCGGCACGCTGATCGCGCCCTATCCCGCGGGGCAGACCGACATCGACGGGCTCGCCATCGGCGGCGGCTTCGCCTACCTGGTCATCGACGAGCCGGGCTCGATCTACGTCTGGGACTTCGCCGGCGGCGCCTACGCGACGCCGCTCACCAACCCCTGGACGAGCTCGGAGATCTTCTCGGCCGGCGCCTGGATCGAGGCGGGGACTCCGGCTCCGGACATCGAGGTGAGCCCCGCGAGCCTCGCCAGCACCCAGCCGCCCGACACGCAGATCGATCTGCCGCTCGACGTCTCGAACCTCGGCACGGCGGTGCTGAACTGGACCGTCGACGAGGCGCCGCTGGCCGACACCTGCGCG
>Ga0102851_10000378_pt1 | contig 21974 bp, 15 predicted proteins | sample Mud3Dept3metaG_FD_79558 | JGI IMG/M metagenome (GOLD analysis project Ga0102851, IMG submission 79558) | Freshwater wetland microbial communities from Ohio, USA, analyzing the effect of biotic and abiotic controls - Mud 3 Core 4 Depth 3... | ecosystem: Environmental > Aquatic > Freshwater >... | reverse complement strand
TCATGATCGTGCTGGGAGGCGGCCTCCGGCACCCGCTCGCGTGGTTCAAGACGCCCGCGGTCGCCAGGAACGCGCCGCCCGAAAACGGTTCCTGGTACCGCTCGATGGTACCCGACTACACCGTCCAGTGGCAAAGCATTCCCGGCTTCTCGGATTGGAGCGTCGATGTCACGAAAGTGCAGGCGTTCCTTCTGATCGCGACGCTGGCCGGAGCCCTGTTCCGGTTCCAGGGGTTCGCGTCCATCACGGCCCTTGCCCTGCTGATCATATCCATCCCGGTCTACCTTTCCTTCACCTGGGACTGGGTGGTGCTGTTCCTGGTCTGCGGGAGCGTGTCGCTCTATCTACAGTCGCGTGCCGATGTTCTGCCGCACGGAACCCGGCAGTGAGCTCATCACGACAGAGCCGGCTACGCTGGTCGGTCTTATGCAAAATAATGCTCACTGTGTGAGTACCCCAAAAATACCCTTTAGTACTACTCAAAACAGCCCGATTCTGTGATAAGTTAATCCTACTGGAGTAATTTCTCATTCCGTCCTGATGATCGGGAGGTATGTCATGACTCGTTCAAGAACCCCGTCGCCCCTTTCAATGATTCCGGCATTGCTTCTGGCCCCGCTGTTCGCGTTCGTACCCTGTGCCCATGCGGAGAACGGCGTCACCGCCACCGAGGTCGTTATCGGCATGTGCAATGCCCTGAGCGGACCGGCGGCCGCATTGGGAACGGGCATGAAGAAGGGTAGCATGGTCTATTTCGACAAGATCAACAAGGCAGGCGGCATAAACGGCAGGAAGGTCCGCGTCATCAGCTATGACGACGGATATGAGCCGAAAGGCACCGTGGAGCAGACCAGGAAGCTGATCCAGCAGGACAAGGTGTTCGCCCTGTTCGGGTACGTGGGGACGCCCACTTCGTCGGCGGTCCTTCCGCTCATCAACGAGGCGAAGATACCGTTCTGGGCGCCCTTCACGGGCGCGGAGTTCCTGCGGACGCCGGTGAACCGCTCCATCTTCAATGTGCGGGGGAGCTATTTCGACGAGGCCGAAACGCAGGTGCAGTACCTGACCGAGAAGCGCGGGATCAAGCGTATCGCTGTCTTTTACCAGAACGACGCATACGGCCTGGCCGTTAAAGGCGGCATACTCAAGGCCCTCAAGAAACGGAACCTCGACCTGGCGGGCGAAGGGACCTACGAACGCAATACCGAGGACGTGGCCGCTGCGCTGGCCGCCCTGAAGAAGGCGAACCCCGAGGCCGTCAGCATGGTCGGCACCTACAAGGCCATGGCGGCCTTCATCAAGAAGGCGAAGGCCGAAGGGTTCAATCCCGTGTTCCTGAACGTATCTTTCGTCGGGACCGCTGCGCTGGTCAGGGAACTGGGAGGGGCGGGTGACGGGGTCATCATCACGCAGGTCATGCCGTCGCCCAAGGACACGTCGGTCCCGCTCGTGGCCCAGTACCGTGCCGACATGAAGGCCGCCGGCCATACGGAGCTGGATTACACGGACCTTGAAGGCTACATCGACGCCGTGGTGTTCGTGGAGACCTTGAAAAAAGCCGGCGCGAACCTCACACGCGATTCGTTCATCGCGGCCGCTGAGGGACTAAACGCCTCCCTCGGCGGATTGACCTTCAAGTTCTCGGCAACGGACCACCATGCCCTGGAGAAGATCTACCTGACCAGGATCGCGGCGGGGCAGGTCGAGTCGGTCAAGTAGTCCCCCGTCCGGCGGGATGACCGGCGTTACGTAAAGTAAGGAGGCAGGGAGCATATGAGCTTTATCAGGAAAGCAACGATCGGGCGGAAGTTCCTCATCGGGAGCTTCATTTTCACCATCGCCATTGTCTTTGCCATCGCGCTGGTCAGCATCAGGGTCAATAACGGGATCGTGCGCGCCCAGATGGACACCCAGGGCAATTCCATGGCGAACTACATGGCCAAAACGAGCCTCTTCTATTACCGGAACTACGATCTCGGGGCCCTCGAAGGATTTGTCAAGGAGATCACAAAGGACCCGGCGGTCGCTTTCGCGGTCTTCTACGACGACAAGAAAAAACCGGTCACCACATCGTCCGTCGAGCCCGCTGATATGAGTTCGCTGCAAATCTATGAGGCAGAGATCGGGGATGAGGTGGGCACGAAGCTTGGCTCCCTCTCACTCGGATACCGGACGACGGCACTCATCGAAAGCGCCCGCAAGCTGGCAGCTATCATGGTGATGAGCGCCCTGGTGGCCTTGATCATATCGTCCCTGGGGGTGATCTACATCGTCCGCAACCTGATCGTACGGCCGTTGATCACGGCTGTCACGGCCGCGAACCGCCTTGCCGATGGCGACCTGACCATCCCCATCGAGGTGACGGGCAAAGACGAGATCGGCCAACTGCTCGGCGCCATGAAGAATATGCACGACAGGCTCCAGCAGGTCGTCTCTGACGTGAAGACCGTTTCCGGCCATGTGGGGTCCTGGAGCCAGGAGCTTTCGGACGGTGCGGCGCAGATGTCCCAGGGAGCAACGGAACAGGCGTCTTCGGCGGAGCAGGCTTCGGCGTCCATCGAGGAGATGAACGCCACCATCAGGCAGAACGCGGACAACGCGGCGCAGACCGAGACCATCGCTCAGAAATCGGCGGCCGACGCCATCGAGAGCAACAAGGCCGTGGCCGAGGCCATGGTCGCGCTGAAAGAGATCGCCGGCAAGATCTCCATCATCGGAGAGATCGCGCGCCAGACCAACCTGCTGGCGCTGAACGCGGCCATCGAAGCGGCCCGAGCCGGCGAGCACGGGAAGGGATTCGCCGTGGTCGCCGCGGAAGTGCGGAAGCTCGCGGAACGGAGCCAGACAGCCGCCGGCGAGATCAGCCAGCTGTCCAGGAAGACGTCAGAGGTTTCGGAACGGGCGGGCGCCATGCTGACCAAGCTCGTCCCCGATATCCAGAGGACCTCGGAGCTGGTCCAGGAGATCAGCGCGTCCTCGAAGGAGCAGGCTTCGGGTGCGGACCAGATCAACGCGGCCATTCAGCGGCTGAACGATATCATCCAGAAGAACGTCGGCGCCGCCGAGGCCATGTCGGCCACGTCGGGTGAACTCGCGCATCAGGCCGAAAGTCTCCAGAGCACCATCTCCTTCTTCAAGTCGAACAACGGATCGACGCCGGACAGGCAGACGAAAAGACTGTTGGCGTCGAAGTAGCCGCGGACCGGTCCCCGTGGTTATAACGGCATCCCGGCGCCCGCCGGTCAGCGGTCCTCTCCACGCGCCGGCAATGCGTGCCAGTTCCCTTGCAGCTTTCTTTTTTCTCCCGACTACGGTATCATGCTGGCCATCATGGCCCGATTGAACAAGAACCCTTCCTTTCGCGGCACGGAAAGCCTGGCAGACGATGTCGCGCGCCTCTCCCGTCTTCTCACGAAGGAACGGGGAGGCCTGCCAGCGGCATATCTCCGGGACCCGGATCTGCGGAAGGCGTACCTCGCTTACTTTCTGCCGCCGAACCTCGACAAGATCAGTGTACCTCTCCTGGAGCTCTGTCTTCACCCCGCGAAACTTCTCGAACAGAAGCTTCTTCAGGTCCTCGACCTCGGCTCCGGGCCCGGGACGGCCCTCCTCGGCATCCGGCAGTTCTTTGCGCGGAACAGGATTCAGAAGCGCCTCGAATGCACGGCCGTTGATCACGTTGCCGAGAACTTGAAAGACGCCGAGGTCCTGTTCCGCGAACAGGGCGGGGTCACAGGCGTCCCGGCGTCCCTCACCACGGTCAGGTCAAGCATCGAGGCCATTGCGGAGCATTCTGGCGGGCCCTTCGACATCGTCGTGCTTTCCAATGTCCTGAACGAGCTGTATCTCCGCGAAGAGGACGGGGTCAGGAAGCGGACCGAGCTCGTCGGGCGCATCCTGGAGCGCCTCCTTGCGCCTGACGGCAGCTGCATCATCATCGAACCGGCGCTCCGGGAGACCGCGCGGGACCTGCTCATGGTGCGGGACGGGCTGGTCGATGCGGGATTCACGGTGTATTCGCCCTGCCTGGTGCAAGGGCATTGCCCCGCCCTGGTAAACCCGAAGGACTGGTGCCACGAGGACCGGCCCTGGGACCCGCCTGAGGTCATCAAAGAGATCGACCGCCGCATCGGCCTGCGCAAGGATTCGCTCAAGTTCTCTTATGTTGTGCTGCGGAAGGACGGCCGGACCCTGGCGGATGCCTGCGGTCCCGGCTCGTTCCGTGTGGTGAGCGAGCCGCTCGTTTCCAAAGGCAAGCGCGAGCTGTATCTGTGCGGCTGGGAGGGGAGGAGACTTGCGACGCGGCTCGATAAGGACGCTGTTCCCGGCAATGAGCCCTTTGCCCGGCTTTCGCGCGGCGACATTGTCCGCATCGAGGGCATGGTCATTGAAGAGAAGCGCTTCAAAATATCAAAGGACTCGAAGGTGATGCCGTTAAGCGTTTTCCGCAAAGACGATCCGCCCCGCCCGCGACACGAAACATGAACCTCATCCTTCTACTTCCCGACGATCTTGTGGATGGAACGCGGGCGCGGCTGTCGGGCCGCAGGCTTCGCCACGTGCAGGAGGTGCACCGAGCGTGCGCCGGCGACACACTTGCCGTGGGGCTGCTTGGCGGACAAATCGGCATCGGCACGGTGACGCGGCTTGACGAAGCGGTCCTTGAAATGGACATCCTTCTTGACCGCGACCCGCCTGCCGGGCTTCCGCTCACGATCGTGCTCGCCCTGCCGAGGCCCAAAGTTCTCAGGAGGGTCCTTTTTTCGATGACCGTGATGGGAGTGAAGCGCATTATCCTCGTGAACGCGGCGCGGGTCGAGAAAAGCTACTGGCAGAGCCCGTTCCTGGCGCCGGATGCCGTCACCCGTCAACTGCTTCTCGGTCTGGAGCAAGCACGCGACACGATGCTGCCAGAGGTCCTTCTCCGCCAGCGGTTCAAGCCCTTTGTTGAGGACGAGCTGCCGGCTGTCATGGAGGGAACGCTTCCGCTAGTCGCCCATCCAGGAGCACAGGGGGCCTGTCCGCGCGAGGTCCGCGGCCCCGTGACTCTCGCGGTGGGACCGGAAGGGGGCTTCGTTCCCTATGAGATCGAAAAGTTTATTTCCCTGGATTTCACTGCCGTCAGTCTTGGGGAACGGGTCTTGAATGTCGAAACAGTCGTGCCTGCCCTAATCGGTCATATCTTCTGACCGTCGTTCAATCCATCTCACAAATCAATATCCTCATCTGGTGCCGGTTGCGTTCCTTGGATAGAATAGTGAAGCTCAGTGCATAATATATTTTCTTATGCTTTTCATTATCTCAGACATCTGCGCGAAAGAGCTCAATGGAGCGTTTTTTTACTAAACAATCTGGTTATTTCACTGTATTGATGGTGCTGTCAGACGTTTTGTAACATATTTACCCAAAAAAAACAAATAATTAAGTTTAGGTATAGCAATTGCAACATTATATTCGATTGTAGAAATCTGATACTAATTGCTGATTCATTTTTATGCACAATATGACAATATATGGCAGTGGAATAGCCATGATAAGCAGAATAATAACGTACTTGCCTTGACATGAAGCGATTCGATTGCTAGGTTAAGTGCTATGTGTTCGCATCGTTCTTTTTCTGGGGAAGAATGCTCTCCCCGGAAGCCATGTCCGAACAGTCACCCCTATATGAATTACCCATCCTACGATAGCAGCACACTTCAAACAGACAGAAACATAACTGGAGAAAAAAATATCTTCAACGGACGAGTTGTCCCATTCCTTATGAAAGGAGGCAGCAGAGAAGGTGCGAGTCAGGCAAGGACGTCGCATGATCGTTCCGTGGCACTGACTATCAATTTTCTGTGTGGCTGATGTATGATTGGGAAGTTGGTTGCGAACCATAAGGAGTTTATGAATCAACATTTACAAAAGGAGACAATAGTCATGAAAAAAAGGTTAATTCGAAAAACATTCACGGTGTTAATGTTGTGCGTTGCCGTTCTCGCTGCCGGCGGTCTTATGTTCGGCTGCGCAGGCGACAACGGCGCGGCAGGAGCGCCCGGTGCGCCCGGAGCACCCGGAACACCTGGCACGAATGCAACAGTATCTGCTGATTACACTGCCACGATCGACAGTGTCACCACTGCGACGTCCGGCACCGCCGTGACCTTTACCATTAATTTCACGATCAAGGAATTGAATGGCGCGCGGATCCCAGAGGCTGGCGCCACGAGTGCCACGAATGCTACACGCCTGGCGTACCTCCGGTTTGCCTATGCCAAACTCACGGCCGGCGCAGCCGCAGGCGACTCGTCCCTCTGGACCAGCTACAACCAGGGCGAGCGCAGTCCCGCCAGCCTGACCGATAATGGCAACGGGACCTATACGTATGTCTGTTCGCCGATCGATGCGGCAGTATTCGCGGCAGGCGCGCCTACCCGCGTAGGCATGCAGGTTACCCTTACTGGACGGAATGCGAAGAACGAGGTCTACGACTTCGTGCCTAACGGTACGGCCGCCACGCTGACCCGTGAGATCGTCACGACTGCAGCCTGCGACGCCTGCCACGCTGCGGGTGCGGGCAAGGCCCATGGTACTCGCTTTGAATCGAAGTACTGCGCGGTTTGCCATACGCTGCCGACGACGAGAAACGGCCACACGGTAGACTATAAGTCATTGATCCACGAGATCCACACTGCGCAGACCACGAGCGCCCTGGATGCCAGCGGAGTGACCTATCCCCAGGAAATCAGGAATTGCACGACCTGCCACAAGGGCGGCGCGAATTCCGATAATTGGAAGACGGTCCCCACAGCCGCAGCCTGCGGCTCCTGCCATACCACAGTTCCTCTTGCTACCGGCGGGACCTACACGAGGCTTAATGACACTTCGGGCACCCACTCCGCGCAGCCGACCAACTCCGGATGCGCCCTGTGTCACACTGCTACGGACATCGTGGGCTACCATACGACCGAGGTAGCAACCGAGAACAATCCGAGCGTTCCAGCCGGTGCGGCGAACTTCACCTACGTGATCAGCAGCGTGACCGTGACCAATACCACCCAGCCGGTGATCAAGTTCACGATCTTGAAGGACGGACTTGCCACCACCTTTACCGGAACCGGATCAACTGCTTCAACACCCCCTGCGGATGCCGTACTGGCCGGTTTCTCCGGCAGCCCGAGCTTCCTCATTGCCTATGCTGATGGAACCAGGTCCACGATCGACCATAACAACCTCGGCAAATCAGCTGCGCAGCCGGCCAGCGTTTCTATTGCTTATCTGCTGGTATCAGGCGCCACGAACACCAGGGGCACGATTACCGGTCCGGTTTCGGGCGAATACACAGCCACCATCACGGACCCGGCGTACGGCTTCCCGGCTGGTTCTAAACTGCGGACCGTTGCCCTCCAGGGCTATTTCACCCAGGTGAACCCGGCCGTTGCCCGCCACACCATTTCGGTCGTCAAGGAAGTAGCGGGCGAAACGCGGCGTTCGATCGTTGACCCGGCAAAATGCGCAAAGTGCCATGAAATATTCGAAGGGCACGGCGGCAACCGCAACATCAGCAAGGACACGACCGGTACCATCGTCTGCGTCCTGTGCCATGTCCCGAACCTTTCGAGCAGCGGCACAACGGTCAATTTGACCAACGCAGAAGCTACCCAGAACATGAAGGACATGACCCACGCCATTCATGCCGCGGGTGTGCGGAACAATCCGTATGTCCACTACCGGGCCAAGAGCGGCGCTGCCACGCGCTATGACTGGAGCGACGTGACTTACCCGGGCGACCTGAATAAGTGTGAGACCTGTCACAAGCCCGGCACCTATGATGCGGACCTTCCGGCAGGCGTGTCGATGACAACGGACAGGGTCGGAAGCGCTGCCACCACGACGACCGAAGTGGCCACGCTTCGCGCAACCGTGGACAATTTGTCCGACAATGTGACCACGCCGGTCACCTCGACGTGCGTTGCCTGCCATGACAGCGATGCTGCCAAGGCGCACATGACGTCTAATGGCGGCCAGATCAGCGTGCTGCGCAGCAGCGCTACCGGCGTTGAGCAGTGCACCGTATGCCATGGCGCCGGCCGTTCAGCGGACATAGCCGAAATGCACAAATAGGTACATGTAGCTGTTCGGAGAACAATCTCCGGCCAGCGGTAGAATTGAATCCAATATCAGGCGGACCCTTCGGGTCCGCCTTTTTTTAGGAAATGCGTCAGATATCTGATAAACAGGATCTTCTCTGACCCGCCGATACATAGTTCCGATAGTATTGACGTTAATCGCTACGTAGTGTAATGTTCATACGGCAATATGATGGCAGACGTCGATATGTTGACCATTCATCCCGTAAGAATATTTGACCATGGGGAGAACCATCGAACGTGATATTCAATGCTCAAAAGAGACCTCTTGCTGTCTTTCTATTCATTTTTACCCTATCCGGCTTTTCGGGGCTTATTTATGAATCGATCTGGACTCATTACCTAAAGCTGTTTCTCGGACATGCAGCGTATGCCCAGACGCTGGTTCTGGGTATTTTCATGGGTGGGATGGCGCTCGGTTCCTGGATCTGCAGCAGATATTCCGTGAAATGGAAGAACCTGCTCATCGGCTATGCGCTGACGGAAGGCATCATCGGACTGCTTGCCCTGGGTTTTCACGCTTTCTTTGATCTGACCGTGCAACTCTCGTACAGCAGCATCATTCCCCAGATCAACTCCCCCGCTGCTGCAAATGCATACAAATGGATCGTGTCGGGCTTGTTGATCGCTCCACAGTCCGTGCTTCTGGGCATGACCTTTCCCTTAATGAGCGCCGGCGTTTTACGCGTGTGGCCCCAAAATCAGGGAAGAACCATTTCATTGCTCTATTTTTCGAACAGTATGGGAGCGGCGACAGGCGTGTTGGCAAGCGGATTCCTCTTCATCCGCTTCGTGGGCCTGCCGGGTACCATGAGGCTTGCCGGGCTTATCAACATATGCCTTGCCCTGTTTGTATGGCGGCTCGTAAAGCGACAGAATACTTCCGCAATCAGAAGTAACACCGCACAGGATAAAACGCCGCCGCCACCGGCAGGCAACCAATATGCCTTGTTTCTCTTTGCCGCGTTTGTAACGGGGGCCGCGTCATTCATTTATGAGATCAGCTGGATAAGAATGCTGAGCCTGGTAATGGGAAGCAGCACGCATGCCTTTGAACTTATGCTGAGCGCCTTTATTCTCGGTCTTGCACTCGGCGGTTTATGGATACAGCACTGGATAGACCGTATTGCGGTTCCTGCGCGCTATCTTGCCGCTGTACAGGTTCTTATGGGGCTTTTCGCGTTGTCCACGCTTCCGCTGTACGGGACAACGTTCGATGTCATGCGATGGCTCGTGAATGCGATCGACAGGACGAACAACGGTTATCTCCTGTTCAACCTGTCCGGGAACGCTATCTCGCTCGCGGTCATGCTGCCGGCGACGTTCTGCGCCGGGATGACCTTGCCTCTTATTACCTATGCACTGATCAAGCAAGGGCACGGCGAGCGGAGCATCGGGGCGGTTTATGCAGCCAATACGATAGGTGCGATTGCCGGCGTTTTTTTCGCTATCCATGTAGGTATGCCTGTATTCGGGTTGAAGGGGCTCATTTCGATCGGCGCAGCGTGCGATATCGCGCTCGGCGTAATGCTTTTTTGGGTCGCGGCGGCATATACGTCGTATCGCAAGCCGGCAATCATAACCGCCATCAGCGTTTGTGCCGTTGCCGCCGCTCTCTTCCTGTTCAATCTCGATCCTTATAAAATGGCTTCGGAAGTCTACCGTACCGGGGAATTGATGGCGCCGGCGGATATAGAATTCAAATATTACCGGGACGGCAAGACCGCCACGATAAGCACCTTTTTGGAACGGCACACGGGCATCATGGCCATCAATACGAATGGCAAGACTGACGCGTCAATTAATATGGCGCTCAATGGAGATCCGTCCGGTGATGAGCCGACGATGATTCTTGCGGCAGTCCTGCCCATGGCGTTTTATCCGGAGGCCAGGACCGTGGCAAACATCGGGCTTGGTTCAGGTCTTACCACCCATACGCTGCTGGGCAATCCCCGGTTGCAGCGGGTGGATACCGTGGAAATTGAAGGATTCGTGGTGGAGGCGGCAAAAAACTTTCGTCCGCGGGTGGAGCTCGTCTACACCGACCCACGCAGCACCATCTTTATTGATGATGCGAAGACCTTTTTTTCGGTTCGGAGCGAGAAATACGACATCATTATATCGGAACCGTCAAACCCGTGGGTAAGCGGGGTATCCGGCCTTTTTTCAGAGGAGTTTTACCGCTTGCTCAAGCAGCATTTGACCGAAGATGGTTTATTTGTTCAATGGATCCACTTGTACGAAATAGATACCGATATCGTCATGTCGGTTCTGAAAGCGGTTTCCCGTAATTTCCCCGACTTCGTTGCATATGCGGCGCACGATCGGGACATGCTCATCATTGCGAAGAAGAATGGACAGCTGGCGGACTTCGACAAGGGCGTCTTCAAGATCCCCGCAATGGCCGCTGCGCTCGAAAGAATATATATCAAGGGCGTTCAGGACATGGAATTGCGAAAGATAGGCAACAGAAGATTCCTGAACAAAATGATCGAGGCCTATCCTATACGCGCAAATTCGGATTATTATCCTGTCGTTGATCAGAATGCGGCCCGTGCGAGATTTCTGCAGTCAAATGCTTTTGATTTTCATACTCTTTCCAGTACGCTGCTGCCGGTTCTGGAAATGCTCCATGGGAACGGCCCGTCAGGGGCGACTACGGATGTCGCTTTTCCCTCTTTTTACGTTAAGTCGCAATCCATGTACACGGCGATGGCCCTGCGTGATTATAGTCTCTATGGGAGCTTCGGGCCGAAGTACCGAAATGTTCCCCCGGATGTTCAGCGTCAAGCCGTAGAATTCAGGCGGATTTTTTTCGAATGCAGCTCTCAATCGGACCGGATCGACAGGCAAGCAGGCCTTTACAATGCGTCCGTCAGCATGGTCCCCTATTTAAGGCCGCAGGAATTAGAGGCAGTCTGGAAAAAAATGGAATCAGGCCCATGCGTTCGATCACTCTCATCAGCGGAGAAAAATTGGATAGCCTTGTTCAAGGCTATAGGCAGGCGCGATGCCGTAGCCATGGTCCGTGGAGCAAAGTTTTTCCTGGAGGCCGAACAGGGACTTGGCTCCCCAGGGCTGAGATTTCTCGTAGCTTCAGGAATGATAGGGTCGCTGATGCAGGGGGATAGAGACGGATCTCTCAGCCTATGGCTCACGTACCGGTCGCGCATGTTCGCAAACGGTCAGCCTGATCTTTTGTTCCGTCTTTTGACTGCCGAGAGCATAATAAACTGATGAAGAGCCACTTCTCATCCCCAATCGAATTTCTATGCTGCTTCCGCGGCAGTCGAATAAAAGCAAAAAATGCTGTTTTCAAAAAAAGAGCGCAGCCCTTGACCAAAGAATAATCCGCAGTTGTCCTGCTCCTATCCGATATGATCCGTCTCAACTGCCGTTTCAGGATGAATCGTTTGACTGCGCAAGCCGTTGCTCGTATATTGAAGGCATTATGGATAAAACCGGTCTATTGAAGCCCACGATGAGAAAGGAGCATACTATGAGAAACAACATGAAGGTCTTTTCCCTCTTGCTGCTGCTTGCCCTGTTGATGTTGACAGCGTTCGGCTGTTCGTATTTTTCCCGGCCTTCGGACGAAGAAGTGATCGGGGCCATTAAGGAGTCCAGCTTGCTGAATCCAGCGGAGGGGGGAGTGACCCTGCAATCTCCGATCGTGATTCTGGAAAGGGGCAAGAAAAATCCTGATGGTTCCTGGGTTGTCAAGGTCAAGCTCACGTTCACCTACGTCATGAGCAATGGACAAACCTCCAAACCCATGGAAAAAACGCCTACGTTCAAGATCTACAAAACAGGTGATAATGCGGGGAAAACCGTCTGGAAGGCGCAGGTGGGTGTGTAATATCAATTCGTTGAACCGCTTTGCGTTGAACCAGGTCCCAGGAAACCGCTGAAGGAGTGAATTCCCATTTCCACGGTAATGACGAATGGACTTTCATGGACTTTTTGTGATATTTTAACCCGGCAGAGGAGTCAGGAAATAATGTGATAAGCAAATTTACAGTGATCCGCTTATATTGGTGGTGGCATAAGGTTGCACAAAGTGGCGTGGTGAGGCGAGCCGGTTTGTAAAGTTTATTATCTGCGTTTCCTTGACAATGAACGCCATAGTTGCTACTCTATTTCTAATGCTTTTAGTATGACTTCCTTCCGAGGCAGTAGTAATCCAGTTCGCGGGACGAACCACGAGAGAGTGTTGGATGAATATGCACGAACGCTCGACAGCAAAAAAAGCCGCTGCGCTGCCGCCCCCGGTACACTCCCCACCCTAGCATATTCTAAAATAAAGCATTATCGTTTCGCCATCAAAGGCTTGCAACAATTTTCCCAATATCTTGAGTAAGGAGGGTATATTCATGAAGTTCAGATCAAGTCCGATCATGTTTTTGCTTCTCTGTTGCGCCGTCGTTTTCACCGGTGCGATGCTGGCCGGCTGTCAAGGAGATGACGGCGCCGCCGGCGCCCCAGGGGCCCCCGGTCCCCATGGCTCCTATGCATCGTCCGACTGCATCGATTGTCACCATCTCAATGATCTGCAGATCAATGAGTTCACGGAAACATTCGTCGCCGGGCTCGGAGGGCCCGACAAGGTGGTCTCGCAAGTATCGGCAACAACGCGCACAACAACGCTCAGCTTCGATGCCACCAAGCTGCCTGCGGGCGAGGTCGCCCAGTCCTTCTTATGGACGCGGACAAACGGCTTGGTTGCGACCACGAGCACCGCAGTGTCTTCTGCCTCATTGACGGTTACCGTGCCGGCGTCTCCGAACTACAAGAACGAGCTTGTCAGGCACGTCAAGGGTCTCCTCATCACGGAGCTTGACGGGACCGTTGTGGCCGACCGTACCAGGATCGTCCCGGTGAATCCGCTCAACTTCGAAGAGGCGTTCTCCGTCACCTACAAACTGCGGGTGGCCACGACCAGCGGGAAATTCTACTACGCGCTTGTGCGGGTCCTTGACAGCACGGGTGAGGGTCTGGTCGAAGAGTTTGCCGCTGTGGGCACGGGTATCAACACGGTTCCCAACAACGTGCCGGTCTTGATCAGGTCAGCCACCTCCACCACAGGATACAACTGGACCTTGACCCGGCCCGCCGGATCTGCAGCGGTCATGGTTGATCCGACCACGCAACTGCCGCATTTCGTGCCCGATGTGACTGGTCGTTACGTTGCAACGGAGACAGTGAGCGGCGTTTCGATCGATGTCTATGCAGGCACCTGGCAGGGCGTGATAACGGGCCAGAACGCCAGCGGCAGGCCGGTGTCAGATACGGCGTGCACAGTATGTCACAACGACACGATCGCTCCGGACAAATTCACGCCTTGGAGCAATTCAGGCCATGCCGAGATCCTGACCCAGAACATCAACGACCCGGCCGGTCACTGGACCGTCGCGGGCTGTGCCCCCTGCCATACGGTGGGCTTCGATCTCCTGGCGACGAACGGCGGGTTCGACGAATTCGCATCATTGACCACGACCGGGACCGCGACGATCTGGGCGTTCTCCGGCCATGGAGGACCGAACGAATGGACCAACCTGCTCACCAGCTATCCCAACACGGCAAGGCTCGCCAACATCCAGTGTGAGAACTGCCACGGTCCGCAGGTGATGCCCGGCGCGAACGGCAGCGCCACGAACTCGCATACGACGTCGACCCGGGCAGCCGGTCCCCGCACGAGCATGTCTGCCGACATGTGCGGCGCCTGCCACGGCGAGCCGCAGCGCCATTCCCGGTTCCAGCAGTGGGAGGACAGCGGCCACGGGAACCATGAACTGGCCGTTGCAGAAGGCGTATCCAGCGGGAATGTCAATGGGAACTGCGGCGGGTGCCATAGCGGCCAGGGCTTCATCCGCTGGCTGAAAGAGCTGCAGGCCGGTGATCCGCTTCGCACCGTCACCTCGTTCTCGCTTTCGACAACTGATGTTGTGCCCCAGACCTGCCAGGTCTGCCACGATCCGCATATACTGGGCAACACGTCAGGCGAGCCGAATACGGCGAACCTGCGCGTCCAGGATAACACGCCCAAACTCCCCGGCGGCTTCGCGGCCACCGGCGTGGGACGCGGAGCAATCTGCTTCGTCTGCCACAACTCGCGGAACGGCGGCAGCGGCACCGACGCGTTCCTGCACCAGGACGGCGACCCGGTCTTTGGCTTCCTTACGAGCTATTCGGGGCCTCATGAGGCAAACCAGGGCGACATGCTGTTGGGCTACAATGCCTACTTCGTAGGCAGCGGAAATTATCGCTCGCCCCATTCGCTGATCGTCGACACCTGCGCCAACTGCCACATGGAGCAGACGCCTCCGCCGGCGCTCCTGAGCTACAACCTGGCCGGCACGAACCATACGTTCAAGGCGAGCCTCAATATCTGCGACAACTGCCACGGCATAAATACGGGCCTCGGCCCCATGCTGCAGGCGAAGATACGGTCGACCCTGGAGCAGCTCGAGACGGCCATCGGCGACAAGATCGTTTCCCGCAACACGGTGACCGACTTCCGCGCCAACGGCTCGGGCTGCATCATAAAAGGTGTAGCGGATCTGGGAAGTCGAGGTAGCGTCAATGTCACCCTCGGCAGTGTCATCGAAACCGCTCCGACCTGCACGGCGCTCCCGACCGAGACGTTCTCGGCCTCGCTTAGCACCATGCGGGGAATCCGGATCTGCACAGCGACGGTCACCACGGACTGTCTCGAAACGGACAACCTCGCCAAGGCGCTCTGGAACTTCTACCTGGTCGAACAGGACCAGAGCTTCGGCATCCACAACCCGGACTTCACCCTCGAGGTCCTGGGCCAGTCACAGTTCGCTGTTGACAGCATCCCGACGGATTTCATCCCGAGCAACGAGCAGTAGCAGAGCGGTCAACCAAGACCGGCAGGCGTTCGCGCCTGCCGGTCCTTCTTCAGAAAGGCGCACAATCAACACGAACCTATGACAAGAAAACATCTGGAACTGTGGATCCTCTCGCTTGTTTTACTTGCAGTGCCTGCGTGCAAATCCAGGAAAGCGGATATAGATCAAACCAGCGGCGTCGTGGCAACGGTCAATGGGGTTGCCATAACCGAGGACGATCTCTACCTTCGGACGGGCGGAGATCACGCCGGGAGCGTGACCCCGGCGATGCGGAGCAGGATCATTGATGGCCTGGTCAACCAGGAGCTCCTGTACCAGGACGGCATGAAGCTCGGCCTGGACAAGGACCCGAAATACCGGAATGCCGTCAGGGTTCTGGAGGTGAAGCTTCGGGACTTCAAACGCTCCGAAATGTCCCGGCGCGTCGGGAGCACCAGGATTGCGGCGACGGTGAATGTCACCAACGCGGACGTGGACCGGTACATCAAAACGAACGCGGACCTTCTCAGGACCGAATTCCATCTCGGTATGATGCGCTTTCCGGACGAGGCCGAAGCGAAGGAAGCGCGCGACAGGATCCGGAGCGGCGAGTCCTTCGAAAAAGTAGCCGGTCAAAAGCGCACCCATGGGCCGAAGACCGGCAGGGCGCCGTGGGACCTGGGATACCGCCCGTGGAACCAGCTCCCTGCCGAGTGGCGGGACGCGGCAGAACGGCTCGAAAAGGGTGCGGTCAGCGACGTCCTGTACGGAAAAGGGACAGGCTATAGTCTCATCAAGCTCATCGACAGGAAGAAGAACCTCAAGCTGGACCTCCGGACCATGAACGCGGCGGTCATGAACCGCCTGCGTGACGAAAAAATCACGGAGGCCTATGAACAGTACGTGCAGAAGCTGAGACAAGAGGCAACGATAAAACGATTTGATGAAAGGAGGGAATGACTTGAAGACCACCGGAAAAAAGACGTGGGAAAAAGTCAGGGGCCCGGCGATCTGCATCGTGTCGGCCGTGGCGCTGCTGACGCTGATGGCGCTGCCGTCGGCCGCGAACGCGGCCACGCTGGCCGGCAACTCGCATACCTATCTCCAGTCCCGGGAGGGTACGGACGGGAGCAACCTGATGCCGCTTATTGAGTACCTCGATTTAACGGTACAGGACCTGGGGAGTGAATCCATCTCGCTCCACTTCGGCGGATGGCTGGGGTATGATGTGCAGGATGAGTCCTTCGGGCTGGACAAAAATAAGGACAAAAGCATCCAGTACGGCTATGTGAGCTATCGGGCGAAGGAACATAATGCGGTAGTGAACCTGGGCCGGGTGATGGTCTTTGAAGGCGTCGCCGCGGAGCGGCTGGACGGCATTTACGCAAGGACGGACATCGCAGGCGGGTTCGGCATCTCTGTATTTGGCGGATCTTCCAGCATCCTCAACGATGAGCCAGCAGACAACATGACCTATGGCGGGCGTCTTTCTCATCAGAGCGCCGGCCTCTATACCATCGGTCTTTCCTACCTCAAACAGGAAAAGAACAGCCTTGCCTTCCGGGAGGAGGGGGGCATAGACCTGTGGGTCAGGCCGGTCAACAAGGTTGAACTCATGGGCAGATCGTCGTATAACGCAGACACGAAAGGCTGGATGGAACACGCTTACTATCTGGTCCTCGGCCCCTTCGACAAGCTGCGGTTCAATACCGAGGTTTCGCATATCAGCTACGAGGATTACTTTGCCGGGATCACGACGAATGCCTTCAAATTGACGCCGGGTGGCCCCCTCGATCCCAAGGAAAAAGTGGACATCCTGGGAGAAGAGGTCTTCTATTCGATCAACGCCAATTGGGCCGTCTCGGTGGATTACAAGAAGTATGGATATGATATCGCCGGCAGCGCCAGCTATTACGGGGCCAAGGCAACGTTTACCAAGCCGAAAGCGTACAGCGCAGGGATCTCGATCCACAAGATGGATGGGGAGAACGAGAGGCTCCAGTATGACGAATACCGGATCTACGCAACGAAGAAGATGGACAAACTGGACGTGACCCTCGATCTTCTCGATGTCAAGTACAAGGAGGCCATCAACGACGTGACGAACGCCTATTCGGCGTCCGTTGCCGCCGGTTACGCGTTGACGGAGAAGCTCAAGATCGGCCTCGACGTCGAGTACGCGAAGAACCCGGATTTCGACAAAGAGGTTAAGGCACTTGCCAAGGTGGACTATAGTTTTGACCTTGGGAGCGGAGCCGGCAAGCCCAAGGAGGGTAAATAATGAGAACGATAGCGATCAAACTCATATTGCTGTTGCTCCTGCCGCTGCTTGCCCTCGCTGTGTATGCGCCTGACGCGGCAGCGGCGGCGCCAGCCATGAAGCATCCGGTGGAAGTGGAGGCCCCTGTCATATGCAGCCAGTGCCATCAGGACTGGAAGGCGGCGATGGACCACACTGCCGAGTTCGGAAAGCTCCGGCACAAGTTCATGGCCTTTCAAAACAAGCAGGCCTGCGGGGTCTGTCATGTCGAGTCGTTCTGCGCCGATTGCCATACGCAGGAGGAGTCTCTGAAGCCGAGCGACAAGTACAAGGGCTCGCCGGAGCGGGAACTCCCGCACCGGGGAGACTACCTGAACCAGCACAAGATCGACGGCAAGATCAATCCGGCGTCGTGCATGAAGTGCCACGGCCGTCAGAATAATGAGAGGTGCGCAATATGTCACAGATAATGACGATAGGAAGGTTTGGCTTCCTGCTTCTCATTGGTCTCGTGGCCCTTACCGGATGCGGAACGCCGAACGACCAGGCGCAGTTTCAGGCCGATACGCAGCAGCATGTGGCCGGGTGGCTGCCCGCGAAGCATGCGGCGGAGGCTGAGACCAATATTGCCTCATGTCAGGAATGTCATGGGGATGATCTGTCCGGAGGGATCTCGGGGAAAGACTGCACAGGATGCCATATGGGCGGTTCCACTTCCAAGCATCCCACGGAATGGGCAGGCTCGATCCTGACGTTGCATGGGAAGTATGTAGCGGCAAACACCAGCAGCGCCTGCAGGAACGTCTATTGCCACGGGCCGTTTCTTGAAGGCGTCGCCGACAGCGGTCCGAGCTGTTCTTCATGCCATAACTATCCATGATGGAACGTTTATGAACGGGCATTGATCCGGAGAGGATGAAAGCAATTTCATCCTCTCTTTTTTTGACCGGATCAGGGATTCCGGAAAAGGCGGGATCAAGACGGGCTTGACACGAAACAAGATCGTTACGATCGAGGCTGCAGCTGGGTGGTCCTCAAGGACAAGGACGATGCACGAAAAAAAGAAGACGATGGCCGCGGCCTCTTGTTATCATTATTCCTCGTCGCTCGTACGGGAGCGACGTTTCCGCGAAGGTGTTTGCCGGCCCCTCCCCGGGTCCGGAACGTTTTCCACCTGGCTCGGCGGAATGGAGACGGCCGGAGGCGGGGCCTGGAGAGCCTTCTTGTTGTCCTGGGTGATGAACACCTCGTGCAGCGTGCCGTCGGTCTGTTTGAGCAGGATGCTGTCGCTCCGGATCTTGACGATTTGAGACCCGTCCGGCAGTTGCTCGCGCAATCGGTAGAAGGCTTGAACGCCTGCGGCATCCTGGAGGACCGCGCCGGACAGATCCGGGCCTTCCAGGGTCCCGATCAATTGAAACGAACCGGGTGCGGCCGCCTGGTCCGCGGGCTGCGGCTGGGCGCCGGTCTGATCGGGGAAGAGGATTTCCGAAGAGAACAGCAAGGCGGCGAGCAAAAGAGGTTTGGCGGCTGTTCGTAAGGTTCCCATTGTAGGGTGGATGTGCCGGCAGAAGTCAGCTTCCGTTCGGACGCCCGGGAACATCCGCTGTCGGCGGGCAGGGCCTCCCGGAGTCGTGCAGGACGGTCCATGCCATGACGCTGCGAGGGCATTGGTCCTACAGCGTGATCTCGGTCCCGATGCCTTCCTTCGTGAAAATTTCGAGCAGCAGGGCGTGGGGGACCCGGCCGTCGATGATATGGACCTTGGCGCAGCCTGCCTCAAGGGCGTCGAAGCAGGACCTGGTCTTGGGAAGCATCCCGCCGCCGATGGTGCCCTTATGGACGAGGTCCTCGACCTTCTTTTTGTTGAGAGACGAAATGAGGTTCTTGTCCTTGTCCAGGATGCCGGTCTGGTCCGTGAGCAGGATCAGCTTCTCGGCCTTGAGCGCGCCTGCCACGGCGCCTGCCACGAGGTCCGCATTGATGTTGTAGGTCTCTCCGTGAGCTCCTGCGCCCACCGGGGCGATGACCGGTATGAATCCGCCTTTGTCGAGCGCATCGAGAGCGCCGGGACGCACCTCGGTCACCTCACCCACGAGCCCGACATCGATGATCTCGGTCTCGCCGGTCTCCTCGGATCTCTTGGTCATTTTAAGCTTCTTTGCCTGGATGAGCCCGCCGTCCTTGCCGGTGAGGCCGACGGCCTTACCGCCGGCCTGGTTGATCAGGTTCACGATCTCCTTGTTCACCTTGCCGCCCAGCACCATCTCGACAATATCCATGGTCTCTGCATCGGTGACCCGCTGGCCCGATACGAACGTGGGCTTCTTGCCCATCCGCTCCATCGTGGCGCCGATCTGGGGTCCTCCGCCGTGGACGATGACCGGGTTGATCCCGATGAACCGAAGCAGCACCACGTCCTGGGCGAAGCTGTGCTTCAACGCATCGTCGATCATGGCGTTCCCGCCATACTTGATAACGAAGGTCTTGCCCCGGAAGGTCTGCATGTAGGGCATGGCCTCGATGAGGGTCTTTGCTTTTTCGATCAGCTTTTCCATAAAAACCTCAAACGAAAATCAGCCACAGAGGTCTCAGAGTTCACAGAGGGGAAGCCTGAGGCGGCAGCGAAGTTCTTGTCGATAGGACCAGTGGAAAAGCCTTTCTCGGTGTCCTCTGTGTGCTCTGTGGCAAAAGATGTTTTGTCTATAATATGATGATCTCGTAAAAAGTCCGGTCTCACACGAAGCCACGGAGATCACAAAGAGAATCTGAGTATTTTCAATGTGTCTTTCTTCGTGCCTTTGTGGCTTAGTGTGAAAATGTTAGTTCTTACGACTGCATCATAATATATATCGACTCAGGTCCTCGCTCTTTACGATCTCCGAAAGTTTTTCCCGGACGTACTTTGCGTCGATCGTGACCTTCGTGCCCTTCTTTTCCGGGGCGTCGAAGGATATCTCGTCCAGCAGCTTCTCGATGATGGTGTGGAGCCTCCGCGCGCCGATGTTCTCGGTCCGCTCGTTCACGCTCGCAGCCGTCGCCGCGATCTCGTCGATGGAGTCCGGCGCGAAATGGAGCGTGATCTCCTCCGTCGCCAGGAGGGCCACCTGCTGCTTGATCAGCGCGTTCTGCGGCTCGGTCAGGATGCGCACGAACTCGTCCTTGCCCAGGGCGTCAAGCTCCACCCGGATGGGGAAGCGCCCCTGAAGCTCGGGGATCAGGTCCGAGGGCTTGGACATGTGGAAGGCGCCCGCGGCGATGAACAGCACATGGTCGGTCCTTACCGGTCCATACTTGGTCGTTACCGTGGACCCCTCGACGATGGGAAGGAGGTCCCGCTGCACGCCCTGCCGGGAAACATCCGGCCCGTGCGTCTCGCGGCCGGCGATCTTGTCGAGTTCGTCCAGGAACACGATCCCCGACTGCTCAACGCGCTGGAGCGCCTCGCGCATGACCTTGTCCATATCGATGAGCTTGGCAGCCTCTTCCTGCACGAGGAAACGGAGCGCCTCAGGCACCTTGAGCTTGCGCTTCTTGGTCTTTTCCGGGAGCAGGCCGCCGAGCATCTCCTTCAGATTCATCTCGATCTCTTCCATGCCTACGTTCGAGATGATGCCGAAAGGCATGACCTTTTCCTTGGCGTCGAGCTCGATCATCCGCTCGTCGAGCTTTCCCGCGCGGAGCTGCAGGCGAAGCTTCTCCCGCGTGGTTGTGTGCTGCTCCTGCTGTTCCTCCGGCGTGCCTTCGCTCGTTGCGGGCCGCACCGGCGGCAGGAGCATGTCGAGGAGCCGCTCTTCGGCCAGGGACGAGGCCTTCTCCTTCACCTGCTCAGACATCTCGGCCTTGACCATGTTGACGCCGATCTCGGTCAGGTCCCGGACGATGGAGTCCACGTCGCGGCCCACATAGCCCACTTCCGTGAACTTCGACGCCTCGATCTTCAGGAACGGGGCGTTCACCAGCCGGGCGAGCCTCCGGGCGATCTCGGTCTTGCCCACGCCCGTGGGGCCGATCATGATGATGTTCTTCGGCATCACCTCGTCACGCAGGTCCTCGGGCAGGCGCTGGCGGCGCCAGCGGTTCCGGAGCGCTATGGCGACGGCGCGTTTGGCCTTGTTCTGGCCGATGATGTATCTGTCCAGTTCTTCGACGATCTGGCGCGGGGTCAGGGTGTCTTTCATGATAAATCGGGTGCCAGGCACCAGGGGCCAGCAGCCAGGGGGCAGGGAAAGGCGGACTCCCCGGACCCTGGGACCTGGACCCTGTCCCCTACGGTCACAGTTCCTCGACCGTGATCTCCTTGTTCGTATAGATGCAGATGTCGCCGGCGATCCCGAGGGCTGCCTCGACGATCGTGCGGGCGCTCTTGTCCGTGTGCGCCATGAGGGCGCGCGCCGCCGCGAGGGCATAGGGTCCGCCGGACCCGATGGCGGCGATGCCGTCCTCGGGCTCGATGACGTCGCCGGTCCCCGAGAGGATGAAGGACCGCTCGCTGTCGGCAACGATCATGAGCGCCTCGAGCCTGCGCAGGACCCGGTCGGTCCGCCAGTCCTTGGCGAGCTCCACCGCCGCGCGGGTGAGGTTGCCGTGGTACTGTTCGAGCTTGGCCTCGAACTTCTCGAAGAGCGTGAAGGCGTCGGCCGTGGCGCCTGCGAACCCGGCGAGGACCCGGTCGTTGTACATCTTGCGGACCTTCCGGGCGTTGTGCTTCATGACCGTGTCGCC
>Ga0102851_10000377_pt1 | contig 21987 bp, 20 predicted proteins | sample Mud3Dept3metaG_FD_79558 | JGI IMG/M metagenome (GOLD analysis project Ga0102851, IMG submission 79558) | Freshwater wetland microbial communities from Ohio, USA, analyzing the effect of biotic and abiotic controls - Mud 3 Core 4 Depth 3... | ecosystem: Environmental > Aquatic > Freshwater >... | reverse complement strand
GGCATGAACGAGGCGTTCTCGACCGGATCCCAGAACCACCAGCCGCCCCAGCCGAGCTCGTAATAGGCCCACCAGCTGCCGAGCGCGATGCCGATCGTGAGGAACATCCACGACACCGTGGTCCACGGCCGCACCCAGCGAGCCCACTTCTCGTCGAGCTTGCCTTCCAGCAGGCACGCGACGGCAAACGCAAAGGCCACGGAGAAGCCCACGTAGCCGATGTAGAGCATCGGCGGGTGGATGGCCAGTGCCGGGTCCTGCAGCAGCGGATTGAGGTCCCGGCCGTCCAGGGCGGCGGGAACGAGGCGCTCGAACGGGCTCGACGTCAGCAGGATGAACAGCTGGAAGCCGATGCTGATGATGCCGAGCACGCCGATCATGCGCGCGGCGAACGTCTCGGGCAACTTGCGGCTGAAGACACCGACGGCCAGTGACCAGGTCGACAGCGCGAGTGCCCATAGCAGCATGGAGCCCTCGTGTGCCCCCCAGACGGCCGCGAAGCGGTAGAAGGTCGGGAGTTCCGAATTCGAGTTATTCGCGACGTACAGTACCGTGAAATCGTTCTTGTAGAATGCCCAGCTAAGCACCAGGAAAGACAAGAACACGAAGACCCACTGTCCCGTCGCCGCGGGGCGCGCCGCCGCCATCCAGCGATGATTTCCGAACTGCGCGCCAGCCAGGCCGAACCACGCCTGCGCCATCGACAGCAGCACCGCGATGATGAGTGCGAAGAGCCCGAGTTCAATGACCATCCGATTCTCCCCTGCCCGTCCGGGCGGTGCTCAGGTGCCGTCGCCCTGGTTCATGGCCTGTGCGGCGTCCGCGTGCGGCTTCAGGCTGTCCTTCACCTCCGGCGGCATGTAGTTCTCGTCGTGCTTGGCGAGGACTTCCTCAGCGACGAACAGATTCTGGTCGGTGAGCTTGCCGCGCGCGATGATGCCCTGCCCCTCGCGGAACAGGTCCGGCAGCACGCCCGTGTAGCTCACGCCCACGGTGTTGGCGAAATCGGTGAGCGTGAAGCGCACCTCGAGGCTGCCCGGCTCGCGTTTCACGCTGCCGTTCTCCACGAGCCCGCCGACCCGGATGCTGCGCGTGTCCGGCGCCTCGCCGGCGAGGATTTGCGTAGGGCTGTAGTAGTACAGCATGTTCTTCTCGAAGGCCTGCAGTGCAAACGCGGTTGCAATGCCGACGCCGACGAGAATGGCTGCCACGGTAGCCATGCGCTTCTGTCTAGGTGTCATCGAGCGTTCTCCTTGATCAATCCGTGCCGGACCGGCGCCGCGCACTGTCCTGCTCCTGCGCCTCGCGGCGGCGGGCAGCCGACCAGTTGAGCAACAGCACCAGGGCCGTTAGACCGTACGAAGTCCAAACATATCCCGCGTAACCGCCCATCCTGAAGAATTCATTCAAGTCCATGACCTACCTGGCCTCCTTCAGCCACGACGCGTTGCGCTCACGGCGAAGGATCTCGCCCCGCAGTCGTCGCGAGATCGCCCAGCCGAAGTACAGCTGGAAACCGATGATCATGATGAACAGCGGGTAGAGCATCTCGATCGCGATCGAGGGCTTGTCGATCTTGGTGACGCTCGCCGGCTGGTGCAGGGTCGTCCACCACTCCACCGAGTAGTGGATGATCGGGACGTTGATGACGCCGACGATGGCCAGCACCGCGCTCGCGCGATCGGCCCGCTGCGGGTCGTCGAAGGACGAGCGCAGGGCCATGTAGCCGAGATAAAGGAACAGCAGGATCAGTTCGGAGGTGAGCCGCGCATCCCACACCCACCAGGTGCCCCACATCGGCTTGCCCCAGATGGAGCCTGTGGCCAGTGCCAGGAACGTGAACGAGGCGCCGATCGGCGCCGCCGCCGCAGCAGCAGCGTGTGCGAGCTTGATGCGCCAGATGAGCCCCACCGCGGCGGCGATCGCCATGACCACGTAGATGAACATGGACATCCAGGCGCTCGGCGCGTGGACGTACAGGATGCGGAAGGCGTCGCCCTGCTGGTAGTCGGCCGGCGCCTTCACCAGTCCCCACCACGTGGCGAGCAGGATCGTTGCGAGCGCGGGCCACCCGAACCACGGGGCGAGCTTCCCGAGCACCCGGTAGGCGTGAGGCGGCGAGGCGAGCTTATGAAACCAGAGCCACATGAATTGTCTTGCCTGTTTTCGTTCGAACGTGCGTTTCAACTCTCGACGCTGATGCGGATCGCCGCCGACATGGCGAGCGGACCGAGGCTGAGCGTGAGGAAGAAGATGGCGGCGAGCAGCTGCAGCGGCCCGGCCGGCGAGTCGCCGTCCATGGCCATGCCGACGGCCCGCGACCCGAAGATCAGCAGCGGCATCGCCAGCGGCAGCACCAGCAGGGAGAGCAGTACGCTGCCGCGGCGGACGCCCACGGTCAGGGCCGCGCCGATGCCGCCGAGGATGCTCAGGGTCGCGGTGCCGAGCAGCAGCGAGGCGACGAGCGCGCCCCAGGCGTCGAACGGCAAGCCGAGCGCCGTGCCCACCACCGGCGACATGATCACGAGCGGCAGCCCCGTCAGCACCCAGTGAGAGGCGACCTTGGCCAGGAGCAGCCACCCGAGCGGCTGTCCGGAGAGCACCCATTGTTCCATGGTGCCGTCTTCGACATCCGATCGGAACAATGATTCCAGCGCGAGCAGCGACGCGAGCAGCGCCGCCACCCAGACCACCCCGCCCGAGATCACTCGCAGCTGCGACAGGTCTGGCGTCGTGGCGAGTGGGAAAAGCGTGGTGACGACGACGTAGAAGATGAGGGGCTGGGCGACCTCGTCCCAGCGGCGCCAGGCAAGGGTGAGGTCCCGGCGGAAGACGAGGTTGGCGGCGGCGGTCGTGGCGGCGCGACGCATCAGGTGAGTTCCAGGCGCCGCAGGAACGGCTCATCGTCGAGCAGGCGCTGGTGGGCCGCCGCAAGCGCGAGTCCGCCGCGCCCGACGTGCTCCCGAACGAGGTCCTCCACCAGGCCCACGCCCGCGACGTCGAGGTTCGTGACCGGCTCGTCGAGGATCCACAGGATGGCCCCGGAAAGGAGCAGGCGCGCCAGCGCGAGTCGTCGCTTCTGGCCGGCCGAGAGCGACCGGGCCGCGAGATCGCCTCGCGAGAGGATGCCCACGCGCTCCAGAGCCGCGTCGATGTCGGCGTCGGTCAGCGCCTCCCGGAGCCCGGCCAGGAACTTGAGATTTTCCCGGGCCGTGAGGTCGGCTTTCAGGGAGTTCAGGTGGCCGAGGTAGCTCATGTCCGCGTGGTATTCGTCGTTCGAGCTGTCGACGGCCTTGCCACGCCACTCGACCGTGCCGGTCTCGGCCGGCAACAGGCCGCAGACCACCCGGATGAGGGTCGTCTTGCCGACCCCGTTCGGGCCCGTGAGCTTGAGAAACTCGCCCTCACGCAGGGAGAACGACACGTCCCGAAGGATGTGCCGGTCGCCTCGCCACACATTGATCGCTCGACCCTCGAGCCGGGCCCCGTCGGGCAACATCCATCCTCCGCGCATGGTTATCCGAGGCAGTCGCCCGGAACATGGCCCGCGCGGCGACTAAGTGGCCGCGAAGTCTAGCAAAATGAAAATCAGTCCGGGTCTGCGACTTCCCGCAGCCGCGCGGCCTTCCGGGGCTCGAGAACCACCAGTTCGACCCCCTCTTCTACGCGATCACCGGGCTTGACCGCGACGACGGAAACCGTTCCGTCCCACGGCGCACTCAGGGAGTGCTCCATCTTCATCGCCTCGAGCACCACCAGCACCGCCCCGGCCTCGACCCGCTCGCCCGGCCGGGCACGCACGTCGAGGACGAGGCCCGGCATCGGCGAGCGCAGGTGGCCCTCGTGCTCGGCCGATGCGTGGTGCTCGGCGCCGGTGTCCTCGGCAAACTCGAACCGCAGGCACTGGCGCCGCAGGACGAAGCCGTCCTCCAGCCGCTCCAAACGCGCCTCGAACGGCTCGCCGTCGATGCGGCCCGCAATGCGTCCCTCTGCTTTCGCGACGGACTCGATCAGGTGGTGCCGACCGTCCAGTTCGACCTGCAGGTCGGGACCGACCGGCTGCAGGCGCAGCCAGCGTCGCTCTTCGCCGAGCCGGAGCGCGAGGCGAAGCGCCGCCGGCGCATTGAGGCGGAATCCGCCGTGCCCACTCCAGGGCGTGTCGCGGCCGTCGGGTGCGCCGGAACCGCCGGGGCCGATCATGGCGCCCGCGGCCGCCGCGATCAGCCACGCCATGGTGCGATCCGCAGCCGTGGCGCCGCTCCCCGGCAGTCCGGTCTCGAGCAGGCGGGTGCTCACGTCGCCGCTGCGGACCGCGTCGGCGCCGAGGATCTCCCAGAGGAACCGGGTGTTGGTACGCAGGCCATCCACGTCCGTGTGCTCGAGTGCGGTTCGCAGGCGATCGATGGCCTCGAGGCGGTCCGCACCCCAGGCGATCACCTTGGCCAGCATGGGGTCGTAATGGATCGAGACTTCGTCGCCCTCGCGCACGCCGGTGTCCACCCGCACGTGCTCGTGTTCCTCCGGCAATCGCAGGCGGCCGATCCGCCCCGTGGACGGGAGGAAGCCGCGTTCCGGGTCCTCGGCATACAGCCGGGCCTCGACCGCGTGCCCGCGCTGCACGACCTGCTCCTGCCGCAGCGGCAGCGGCGCGCCGTCCGCGACCCGCAGTTGCCACTCGACGAGGTCGAGTCCGGTGATCATCTCGGTGACGGGGTGCTCGACCTGCAGTCGCGTGTTCATCTCGAGGAAATAGAACTCGTGGCCGTCGTACAGGAACTCGACCGTGCCTGCGCCGACGTAGCCGACCGCCCGCGCCGCGGCGACGGCGGCCTCGCCCATGGCGGCGCGGGTGCCTGGCGCCAGGCCCGGTGCCGGTGCTTCCTCGATCACCTTCTGGTGGCGCCGTTGCAGCGAGCAGTCGCGCTCGAACAGGTGCACGGCACCGCCGTGGGTGTCGGCGAACACCTGGATCTCGACGTGCCGGCCCTTTTCGACGAAGCGCTCGAGCAGCAGCCGCGAATCCCCGAACGCCTTCAGCGCCTCGCGCCGGGCGCCCGCGAGCGCCTCGACGAGCTCGCCCGCTGTCCGCACGATGCGCATGCCTTTGCCGCCGCCGCCCGCCGTCGGTTTCACGAGCAACGGGAACCCGAGCCGCAGCGCCTCGGCCTCGAGGGCCCCGTCGGACTGGTCCTCGCCGTCGTAGCCCGGCAGCACCGGCACGCCGGCGGCGGCCATGAGCTGCCGCGCCTCGCTCTTCGAGCCCATCCGATCGATCGCCTCGGCCGGCGGGCCGACGAACACAACGCCCGCCTCGCGGCAGGCGCGTGCGAAGGACGCGTTCTCCGAGAGGAATCCATAGCCCGGGTGGATCGCGGCGACGCCGGTCTCGCGGGCCACCCGGAGGATGCGCTCCGCATCGAGGTAGCTCCGACGGGCCTCGGCGGGCCCGATCTCCACCGCCTCGTCCGCGAGACGCGCATGCAGCGCGCCGCGATCGGCCTCGGAGTACACCGCGATCGTGCGCACGCCGAGGCGTCGCGCGGTGCGGATGATGCGGCAGGCGATCTCGCCGCGATTCGCGATCAGGACACTTTCGAGCACGGTGACCGCCTCACATCCGGAAGATGCCGTAGGGCGACTCGCCCTGGTCGGGACGGCAGGTGGTGACGGCGAGCGCAAGCCTGAGCACCTCGCGCGTATCCGCCGGATCGATCACGCCGTCGTCCCAGAGCCGCGCGCTCGCGTAGTACGGATGACCCTGGGTCTCATACTGGCCGCGGATCTCGGCCCGGAAGGCCGCTTCCTCGGCCTCGGGCCACTCGGCGGCGCGCCGCTGGAGTCCCTCGCGCTTGACGATCGCGAGCACGGTCGCGGCCTGCTCCCCGCCCATCACCGAGATGCGCGAATTCGGCCAGGTCCACAGGAAGCGTCCGCCATAGGAGCGGCCGCACATGGCGTAGTTACCCGCGCCGAAGGAGCCGCCGATGATCACGGTGAGCTTCGGCACCGAGGCGCAGGCCACCGCGGTGACCATCTTGGCGCCGTCGCGGGCGATGCCGCCCGCCTCGTACTTGCGACCCACCATGAAGCCGGTGATGTTCTGCAGGAACAGCAGCGGCACGCGCCGCCGGTTGCACAGCTCGACGAAGTGCGCGCCCTTGAGCGCCGACTCCGAGAACAGCACGCCGTTGTTGGCGACGATTCCGACCGGGTAGCCGCCGATGCGGGCGAAGCCGCAGACCAGCGTCGCGCCGTACAGCGCCTTGAACTCGTCGAACTCGGACGCGTCCACCAGCCGAGCGATCACCTCGCGGACGTCATAGGGATGGCGCGTGTCGCGCGGCACGATGCCGTAGAGGTCCTGGGCGTCGTAGCGCGGCGCGCGCTCCGCCGCGGGCGCCGGGCGCGAGCCCGCCCGGTTCAGGTGCGATACCAGCCGTCGCGCCATCCACAACGCATGCGCGTCGTTGTCGGCGAGGTGATCGACGACTCCCGATTGCCGGGCGTGCACGTCGCCGCCGCCGAGGGTCTCGGCGTCCACCCGCTCGCCCGTGGCTGCCTGCACCAGCGGCGGGCCGCCGAGGAAGATCGTGCCCTGTTCGCGCACGATGATCGCTTCGTCGCACATCGCCGGCACGTAGGCGCCGCCGGCCGTGCACGAGCCCATCACCACCGCGAGCTGCGGGATGCCGAGCGCCGACATCTGCGCCTGGTTGTAGAAGATGCGCCCGAAGTGGTCGCGGTCGGGGAACACGTCGTCCTGCCGCGGCAGGAACGCGCCGCCGGAGTCCACGAGGTACACGCAGGGAAGCCGGTTCTCGAGGGCGATCTCCTGGGCCCGCAGGTGCTTCTTCACGGTGATCGGGTAGTAAGTGCCGCCCTTCACCGTGGCGTCGTTCGCGACGATCATGCACTCGAGTCCGCTCACCCTGCCGATGCCGGCGACCACGCCGGCCGCCGGCAGCCAGTCGCCGTAGAGCTCGTGGCCGGCGAGCTGCCCGACCTCGAGGAACGGCGAGCCTGCATCGAGCAGCCGGTCGATTCGGTCGCGGACGAACATCTTGTCGCGGGATTCGTGCTGGACGCGGGCGGCGGCCGAACCGCCTGCCGAAATGCGGGCCATGAGTTCGCGCAGTTCGACGGCGAGACGGCGATTGACCTCGGCGTTGGCGACGAAGTCGGCGGATGCGCGGTCGATGCGGGTCTGGATGACGCTCAAGGTGGTGCCCTCCCCCTCAGCCGCGACCGGCCGCGGCCAGGATACGTTCGGCCTGCCGGAGGTGCGGTTTGTCGAGCATCCCGCCTTCGAACGCAACGGCGCCGACGCCCGGGGCCTCGCGGAATGCGGCGAGCACCCGCTCCGCCCAGTCGATCTCCTCCGCCGTCGGACTGAATGCAGCGTGGATGGGCGCCACCTGCGCGGGGTGGATCGCGAGCTTGCCCACGAAGCCCTGCCGTCGCGAGTCGCGGGCTCGTCGCTCGACCGCGGCGACGTCGCGGAACTCGGTGTCCACGGTGTCGAACGCCGGCACGCCTGCCGTCGCTGCCGCGAGCAGGCAGAACGAGCGCGCCAGCGCGTAGGTGAACTCGTACTCGCCGTCGGGCGTCCTGTTGCGCGCCGCGCCGACGTCGGCCGCGAGGTCCTCGGCGCCCCAAGTGAGCCCGGCCACGCGCGCGGGCAGAGCGGTGAACGTGGCCGCCTTGAGCAGGGCGCCCGCGCTCTCGGTGATCAGTGGCATGAGCCGGATGCTGCCGGGCGAGAGGCCGCAGTGCGCCTCCAGGCTCTCGAGCCAGTGATGCACGCGGTGCACGTCCGCGCCATCGCGGGCCTTGGGCAGCACGACTCCGTCCGGTCGGCCGGCGATGACCGCCGCGAGGTCCGGGAGCGCATCGGGCGAGTCGACCGGATTGATGCGCACCCACAACGGCACGGCGCGTTCGGCGCTGGCGAGCCATTGCGCAATCTCGGCGCGCGCCTGGGGACGACGCTCGGGGGTCACGGCGTCCTCGAGGTCGAGAATCACCGCATCCGCTCCACTAGCGGCTGCCTTCGAGAAGCGCTCCGGACGGTCGCCGGGGACGAACAGCATCGAGCGCATCAGGCCGCCGCCTTGCGCTTCATGAGCGCGGTGCGCTTGCAGCTCGCCACCAGTTCGTCGCGCTGGTTGAAGCAGCGATGCAGGAACACCACGATTCCCGCGTCGGGCCGCGAGCGGCTCTCGCGCATCTCGTGGACCAGCGTTTCCGTGCGTAGCGTGTCGCCGGGGAATACGGGCTTCGGGAAGCGCACCTCGTCCCAGCCGAGATTCGCGATGGTGGTCCCGAGCGTGGTGTCGGCGACCGAGACGCCCACCATCAGGCTGAGCGTGAAGCAGCTGTTGACGATGCGGCTGCCGAACTCCGTGCCCTTCATGTACTCCTCGTCGAGGTGCAGGGCCGCGGGGTTGTGGCTGAGCGCGCTGAAGATCAGGTTGTCGGACTCGGTGACCGTGCGCCTGAGCGCGTGCTCGAAGCGCATACCGTTCGTGAATTCCTCGTAGTACAGACCGCCCATCGCCATGGCGCGCGCCTCAGGCCGTCGCCGCAAAGAGCTCGCGGCCGATGAGCATGCGGCGGATCTCGCTGGTGCCGGCGCCGATCTCGTAGAGTTTGGCGTCGCGCAGGATACGGCCGGCCGGGAAATCGTTGATGTAGCCGTTGCCGCCCAGCGACTGGATGGCCTCCAGTGCGAGCCGCGTCGCCGCCTCGGAAGCGTAGAGGATGCAGCCCGCTGCGTCGATGCGCGTCGTCTGTCCGCGATCGCAGGCCTGGGCCACGGCGTACACATAGGCGCGGCACGCGCTCGTCGTGGCGTACATGTCGGCGATCTTGCCTTGCATGAGCTGGAAGGTGCCGATCGCCTGTCCGAACTGCTTGCGTTCGTGCACGTACGGCAGCACGAGGTCGAGGCTTGCGCGCATCAGGCCGAGCGGTCCGCCCGCCAGCACCACGCGCTCGTAGTCGAGGCCGCTCATCAGCACCCTGGCGCCGCCGCCGACCGGTCCGAGCACGTTCTCGGCCGGGACTTCGCAGTCGACGAACACGAGTTCGCAGGTGTCCGAGCCGCGCATGCCGAGCTTGTCGAGCTTCTGCGCGGTCGAGAAGCCCTTGAAGCCCTTCTCGATCAGGAAGGCCGTGATGCCGGGCGTACCAGCCGACGCATCCACCTTGGCATAGACGACGAGCACGTCCGCCGTCGGGCCGTTGGTGATCCACATCTTGTTGCCGTTCAGCACGTAGTGCTCGCCGCGGCGCGTGGCGAGCGTGCGCATGCCCATTACGTCCGAACCCGCGCCCGTCTCGCTCATCGCGAGCGCGCCGAGGTGCTCGCCGCTGACTAGGCGTGGGAGGTAGCGACGCTTCTGGTCGTCGGTGCCCCACCGGCGGATCTGGTTGACGCAGAGGTTGGAGTGCGCGCCGTAAGACAGGCCCACCGAGCCCGACACGCGACTCAACTCCTCCATCGCGATGACGTGCGCGAGGTACCCGAGTCCGGAGCCACCCCACTCCGCTTCGACCGTGATGCCGAGCAGGCCGAGCTCCCCGAGCCGCGGCCAGAGATCGCGCGGGAAGACGTTGCTGCGGTCGATCTCGTCGGCACGGGGCGCAAGCTCCGACCGCGCGAATGAGCGCACGGTCTGGCGGAGCATCTCGATGTCGTCGCCGAGGCCGAATTCGAAGTCGAACACGATCGTCACCCCTATGGCTTGCCTGAGCGATGCGGTCGCGTATATTGTCCGACAATCGGAGGATCCGTCAAATGACGACGTCGCCACGTCCCCGCCCTGCCAAGCCGATCCAGTTCGACCCGCTGGTGCCGCAGCCTGCCTATGGGCGGGTTGCGACCGCCATCGAGCAGAAGATACTCGAGCGCAGCCTGCGCCCGGGTGACCTCCTGCCCACCGAGACCGACCTGGCGCGCCAGTTCGGCGTCAACCGCTCGACCGTTCGCGAGGCGCTGCGACGGCTCGAAAGCAACGGTCTCGTCGGCCGCGACAGCGGCGCGAAGCGGTTGCGAGTGACGCGGCCGGGACACGCGGACACCGCCTCGCGCGTGAGTCGCGCGCTGACGCTCGACGAGGTCACCTTCATCGAACTGTGGGAAGCGATGCTCGCCGTAGCGCCGCGCACTGCCGCGCTCGCGGCCGCGCACGTCGTCGCCGAGGCGCTCGAAGCGCTGGAAGCGGACATCGCCGCCGTGGAGGCGGCGCGCGGCTCGGAAGCCGCCGTCGCCGGCGTCGTGAGCTTCTTCGCCACGCTCGCCGCGGCGAGCGGCAACCGGGTGCTGATGCTCGCCATGCAGCCCGTGACGCGGCTGCTGGCGCCGTCCCTCAGGCGCATGATCGATCGCGTGCCGCAGGGACGCTCGCGCATCGTGGTCGCACAGCGCTGCATCGTCGAGGCGCTGCGCAAGGGCGATGCCGCCGAGGCGGAGACCTGGATGAATCGCCACGTCCAGGATTTTCGCCGCGGCTACGAGATCGCCGGCATCGCACTGGACTCGCGGGTCGCCTGAATCCTGCCGCTCGCCTGGTGCCCCGGACAGGGATCGAACCTGTATGGCCTTGCGGCCGACGGATTTTAAGTCCGTTGCGTCTACCAGTTCCGCCACCGGGGCCGATGATTGCCGGCATCGCACCGCGACAGTCTAAGCCATCGATGTCGAGGCAGCCGGCGGGCGGAGTCCGACGCGTGCATTGCATGCGTTGAACGGAACGTCCGCAAATCCGGGAGTCTTTATGTGAAAACCAACCCGCGCCGGCGTAGCAGAACGTTAGCCTCGGTCCCGACAAGAAAAACAAAGGGGATCCGGTCATGGGAGACGCCCGACTCACCACGCCGCGGAACCTGTCGTTTCGTGAACTGGCGCTCGCTCGAATCCACCGTCTCCTGATGGGTTCGCTGACCCTTTACCTCGCGGCGACATTCGCTCAACGCAGCTGGGAATTGCTCAACTCAGACGTGGGCGTGCTGCTTCGCCGCCTGCAGTGAGCGAAGCGGGGGCAAGGCCGGGCGGCCGATCTGGAGTCGTGGAGGCTAGGGTCGGAATCGAACCGGCGTACACGGCTTTGCAGGCCGCTGCATGACCACTCTGCCACCTAGCCACAAAAGCGCGTAACCCCGGGTTGGCCCGGGGTTACGGCGAGAGACTGGAGCGGGAAACGAGACTCGAACTCGCGACCCCGACCTTGGCAAGGTCGTGCTCTACCAACTGAGCTATTCCCGCCCGGGCACCCCGCGCCACTGGGCTCGGGGAACGCGAATTCTCAGAGGCCCGCCCGTTTCTGTCAAGGGAGACGGTCGCGCCGGAGCTCCGGCCACGCCGCCTGCAGGTAGCTGACCATGGACCACAGCGTCAGCACGCCGGCGATCACGATCAGCACCACGCCGATCTCGTAGACCGGCAGGCCGAACAAGTCGCTGCGGAACATCATCATGCTCAGTCCGGTCATCTGGACGATGGTCTTGAACTTGCCGAGGACCGACACGGCCACCTTGGAGCGGGCGCCGAGGTGCGCCATCCACTCGCGAAGGGCGGACACGGTGATTTCCCGCCCGATGATCACCACGGCCGTGACGACGATCAGCGGGCGCGTGTCGTGCCCGACCAGCAGCACCAGCGCCGTGGCCACCATGAGCTTGTCGGCCACGGGGTCCAGGAACTCGCCCAGGGGAGTGGTCAGGCCGAGCCGCCGCGCCAGGTAGCCGTCCAGCGAATCGGTGATGGCCGCCGCGATGAATACGATCGCGGCCAGGGGATTCGACCAAGGGTGGCCCCAGTAGAAAAGTGCGACCACCAGCGGCACCGCCACGATTCGCGCGACGGTCAGAATGTTAGGGAGGTTGGCGAGGTTCACGATCCGTCAGGGTCCCGGGTTCATCTTCTCGTAGATCAGTTCGGCCAGCGGGCGCCCGATGCCACGCACCTTGCTCAGGTCCTCCACCGACGCCTGCCGCACGCCCTGCAGGCCGCCGAAAGACTTGAGGATCTCTCGGCGCCGAGCGGGTCCAAGCCCCGGGATCTCCTCGAGCAGCGACTCGAGGCGGCTGCGCGCCCTCGCCTTGCGGTGCCCCGCGATCGCGAAGCGGTGCGCCTCGTCCCGCACGCGCTGGATCAATCGCAGGGCCGGTGAACCGGGCCCGAGTATAAGGGGGGCCTCCTGACCGGCCAAGAACAGTCGCTCCTGCCCCGCGCGGCGGTCGACGCCCTTAGCGACGCCGACCGCGGTGAGTCCCGTGATACCGAGCTCCGCGAGCGCGTCGTGCGCGGCCTGCAGTTGCCCTGCCCCGCCGTCGATGAGGAGCAGCTCCGGCATCTCGCCCTCGCCGCGCTGGACGCGGGCAAAGTGCCGGCCGACTGCCTGCCGCATGCCGGCGTAGTCGTCGCCCGGCGTGATGCCTTTGAGGTTGAAGCGACGGTAATCGCTCTTCACCGGGCCTTCGCTGCCGAACACCACGCAGGACGCGATCGCCGACTCGCCCATGGTATGGCTCACGTCGAAGCACTCGATGCGTTGGGGCACGCGTGCGAGGTCGAGGGCCCGTTGCAGCGCCTCGAGCTGGTCGCGGACGCTGGCGCGGCTCGAAGCCTTCATCCTGAGGCCGAGCTCGGCGTTGGTGCGGGCCATCGCGAGCCAGCGGGCGCGCGTCCCACGGACACCGCTGCGCAGCGGCACGGCGCGTCCGGCGCGCTGCCGCAGTGCCGCCTCGAGCACATCGGCATCCTCGACCCGGGTGCCTACGACGATCTCGTCGGGCGATTCGCGGGCGAGGTAGTACTGGGTGAGGAATCCGGCCAGCGTCTCCTGCTCGTCACCGAGACCGCCACGCAGGAAGAAATTCGTGCTGCCGAGGTTCCGACCACCCCGCACGAATACCACCGACACGCAGAACTCCGGTCCCTCGCCAGCGATGGCGACGGCGTCGATGTCGGCACCGCGGATGCGGGTCATCGACTGGCTCGCCTGGATCTGCTTCAGCATCGCGATCTGGTCGCGGAACCGCGCTGCGGCTTCGTACTCGAGGCGCTGCGCTGCGTCCTCCATGCGGCGTCCGAGCTCGGTGATCAACTCGGTATTGCGCCCCTGGAGGATCTTCACGGCGTCGGCGATGTCCCTGGCATAGGCTTCGCTCGTGACGAACCCCACGCAGGGCGCCGAGCAGCGTCCGATCTGGTGCTGCAGGCAGGGTCGCGACCGGTTGGCGAAGAACGTGTCCTCGCAGGGGCGCAGGCGGAAGAGCTTCTGCAGGAGCTGCAGGGTCTCGCGCGCGGCGACCGAGTTCGGATACGGCCCGAAGAATCGTCCGGGCACCTTTCCAGCGCCCCGGTAGTACGCGAGCCGCGGGAACGCATGCGGCGTCAGGTGGATGTAGGGAAAGCTCTTGTCGTCCTTCAGCAGGACGTTGTAGCGCGGCCGATGCTGCTTGATGAGGTTGAACTCGAGCAGCAGCGCTTCCGTCTCCGAGGCCGTGACCGTCACCTCGACGCGCGCAACCTGCGCGACCATCGCCTGCGTCTTGTCGGCATGCGCCCGACCATGGAAGTAGCTCGACACGCGGTTCTTGAGATGCCGGGCCTTGCCGACGTAGAGAATCGTGCCGTCCGCGGCGAGCATGCGGTACACGCCCGGCTTGGCCGGCAGCGCCGCGAGGAACGAAGACAGGTCGAGGGACGTAGCGACAGTCACGCCCCGAGTCTACTGGCGTGCCAGCTCGCTTGCCCGTCCTACGACCGAGCGGAACATCGCTCCGGTCAGGCGGCGCGTGTTCGTGTTGTAGCGGCTGCAGTGGTAGCAATCGACGAGGACCCGGTCGCCCGGCAACACGTGCTCGGCGCCGTGGGCAAATCGCAGCGCGGCTTGCCTGAGGCCGTGGGCCCGCAGGACCGCGCCGTGCGCGATGGCGCCCAGCGCGAGCACCACGGAGCCCGCGGTCAGTCCGTCGAGTTCCTCGCGCAAAAAGGCGTTACAGGTGGCGATTTCGGCAGGTGTCGGCTTGTTGCCCGGCGGGACGCACTTCACGGCGTTGGTGATGCGGCAACCCTTGAGTTCGAGGCCGTCATCGCGCGATGACGAGACCGGCGCGCTCGCCCAGCCGAAGGCGTGGAGCGTCTCGTACAGCAGCACGCCCGCGTAGTCACCCGTGAACGGCCGGCCGGTGGCGTTCGCGCCGTGGAATCCGGGTGCGAGACCGACCACGAGCAGCCGCGGCAGCGGGTCACCGAAGGGCGCCACGGGTGCGCAGTGGTAGCCGGGATGCCGCGCCCTGCCCTCGTCGAGGAACGCCGCGAGGCGCGAGCACCGCTGGCAGCTCGGGTCGAACTCAGTCATCCATGTGGCGGATGACGGCATCGCCGAACCCGCGGGTCCCGACCAGGGTTGCGCCCGGCACGAGTTCCTCGATCTCCTGCCGGACGGACTCCGGGCTCACGGCGTGTCCGTGCCTGGGCGCGCGGATCGCCTTGCGCATCCGGGCGAGGTCGAAGGTGAGTTCCTTGCTGGCGATGGTGTTCACGACACCCTTCATGAGGAGGTCCGCCGCCTCGGTCCAGCGCAGGTAGCGCAGCATCATCTCGGCGGAAAGAATCAGCGAACCCGGATTCACTCGGTCCTTGCCGGCGAAGCCGGGCGCCGTGCCGTGCGTGGCCTCGAAGACCGCCACGCCCTCGCCGATGTTGCCGCCGGGTGCGATGCCGATCCCGCCGACCTGAGCGGCCAGCGCGTCGGAGATGTAGTCCCCGTTCAGGTTCAGCGTGGCGATGACGTCGAAGTCCTCCGGGCGCAGCAGGATCTGCTGCAGGAAATTGTCGGCGATCATGTCCTTGACGACGATCTCGCGGCCGGTGACCGGGTTCGGGAACGCGAGCCACGGTCCGCCGCCCATCTCGAGCGCGCCGAACTCGTCCTTCGCGAGCTGGTATCCCCAGTTGCGGAACGCGCCCTCCGTGTACTTCATGATGTTGCCCTTGTGGACGAGCGTCACCGAGCTGCGGTCGTTGTCCACGGCGTACTGGATCGCCTTGCGGATGAGCCGCTGCGAACCCTCCTTCGACACCGGCTTGATACCGATACCCGAGCTGGTCGGGAAGCGGATGCCCTTGGCGCCGAGCTCGGTTTGCAGGAAGTGGATGAGCTTGTGCACCTCCTGCGAGCCCGCGGCATACTCGATGCCGGCGTAGATGTCCTCGGTGTTCTCGCGGAAGATCACCATGTCGACGTAGCTCGAGTCCGCCATCGGCGTGACGACGCCCGGGAAGTAACGGATCGGACGCACGCAGGCGTAGAGGTCGAGGTTCTGCCGCATCGCCACGTTCAACGAGCGGATGCCGCCGCCGATCGGCGTCGAGAGCGGTCCCTTGATCGAGACGACGTACTTCTCCAGGGCATGCTGCGTCTCCTCGGGGAACCACGCACCGGGTCCGTAGATCGACAGCGCCTTTTCGCCCGCGAAGATCTCCATCCACGCGATCCGGCAGCGCCCGCCGTAGGCCTTCAGCACGGCCGCTTCCACGACCTCGAGCATCACGGGCGTGACGTCCACGCCGATGCCGTCGCCCTCGATGAACGGGATGATGGGACGGTCCGGCACATCGATGGTGCCGTCGAGATTCACCGTGATCTGCGCGCCGTCTGCGGGAACGGCAATCCGCTCGAACTGCATGGCTGGAATCCCGTCTGCTGGCCTGGCGGGCGGTCATGGCCCTGGCGGGCGCGAGGATACCAGACCCCCCGAAGGCGCAGAAAAATGGCCCGGGCGGTCGCCCGCCCGGGCCGTGTCTGGTCAGTCGCGGCGCCCGGTCAGTGGTGCGCGCCGCCGGTGTCGAACTGCTCCTCTTCGGTCGAGCCGTGCATGGCCGTCGTCGACGAGTGCCCGCCCTGGATGACCTGGGTGACTTCGTCGAAGTAGCCCGTGCCGACTTCCTGCTGGTGCGACACGAAGGTGTAGCCGCGATCGCGCGCCGCGAACTCCGGCTCCTGCACCTTCTCGACATAGGCCGTCATGCCATTCTTCACGTATTCCTGCGTGAGGTCGAACATGTTGAACCACATGTTATGGATGCCGGCCAGCGTGATGAACTGGTACTTGTAGCCCATCGCGCCCAGCTCGCGCTGGAACTTGCCGATCGTCGCGTCGTCGAGGTTCTTCTTCCAGTTGAACGACGGCGAGCAGTTGTAGGACAGCATCTTGTCCGGGAACTTCTTGCGGATCGCCTCGGCGAAGGCCTTCGCGAAGCCGAGGTCCGGCTTGCCCGTCTCGCACCACACCATGTCGGCGTACGGCGCGTAGGCGAGACCGCGCGAGATCGACTGCTCGACGCCCGGCTTCGTGCGGTAGAAGCCCTCGGGCGTGCGCTCGCCGGTGCAGAACGGCTTGTCGTTCTCGTCCACGTCGCTGGTCAGGAGGTCGGCCGCCTCGGCGTCCGTGCGGGCCAGCACGATCGTCGGCGCGCCCATCACGTCGGCCGCGAATCGCGCCGCGACCAGCTTCTGGATCGCTTCCTGCGTGGGCACGAGCACCTTGCCGCCCATGTGGCCGCACTTCTTGACGGAGGCCAGCTGGTCCTCGAAATGCACGCCGGCTGCACCGGCGCGGATCATCGCCTTCATCAGCTCGAACGCGTTCAGCACACCGCCGAATCCCGCTTCGGCGTCGGCCACGATCGGCGCGAAGAAATCGACGTATTCCTTGTGGCCCGGGTGGATCCCGCGTGAGCACTGGATCTCGTCGGCGCGCTTGAAGGTGGCGTTGATGCGCTCGACGATCTTGGGCACCGAATCGACCGGGTACAGCGACTGGTCGGGGTACATCGCCATGTAGCTGTTGTTGTCCGCGGCCACCTGCCAGCCCGACAGGTAGATCGCCTTGATGCCCGCCTTCACCTGCTGCATCGCCTGGCCGGCCGTGAGTGCGCCTAGGCAGTTGACGTAGGGCTCGGTATTCACGAGCTTCCACAGCTTCTCGGCGCCGAGCCGGGCCAGCGTGTGGTCGACCTGCACGTTGCCGCGCAGCCGGATGACGTCCTCAGCCTTGTAGGGCCGCTTGATGCCCTTCCAGCGGGGGTTGTCGTGCCATTCCTTGCGCAGTGCAGTCGCAGCCTTGTCGGTCATTTCGGGTTCCTCGTTTGAGCGAATTCTGTCAGTCGATGGCCCGGTAGGCGGGCAACGTCAGGAAGGTCTCGAAGGCCTCGGCGGTCGTGATCTCCTCGATGATCCGCGCCGCGCGCTCGTAGTTGCCGCCGGCGAACGCGGCCTCGCCGAGCTCCGAGCGCAGCCGCGCGAGCTCCTCGCGGGTGATCTGCCGGAACAAGTCGACCGTGACCTTGCGTCCGTCGTCGAGGACGCCCTTCGGGTGGCGGATCCACTGCCAGACCTGTGCGCGCGCGATCTCGGCGGTCGCCGCATCCTCCATCAGGTTGTGGATCGGCACGCAGCCGTTGCCGCCGAGCCAGGCGGCCATGTACTGGATCGAGACGTCCACGTTGTTGCGCAGCCCCGCCTCGGTAACGGTCCCCTCTGGGATTTGCAGCAGGTCCGCGGCCTTGATCTCCACGTCGTCGAGCCTGCGGTGCAGTTGGTTCGGCGTCGGCATCAGTCGGTCGAAGATCTCCATGGCCACCGGCACCAGCCCCGGGTGGGCGACCCAGGTGCCGTCGTGCCCGTCGCCCGCCTCGCGCTCCTTGTCGGCGCGCACCTTGGCGATGGCGGCGTCGTTGGCCGCCGGGTCATTCTTGATCGGGATCTGCGCCGCCATGCCGCCCATCGCGAAGGCGCCGCGCCGGTGCGTGGCCTTGATCAGCAGCTTCGAGTACGAGCGCAGGAAGTGCGTCGTCATCGTCACCTGGCTGCGGTCCGGCAGCACGAACTCGGGGTAGCGGCTGAACTTCTTGATGAAGCTGAAGATGTAGTCCCAGCGGCCGCAATTGAGGCCGACGATGTAGTCGCGCAGCTCCCACAGGATCTCGTCCATCTCGAACGCAGCGAGGATCACCTCGATGAGCAGCGTCGCCTTGATGGTCTGCGGCGCGAGGCCGAGGCGCGCTTCGGTGTGCCGGAACACCTCGGCCCACAGCCGGGCCTCGAGGTGGCTCTCGGTCTTCGGCAGGTAGAAGTAGGGGCCGGTTCCGCGGCGCTTCAGCTCCGCGTGGTTGTGGAAGACGTACAGGCCGAAGTCGACGAATGCGCCCGGCACCTGCTTGCCGTCCACCAGCACGTGCTTCTCGTACAGGTGCCAGCCGCGCGGCCGCACCTTCAACGCGGCGATCGTCGGGTTCAGCTTGTACTGCTTGCCGTCGGGACTGGTGAAGTCGATGCGGCGGGAGACGGCGTCGCGCAGGTTGATCTGTCCCTGCACCACGTTGTCCCAGGTCGGCGTCATGGAGTCTTCGCAGTCAGCCATGAACACCTTCGCTCCCGAGTTGAGCGCGTTGATGATCATCTTGCGGTCGGTGGGCCCCGTGATCTCCACGCGCCGGTCCTGCAGGTCCGCCGGAATCGAGGTCACGTGCCACTCGCGCTCGCGGATCGCGCGCGTCTCGGGCAGGTAGTCGGGCAGCTTGCCGGCATCAATCTCCTTTTGCCGCTCGACGCGCCGCGCCAGCAGGTCCTCGACCCGGGGTCCGAACTTGCGGGCCAGTTCGACGACGAACTCGAGCGCCTCCCGCGTCAGGATGGTGTCGAATCCCGGGCGCAGGGCGGCATTCACCGCGCATCCCGAGGGCAGGTCGAGATTCGTCTGTGTACTCAAGGCAGACTCCCGGGGCAGGCGGCCGCCGACCGACGGCGTGACATGAAATGTTGCGGCGCAATATTGAGGATAGACTTGGATTCCGGCCGCGGGCAAGAGCAGATTCCGCAATGCGCCTGATCCTGCTGAACAAGCCCTTCCACGTGCTACCGCAGTTCACGAGCAGCGACGGCCGACGCTGCCTGCGCGACCTGCTGCCGGTCCGCGGCGTGTATCCCGCCGGCCGACTCGACTACGACAGCGAGGGCCTGATGGTCCTCACCGACTTCGGCCCGTGGCAGTCGCGCATCAGCCAGCCGGGCGCCCCGTTCCCGAAGCGTTATCTCGCCCAGGTGGAGGGTGCGGCGGGCGACGATGTGCTGAAGTTGCTTCGGGCGGGCGTCGTGCTCGCGGACGGGCCGACCCGGCCGGCCGGCGCGTGCATTGTGGCGGAGCCTGCCTGGCTTTGGCCGCGCGACTCGCCCATCCGGTACCGGAAGTCCATCCCGACGACATGGCTGGAACTCACGCTGTCCGAGGGCCGCAACCGACAGGTGCGTCGCATGACCGCGGCGGTCGGGTTGCCGACCCTGCGTCTGATTCGCGCGGCGATCGGGCCCTGGACTGTCGCGGGATTGAGTCCCGGGGAGTGGCGGGCGGTGCCGACGCCGGACGCCGAGGCCGTGCTGTCGGCCGCCCGGCTCAGCCCGCGCGGGCATGACCCGCGATCCGCATCGCGAGTTCCAAGGCCTGCTCGACGTTGAGCCGCGGGTCCACCTGCGAGCGATAGTCGCGCGCGAGATCGCCGTCCGAGAGGCCCCGCGCGCCGCCGGTGCACTCGGTGACGTCCTCGCCGGTGAGTTCAAAATGCACGCCCCCGAGGTAGCTGCCCGCCTGCCGGTGGATGCGGAACGCCGCCTCGAGCTCCGCCACGATGTTCTCGAAGCGGCGCGTCTTGGTGCCCGACGCGGTGGTCTCGGTGTTGCCGTGCATCGGGTCGCAGACCCACAGCACCGGCACGCCAGTCGCCTGCACGCACTCGATCAGGCCCGGCAGCCGCCCCTCGATATGTGCGGCCCCGAGGCGATGGATCAGGACCAGGCGCCCCGGCTCGCGGTGCGGGTTCAGCGTCTCGCACAGTCCCTGTACCCAGGCGTCGTCCATGGACGCCCCTACCTTGACGCCGACCGGGTTCGAGATGCCGCGGCAGTACTCGACGTGCGCGCCGCCGAGCCGGGCCGTGCGCATACCGATCCAGGGCAGGTGTGTGGACAGGTTGTACCAGCGCCCCCAGCGCTCCAGGTAGCGCGTCTGGGCCTGCTCGTAGAGCAGGTGCAGCGCTTCGTGGCTGGCGTAGAACGGGGCGCGGCTCGCCTCGTGCACGCGGCTGCCGCTGATCGCCTCGAAGAAGTCGAGCGAGTCGGAGATCGACGCCACGAGCTGGCGGTACTGGTCGCGCCACGGCGAGTGGTGCATGAACCCGAGGTCCCAGTATTCCGGGTGGTGCAGGTCGGCGAACCCTCCGTCCACCAGGGCACGCACGAAATTGAGCGTGAGGGCGGCGCGCTCGTAGCCGCGCAACAGCAACTCGGGATCGGGCTCGCGTTCCGCTGCGGTGAAGCCGGGACGGTTGACGAGGTCCCCTCGGTAGCTCGGCAGCGTCACGCCGTCGCGGGTCTCGGTGTCGGCCGAGCGCGGCTTGGCGTACTGCCCGGCGAACCGGCCTACGCGGATCACCGGCTTCTTAAGCCCGTGCAGCAGCACCAGGGACATCTGCAGCAGGATCTTGAGCTTGCGCGCGATCTGGCCGGACTCGCAGTCGGCGAAGGTCTCGGCGCAATCTCCGCCCTGGAGCAGGAAGCGCTCGCCGCGCTGCGCCTCGGCGATCTGGCGCTTGAGCGCGTCGACCTCCCATGACACGACCACGGGCGGCAGGCGCCCCAGCTCCGCGACGACGCGCGCGAGCTGCGCGGGATCTTGATAGGTCGGCTGCTGCTCGGCGGGCCGTGCAGACCAGCTGGTCGGCGACCAGTCGGCGGTGGGAGGCAGGCGTGTCATCCGCGGATCCTAACCCGGAACGCTGCACCGCAAAAGAAAGCGGGTGTGAGCCAGGCATGTGACGCGGCGCCGCGGTTTCGTCAGAATCGCGGCCCGCCAACGGCATCGGAGATCCATCGTGCATAAAGTCATCGTCCTCGGCGCGGGGAAGATCGGTTCATTGATTTCGGGCCTGCTCGCCGAATCCGGGGACTACGACGTCCAGCTCGCGGACGTGGACGCGGCCGTCGCCGGCCGGGTCGTGGCAGCCCACGGCCTCGATCACCTGCAGGCGCACGGGCTCGACGCCCGCGACACCGCGGCACTCGCGACGCACCTCGCGGCGCACCCGATGGACGCGGTGATCTCGAGCCTGCCGTACTACTGCAACGTCGGCGTCGCCGAGGCGGCCGGCCGAGTGGGCGCCCACTACTTCGACCTCACCGAGGACGTGGCCGTGACTCGGGCCGTCCGCCGCATCGCCGATGGCGCGGAGCGCGCCTTCGTGCCGCAGTGCGGACTCGCACCGGGATTCGTGAGCATCGCCGCGAATGCGCTCATCGGCCACTTCGACGACGTGCGCAGCGTGAAGCTGCGCGTTGGCGCCCTGCCCCAGCACCCCAACAACGTCCTCAAGTACTCGCTCACCTGGTCCACGGAGGGGCTCATCAACGAGTACGGCAACCCCTGCGAGGCGATCGTCGACGGCCGCGCGACCGAGGTCGCGCCGCTCGAGGGCCTCGAGGAGATCGAGATCGATGGCACGCTCTACGAAGCGTTCAACACTTCCGGCGGCCTCGGGTCGCTCGGCGACACCTACGGCCAGAGCGCCCAGGGCATGGACTACAAGACCATCCGCTACCCGGGCCACTGCGAGCAGATGCGCCTGCTCATGAACGATCTGAAGCTCAACCAGGACCGTGCCACGCTCAAGCGGATCCTCGAGAATGCCGTTCCCCAGACCCTGCAGGACGTGGTCGTGGTCTACGTCGCCGTCACCGGGCGACAGGAAGGCGAGCTGCGCGAGGAGAACTACGTGAGCAAGATCTATCCGCAGGTCATCGCGGGCCGGCTCTGGTCGGCGATCCAGGTGACCACCGCCGCCGGGATCACGTCCGTGGTGGATCTCGTGCTCGGCCATCCGGGGCGTTACCGGGGCTTCGTGCGCCAGGAGGACTTCCGGCTCGT
>Ga0102851_10000376_pt1 | contig 21989 bp, 17 predicted proteins | sample Mud3Dept3metaG_FD_79558 | JGI IMG/M metagenome (GOLD analysis project Ga0102851, IMG submission 79558) | Freshwater wetland microbial communities from Ohio, USA, analyzing the effect of biotic and abiotic controls - Mud 3 Core 4 Depth 3... | ecosystem: Environmental > Aquatic > Freshwater >... | reverse complement strand
GGTGCCTACTACGTGCCGGGCGGCAACGGGCTCGTGGAGGCGCGCATGCACCTCTACCGCAACCAGGCGCCCGGCCTCAACGCCCCTCCCGGCGCTCCCGAAGGGCTGGTGGCGACGCCCGGGCCGGGGGGAATCACCCTGACCTGGTCTCCGGCGCTGGACGACCACACCGCCGCGGACGCCCTGACCTACGACCTCGAGGTGCGCCGCCCGGGTGAGCCCGCGACGCCCGTCGCCCGCCTGCCCGAGCCCGGCGGCGTGAGCGCGGTGACGCGCTGGCAGCTCGCCGGGCTCGCCGCGGGCGAGTATCTCTGGAGCCTCGCCGCCGTGGACGCTTCGTTCGCCGGCGGCGACGCGGCGACCGGCACCTTCACCGTCGTGCCGGGGACCTGGCTGTTCGGCGACGGCTTCGAGTCGGGCGACACCTCCGCCTGGTCGCAGACCGCACCCTGAGCGCCCCCCGGCCGGGCGGGTCGCGCGCGCCGCGCGCGGCGTAGGCTCGGGCCCGGGAGGATTCGGGCATGGGTCTCGCCGTCGCCGAGCGTAGCGTCCTGGTCGTGATCGACTTGCAGGGCAAGCTGGTGGAGAAGGTCCACCGCGCGCCCCTGGTGCTGGCGGCGACCCGCCGGCTGCTGCGCATCGCCGAGCTGTTCCGCGTGCCGGTGGTGGTCACCGAGCAGTACCCGCGCGGGCTCGGCGCCACCCACCCCGGGATCCTCGAGGTCTTCGACGCGCTCACCGTGCCCCACCGGCGCTTCGAGAAGACCGCCTTCGGCTGCCTGGCCGAGCCGGGCTTCGAGCAGCTGCTCGCCGAGCTGCGGCCCGGCGTGCCGGCCGCCCGGCGCCAGCTCGTGGTGGCCGGCATCGAGGCCCACGTCTGCGTGATGCAGACGGTGCTCGAGGCGCTCGGCGCCGGCCAGGAGGTGCACGTCTGCTGGGAGGCGGTGAGCGGCCGCGGCGCCGAGTACCGCGAGTGGGCGCTCGCGCGCATGCAGCAGGCGGGCGCCGCGATCACCAACCACGAGTCGGTGGCCTTCGAGTGGGCGCAGCACAAGGACCACGCCGCCTTCAAGGCGCTCTCGGCGCTGCTCAAGGAGGGCCAGCTCGCGGGCGAGGCGTAAGGCCCCGCCGCCGGCGGGACCTCAGGCCGCCGGCGTGCTGGCGGCCGGCTCGAGCGGCGGCGGCGCCGCCTCGTCGGCGGCGGGCGCCGGTGGAGCGAGCCGCTCCGTGACCTCGGTGAGCCGCCGCAGGCGGGCGATCGCGTCGCCGTCGAAGGCCCCCTCCGCGAGGCGCCAGCTCCAGTTGCCGCCCGCCACGCCGGGCCGGTTCATGCGCGCCTCGGTGCCCAGCGCGAGCAGGTCCTGCACGGGCGCGACGGCGACCTCCGCCACCGAGGTCCAGGCCTCGCGCACCAGCGCCCACGGGACCTCGTTCTCGGTGCAGCCGAGATAGTCGAGGGCGCGCCGGCGCTCCGCCTCGGGCGCGGCCGCGAACCAGCCGGCCGTGGTGTCGTTGTCGTGGGTGCCGGTGTAGACGACGATCCCGGGCTCGAGCCGGTGCGGCCGGTGGTCGCTCTTCCCGTCGGCGAATCCGAACTGGAGCACGCGCATGCCGGGCAGGCCGAGCGCGCGGCGCAGGGCGACCACGTCGTCGGTGATCTCGCCCAGGTCCTCGGCCACCAGCGGCAGCCCGCCGAGCGCGGCGCGCAGGGCATCGAACAACGCGCGCCCGGGGCCGTCCACCCAGCGCCCGTCGCGCGCGGTGGCGGACCCTGCGGGTACCTCCCAGTAGGCGGCGAAGCCCCGGAAATGGTCGAGGCGCACGAGGTGGAACCAGGTGAGCTGCGCGCGCAGGCGGGCGATCCACCAGGCGTAGCCCTCGGCGCGGGCGCGCTCCCAACGGTAGAGGGGATTGCCCCAGAGCTGACCGTCGGCGGCGAAGTAGTCGGGCGGCACGCCCGCCAGCCGGGACGGCAGCCCGTGCTCGTCGAGCTCGAACAGGTCCGGCCGGGTCCAGACGTCGGCGGCGTCGCCGGCGAGGTAGATCGGCAGGTCGCCGAAGAGCCGGATGCCGCGCGCCTCGGCTGCGCCGCGCAGTCGCGCCCACTGGCGGTGGAAGGCATACTGCACGAAGCGGTGGAAGCGGAGGTGGACCGCGAGCTCGTGGCGGGCGGCGGCGAGCGCCTCCGGCCGGCGGCGGCGGAGATCGTCGGGCCAGTCGGTCCACGGCGCGCGCTCGAAGCGCGTGCGCAGCGCGGCGAAGAGCGCCCAGTCCTCGAGCCAGGGCGCCTGCTCGGGGGCCGCCGCCCACGCCGCGAGCTGCTCGCCGAAGGCCGGGGCGGCGCCCGCCTCGAGCCGCTCGAAGGCCCGCCGCAGCAGCTCGGCGCGGGTCGCGCGCGCCGCCGCGAAGTCGATGCGGGCGCCGCCCGGGGCGGGGAGCGCGGCATCGAGCGTGCCGGCGTCGAGCAGACCGTCCTCGGCCAGCCGCTCGGGCGAAACCAGCAGCGGGTTGCCGGCGAAGGTCGAGAGCGCGCCGTAGGGCGAGTCGCCCATGCTGGTGGGACCCAGCGGCAGCACCTGCCAGAGGCCCTGGCCGGCGGCGGCGAGCTGATCGAGGAAGCGCTCGGCGCCGGGGCCGAGATCGCCGCAGCCGAAGCGGCCCGGCAGCGAAGTGACGTGCAGCAGGATGCCGCTCGTGCGCCGCTGTTCGCTCAATCCCGCCTCCTCCCGCGCCGGCCGGCGGCCGTGCGCTGAGCATCGTAGCGCGACGCGCGAGCGGCGGCCCGAACCGGCGCCGGGAGCCTCGCCCGCGCTCAGCGCGGGCGGCCGAGGTGCACGAACTCGAAGCCGAAGCGGCCCTTGACGCAGAGGTTGCCGTGGGTGACCTGGTTGTCGAGCGGCGAGGTCACCTTGACGATGCGCTCGTCCTGGACGTGGACGGTGAGCGTGCAGCCGACGCCGCAGTAGCCGCAGATGGTGTCGGTCACGGTCTGCGCGGCTTCGTTCCAGCGCCCCGCCGCGCGCAGCTCGTGCTCCGGCTTCGCCATCAGCGCGCCGGTCGGGCAGACCGCGATGCAGTTGCCGCAGTAGACGCATGCCGAGTCGGGCAGCGGCACGTCGTGCTCGGTCGAGATGCCGGCCCCGAAGCCGCGCCCGGCGACCGCGATGGCGAAGGTGTTCTGGGCGTCGGTGCCGCACGCCTCGACGCACTTGTAGCAGAGCACGCACTTGCCGTAGTCGCGAACGTAGAGGTCGTTGTCGATCTTGACCGGACGCGCCACGGTGGCGCCGGCGCCGAAGCGGTCCGGGCGGGCGCCGTAGGCGGCCATGCGCCGGTCGAGGCCGGGCGCGGTGGACAGGTCGACCGAAGAGGCGAGCAGCTCGTAGACCACCTTGCGCGCCCGGCGCACGCGCGTCGAATCGCTGAGCACCTTCATGCCCGGTTCGGCCTTGCGCGAGCAGGCGGGGACCAGCGTGCGCGCGCCTTCGAGCTCGACCACACAGACCCGGCAGGCGTTGACCGGCGTGAGCGTCTCGAGCCAGCACAGGGTCGGGACGTCGATGCCCAGCTTCCGGCAGGCCTCGAGCAGCGTGTCGCCGCGCGCGACCTCGACCTCGCGGCCGTCCACGGTGAGCGCCACGCGCTCGCGCTCGGGGGGCGCGGGCGCCTCCGGCACGCGGCTCGGGCGCGGCGCGGGCTGGAACCAGATCGGATCGGAGCTCACGTCGGCGGACTCTACTCCACGGCCGTGGGCGCGGGCCTCCAGAGCCGGGGGCGCGCCGCTGGCCCGCCCCGAGGGTGGGGGAGCGCCACCCGGGGGAGCGTTCCGCGCCTTCCGGCGGCGGGGTCACGATCAGGCACCGCAGCCGGGAGGTGCGCCATGGAAGCGATCCGAACCGTTCTCTGTCCGATCGACTTCTCGCCCGCGACGGAGCGCCAGCTCGCCTTCGCGGTCGACCTCTGCCGCCTGTTCGGGGCTCGGCTCGTGCTCCACCACAACCTCGACGCGGTGCCGACCGGCGCCGCGGTCGGCTGGATGTGGTCCGAGACCCACCCCGGCGCGCCGACCGAGGCGGGCGACGAGGAGCGCCTGCGCCGCCTCATGGCCGCTCTGCCCGAGGGGCTCGAGGTCGAGGCCAAGATCACCCACGGCCTGCCCTCCACCTCGGTGGTCACGGTGGGCGAGCTGGTCGGGGCCGACCTGGTGGTGATCACCACCCACGGCAAGAGCCCGGAGGAGCACACCTCGGTCACCGAGCAGGTGCTCGAGCGCTCGAGGTGCGGCGTGCTGGCGCTGCACGAGGCGGGCGACGAGGCGAACCCGCCGCGCCTGATCGCCGACGGTGAAGCGCGGCGCCCGGTCGTGGTGCCGACCGACTTCTCGAAGGAGTCGATGGCGGCGGTCGAGTGCGCCTTCGAGCTCGCGCGGCGGCTGCCGCTCGAGCCCCACCTGCTGCACGTCGTCTCGCCCGGCGGCGTGACCGCGAAGGCGAGCTCGGAGGAGCCGTCGAGCGCGCTCGCCGAGGAGAGCCGGCGGCGCCTGAGCGCGCTGGTGCCGGCCGACCTCGACGGCCGCGTCTTCGTCCACGTCGGCGTCGGCGACCCCGGCCACGAGATCGCGGCCGCCGCCGAGCGGCTGGTGGCGGCGTTCGTGGTCATGGGCGAGCACACGCGCGCCGGCTGGCGGCGCTGGTTCACGCGCGACACCTCGCGCTCGGTGCTGCACGAGGTGCGCTGCCCGGTCTGGTACGTGCCGGGATCGGCGGCCTGACGCGGGGCGCGCCGCTCTAGCGCGGCGCCGGGCGGGGAAACGGGTCGAAGCGCTCGAAGGCGGACTCGATCGCGGCCGAGGCGGTCTGGCCGAGGCCGCAGATCGAGGCGTCGCGCATCGCGGCCCCGAGCTCCGCGAGCAGCGCGATCTCCTCCTCGTGGCCGTCCAGCGTGCGCCCGTCGCGCAGCCGCCGGAGCAGCTCCTCCTGGCGCACGGTGCCGACCCGGCAGGGCACGCACTGCCCGCACGACTCGTGGCGGAAGAACCCGGCGATCCGGAGCAGCGCGTCGCCCAGGTCGGCGTCCTCGTCGAACACCATCACCACGCCCGAGCCGAGCGTGACACCGGCCGCGCGCGTCGCCTCGAAGGTGAGCGGCAGGCCGATCGACTCCGGGCCGACGAAGGCGCCCGCCGCGCCGCCCAGCAGCACGGCGCGGAAGCCGCGCCCGCCCGCGACGCCCCCGGCCATCTCGAGCAGCTCGCCCAGGGTGGCCTCGAAGCGGGTCTCGTAGAGGCCGGGCCGAGCGACGTGGCCGGAGACGCAGAACAGCTTGGTGCCGGAGGAGCCGTCGGTGCCGATGCCGGCGTAGCCGGCGCCGCCGTCGAGCACGATCCAGGGCACGTTGGCGAGCGTCTCCACGTTGTTGACCACGGTCGGGCGGCCGAACAGGCCGGACTCGGTAGGGAAGGGCGGCTTCGAGCGCGGTTCGCCGCGCCGGCCCTCGATCGAGTTGAACAGCGCCGTCTCCTCGCCGCAGATGTAGGCCCCGGCGCCGCGCCGGAGCTCGACGTCGAAGCGGAAGCCGGCGCCGGCGACGTCGGCGCCGAGCAGGCCCGCGGCGCGCGCCTGGGCGAGCGCGCCGGCGAGCCGGCGCCAGGCCAGCGGGTACTCGCCGCGCAGGTAGACGAAGCCGCGCTCGCAGCCGGTGGCGAAGGCGGCGATGGTCATCGCCTCGACGATCGCGAACGGATCCTGCTCGAGCAGCACCCGGTCCTTGAACGTCCCGGGCTCGGACTCGTCGGCATTGGCGATCAGGAACTTCGGGCTCGCCGCGCGCGCCACCGCCTCCCACTTGCGCCCGGTCGGGAAGGCGGCGCCGCCGCGCCCGACCAGCTTCGAGGCGACCACCTCCTCGATCACCCGCGCCGGTCCCTGCTCGATCGCGCGCGCCAGCGCCCGGTAGCCGCCCGCCGCGCGGTAGTCCGCGAGCGAGGTCGGGTCGGCCACGCCGACGCGCCGCAGCAGCCGCAGGTCGGGGTCCCCCGCCTGCGGCACCGAGCGCGCGACCGGCGACGAGGCGTCCTCGACCGCCGCCAGCGGCGCGAAGCCCTCGGTGAGAGACAGAGGGAAGGGCAGCGGCAAGGGCGTGGGCAGAGGCAAAGACGAAGGCAAAGACGAAAGACCTGCTGTTGAGGGGTGGGGCGGCTGGGGCGCCGTCGGCGAGTCCGCGGCCGCCCCGGCTCCAGCCACGGGCGCTCCGCCCGCCACCCCCTTCAATGGAACGTCTTTCGTCTTTGTCTTTGTGTCTGTCTCTGTCTTTGTCTTTGAAACAGAAGTGTCTCTGGTTTCTTCTCGCGCCGCCGCGTCGGTCGCGGCGGCCAGGGCCGCCGCGATGTCGGTGGCGTCGCCGACGGGTGCGAGGATGCCGGCGGCCGGGCGCTCGCCGGCGGCGATGACGAGCGCCGCGGGCGCCTTCTCGCACTGGCCGAGGCAGGGGCTGCGCAGCCAGGTGGCGCGGCCGCCCGCGGCCGGGCTTCCGGCCGGGCCGATCGTCTCCGCCAGCCGCGCGCAGATCCGCTCGGCGCCGGCCAACCGGCAGGCGAGGTCGTCGCAGACGTGGGCCACGATCGGCGGCCGCGGCTCGGTCGCCAGCAGGTCGTAGAAGGTCACCACGCCCCAGGCCTCGGCCGGTGGCACGGAGAGGCGGCGGCAGACGTACTGGAGGCCACCCGGGCTGACCCAGCCGGCGCGGTCCTGGAGGGCGTGGAGCGCCGGCAGGAGGAGGTCGCGGCGCCCGCTGGCGGCGACACCCGCCAGCGCCGTGCGGCCGTCGCGCGCGATCTCGCGCTCGCCGCCGTCCCAGCCGCTTCCCGCCGGGCCGAGCACGGCGTCCACGGCAGCGCGTTCGGCGGCGCTCGGCTCCTCGCCGCTGAAGCGCAGGTCCATTCAGCGCTCCAGCGGCTCGACGCGGATCGCCGAGGCCTTGAACTCGGCGGTGCCCGAGCGCGGGTCGGTGGCGTCGATGGTCAGCACGTTGGTGGCGACCTGGTCGGGGAAGTGGAAGGTCATGAAGGCGAGCCCGGGGCGCAGGGACTCGTCCACGTGCACCGGCGCCTCGACGCTGCCGCGCCGGGAGACGACGCGCACGCGGTCGCCGTCGCGCACGCCGTGCCGGTCGGCGTCCTCGGGCGAGAGGTCGAGCGACTCGCCGCGGCGCCGCGGGTAGGCGTAGCGGCCGGTCTGGACGCCGGTGTTGTAGTCCTCGAGCCGGCGGCCGGTGGTCAGGCGGATCGGGAACTCGCGGTCGAGCCGGTCCACGGGCGGATCGTGGGCGACCACCGAGAACGGCGCCCGCGGCCCGCGCACCGGACGCTCCCAGAGGCGCGAGTGGAGGAAGAGCTCGCCCGGGTGGCTCTCGTCGTAGCAGGGCCACTGCAGGCCGCCCTCGGCCGCGAGGCGCGCGTAGCTCATGCCGGCGTGCACGGGCGAGAGCGAGCGCACCTCGTTCCAGATCGCCTCCGGGTCCGGCCGGCCCCAGTCGTGGCCGAGACGGCGCGCCAGCTCGAACAGGATCTCGAGGTCGTCGCGCGCGCCCGCGGGCGGCGGCAGCGCCCGCCGCACGCGCTGCACGCGCCGCTCGCTCGAGGTCACCGTGCCCTCCGACTCGCACCAGCCGGCGGCGGCCGGCAGCACGACGTCGGCGGCCTCGGCGGTGGCGGTGAGCGTCAGGTCCTGGACCACCAGGTGCTCGAGCCCGGTGAGCAGGCGGCGGGTGCGCCGGTGGTCGGCCTCGGAGCTCATCGGGTTCTCGCCGATGACGTAGAGGGCCGCGAGCTCGCCGTGCTCCATGGCCTCGAACATCTGGGACAGGTGCCAGCCGCGCAGGGGTGGGATCTTGCTGCCCCAGACGCGCTCGAACCGCTCGCGCAGCGGCGCGTTCTCGACGTGCTGGAAGCCCGGCAGCCGGTCGGGCAGAGCGCCCATGTCGCCCCCGCCCTGGACGTTGTTCTGGCCGCGCAGGGGGTTGAGGCCCGAGCCGTAGCAGCCGACGTGGCCGGTGAGCAGGGCCAGGTTGATCAGCGCCACGACGTTGTCCACGGCGTTGTGGTGCTCGGTGATGCCGAGCGTCCAGCAGATCATGGCGCGCGGCGCCGAGGCGTAGGCGTGCGCGATGTCGCGGATCACCGCCGCCGGCACGCCGGTCTCGTGCTCGCCGCGCTCGAGCGTCCACTCCTCGATCGCGGCGCGGTACTCCTCGAAGCCGCTGGTCGCGTGCTCGACGAACTCGCGGTTGTCGAGGCCGGCGGCGACGATCTCGCGCGCGATGGCGTGGGCGAGCGCGATGTCCGAGCCGACGTCGAGGCCGGCCCACAGGTGCGCCCAGCGCGCCGAGGTCGTGCGGCGCGGGTCGACCGCGATCAGCCGCGCGCCGCGGCGCACACCCTTGAGGAGGTGGTGGAAGAAGATCGGGTGCGTCTCGCGTGCGTTGGAGCCCCAGAGCAGGACGCAGTCCGTCTCCTCGATCTCCCGGTAGGAGCTCGTTCCGCCGCCCGCTCCGAACACCGTCGCCAGACCGGCGACGCTAGGGGCGTGTCAAGTTCGGTTGCAGCTGTCGATGTTGTTCGAGCCGAGCACCACGCGCGCGAACTTCTGCGCGACGTAGTTCATCTCGTTGGTGGTCTTCGAGCAGCTGAAGAGCCCGAACGAGCGCGGGCCCCGGCCGTCGACGACGGCGCGGAAGCCCGCGGCGGCCCGCTCCAACGCCTCGTCCCACGACGCCGGGCGGAGGGCTCCGCCCTTGCCGTCGCGGACGAGCGGCTGCGTCAGACGCGCGCTCCGGTCCATGGGCGGGTAGGCTAGCATGCCCGCCGTGACGGATCGGGTCCCCCCGCCGAGCGCCGTGCTCGAGGTCGCGGCGCGGCGCCTGCGGGCCGGGCGCGCGCAGGAGGAGCGTGACCGCATCGCGGTCGAGGCGCCGCTCGAGATCCGCTTCGACGGCCGGCCGTTCACCGTCCTGCTGCGCACGCCGGGCCACGACGAGGAGCTGGTCGCCGGCTTCCTCTACACCGAGGAGATCGTCGGCGATGCGAGCGGTGTGCTCTCGCTCGGGCACCCCGAGTCGCTGATGGACGGCGACTGCGCCAACGTGATCGACGTGCGGCTGGCGCCCGGGCGCGCCGAAGTGCCCGCCGCGCGCACCTTCTACGCCGCCGCCGGCTGCGGCGTGTGCGGCAAGAGCTCGATCGCCGACCTGGCGATCCGGGCGCCGGCCCTGACCTCGCGCCTGACCGTGCCGAGCGCGCTGCTCGAGTCGCTGCCGGAGCGGCTGCGCGCCGAGCAGCGGGGCTTCGACGCGACCGGCGGGCTGCACGCCGCGGGCCTGTTCGACGCCGAGGGGAGGCTGCTCGCCGCGCGCGAGGACGTCGGCCGTCACAACGCGGTCGACAAGCTGGTCGGCTGGGCGCTCGGCGAGGGCCGGCTGCCGGCCTCCGGCTGCGTCCTGGTGGTCTCGGGGCGGCTCGGCTTCGAGATCGTGCAGAAAGCGATCGTCGCCGGCATCCCGGTGGTGGGCGCGGTGGGCGCCGCCTCGTCGCTCGCCGTCGCGCTGGGCGAGAGCCACCGGGTGACGCTCGCCGCGTTCCTGCGCCCGGGCTCGATGACTGTCTTCGGCGAGACCGCGCGCATCCTGCCGGCGGCGCCGTGACCCTCGCCTAGCGCGTCGCGGTACCCGGCTCCGGCGCGACGCGCAGGAGCACCGGGACGCCGGCGCGCGCGGTCACCGGCAGCCCCGCCGCGAGCTCGGCGCCCGAGACGCCGCGCTCGACGCCGGCGAGGAGGTCGCGCACGAGGTAGCGCGCTCCGGGCTCGACGGTCAGCCACTCGGGCGGCGCGTTGCGCCGCGGATGGGCGAAGGGCATCGACCAGACCGTGCGGTGGCGCGGCAGGTCGAAGCGCAGGCGCCCGCGCCAGCCGGTCGCGGCCTCGAGGCGCACCACCCAGGCGCCGCCGCGGTCGCGCGCGGCGCCGAGCGCGAGGTCGGCGCGCCAGGGCCGGGCCGCAACGCCCGCCGACTTCCAGTCGGCGTAGAGCAGCGAGCTGCGCACCACGTTGCCGTCGAGGTAGCCGGCGCCCGCGCCGCCGTCCGGACGCTCGCGCGCCCAGATCGCCGGCACCTGCCGGTCCACGAAGTCGCGGCCCTCCTCGGAGTCGACGAAGGGCAGGAAGAGGAGCATCGACTCGACGGCGTCGGCGGCCCCGTCCGGGTGTCCCGCCTCCCAGTCGAGCCCGGCGCGCGCCGCGGCCGCCTCGACGGCCGCGCGCACCGGCCCGGCGTAGCCGCGCGTGCCGTCGGCGAGGTCGACCAGGGCGTGGGCGGCGAGCAGGTAGCCCCAGGTGTCGATCGGGCCGCCCGTGGCGCGCCCGGTCGAGAGCTCGAGGTCGTCGGCCCAGAGCCCGTCGGCGGTGCGGCCGCGGGCGAGCACGGCGTCGAGCAGGCGGCGCAGCGGATCGCGGTGGCGCGCGGCCGAGGGCCGAGCGAGCGCGCGCTCGAGCCGGTAGGCCTCGGCGAGCCCGGGCACGATCTCCGCGCCGTGGTCGCGGAAGTGGAAGCGGTCGACGGCGGGCCGGGCTCGCGCGAAGTCCCAGGCGTGCGCGGGCAGGCCGCCGGTGGCGGGCACGACGTGCAGCAGCCAGGCGTCGGCGACGCGCTCGACTGCCGCGATCAGGCGCTCGTCGCGCGTGCGGTGGGCGAGGCGCGCTGCGGCCTGCAGGAAGTTGCCGCACGACTCGGCGTCGGCGGCCGGGATCGCGCCGGCCGGCGTGACCACTGCGGCGCGTGCGACGACGGCGTCCAGGACCTCGGCGAGGCGGTCGAGCCAGGGTCCGGCGCCGAAGCGCTCCGCGGCGGGCAGCAGGCCGTCGGCGGCGAACTCGACGGCGCCGGCGATCCGCGCGCGCGGCTCGAGCGGGGCACGCCGGGCGGGCGCGAGGCGGATCGTGCACGGCAGCGGGCCGCAGATCCGGCGCTCGCTGTCGAGCGCGACGAGCAGCGCCGGCAGCGCCGTGGGCTCGAGCTCGTGGGCGGCGACCAGGAGGTGGGACCAGAGGTCGGCGCCCACGTCACCCGCGGTCCAGCGCGGCGGCGGGGTGCCGTGCGGGAGCAGCCCGGTCGCCGGGTCCCGGCGCGCGAGCCAGGCGTCGAGGATGCCGCGCGCGCGCGCCAGGGCGTCGCGCCCGAGCCGGCCGCGCGCCGCCGCCAGCCGCGGCGCGTCGCCGGCCGCCCCGGCAGCGCGCTGGTCCTCGAGCACCCGCGCCCGCTCGGTGGCGGTGAGCCTCGCCGCGCCCGCGTCCGCCTCGTGCTCCGCGCGCGGGCTCCGGATGAGGACCGTTCCGAGCGCGAGGGCGAGCGCGGCGGTCGCGACCAGCGCCGCGGAGAGCGGGCGTCGGCGCATCGCGGCCCGCCTAGTGGAGGACGCTCCCGCTCCGGTCGGTGACCAGCGACGACCAACCCACCGGCGCGCCGTTCTCGAAGTCGTCGGCGAAGAAGGGCAGCAGCAGCCCGGCGTCGCCGTCGAGCACGTACACGACCGGAACCGACGCGCCGGAGAGATTCTGCGTGCTGCCGGCCACTTCGGGCACGCCGTCGTCGTTGAGGTCGCCGAGGCCGTGGACGTTGTAGAGCCGCTTGCCCGTCGAATAGGCCCAGAGCGGGTAACCGTTCAGGCCGGACAGCGCATAGACGTAGCCGTCGAAGGAGCCCGCCACCACGTCGGGATGGCCGTCCAGATTCAGGTCGCCAGCCTGTCGGACGGTCCAGACGTCGCCACCGTTGAGGGTTCCCACGGTTCGCTTCCACACTCGCCCGCCGGTCGCTCCGTCGAGCACCTGGACCGCGTTCTCCCAGGAGCCGACGAGGACGTCCCATCCGGTGTCGCCGGTGACGTCCACGATCGGCTCCACCGCCATGGCGTACTCGGGGACGGTCGTGCTCGTCCATTGCGTGGCGCCGGTGGCCCCGTCCACGCGGCGCACGGCGCTGCCGTCCGTGATCCAGGTCGCCGCGAGAACGTCGGAGATGCCGTCGCCATCCGGGTCGGGGATGCCGTTGAGCGACCACACGCTCGCCGAGCCGGTCGGGTGCGTCCACAGGATCGCCCCGGCCGAGGTCGGAGGCGAGCCATCGAGAGCCACGATCTGGTGCCCGGTGTCGCCGACGGCAGCCACGACGTCGTCGTCGCCGTCCCCGTCGGCGTCACCCAGGTTCCGTACCGACACCACGGCATCCGGCGCCGCCCATCGCCACAGCACGGTCGCGGGTCCGCTGCCGGCCCCGTCGACCATCCAGAGGGAATCCGCGTCGGAGCCGGCGCCGAACGCGGCCTCCGGGACGCCGTCGCCGGTGGTGTCCGACATCTCCGCCAGGGAGTAGACCCAGCCGCTGGCGGGGGGATTCAGATAGGTGTCGAAGCGCCAGAGCTCGGCGTGAGCGAGCGCGTCGATCGCGTAGGCGACCCGACCTCCGCCGGCGGTGCCCATCAGGAAGTTGGCGGCGCCGTTGCCGTCCGTGTCGGAAGACGGGACCAGGCACTGGTCGCCGTAGAGGTAGCCGTTCGAGGCGCCACCCGTGGTCATGAAGCTCCACACCACCGTGGCGGTTCCGGCGCTGGCTCCGTCGAGCAGGAAGACATTCGGGACATTCGACTCCCGCAGCCCGAACAGGACCTCGTCGAGGCCGTCGCCCGTGACGTCCGGAATCGGCCGCACGATGTCGACGTGGTTGGTTGCGCTCGCGGTGAACAGGGCGGAACCCGGCGGAATGGCCCCGAGCGCGGCCGGGCGATCCGGGGTGGGTCCGGCGACCCGCTCGGCGCGCGCGGCGGCGAGGGCGGCGTTCTCCGAGCCCGCCGGGCACGGCGGGGCGACGAGGGCGAGGAGGCCGAGCATCCAGGCGGCGCGCTTCATGGCGGCTCCCTTCTTCTCTGCGCCCGCGGACGCTGGCCGCCGGGCGCGCTCCCAGTCTAACCGCGCCGCCGCGCCCGCCCGGGCGGGTCGGAGGGGCGGCGCCGCGGGCCGGATAGCATGCGCGCCGGAAGGAGTCACCGCATGGCCCAGACGGGGAAGACCCGCCCGATCTCCGAAGTCGCCCGCGATCTCGGCATCGCCGCCGAGCATCTGATTCCCTACGGCACCGACAAGGCCAAGGTCCGGCTCGAGGCGCGCGCCGCTTCGCGGCGGCCGCCGGGCCGCCTGGTGCTGGTCACCGCCATCACGCCGACCACCGCCGGCGAGGGCAAGACCACGGTCTCGATCGGGCTCGCCCAGGGCCTGGCCAAGCTCGGCGAGCGCGCGTGCCTCGCGCTGCGCGAGCCGTCGCTCGGACCCACCTTCGGCATGAAGGGCGGCGCCACCGGCGGCGGCAAGTCCGTGCTGGTGCCGGCCGAGGACATCAACCTCCACTTCACCGGCGACTTCCACGCCATCACTTCGGCCAACAACCTGCTCGCCGCGATGCTCGACAACCACCTCCAGCAGGGCAACGCGCTCGGCATCGACGTGCGCCGCGTGCTCTGGCGGCGGGTCCTGGACCTCAACGACCGCGCGCTGCGCCACGTCGTGATCGGCCTGGGCGGCGCGCTCGAGGGCGTGCCGCGCGAGACCGGCTTCGACATCACCCCGGCCTCCGAGGTGCTGGCGGCGCTCTGCCTGTCCGAGGACTACGACGACCTGCGGCGCCGGCTCGCCCGGCTGATCGTGGCGCTCGACCGCGACGGCAAGCCGACCACCGCCGCCGACCTCAAGGCGGTGGGCGCGCTCATGGTCCTGCTCAAGGACGCCCTCCATCCCAACCTGGTGCAGACCGTCGAGGGCGTGCCGGCGTTCGTCCACGGCGGGCCGTTCGCCAACATCGCGCACGGCTGCAACTCGCTGGCCGCCACCACGATGGCGCTCGCCCACGCCGACTGGGTGGTCACCGAGGCGGGCTTCGGCGCCGACCTCGGCGCCGAGAAGTTCCTCGACATCAAGTGCCGCGTCGGTGGTCTCGATCCGGCCGCGATGGTGCTGGTGGCGACGGTGCGCGCGCTCAAGCTCCACGGCGGCGTGCGCGAGAAGGAGAAGTACGGCGTGCCGGATCCGGCGGCGGTCGAGCGCGGCCTGCCGAACCTGCGCAAGCACGTGGAGAACGCCGCGCTGTTCGGCCTCGTGCCGGTGGTGGCCATCAACCGCTTCGCCACCGACAGCGCCGAGGAGATCGAGGTCGTGCGCCGCGCGTGCGCCGAAATGGGCGCGCCCTGCGCGGTGGCCGACATCTTCGCAGCCGGCGGCGAGGGCGGGCGCGAGCTCGCCGCGACGCTGATCGAGCAGGCGCCGAAGAAGACGGCGCCGTACCGGCCGCTCTACGAGCTCGACCGGCCGCTCAAGGAGAAGATCGAGACGATCGCGACCAGGATCTACGGCGCGCGCTCGGTTTCCTACGCCAAGGCCGCGACGCGCGATCTGGCGCTGGTCGAGAAGCTCGGCTACGGCGGCCTGCCGGTGTGCATGGCGAAGACCCAGTACTCGCTCTCCGACGACGCGCAGCTGGTCGGCCGGCCCGAGGGCTTCGACGTCACGGTGCGCTCGGTGGTGCTCGCCGCGGGCGCCGGATTCGTGGTGCCCCTGCTGGGCGAGATCATCCGCATGCCCGGCCTGCCGCTCGTACCGCAGGCCGAGAAGATGGACTGGGTGGACGGCCGCGTGGTCAACATGCTCGGCTGAGACCGGCGCCCCCGGGGCGGCGGTGGAGCCCTCCGTTTGCGCTGCGGCGGTTCGCTGCTACGCTCGGCTCGAAACCAAGGCGTGAACGCATGAGCGAGCCGCCCCGCGATCCGGACTTGACCCAGCGCGTCGCGCTGCCCGAGCCCTCGCCGGCTCCCGCTCCCGACCCGACCGCCGCGCCGTCCCCCGAGAGCCCGACGGTCGCGCTGCCGGTGCCGGAGCCGACGGCCACGATGCCGGCGGTGCCGGAGCCGACCGCCACGATGCCGGTTCCTGACAAGACGGTCGCGCTTTCCGTTCCGGAGCGCACGGCCCTGCTCCCCGCGCTGCCGCCGATGTTCACGCCGCCGCCCGAGCTGCCCGCGCCCTCGCTGGGGTTGCCCGCGCCGGCACCGGCGCCTCCACCCGCGCCCGAGCCGGCCGCCGTGGCGCCGCCGGTCGCGCCGGCTCCCGCGGCACCCACCGCGAGGCCGCCCGCCGTGCCCCCTGCGATGGCCGTCGCGAAGTCCCCCGCCGCGCCCGTCCCGCCGGCTCCCGCGCCGCCCGAGCCGCCGTTTCCGCCGCCGCCTGCCGACCGCGCTGCGCCCGGCGCGCCGGCGCACGCGGGAGCGGCGGTGGGCGAGGGCCGCGCTCAGGCCCGGCGGACCTCGCCGCTGCCCTTTCTGGTCGTGCTGGCAGTCGCCGTCGCGGCGGTGCTCGGCCTCATCGCCCTGCTCGGGGGCCGAGGAGGTGCGCCCGGAACGGAGGCCGCCGCGCCGCCCGCTTCGCGCGCCGTCGCCGCCGTTCCGGTCGCGCCCGCGCCCGGCGCCGCCGTTCCCGCGCTCGCGGAGGAGCTCGTGCTGGTGAAGCTGCGCGACCGGCGGGGCGAGCTCGCGGTGACGAACCGGGAGCGCGTGCACGGCCTCGAGGGCGTGGACCCGGCGGTGCAGCGCCGGCTGGCGCGCGCGTTGGTGGCGGGCGAGCTGGCGCTGCCGGAGGATCTCTCCGGCCTCGGCTCTTCCGGCGTCGAGCCGGGGACCGCCACCGCGCCCGTCGCGACCTCTCCGGTCGGCACCCGGGTCGTGGACGAGCGTCCGCTCTTCCGCTGGCGGCCGGCCGCCGAGCCCGCCGCCTACCTGGTCACGGTCGTCGACGCCTCCGGCCAGCCGCTCGCGGAGAGCCCGGCCCTGCGTGCGGAGGAGTGGCGGCCACCGCGGGCGCTGCCCCGCCGCAGGACGCTCGCCTGGTGGGTGGAGAGCCGCCCGCGCGCGCGCGGCGCCGAGCCGGAGCGCTCGGCGGTCGTCCGCTTCTCGGTGCTCGCGCCCGAGGAGCTGGCCTGGGTCGAGCGCGAGCTCGTGGCGGGCGCCGGCTCCCGTCTGGTCGCCGCGGTGCTCTATGCCGAGGTGGGCGCGCTCGAGGAGGCGCGCGCCGCGGCCGCCGAGCTGGGCGCGGCCAACCCCACCTCGCCCGAGATCCAGCGCCTGCGCGCCCGGCTCGCGGAGGCGGGCGGCTCCTGATCTCCGGGGCGCGCGCCGGCCGGCCGCGGCGCACCGCGGTGCGCGCCCGGACCCTTCGCTCCGCCGTACCTCTCGTCGCGACCCTCGCTGCACTGCTGACGGCTGCGCCCGGCGCGGCGGCCCCGGAGGCCGCGGCGGAGCCGGTGAGGGTGCGGCTGGTCACCGGGCTCGGCAAGATCGACCTCGAGCTCGACCTCGCGCGCGCGCCGGTGACCGCCGCCAACTTCCTGCGCTACGTCGACGCCGGCCGTTACGACGGCGGGCGCTTCCACCGCACCGTGCGGCCCGACACCGAGGTGCGCAAGGACGTGCCGATCGAGGTCGTGCAGGCGGGGGTGGCGCCCGGCCGGGAGGCCGAGGACCTCCCTCCGATCGCGCTCGAGCGCACGGCGGCGACCGGCCTCCGGCACCTCGACGGCGCGATCTCCATGGCGCGCGACACGCCGGACAGCGCCACCTCCGACTTCTTCATCTGCCTCGGCGATCAGCCCGCGCTCGACCACGGCGGCGCGCGCAATCCCGACGGCCAGGGGTTCGCCGTCTTCGGCCGCGTCGTGGCCGGCCTCGACGTCGTGCGCCGGATCCAGCAGGCCCCCGCCGAGGGGCAGTCGCTGACGCCGCCGGTCGCGATCCTCTCCGCCCGCCGCCTCCCCTGAACCGGCCGCGCCGCCGTCCTGCGCGCCAAGGACGTCCTGCTCGGCGATCCGCGCCTCTCGTCGCGGGAGGCCCGCCACGTAGCCACGATGGAGGCCCACCGCGATCGCCGCATCCTCACCTTCGATCGCGGCTTCGACGACGACCCCGGCCTCGAGCGCCTGTCGGCCTGAGCGCGGCGGCGTGTCCGCGGCTCGCCACCGCGCGCTCGACCCGTGGCGCTTCGAGCGTCATCGGGGCGCACGCGCCGTAAGATCACGCCCGGACGCACCGAATGAGCGCGCGCGACGAGACCGCGCCGGCGGACCCGGCTCTCGCTCCCTACCTGAACGCCGTCGACGAGGGCGAGGCGAGCGCGCGCCTGGGCGACCTGCTGGGCGGCGTCGCGGCGCCGCTGGTCTGGCGCATCGTGCGCCGCCAGCTGGGCGGTCGCGGCGGCAACATCCCCGAGGCCGACCTCGAGGACCTCCACGGCGCCACGCTGCTGCGCCTCCAGCTCCATCTCCTCGGTGTGCGCGCCGGCGACAACCCGCCGATGTCGAGCTTCGCGGACTACGTCGCGGTCGCCGCCTACAACGCCTGCTCGGCCTTCCTCATGGCGCGCGAGCCCGAGCGCACGCGCCTGCGCCACCGCGTGCGCTACGTGCTGCGCAAGGAGGCGCGGCTCGCCACCTGGCCGGGCGCGGGGCACGAGCTCCTGTGCGGTCTCGCGGCCTGGAGCGGCCGCAGCCGGGGCGACGACGAGGGCCGGCTCGACGAGGCCGCGCTCGAGGTCGCGGTGACGACCGGGCGCGAGCCGGCGCGCTTCGCGGCACTCGTCGCGGGAGTGGTCGAGGCGCTGGGCGTGCCGTGCCGGGTCGAGCGCCTGGTGGACGCGCTCGCCCTGGCGCTCGACGTGCGCGACGAGCCGCTGGCGGCGTTGCCCGGCGACGGCGCCGAGCGTCCGTCGGCGCACCGGGGGGGCGAGCCATCCGACGGGCGCGCCACGGCGCTCGCCGGCCTCGAGCTGCGCGAGGCGCTCGCCCGGCTGTGGGCCGAGATCCGCGAGCTGGTGCCCAACCAGCGCGCCGCGCTCCTGCTCAACCTGCGCGACGAGGGGGGTGGCGACCTGCTGGCGGCGCTGATCGGCTCGGGCGCCGCGACGGTGGGGGAGGTCGCCGGCGCGGTCGGGATGCCCGAGGCGGAGCTCCAGGCGGTGGCGCCCGAGCTGCCCTGGGACGACCTGCGCATCGGCCAACGCCTCGGCCTTTCCCGCCAGCAGGTCATCAACCTGCGCAAGAGCGCCCGGCTCCGGCTCGCCCGCCGGATGCGAGGTCTGTTGCCCGCGATGGGAGGATGACCCCGGTTTTTCACTCTTGAGGGGTGGAGAGTTGACCGCGATGACCGTACCCTTCGACCGTCCGCAGGCGACGCCCCCCGCCGATCCGGCGGGCCTGCTCGCCGCGCTCGGCCGCCAACTGGCCGCCGAGGAGGTCCGTCTCGAGCCCGTAAGTGACGAAGAAATCGTGGCTTACGTGGATGGGACCGCGGACGAGGGGGGCCGCCTGCTGTTCGAGGAGCGCCTGGCCCGGGATCCTTCGCTCGCCCTGATGGTGGCGGACCTCGCCGCGTTCAGGACGAGTCTCGAGCCCGGCGAGCGCCCCGCGGAGGCGGCCCGGATCCTGCCCTTCCGGCGGCCCGAGTTCCGCCACCGGCTCGGCTGGGCGGCCGCCGCGGCCGCCGCTCTCCTCGCGGCCGTGCTGCTGGCGCCGCCCCGGACCGGCACCGAATCCGGCCCCGGCGCGCCGGCAGCCGCCGCGACCCCCGCAGCGGGGACTCAGCCGCTCTTCGTCGACGGCTTCGAGGCGGGTACCTCGGCAGGCTGGTCCTCGGTCGCCACCGGCGGCTGACTCACCCCCGTCTCGGACCCGGTCGAGCGGCCCTCCGGCCGCACCCCCACCGCCAGCGCAGCACCCAGCATCACGGAGAGCGTCCACGCGTTGGCCGGCAACGTGAGGCCGAAGTCCGTGCCGGCGTGGAGCGCCGCGCTCACCAGGGCGGCCACGGCGGCGGCGACTGCGGCCCGGTCCTCGCTGCGCTCGGCGCGGCGCCAGGCGAGCGCGAGACCGCGCGTGAGGGCGGCGAGCGCGAGCGCGGCCAGTGCCACTCCCACCGCACCCGTGGTGGCGGCGAGCTCGACCCAGTCGTCGTGGGCGTGACGCCAGACGCCGGTCAGGTCGGGTCCCTGGACGAGCGGAAAGGCGGCGAGGAAGCTACCCAGGCCGGAGCCCGTGGCCGGGAAGAGTCGCCAGAGCTCGAGGGCGCGCGCCGACGCGGCGAGGCGCGAGTGGAGGCTGGCGTCGGCGCCCGAGGTCTCGAGCAGGCGCGCGAAGGCGCCGCCGCGGTCGGCCAGGGCGATGGCGGCCGCGCCCAGGGCGAGTGCGGCGCCGCCGCCGGCCAGCGCCCAGCGCCGCCGCCGTCGCGAGGTGGCCTGGAGCGCGAGCTGGAGAGCGAGCGCGACCAGGGCCGCGAGCATCCCCGACCGCGAGCCGGTGAAGGCGAGCGCTGCGAACAGCAGGCCGGCCCCGAGCGCGGCCGGGCCGAGCCGCAGCAGGCGGGCCTCCGGGCTGCTCTCCCCGGCGGCGCGCCGGGCGCTCCACCAGAGCGCGGCGAAAGCGACCGCCAGCGCCAGCTCGAGCGCGAGCGCCAGGTGGTTCGGATTGACGAAGGTGCCGCGCAGCCGGCGCGAGTCGAGCGCGGTCTCGACGCCCCAGATCGCGTTCGACCTCGCCAGCCAGCTCTGCGCGCCGTAGACGACCTGGAAGAGCGCCGCGCCGACCACGGCGGCGGCGAGCGCGCGGCGCGCCCGGCGCGAGGCGCCCAGGCGCGCGGCGGCGAGCAGGCCGGCGGCCGGCAGCAGCCAATCGAGCGCTGCCGAGCGGCTCGACGCCGGCGCCAGGGAGAGCGCGATGCGCGCGGGCGCGGCCGCCTCCGCCAGCTCGGCGGACTCCCCGGCGAGCCGCGCGTGCTCGGGCGAGAGCGCGCGCACGAGCGCGGCCGGCCAGCCGACCGACTGCAGGAGGCCGAGCGCCGCGACGCCGGCGAGCGCGGCCGCGGTCAGCAGGGCGGCGCGCGGCAGCCGGCGCGGCCCGGCCAGCCAGGGCGAGGCGGCGAGCACGGCGAAGGCCGCGACCTGGAGCCCGGCCGCGAAGCCCGGCGTCACGCTGCCGAACGGCAGCGGCGCCCAGAGCAGAAGCACGAGCAGGGGGACCACCGCGGCGAGCGGAGGTATCATGGCCGCGCCGCGCGCCTCGAAGCCGACGAGCCGCCCCCCGGGCGCCTCCGCGCTCTGTCACCGAAGCCGCCGAGGAGGCCGCCCCTGATTCGCATCCGTGCCCGCATGGTCGTCGTCGCCGCGGTCCTGGCTTCGCCGCTGGCCGCGCAGTCTACCCAGTACGTGGACCCCGGGTCCCTCGGCACCGCCCCGCTCGACCGCCGCGAGGCGCTGCGCACGGCGGCCGAGGAGGCGCGCTGGCAGGCCGGCCCGGTGCGCGTCGAGCCCTGGCTCTCGCTGCGCGAGGTGGCGTGGGTCGAGCAGGCGGACGCCGACGGCCGGACGAGCGGCGACCTGACCGTCTCCGTGGGCGCGGGCCTCGCCGCCTACCTGCCCCTCGGCGCCCACACCACCCTGGCCGCCCAGGTTCTGCCCGAGTACATCTGGTGGCGCGAGCGCGAGGACGAGAGCCGCCTGGCCGGGCGCTACGGCGCCGGCGCCTTCGTCTACGGCAACCACCTCGCGCTCGAGATCCTCGCCCGCTCCACCGACTCCGACACCGTCGCCACGCCCGAGCTGCCGCGCCGGGTCCCGGTCCAGGACGACCGGCTGGAGGCGCGCGTCGAGGTGCCCTTCACCCGCGCGCTCGCGCTGTTCGCCCGCGGCGAGCTCGGCCGCTACGACACCGGCGACCACGACGAGGTGCCGGAGCTCGCCCTGCTCGACCGCGACGACCGCTGGTGGATCGGCGGCCTGCGCTGGTCGATCACCCCCGACCTGACGCTCGCCGCCGGCGCCGGCGCCTCGCGCGCCGAGTTCGACGAGGCCGACGCGCTGCGCTCCCATCGCGGCACCACCACCTACGGCGAGGTCGCCTGGCGGCGGCCGAAGCTGGACGTCTCCGCCGAGCTGTTCGCGACCGAGCTCGAGGCCGACGGCTCGACCTTCCCGGGCGTCGACGACACCTTCGGCTCGGCGCGCGTCCACTGGCGGCCGCGCGAGACCTTCGGCCTCGGCGTCTACGCCCTCCGGGCGCTCGCCTGGTCGATCGAGCCGGGGCGAACGGGCTACGTGGATCGGCGCTGGGGGGCCCAGCTCGAGCTCCACCCGGGCTGGCGCACGTCGCTCTACCTGTTCGCCGAGCTCGGCGAGCAGCGCTACGACGACGCCGCCGCCCCGCCGCGCACCGACGACGTCGACAGCCTCGGCCTGGGCGGCTCGTTCGAGCTCGGCCGCGGCCTCTCCCTGACCGCGCGCGCCCGCCGCACGCGCACCGAGAACGCCGCGCTCGGCCTCGACCGCGAGCTCACGGAGGTCCGCGCCGGGATCGCGTTCGGGCGCGGCGGCCGGGGCGGCTTCTGAGGCGCCCGGCCTATAATCTCCGTCCTCCGGTCCCGCCCTTGCGCCGCCGCCGTCGCTCGCTCCTGCTCGCCTGTCTCGCGCTCGCCGCCGGGGCCGTCCCGCTCGTCGCCCAGGGCGCGTCGCCGGCGGTCCCGACTCCGGCGCCGGCGGCCGGCTACCGGCTGGGGCCCAAGGACCTGTTGCGCATCCGCGTCTTCGAGGTGCCCGAGCTCAACGTCGAGAGCCGCGTCTCGGAGACCGGCGGCGTCAGCCTGCCGCTGATCGGCGACGTGCCTGCGGCGGGCCTCACCGAGAGCGAGTTCGAGGCGCGCCTGAAGCGGCTGCTCGAGGCGCGCTACGTCAACCGCGCCTCGGTCTCGGTCGAGATCCTCGAGTTCCGCTCGCGGCCGATCACCGTGATCGGCGCGGACAAGGCGCCGGGCAACCTCGCCTTCCCGGGGCGCTGGACCCTGCTCGACGCGCTCGCCGCCGCGGGCG
>Ga0102851_10000375_pt1 | contig 22011 bp, 16 predicted proteins | sample Mud3Dept3metaG_FD_79558 | JGI IMG/M metagenome (GOLD analysis project Ga0102851, IMG submission 79558) | Freshwater wetland microbial communities from Ohio, USA, analyzing the effect of biotic and abiotic controls - Mud 3 Core 4 Depth 3... | ecosystem: Environmental > Aquatic > Freshwater >... | reverse complement strand
CCCCGGTCCTATGGCAACTACCTCAAGTTCAAACGCTTCTTCATCGAGGTGTTCAAGAGTGTAACGCTCTTCTGCATGCAGTCCGACGGGGATGCCGCGCGTATCAGGGACATCGGGGCCCCTCCGGACCGCGTCATCGTGACCGGGAACCTCAAGTTCGACCAGAAGATCTCCACGACTCAGCAGCGGCCTGTCTCCATCGCAGCCGGGCGACGGGTCATCACGGCGGGGAGCACGCACCGGGGAGAAGAGGCCATCCTGCTCGAGATATTCTCCCGGCTCCGAAAGAAGTATCCTGACCTGGTTCTCATTATCGCGCCGCGCCATCCGGAGCGCTTCGACGAAGTATGCGGCCTGATCACCAACGCCGGCTATGAATGCCAGCGCAGGACACGCCTCAAGGGCCCGGTCAGGGATGTTGTCTTGCTTGATACCATCGGCGAGCTCAGGGCCTTTTACAGCGCTTGCGATATCGCTTTTGTCGGCGGCAGCCTCGTGAAGGTCGGCGGACACAATCTTCTTGAACCTGCAGCGATGAAAAAACCTGTTATTTTCAGCCGTTATATGTTTAACTTTAAAGAGATATCAGAAGCCTTGATCCAGGCCGGGGGCGGCCTCATGGTCAAAGATAAGGAAGAGCTTTATATAAAGCTTGATAACCTGCTTTTTGATAAGCAACTTTCCACTGCCATGGGTGAGAAAGCATTCAAGGTGATCGCGGCCAATTCCGGCGCAACAGTACGAACCATCGATGCGGTCCATAGGCTGATCATTGCTCAATAAAGAGTTCATTGAAGATGTCATGTACGGCAGGAAGAGTTCCCGTGTTCTGGGGGCTCTTCTCTTTTTCCTGTCCCTGGTCTATGGTGTGCTTGTACGGCTTCGCACAGGGGTCTATGCAGCCGGACTGTTCCGTACAAAAAGACTTCCCTGCCGGGTCATCTCGGTTGGCAACATCACCCTGGGAGGGACCGGCAAGACGCCGACGGTGATCAATATCGCCGGACTGATGCAGCAGCGCGGCAGGCGGCCACTCGTATTGAGCAGAGGTTACGGCAGGAAGGACGAGTCCGAGACAGCGGTTGTATCGGACGGCGCATCGCTGGTCCTGGACCCGTCCGTGGGGGGAGATGAGCCCGCCTTGATCGCGAACCGGCTTGCACGTGTCCCGGTCGTGGTCGGAAGCGACCGGTACCGCGCAGGGACCTTCGGTGTCGGCCGATTCCACCCTGACTGCATCGTCCTCGACGATGGTTTCCAGCACATCCGCCTCGCGCGGGACCTGAACATCGCGCTGATTGACGCCAGCGACCCCTTCGGCAAAGGTATGCTCTTCCCGGCCGGGACCCTGCGGGAACCGATTTCCGCCCTGGAACGGGCCGATGTTGTCGTCATCACGAGGGTGGACCAGGCAGGCGATGTCGCTTCGCTTAAAGAGACTATCAGGAAACACACGGCCGCCCGGATATTCTCCGCCCGTTACACGCCCCGGGACCTCGTTGACGCGGCGTCGGGAGAGACCCGTCCGCTGTCAACCCTGAACGGCGCCGCGGTCTTCGCCTTCGCAGGGATAGCACGACCCGCTTCCCTGGCCTCGCTCCTCGGTTCGCTCGGGGCGGTCGTGAAAGGCACTGCTTGGTATGCGGACCATCATCCTTACACGAAGTCGGATATTGCCCGTGTGTTCCAGGGCGCTGTGGACAGCAGGGCTACGATAGCGGTGACGACAGAAAAGGACAGCATCAGGCTCAAAGGCATGGCACCGGAGGGTGTGTGGGCCCTCAGGATCGACCTGGAGGTCCTTGAGAAGGCATCCTGGGAAGAGGTACTATTAGGCTGACCATGAATAGAGCGGTATTTCTTGACCGGGACGGTACGATCAACGAAGAGGTCGGCTACCTGAAGAGCCTGGACATGCTGAAGGTCATTCCGGGCGTCGGTGCTGCTATCAGGCGGCTGAACGCGGCGGGATTCAAGGTGGTGATCATCACCAACCAGTCCGGCGTGGCGCGGGGCTATTTCCCGGAGTCCCTGGTCCATGAGGCCCATGACCTGCTTACGCGCAGCCTGCGCAGCGAGGGTGCGCTGATCGACGGCATTTATTACTGCCCGCATCACCCCACTGCGGGGGACTCGAAGTATACGTTCGTATGCGATTGCCGGAAGCCGGCTACGGGTCTCCTGGACCGGGCAGCACGAGACTTGGACATCGATCTGAAACGGTCCTTTATGGTAGGTGACAAGTGGAGCGATGTTGAGCTGGGCCATCGCGCCGGCGCCCGTTCCATCCTCGTCCGGAGCGGATTTGCCCCGGACGACCCGGGCAACAAGCGGCCGTCCCATGTGGAAGACCCCGATTTCAAGGCCCACGACCTCGCTGAGGCCGCCGACTGGATCATCGCACAGAAGGGGCAGGACCGTCCATGAAGCTCGAAGCCAGGAAGATCCTGGTCATGCGCTACCGGTTCATCGGAGACACAGTGCTCACGGTGCCGTTCCTCAGAAATCTTCGTGCAGCCTTTCCTGAGGCCCGGATCGACCTGATGCTTGAGCCCTTTTCCGGTCAGGTGATCGAGGGATGCCCATATATTGACCGGATCATTCCCTTCGAGCTCAAGACGATCCACAAATACAGCGCCGGATCGGACCGGGGGAGGTTTGGCGCGTACGTCCACTACTGTTCCCTGATCCGCAGGGAACGGTACGACGCGGTGTTCGCGCTCAAACGGTCGCTCTCGAGCGCGCTCCTGGTCTGGGCGGCGCGGGTCCCGCGCAGGATCGGATTCGCGACCGAAGGGAGGCGGATATTCCTGACCGACCCGGTCGCTTACCGCCATGACCAGCACGAGGTGGATAATTTTCTGGATTGTCTGCGGACCGTCGATATCCCCATCGGTTCAACGCATCTGGAGCTATGGACCACGCCGGAACAGGACGCAAAGGCCCGGGAGCTGTTCTCGAACGCAGGCTGGAAGGATGGGGACCTGAAGGTCATCATCCACGCAGCGGCAAGCCTTGCTGCAAAGCAGTGGCCTCCTGAGCGGTTTGCCGGGGTCATGCGTTCGCTTCGTGACAGGCATGGCGCCCGGTTCATATACACCGGCGCGAAAGGCGATTCGCACCTCTACGACGAGATCGAGCGCCAGGGACCATTCAACAGCCTGAACCTCTGCGGCGTCACCACCGTCCGTGAGAACATCGCGGTCTACCGGGCCTGCGATCTTTTCTTCGGTGTGGACTCGGGCCCGATGCACATGGCAGCGGCTGCGGGGGTCCCCGTGGTCGCGCTGTTCGGCCCCACGGACGAGCGCAAGTGGGGCCCCTGGGGCACTGGTCATGTGATCGTTTCGAAATTTCTCGCATGCCATCCCTGCAAGCCGCATAAGTGCGGCGACCACCAATGCATGGACCAGATCAGCACAACCGAGGCGCTGGAAGCCGTGGAGAGGGCACTGCAAGCAGTCTTCGCAAGAAAACGGCAATCGTGATATGAACGCAAAACTTTCCATAACGATCATCACGCTGAACGAAGAGTCCAACATCAGGCGGACGCTGGAGAGCGTGCGGTGGGCCGATGAGATAATCGTGCTCGATTCAGGCAGCACGGACCGGACGGTGAGCATCTGCCGCGAGTATACGGACAAGGTGTTCTCCCAGCAGTGGCTCGGTTTTTCCGGACAGAAGAACGCAGCCATCGACAAGGCGACCGGCGACTGGGTCCTGAGCCTCGACGCCGACGAACCGGTGGAGAGCGCCCTTGCCGGGGAGATCAGGACGATCATCGCCTCCTCCAACGCCTGCGACGGGTATCTCATTCCCCGCAAGACCTTTTTCCTCGGGAAATGGATCAGGCACGGCGGATGGTATCCTGATTATAACCTGAGGCTCTTCAGAAAAGGGAAAGGTCGCTTCGAGGAACGGAAAGTCCACGAAGCCATACGGGTAGACGGTCCCGTAGACCATACCCGCAATGCGATCCTGCACTATGCATATCCGGACCTGGCGTCGTACCTATCTACCATCAACAAATATTCCAGCCTGGCCGTCGATGTGATGGCTGAAAAGGGCGTTTCACCCGTTCGGACGACATGGTTGAACATCGTCTTCAGGCCGGTCTTCACGTTCTGTCTCAGGTATTTTTTCCGGCTTGGATTTCTTGACGGAAAGCACGGCCTGATACTGAATATATTCCACTCCTATTATGTCTTTGCAAAATATGCCAAAGCGTGGGAGTTCACCAAGAGCTGTAAAAATACCAAGAAACAATGATGAATATCCATTATCGTTCCTCAATATCAATTACAATACAATAAACGTTTACCAATACATCGTCCGTTGACGCTCTATGACCAGAGAGGTGATCCATCCGTGAGAACATCAATGATCGTTGCAACCTATAACAGGCCCCGGCATCTCAGGCTTTGTGTACAGAGCATTGCTGATTCAACGGTCCTGCCGTCAGAAATATTGATCGCCGACGATGGCAGTACGTCTGAAACGGTCGATACGATCCGGGATCTGCAAAAGTCGCTCAAACATGTTTTCCCGATACTCCATGTAAGACAGGAACATCAAGGCTGCAGAAAACAAATATTAGTAAATGAAGCCGTCAGACAGTCAAGCGGCGATTACCTGATCTTCACTGACGGTGACTGCACAGTGCACCGGCATTGCCTGCAGGCGCACCTTGAGCGAAGCGATCCGCGCGCCATTCTTGCAGGGCAACGCGTCCAGATAGGAAAAGAATTGACCGAGAAATTCCTCGAGAACGGAACTGCTGTCAATGAGCTCAATTTTGAATTACTGATGGATTTCTTGTCTCATAGGTCCCACCACGCCCAGGAGGCGTTCGTGATCCGCAATGGTCTGTTGAGAAGATTGCTGAGAAAGGAACGCATAAAACCCGAGACCTCGGTCATCGGCTGCAATTGCAGCTTATATAAAAAACTATTCATGGATATCAATGGCTACGATGAGGATTTCCTGGGATTCGGTGATGAGGACGCCGATCTCGGCATACGGGTAATAAATCACGGCGGATTCATCAGGTCGGTCAGGAACTTGGCAATTGTTTTTCATCTGTATCATCCCGGAACGTGGGACATGACAACGGACAAATTTAAATTTAACGCTGCAATCAAGAAAAGAAGGATCGAGAACAAGGAAGCATATTGCAAAAATGGCATTCATAAGCTTCAATAATCGGCAATAAGCCTTAGATTAGAGGTCTCTCATCACCAAATCCAGATGAAAATCCTCTTTGTCAACAATTTCCGAAAGCGGGGCGGGGGGGAGGAGTTCCTGCGCGACCTCCTGCCCGGTCTGCTCCAGAAGGGCATCAGGGTCGGGCTGGTCTGCCGCCCGAACACCCCGCTCGTGGACATGTTCCAGGGAAGCGGCGTCGATATCTACCCCATTGAACGTTCCGGGGCCGATGCGTTCACCTCGGTATTCAAGATCGCGCAGGTGCTCCGTAAGCATCAGTACGAGATCGTGAACATCCAGCGCGGCCACGATATTGTCCAATCCTGGATCGGGACCCTGCTCTCAGGAACGTACCCGGTGCTTATGTACACGCCTCAGGTGCCTGAGTTCATACGGTCACGCTTCCTGCTCAGGCGCATGTCCGCTATCGCTACGATCTCGCGGTACATCCGCGACCGTCTGACCGACTTCGACCCGGCACTTGCGCCCAGGACCACGATCGTCTACTACGGTATCGACCTCGACAGATTCACGCCCTCGGCGGTCCAAAAGGGATGGCTCCGGACCCGGTTCGGGCTGCCGGCGGGAGCAACGATCATCGGCACCGTGGGCGACCTGTGGAAGAACCAGATCGAGTTCTTGGATGTCCTTGCGTTCCTGCGAAAGACCTTGCCCCATGTCCGGTACGCCATCGTCGGCTCAGATTCAGGCAGCCCGGCCGTCGATGCCTTCAAGAGGAGGGCGGCAGAGCTTGGCCTCTCGGACGCCGTGCTCTGGCCGGGAAGACTGGCGAAGAACGATATGCTCTCGTTCTACGCCGATATTGACCTTGCCGTCAGCACCTACCGGAACGAAGGCTTCGGCATCTGGATCCTCGAGGCCATGGCTATGGGCAGGCCGGTGGTGGCGTATAATGCAGGCGGCATTCGGGATTCCCTGGAAGGATCGCCGTCGGGCATCCTGGTGGACGGCGGAGCGCAGGAGATGGCAAAGACGATCGCGAGCCTGCTGGCAAATCCAGACCGGTGCCGTTCCATGGCGGATGCGGCGCCCTCCTGGGTACACGAGAAGTTCGGACGCGAACGGATGATCAATGATTATGAGCGATACTTCCGGGCGCTCGTGAACAAATGACCCGCGCTCGTGTCGTCTTGGCGGTCACCTGCGGGAATAAGCCTGAACGAAGAGACAAACCAGGGAGACCATTGTCGGTGAATGCTTGATAGCCGCTCAAGGGACGATATGACGCGCGTTCCGAACTCAAGGGGTAGTATCCGATGATGACACACGCTCTGTCGACAATTCGCGCACAAAAAGCGTTGATCGCGCTCCTCCTCTTGTTCAGCGTAAGCCTTGCCCTGTCCAAAACAGCGGTCAATATCGTGATGACACTGACGTACCTGACCGCGCTGCTCTTTGCGATACGGTTCAAGGACTACAGAACGGTCCTCGCGTCACATATGAACCAGCCCCTGGTCTTGCCTCTGTTGCTGTATATTGCCGTGACCGGTATCGGTGTCTTCTACACGGAGAACAGTGCGGACGGAATGGGAATTGTGAACAAGACCGCCGGACTGCTGCTCGTCTATTACATGACATCGGTATTGATCGAGACGGTTCCCGAGAATGAGGAAAAACACAGGATATCTGAAACCCTTGTCCTGCTGTTTATTACCGGCATCATGGTCCTCGACATTGTCGGCCTCCTGACCTATGGGGGGATCATCGGAGACAGAAAGTTTTCGCTTCCCCTGTATCCGATGCATGTCCACCATATCTGGTTCGCGAACCTGAATGCCCTCGGGATCTATGCCGCAAGCTCGTTCTTCCTGTTCGGCGAGCTGCCTCGGCATTCCCGGAAAAGGGCACTGCTGATCGCCTTCATCATGCTGGCGGTTCTTTCTATTCTCCTCTCCACCTCACGAACAGCCTGGCTTGGCATGACCGTCACGAGCATCATCCTGACCTATCTGTATGCCGGGAAGAAAAGGATATTCTTCCTCACCCTCGCCGCGGTTCTCGCCGCTTGCCTGCTGGCATACCAGTACGTTCCCCTGGTCCATGACCGCATGGACGCCGGCTTCACGGATATCAGCCAATATGCCGCGGGAATCCGGCAAACGTCCATGGGCTTGCGGTTCCTTATGTGGAAAGCATCGACCGCAATGTTCCTGTCCAGTCCGCTGTTCGGCGTAGGAACAGGGGACTACGTGGTCACCATGCACCACTATATTGCATCAGGGGCATATCCCGCATCCCTTATGCAGTTCAATCAACCGCACAATATGTACCTGTTCTCCCTTGCCACCAATGGGCTCGCCGGCTTAAGCGCGCTGTTGTTTGTTTTTTATTCGATTTTCAAGTGTGCTCGAACCAGGATGCGGATGGACCGACGGGCGGGTTTTCTTGCTTTCATAGCGCTGGCGACAGGGATTCACTTCATGGTGGGGGGACTGACCGACTCATTTTTTAATATTCAAATATTACGAACAGCATTCGCGTTTCTCATAGGCGTCAGCATACGGGCTATGAACGACCGGGATCATCCTGACTAAGATCGGCAATTGATACTGACCAAATCGGAGAGGATCATGGCTTCCCGTACTGCTCCCGGTCATGTCATGGCCTGCTCTTTTTTTCCCACTCCCATGCCGTCTGCACGATAAAATCCAGATCATCATGCCGGGGATTCCAGTTCATCCTGCTTTTCAGCTTCGCGCTGTCAGCAACGAGGACCGGCGGATCACCCTGCCTGCGGGCTGATTCGACAACGCGAAATTCCTTCCCCGTGACCTTGCGGACCGTCTGGATCACCTCGTTCACCGAATATCCGTGACCGTAGCCGCAATTGAAAACGTCGCTGTTCCCGCCATCTCCCAGATAGTCCAGCGACAGCAGGTGGGCCTCGGCAAGGTCCACAACGTGGATATAGTCCCTGATGCACGTACCGTCGGCTGTCGGGTAATCGGTGCCGTTCACGCCGATCTGTTCCCGGTCGCCCTTTGCCGTCTTCAGAACGAGCGGGATCAGGTGGGTCTCCGGGTCGTGCCGCTCGCCGATCCGCGCCTGCAGATCCGCGCCTGAAGCGTTGAAATAGCGCAGCGCGATGTAGCGGAAATCCTTCACGAGCGACAGGTCCCGCAGAACGGTCTCGATGAACGCCTTGGACTCTCCGTAGGGATTGATCGGTTTGACGGGTTCATCCTCGGTGATCGGAACGGTCTTGGGGTCTCCATAGACGGCGGCCGTCGATGAAAAAATGAACCGTGCGACACCGTGGCGCATCATGGCGTCGAGCAGATTGATGGTATTGACGCTATTATTAGAATAGTACTTGAGCGGATCAAGAACCGACTCGCCGACCTGAATGGACCCGGCGAAGTGCATTACGGCGTCGGGCCCATACTCCCTGATCGTCCGGTCGAGCTTGCCCGTATCGCCCAGGTCTCCCACGATCAACCTTCCGCACAACAGCGAATCCCGGTATCCCGTCGACAGATTATCATAGACGAGGACATCGTAGCCCCGGGCGCCCAGGGCGGCGACCACATGACTGCCGATATATCCTGCTCCGCCGGTGACCAGAACCTTCATATCAATACGCTCCTTCTTTTTTCAATACTACCCGGACGGTCTTGAAGAGCATCAGGGTGTCCAGCCAGACCGACCAGTTCAGGACATACCAGGAATCAAGCCTGACCCTGACGGGGTAATCAACGTCGTTCCGACCGCTCACCTGCCACAAGCCGGTAATGCCCGGACGAACAAGCTCATAGTAATCGGAATATTCCTTGTAGTATTTTGTGAGCTCTTCTTCGACGACCGGCCGCGGACCGACAAGGCTCATATCGCCTTTCAGGACATTCAGGATCTGCGGCAGCTCGTCAAGGGACGTGCGCCGGAGAAAAGCGCCGATGCGCGTGATCCGCGGATCGTTCTTCAGTTTATAGCTGTGGGCCCATTCCTGTTTGGCTTCCGGATCGGTCCTGAGGATCGCTTCCAGACGCGCTTGTGAGTCCCGGTACATGCTCCTGAACTTGTATATGCCGAAAGACCTGCCGCCGCGTCCGACCCTCGTATGCCGATAGAATACCGGCCCCGGAGATCCGAGCTTGATGATGACGCTGAAAACGCTGATCAGGGGGATCAGGACGGGAAGGAGCAGCAGAGAGACGGCGATATCAAAGGTCCGCTTGATGAACCTGTTGTACGGCGACTTCAGATTGTTCCGGATCTTTAACAGGAACAGCTCCTGCGTGAAGAGATGATAGAGCTCCGTATTGGTAAGCGCGATTCCCTTCAGATCGGGGATCAAAAGGATATCCTTCACATACCTCTGGATGTTGTTCGTGAGTTCGGTCAGCCGCTCGACGGGGAGCGAGGGGATGGCAATGATGATCGTGGGGATGTTCAAAAGACTGGTGAATTTGCTGAAATTCTTCGTTTTACCGAAGACCTTGTACTTCCTGCCATGGATGTCGATCTCCTTGCCGATCTTGTCGTCGTCGTCGTCAAGAAAACCGATCAGGTTGTAACCCAGATGAATCTCCGAATGCAGGCCCTTTGCCGTTTCGATGCCGGCTGTGCCGGCGCCGACAATGATCACATTCTCCTTCCAAAGGCCCAGATTGAACAGCACCCTCTTTCCCAGCAGGCGGAACAACGGGAAGAGAAAGAGACCATAGCCCCAGAGAAAGAGCATGGTCAGCCGCGATATCTCGTCCGTCATCTTCCCCAGCGTTACCATGGCAAGAATCGTGACGGTCGAGATGGTCACGGCCTTCACACACTCCCGGGCCTCGTCCCAGAATGGCAGTTTCTTAACGTACAGCCGTTCGTAGGACAGGAACGAGATAAAGACCACCGGCAGCCACCAGATCGCTAGAAAATAGGTGAGAGGAAAAGTAAATGCGATCATATCGGGAAAGACAGCGTTAATGAGCTTTCGGGTATAATATGCCGAACCCAGTGAGCAGTAAAAAGCGGCAAGGTCGATGCACAGGAGAAGCAGGATCGTTATGATGTTCTTGAGATTGGTGGTCACGAAAATACCTCTGTTCTTTGCGGGCGAGCGCCGTAAAAAGATAGTATAAATGTCAAAATTATGCAAGATAAATATAGCTTTACATATGCATGTTAACGCTTTATTATTCAAAGTTTAGCAGGCTTGCGAAGTATCATTTTTGTGCTTTTTCCTCCCTTGACACGGGAATTCGACACTGCTGAGCGAACAGTTGCATAGGAGGAGGGAATATACGTTTGCCTGGCTTGTGTTGAAAAAGAATGAGGAAAAACAGCCTTCCCCCCAATACTTATTGCTTTACATAAATGTGAAAATGCTTTATATTACCGCCTGTTGAAAACTCAGTTTATCCGTTTCCGGGTAAAAAATACTTCGTTCGTAGCGATCTAAATATAGAGTCACCTTGGAGGAGAACATTGAAAAGAGCTCTCATAACTGGCATCACCGGGCAGGATGGCTCCTATCTTGCTGAATTATTGCTAAAAAAGGGCTATGAAGTGCATGGCATGATCCGCAGATCTTCCTCCTTTAATACGGGACGGATAAACCACATTTACCAGGACCCCCACGAGTCGGGGGTACACCTCTACCTCCACTACGGCGACCTGAACGATGCAAGTTCGCTGAACCAGGTGCTTCGCGACGTAAAGCCGGACGAGATATATAATCTCGGCGCCCAGAGCCATGTCCGGGTATCCTTTGATATTCCGGAGTATACCGGCGAGGTCGATGCATTGGGAACCGTTCGGATACTCGAAGCCATCCGCGAAACCGAGGTCCAGGCAAAGTTCTATCAAGCCTCATCTTCGGAATTGTTCGGGAAGGTCGTGGAAACTCCGCAGCGGGAAACAACCCCGTTCTATCCGCGCTCACCCTATGCCTGCGCAAAGGCCTACTCCTATTATATTACGGTGAACTATCGGGAGAGCTACAATCTCTTCGCATGCAACGGCATCCTCTTCAACCATGAGTCACCGCGACGGGGGGAGACCTTCGTCACCCGCAAGATCACCCGCGCCGCATCGAGGATCAAGCTCGGGATGCAGTCCTCCCTGTTCCTCGGCAACCTCGACGCCAAGCGCGACTGGGGCTATGCCGGAGGCTACGTAGAGCTCATGTGGCTCATGCTGCAGCAGCCGGAACCTGATGATTACGTTATCGCCACCGGCGAGACGCATGCTGTGCGTGAATTTGCCGAACGGTCCTTTGCGCGGCTGGGCATGCCCCTTGAGTGGCAGGGGACGGGCATACACGAAAAGGGCATTGACACCAGGACCGGCAAGATCGTTATCGAGATCGATCCGAAATATTTCCGCCCCACCGAAGTCGACCTCCTGCTGGGGGACCCGGCAAAGGCCAAGTTGAAGCTGGGCTGGGAACCGAAGGTCACCTTTGAAGAGCTCGTCAAGATGATGGTCGATGCCGATATGAAAATGGCCGAACGGGAGAAGCGGGCGGATGGATAAGAATGCAAAGATCTACGTTGCCGGCCATCGCGGTCTTGTCGGCACCGCTTTGGCAAGAAAGCTGCAGAAAGAGGGCTACACCAACCTTCTGTTCAGGACGAGCAGGGAGCTCGATCTGCGGCGTCAGGCGGAAACAGAGGCATTCTTCGATCAGGAACGTCCTGATTATGTATTCCTAGCCGCGGCCAAAGTTGGCGGCATCCTGGCGAACGATACGTATAAAGCGGAATTCATCTATGACAACCTTTCCATCGCCACCAATGTCATTCAAGCGGCGTACCGGTCCGGCGTGAAGAAGCTGTTGAATCTCGGCTCCGCTTGCATCTATCCGAAGTTCGCGCCCCAGCCGATGCACGAAGGACTTTTGCTGACGGGTCCCCTGGAACCGACGAACGAAGCCTATGCCGTGGCTAAGATCGCTGCGATCAAACTCTGCAGGTACTACAACGAGCAGTATGGAACGAACTTCATCTCGGTCATGCCCACGAACCTCTATGGGCCGGAGGATAACTTTGATCTTGAGAATTCCCATGTTCTTCCGGCCTTAATCAGGAAGTTCCATGAAGCGAAGATTTCCGGCCAAAAGAGCGTCGTTCTCTGGGGAACAGGAGAACCGTCCCGGGAGTTTCTGCACGTTGACGATCTTGCCGATGCCTGTGTGTACTTGATGCAGAAGTACGATCATAAGGATCTGGGTGAATTTGTGAACATCGGGGTAGGCAAGGACATCAAGATCAAGGATGTCGCGGAACTTATTAAACGCGTCATTGGTTTTGATGGCACGATACATTGGGACACATCCAAACCGGACGGCATGCCGCGCAGGCTTATGGATACCTCAAAGATACATGCGCTTGGCTGGAAACACAGAATCGAACTCGAAGAGGGTCTGAAGAGCGAGTATCAGTGGTATGTACGAAGTGCGTAGCAAAACAAGGCTCTTCACACTGATGTAAGTTCGATTGAAAAGGAGAAGATTCATGAGTGCAATTACTTCAGCAGAGAGCGGCATAGGTACATTCGCTGGCAGAAGAACGTGGATAACCGGCCATCGAGGAATGCTCGGATCTGCTCTGGTTCGCAGCCTTACCAAGGAGGGAGCCGACCTATTGCTCGCCACGCACCAGGAACTAGATTTGGTCAACCAAAGCGCCGTCTATGATTGGGTAGAGAAGAATCGACCAGAGCTGGTCTTTCATGTCGGGGCGAAGGTCGGTGGTATCCATGCAAATGCCACGTTTCCTGCTGATTTTCTCTACGGTAATTTGTTGATTCAGACGAATGTCATTGACGCTGCGCATCATTTCGGTGTTAAAAAACTGGTTTTCGTTGCGACGAACTGCATGTATCCAGCAATAGCGACCCAGCCCATCTCCGAGGACTCGCTGATGACAGGGGCGGTGGAAGATAACATCCGTTCGTATGCGATCGGCAAGATCGCGGGGATCGAGATGTGTCGTGCATACCGCAAGCAGTACGGATGTAATTTCGTTTCGGTTATTCCACCAAATTTATACGGCCCTGGCGACAACTATCATCCTCAGTACGGCCATGTCGTCGCCGGCATCCTCCGCCGCTCGCACGAGGCGAAGCTGGCAGGGAAGCGGGAATTAGTTGTTTGGGGAGATGGGACGCCGAGACGTGAGATACTGCATGTGGACGATGCGGCAGACGCCATGAAGTGCGTGATGGCCGCTCCAATGACGCACGATATGTTCAACGTGGGATGCGGCCATGACCTGTCCATTGCAGAATTGGCTAATCTTATCGCCGAGGTGGTCGGATTTGAGGGGAGCATCGTTTACGACAAATCCAAGCCGAATGGGACGATGGGAAAGCTGCTCGACAATTCGCGCATCCGGGCGCTCGGCTGGCGCCCCAAGTTCGATGAAAAGACCGGATTGCAGAATGCCTATGCAGACTTTCTGGAGCTGCTTGAAACACCGATACGCAACGGACGTTTCTGACACCGATCCTATTGAAAATCGGATCGTTCGGCCTCTCGCTTCAGCTGCAACCAACGTGCAGTAAACCTATGCGCTGCGCATGTTGTCAATGGCATGGGGCTCTTTGAATAAGATACTACCTGAAGGGATATAGAGCTATGGTTCAGGATTTCGTTGTACCGCCGGATCTCATTGGGCGTTTTGCCGTGGTCAAACTGTGGCCGGAAATCAGGACAGCAGAGGATGAGTGCATCGCTCGCTTAAAAATTGCGGCCGCCGCTCTTTGCCTGGAGTGCATCGAGATTCATGCAGATGGCCGCCTCCTGGAGGCGCCAGCTACAGTCATAACGAAGAAGGACGTCGATTTCGTTATTCATCTTCATTACGACACTCCGAAACTGTATGATGCTTTTTCATTTGTTGCGTTGTGGAACCCCACTCAATTCTATCACCAATGGGGCTACTCACGTTGTTCGCGCAATTTACTGACCCATGACGATTTTATAAGCTGCAGTTCTCCGGCTGCTGACGATCACGTCGGGCGCATGGTGCGCGGGTCTGCGACCCACTTTCCTCCTCACTTCAACCTGTATCATTCTGTCGCCGATATCGTCCACACGCCCTCACTGGGCGATCACAGGCTCTTCTATGCAGGGATCAATTGGGAGGCCATTAATGGCGGGAAGTCCCGCCATCAGGAGGTGCTGAATCGCTTGGACCAAACCGGCGTTCTCCGGATCTATGGCCCGAAAATATTTCAAGGAGTAGAGGTCTGGAGCGGATATAAAAGCTACGTCCGTGAGATTCCTTTTGACGGAGTTTCCATGATCGACGAAATCGCCAATGCAGGTATCGCGCTGGTTTTGTCGTCACCGGCACACAAGGAATCCGAACTGATGTCAAGCCGTTTATTCGAAAGTGTGGCTGCCGGAGCGCTTGTCATTTGCGACGAAAACAACTTTGCCAAGAAGTTCTTTGGCGACTCCCTGTTATACATTGACACTCGATGTTCCGTCGACAGGATCTGCGACGATATACTCAAGCATCTTGCCTGGGCGGAAAAAAATGCCAATGAAGCCCTGGGCATGGTATTAAAAGCACAGGACATTTTTAGGCAGAGGTTCACGTTAAAGAAGAACCTGAGGGACCTGTACACAGGTTTTTCAAGCAGGAAGCATAAACTGCTCAAGCATCAGACCCCGGAGGGCAGCACGCGAATCAGCGTTTGTTTAAACCTTCTCCTGCCGGAATATTCAGATGCCTTGCTGAATGCGCATATCGCCAGCGTGATCGCCCAGGAGTACGAATCCTTTTCGCCGGTACTGGTTATAGACAAAGCTGCGGCCGATGAAAATCGACCACGTATCGAAGCCGCCCTTGCGGATTCACCGGTGCCGATCGATCTCCTGGAGGTCGATTTCTTTGATTATAGTATTACTCAAGAGATCAAGTACCGGCGCAGACTGGGAGCGGTCATTGCCGAAGTACTAGGGCGATCTTCCCCGGCTGACGCTGTAGTGTTTGTCGCACCGAACGAGAGGATCTTCTCCAATCATCTTCAGGTCCTTGCCGGAAGTTTGTCGCGAAACCCAGATACGAACTGCACAGCAACTGCTGCCATTTTGAAAAATGGTCCGCATCCTATTCATGGCATCCACGAAAGGATCGATTTTTGTCAGCTTGATACTGCTGCGCCGATTGGTTACGGGCGTTTCCTGTTCCGTGTTTCGGCGTTCACTGACGATCTGCGCTTAGCACTACCGTATGTGGACAGAAAGGCAATGGCTATCTTGATTGGAAAGGGTGCAGTCTGCCAGGAAATCCCTTCAACCGTTGTCATTAATGTCGAGAGCGAGTTTCCTTCCGGTCTCTGGGACGAGGGGCAAGAGAATGAACTCATCAGCAGTTTTTGTCCTGAAGTATTCGCGAAATACGTAGGTCACGAGATAATTTTACCGCATTTATCATTGCCAGATCCGTTGCCTGGTACGCCTGGGACAAGCGAACCTTGGCTTATTACCCGGCTGCTGCTGTGGATAGCTACACAGGCGCAAGAACTGCAAAGACACGGTCTGGCTGCTCGGATCGCCGCGCTGAAAAGAAAATTGAGAAATAAGATGGCGTTCGTTAAGCAGGCGGTTTAACTATTGTGACAATAAATAGCTTAACCCCCCACGCCACACAACCCACATCCCTTATGGCATTGACGAAGAGTCTCTGGCGTAACCGCCAACTCATCGTCCAAATGACAAAGCGGGAAGTTGTGGGCCGCTATAAGGGATCAGTTATGGGGCTGCTCTGGTCCTTTCTCAACCCCGTGTTCATGATGGCGGTGTACACCTTTGTTTTTTCGGGAGTGTTCAAAGCCCGCTGGGGAGTGGGCGAGAACGAGACCAAGACCCAGTTTGCCATCGTCCTTTTTGTAGGTATGATCGTCCATGGCCTGTTTGCAGAGGTGCTCAACCGCGCCCCTAACCTGATTCTTTCCAATGTCAACTATGTGAAGAAGGTTATATTTCCCTTGGAGATATTGGCTGTCATCAGTATGGGCGCAGCACTGTTCCACTATCTCGTTAGCTTATTCGTACTGTTCATTGCCTTCGCTATCTTTAACGGCTTCCTGCACTGGACAGTCATATTCACCCCATTGGTAATATCGCCTTTGATCATTCTGACGCTAGGGCTGGCATGGGCACTTGCGTCTTTTGGGGTTTTTTTGCGTGATGTCGGACAGACTATCGGTGTTGTTACAACGGTCATAATGTTCTTTGCGCCGGTTTTCTACTCTGTCAATGCAATCCCCGAAACGCTTCGTCCCTGGATGATGGGAAACCCCTTAACCTTTCCCATTGAACAAGCTCGCGCAGTCATCATTTTCGGCCAGTTGCCAGATTGGACCGGTTTACTCATCTACTCGGTAATATCCATGCTGGTTGCTTGGATGGGCTATGCATGGTTTCAAAAAACAAGAAAAGGATTCGCAGATGTCCTCTGAAGATACTGCCATCTGTGTCAACAATCTCAGCAAGTGCTATCATATTTACGACAGCCCTCGTAACAGACTAAAACAGTTCCTTTTGCCTAGAATTCAGCGAGTATCGGGCGGGGTCCCCAAACAATATTTTCAGGAATTCTGGGCACTCAAAGATATATCGTTCGAAGTCAAAAAGGGAGAGTCTGTTGGCATTGTTGGCCGAAACGGCAGCGGGAAAAGTACTCTTCTACAAATAATCACCGGCACACTGTCTCCAACAGATGGCCGGGTTGAAACGCGCGGAAGAATTGCAGCGCTCCTTGAGCTTGGCTCCGGATATAGTCCTGATTTTACCGGACGTGAGAATGTCTATTTGAATGGTTCGCTTCTTGGCTTTACGCGTCTGCAAATAGACGATAAATTCGACGCTATCGCAGCATTTGCCGATATAGGACAATATCTCGATCAGCCCGTAAGAACGTATTCAAGTGGCATGCTTGTACGGCTTGCCTTTGCCGTACAGGTTCAAGTAGACCCTGACATCCTGATCATTGACGAGGCGCTTGCTGTTGGTGATGCACTTTTCCAGAAGCGTTGCTTTCAGAGAATCGAAAAACTCGTGTCTGATGGAACGACGTTGCTGTTCGTCTCACATGATCAAGAAAGCGTAAGGACGCTTACAAATCGCGCGATTCTCCTCAACAGGGGTAAATGTTCTGCGTGGGGCTTGTCCTCGGACGTTGTACTTGAATACCGCCGTCAACTGCACGATGAAGAATCAACATATTTCAGTTCCCTGGTAAAGGAGATAGGATCACGAGCGTCAGGATCGCACAGGAACCTGTCCGGGTCTGAAGCAGAGGCTGTTCGCACGGGAACACCGGATTTGAATAAGACACGGCAACAACGCCTCTCCTTTGGTGATGGTCAGGTCCGGATCGTTAAAGTGCAAACGCTGGATGGAGAAAGCAAGCCCTGCTCAGTGTATTATCCAGGTGATACATTGCGCATCAGGGTCGTGTGCGAAGCACAAGAGAGCGCAACAAAACTGAACATCGCAGTCCGACTCCGGAATAAAGAGGGCGTAAAGATCTATTCCTGGGGCACGCTCAATCAGGATATGGTTGCACTTGCAACCAATTCCCCTGTTCCGTTATTTTGGAGCCGACAGATCGCCTCAGGAGAAGTGGTTGAGGTATTGCTTGAGTGCAAATGCGACCTAGGGGTGAATCTTTACGAAGTGCAAGCCTCTATTTCGTTTGAAGAGACACCTGACTATATGTCGCAACGCATGCTGCACTGGGTAGACGAAGCTGCATTTTTTCAGGTGTTAATGAAGAAGGATGAATATTTTTTCGGTGGTGTCGTTGATCTCGAAATGAGGGCTTCGTGGTAAGTTGTTGCGTGGATAAGCATCATCAGAAAGAGCGATAAAACACCGTCATAATAAAGATTGAATGTAATGTACAAGCGGATCTAACTCCGCAACATCATCTCATGCAACCCAACCATCGTTCTGAATATGACTACGGCTGGACCACACCCGATCGCATCGGTTCGGAAAGCTCGAACCTGTCTGATGTGGCCGGCAGAATAGTCACTGTGTGTGGCGTTGGAAAGACGCTCGACATAGGCTGTGGTGAAGGGAAGCTTGTCGGTGAGCTGCTGCATCTTGGGGTGGACGCGTACGGGGTAGATGTTTCGGAAGTTCTTATTTCACGCTGTAGTCAGCGTTATCCATCACGTTTCGTACAGGGATCGGTCCTTGATTTGCCTTACGGGGATGAATCGTTTTTTACCGTCGTTTCCACTGGTTGCTTGGAGCACCTTGCCCCTCAGGACGTACCAAAAGCGCTCAGTGAAATCTACCGTGTTGCAGGACGCTACGTTTTTCTCAGGATTGCTACGACCCGGGATAGAGACAATCATCGGCATGTAACCGTTGAAAAACGTATGTGGTGGGAGACCAGGTGCTTTGAGGCGGGTTTTCGAAAGCATCCGGCTTATTACAGAGTCAATGACTATGAGTCACTGAATCGCGATGCATGGCAGATTTGTGTCCTGCTGGAAAAAATTACCCGGCCGGTTCTTTCCCAATATCCTCTGGCGTCGCTGAACGAAGAACGCGGCCTGCACATGGACATGTTGCGCGATACCGGCGAACGTTCAGACGCACATATTATTCGCTATCACTGGGCATGCAACTACATCAAACCGGGCGATCGTGTTTTGGACGCGGCATGCGGGCTCGGCTATGGTAGCCACATCGTCCGTCATCTGACGCAGGCGGCAAAGGTCGTCGGCATAGATGGCAGCGAATACGCGGTCGACTACGCAATCAAGTCATTTCCGTGTAAGGAAGATCGTGCGGAATATCGACTGGGTATATTGCCTGAGATACTCGCTTCGTTTGAGGATGCTTCGTTTGACGCCATTATTTCTTTTGAGACGTTAGAGCATATGGAGGAACCACGATTACTCCTGCAAGAATTCAACCGTTTGCTCACGCCCGGCGGACGGATCATTGTCAGCGTTCCGAATGACTGGAGCGATGAAAGTGGGAAAGACCCCAATCCTTATCATCTTCACGTCTATACCTGGGGAAAATTGAAGTTTGAACTATCCTCCCAATTCATTTTGGACGAGGCGTTTGCACAGACGGCAACCCAGTGCAAAATATCCAGCCGGGGAAAGACATGGGAGCGGCGACCGCGTTCTTTGCACAAAGTCAAACTCACCGAAGAAGCACCGGCGGATTGCGAGTGGTGGTTGATGACAGCGATGAAGTCACCACTTGACTCACGGCAAGAATATCGTGAGCGCGTATTTCATAACATCGCGCAAACCGGCCATCCTTCCATTCGTTATGCCGGGTCCTATCACAACCCCTGGCTAATGCATACCCTGGTAAATGTAACGTATCGTTTAAAGAACGAGGATGCCCTTACACAGCTTGCCAATGAAGTCATGTCAATATCACCGAAGATTTCGAACGATTACGCGGCTGCGCTCTGTATAAAAGCATATCGCATACTGGATCACAGTTTCCAGAATGCCAATGAGGTTGACGAGATCATAGCGCAAATTGACGGCGTTATTGCTGATCCACCGACTGATCCGATGGGCTTGCGCTGGAAAGTATCGCTGCTTTTCATCAAGGCCAAACTTCTTCAATACCTTGGACATTTCACGCTGGCTAAAGCGTCATTCGTGCAATGCGCCAGCCAGGACGTGCGCGGTTTTGGGGTGCATTTGGCGACAAAAACAACCGAGGCCTGGTTCACTGCAGGGAAGATGGCATACGCATGTGGAGATCAGGAAGAGGCGCGGTTGTGTTGGGAACGCGGCGTCGATTATGGGAATGTTTTATTGTCCGTGTCTCTCGATGACATTTTGATCAATCGGTCCTTCCCGAACCGTTTTAATCATGGGGACGGCGTTCGAGAATACACGGTTGCATGGGACAATATCGCCCGTTGCGCGAATGGATTGCATCTTCTTAAACAAGGTGGCCAGCTTGATCTTGCAGCGTTAGAAAACTGTTTTCAGACAGAATATTCCGAGGTCACTCGAGATTTGATCGAAAACCGTCATCAGCTCCTTGAAAGAACTCGGGAACTGGTCGAGGCGCGCCAAACACTCGCTGACAGAACCGGATTGCTGGAACACAGCAACAAAGACCTGCTTGAGCGGACACAGGATCTGGTCGAGACGCGTGAAACCCTCACCGTGAGGACCAAGCTGCTGGAGCAGAGCAACAAGGACCTGCTTGAGCGGACGCAGGAACTGGTAGAGACACGCAAAACGCTCGCTGAGCGCTCGGAGGATCTGGTCGAGACGCGCAAAACACTCACGGAGAGGACCAAGCTGCTGGAGCAAAGCAACCAGGACCTCCTTGAGCGGACGCAGGATCTGGTCGAGACACGCAAAACGCTCGCTGAGCGCTCGGAGGATCTGGTCGAGACGCGCCAAACACTCACGGAGAGGACCAAGCTGCTGGAACTGAGCAACAAGGACCCGCTTGAGCGAACACAGGATCTTGACGAAACTCATGAAACCCTCGCCGAGAGGACCAAGCTGCTTGAGCAGAGCAACAAGGACCTGCTGAACCTGACGCAGGAGCTGGGCGAGACGCGCCAAACCCTCGCTGAGCGAACCGAGCTGCTAGAGCAGAGCAACAAGGACCTGTTTGAGCGGACACATGAGCTACTTGAGACGAGGGTGGTCATCTCCGAGAAAACCAAGCAGCTTGAAACGGTTCGTGAAGAGTTGTCTCAATTAAATACTAGTTTACTGTATCGATTTTTTCGCAAGATAAAAAAGATTGTAAGGTAATGCCGGCAGCCGCCTCTATCTGCATTCGCACCAGTTGCGTTGGAACAGCGGAGGAGCCAAGAACAGCAAGGCCGACGACTGAAGCTTACGGAGCTCGCAACTACCGCTGGATAATCTCATCGCCGAGGTGGAAACTGTGGGATTCAGCGGTTTCGCCATCGACGATACCATAGTCAAAGCTGATGAATACCAGAGTGTACTTCAACCTTCGCAAGCTGCGGATCCAATATTCTGGAAGACGCACCAGGCAAGTTCACATTCGTTCAGCTACAGGACTCAGGCTTTCGGCTTGTCTATGATCAGACGTACCGTAAAAGGATCGCATTGTGGTCACTTATCCTGCCCGTCTCGCGCGCGGCGAATTCCCGGACCCTTGAGAAGGCGTTGCGCTCAGACGCTCTAACCTGCTGATTCTGGAAACGTCGCTTGCCGCAACTGCGAGCATCATACTTTTTGGTTTTCATTTGTAGTCGCTATTATGAGGTGGCAAGACATGTTGATGTTGCGTGTTCGGCTGGACAAATCTGATATATATATATATTACTGTTGGCCAGCATGTACGAAAACATTCATGTGTATATAACAAGTCAGACAATATTATGATCAGCATTATAACCCCAGTTCTGAATGGCGAGCGGTTCATTGAATCTTGCATAAAAAATGTGATACATCAGAACTGTCCCTCTGCACAGCACATCATTATAGATGGCGGTTCCACGGACTCGACGGTGTCGATCATTCAGGCTTACGCAGGCCGGTATCCTCACCTCCGCTGGATTTCTGAAAAAGACCGGGGGCAGTCCGATGCCATGAACAAGGGGGTCGCACTCGCACAAGGGGGCATCCTCGGGTTCTTGAATGTCGACGACTATTATGAGATCGGCGCCCTGCAGAGAATGAGCGATTTGTTCAGGACGCTTCCTGAACCAAGCCTGCTGGTCGGAAATTGCAACGTGTGGGGAGACGATGAGGTGCTCCTGGGTGTGAACAAGCCCTCACGTTTGCGGATGGCCGACCTCTTGATCGGCGATGAGGCCCGTTATCCCTTTCCGGTCAACCCTT
>Ga0102851_10000374_pt1 | contig 22070 bp, 15 predicted proteins | sample Mud3Dept3metaG_FD_79558 | JGI IMG/M metagenome (GOLD analysis project Ga0102851, IMG submission 79558) | Freshwater wetland microbial communities from Ohio, USA, analyzing the effect of biotic and abiotic controls - Mud 3 Core 4 Depth 3... | ecosystem: Environmental > Aquatic > Freshwater >... | reverse complement strand
TGAAATTTGCAGCATGACAACTCTATTATTACAAATGTTTAAAATGGGCAGAACCCGTTTAACTAATCAATTACCAACTATTAAAGAAGCGGACCTAAGCAAAAAACTGCATCCAGATTCTAACTCCGTTGGTTTTTTGTTACGGCACATTGCCGAAGTGGAATTATTATTTTCAAAAAATGTGTTTGGATTAAATATCCGGGTAAGTATACAAACCGTTGGTAAAACCACTCATGACACCGGTATGTTTACAGACCTTGAAACTGAATTAAAATTTCTCACACAATCTGCTGAAGTTTTAGAAAAGGCGATACTCAGTCATCAGGATGCCGACTGGAGTTCAACTATAACTACTGCTGAGTTTGGTACTGTTACAAGAGCCGAGGCCCTGTCACGCATTATAAGTCATACCGCATACCATGCCGGACAAATTGGTCTCATCTTAAAATATGCTGATTAAGGCAGTGTCTTTAAACAAATTAAAAAATCAGGATATTAAAAAACCTCCGGAGTTGAAAAAAATGTTGCAATTTCTTCTGATAAATTCAAAGTTCCGGAAGAAGTTATAACGACAGAAATGTAGAAAGATAAATTGCATAAATGGCTTCCGGATCTCAAAAAAAAAGAATCTGACTTAGGTCGTTGGGATCGGGATTAATGAGAAGAAACAAGTTCAAATATTTTTTTGTTATTCATTAATCTATATCAAAAATATCCCGTTGGGAAGAAAAGATCATCGTTGGGAAGAAATATTCTCTTTATTGTCGCATATGAGCGACCTTTACAGAATGTAGCATAATTAAATGCTCCAAAAGGAACTGACATTCCCCGTTAACAGAATCTGAAACTCCTGGGACCCGGGAAAAATAATACGATTCTTCATTCATTTTTTTACTTTGTTTATTTCAGATGAACAAGAACAATTTACTTACAATTTATATGACTATAAATAAGAAGAAGGATGAACCTTTTTTTCAAATTAAACAAGAGAAAAATAGCTCTGCAGAATTAAGCAGTCCAAACCGGGAAATTGCTTTTCAACACCATGAGAAAGAAAAACGCGAGGCAGAATTAATAATTGCCAATAACGAACCGGCTGTTCAAAATAAGGAAAAGGAAAAAAGTGCAGCGGAGTTAAGTCTGGCAAACACTGAACTCCTGTTTCAAAACGAAGAAAAAGAAAAACGCGCGGCAGAATTAAACATTGCGAACATTGAACTTCTTTTTCAAAACAAAGAAAAAGAAAAACGTGTGATAGAATTAAGTATTGCAAATAAAGAACTTGCATTACAAAATGAAGAGAAAGAAAAACACGCCGCAGAATTATCTGCACTGAATAAAGAACTGACATTTAAATACGAAGAACGTTTAAAAGAAGTATCTGATTACAAATATTCACTTGATGAATCATCCATTCTTGCCATTACCGATCAGAAAGGAATTATAAAATACGTGAACGAAAATTTTTGTAAAATATCGAAATTCAGCAAGGAAGAATTAATCGGGCAGGATCACCGGATCATTAATTCAAGTCATCATCCTTCAGAATTTATTAAAAATATCTGGGTGACAATTGCAAACGGAAAAGTCTGGAAGGGAGAAATAAAAAACAAAGCCAAGGACGGAGCTGCCTATTGGGTGGATACAACAATTGTTCCTTTCCTTGATGAAAATAAAAAACCATTTCAATATGTCGCTATAAGATCTGATATAACTGAGCGAAAAAAAGCGGAAGAAGAAGTCACTTACAGAGAAAAAGAAATTGTTTTAAACAGAATCAGTGACGGCGTTATATCTGTTGATAATGACTGGCGCTATACCTTCCTGAATGAAGCATCGCTTAAAACCCACCCGAGAAGTAAAGAAGAAACAATTGGCCAGGTAATATGGGATGTACATCCTGAAATGAAAGGAACAATTTTCTGGGACAAATATCATGAAGCAATGCTCACAAAAAAGGTGGTGGAAATAGAAAGTTATTATGCCCCGATGAAAACCTGGTTCTCTGCTAAAGTCTACCCTTCATCTGATGGTCTCACGATTTTTTATAAAGATGTGACAGAAAGAAAAAAAACAGAACAAACAATTTTGGAGTTAAATGAAGGACTCGAAAAGAAAATAAAAGAACGTACCGAACAATTAGAATCTGCCAACAAAGAAATGGAATCATTCTCTTATTCTGTTGCACACGATCTTCGCTCACCTGTTCGTGCCATGCATGGATATGCGACAATGTTACTGGAAGATTATGAAAGCAAACTCGACGAAGAAGGAAAGCGATTGATTTCAGAAATAACATATAATTCCAAAACAATGGGCACCCTGATAGATGACCTCCTCACATTTTCAAGATTGGGCAGAAAAGAAATCAGTAAAGAAACAATTGACATGAATCAATTAACTAAAGCTTCACTTGCAGCTCTGAATTCAGGGAATACTCCGAAAATAATTTTTAGCAAACTTCTTTCAGTTACTGCAGATCCTTCGTTGATGAAACATGTAATGACCAACTTACTTTCCAATGCGATAAAATATTCTTCCAAAGAAGAAAAACCAATCATAGAAATAAAAACGAAAGAAGAAAATGGGAATATTATTTACTTGGTAAAGGATAACGGAGTGGGATTCGACATGGCATTTGCAGATAAATTATTTGGTGTGTTTCAGCGTCTGCATTCCGATGAAGAGTTTGAAGGAACAGGCGTCGGATTGGCAATTGTGCAGCGAATCATACTAAGGCATGGCGGCAAGGTATGGGCCGAAGCAAAAGAAAATGAAGGCGCAACTTTCTATTTCAGTTTACCAAAAATAAATTAAAAAACTCATGAGCACAGAGGTAGAAATACTATTGGTCGAAGATAAGCGCAGCGATGCGGAAATGACTATCCGCGCAATTCGAAAAAACAATATAGCAAATCACATTGTTCATTTAAGGGATGGGAAAGAAGCGCTGGACTTTCTTTTCGGAACAGGAGAATATGAAGGAAGAGACATCAATAAAAAGCCTAAGGTGATCATTCTTGATATGAAAATGCCCAAAGTGAGTGGCCTTGAAGTGCTTCAAAAAATAAGGGCGAATGAAACTACTCAGAAAATTCCTGTGGTTATGCTTACTTCATCAAAAGAAAATCCTGATATAGAAAAATGTTACGCGCTTGGCGTGAATAGTTACATCGTAAAACCGGTTGTGTTTGATGATTTCATGAAAGTTGTCTCTGAACTGGGAATGTATTGGGTACTGCACAACCAGGTTACTTACAAATAATAAAATGAACAAGACCATACGAATACTGCACCTGGAAGATAAGCGTTCTGAAGGCGACATCGTAAAAAGAGAACTAACAAAAAGCGAAATTCAATTTGAACTTTTATGGGTAATAAATAAAAAAGAATTTCAAAAAGCTCTTGAGGAATTTAATCCTGATATTATACTTTCCGATCATTCGCTCCCTTCTTTTACTTCTATTCAGGCATTGAAAATTGTTCGGGAAGCAGGTATTGATATTCCATTTATTTTAGTCACTGCAACCATGAGTGATGAGGCGGCAGTTGGTTTTATCAAAGAAGGAATCACTGATTACATTCTGAAAGATCGATTAAGCCGTTTGCCTAATGCAATTCTAACGGCACTGGATAATTACAAGAATGAAAAAGAAAAAGAAAGCTATCATGCGGAAATAGTACGAAATGAAAAACTCTTTCGTGCCGTGATCGAGAATTGCGCTGATATGATAACGCTTGCAATACCGGAAGGTAATTTTTTTTACGCTAGTCCTTCCGTAACAAATATTCTTGGATTTACAAGTGAAGAATATTTTAACCGCCCCGCATTTGAATTTATACATCCTGAAGATTTGCCGGGCCTCATTGAACAAATGACAGAAATAATAAATGGACCGGGCAAGTCATTTTATTGTAAACAAAGAATGCTGCACAAGAACGGACATTATATTTGGTGCGAAGGAACGGTAACTAATATGCTTCATGATCCAAATGTCAAAGCGCTGGTTTCAAATTTCAGAGACATTACGGAAAGACAAATTTCAGATGAAATATTAAAACAAAAAGAAAACCATTTAAAAAAAGCTCAGCATATTGGACATATTGGTGGCTGGGAAATTGACCTGGCAGATAATACTTCATCATGGTCGGATGAAATGTACATTATTTTTGGCGCTGACAAAAATGATGTGCTCCCAACGACAGAATCCTTCTTATCTTTCGTTCATCCGGATGACACTGAATCATCAATTAAATTTATTGCGGACCGCTTTCTTTCCTTAATAGATTCATCCTTTAATTTTCGCTTCATTCGCAAAGACGGTATTTTAAGATATGGTTATTCCGAATCCAAATTTGAACTTTCGGCAGAAGGAAAACCTTTAAGACTTTTTGGAATTATCCAGGATATAACCGAAAGAAAACAGGCCGAAATAAATCTTGCTTTGGAAATAAGATTATCAAAAAAGCACGAATCTATGCTTTTGAGTTCACAGATCAATCCGCATTTTATTTTTAACGCGCTCAATTCCGTTCAGTATTTTATTTTATTGAAAGAAAATGTTGAACTGGCATTAAATTTTGTTGCGGATTTTTCTCTTTTGATGCGAAGCGCTCTGAAAAATTCCAGATCCGAATTTATACTAATATCCGAAGAAATTAAATTCCTGGAATTATATCTTAAATTAGAACACCAGCGATCTCAAAAAAAATTCTCGTATCGCGTAGTGACTGATAGAAGCATTCATGAGGAAGACCTGCATATTCCTCCGATGGTTGTACAGCCCTATTTAGAAAATGCTGTTCTTCATGGAGTAGCAAATAGTGCGCATGAAACTGAAATATTAATTCACTTCTCGAAAAAAAATAATCAGGTCGTTTGTAAAATCAGCGACAACGGAATTGGCCGGAAAAAAGCGATGGAATTAAAAAATGAAAAGCAGGAACAAAACCATCACGAATCAATGGGAATGAAAATTACCGGGAGAAGAATAAAATTATTGAATGAGCTGTACCATAATTCATTTGTTGTTGATGTAACAGATCTTTCTACAAACAAAGGTGATTCAACGGGCACCGAAGTTGAGATCAGATTTCCAATTTTGAACGAAGAAACAATTTTTGAATTAGCTTAATACTCCTGCCCCACTCCCACGTGAATCCTTCTCAAATTCGCAACCTGGCTTTTTGAAAAAAAAGTAGATTTTCATCCCGCGAAATAAACAAATTAAACTCCAAAAAAAAGAAAGCCTCCGATTAAAGAAGCTTTCTTTTTTATCAATATAAAAGACTATTTTACCTGGAAAGAATCATCCTGTCAAAATACAATTTATCGCCTGCGGTAAGTTTGTAAATATAAATTCCCTGCGCATAATTTTCACCATTGAAAACAACCTCGTTTGTTTCTCCTGCTTTTACAGTTTCATTAAAAAGTGTCGCTACAACTTCGCCGGTAATGGAATAAATAGTTACCGAAACCAAACCATCTTCAGGAGAAGTAAATTCGATTGTAAAAGATGTTGAGAAAGGATTCGGATAAGCTATCACATGCATAGATTGAAGACTGTCTGAATTTTCAACAAGCATACTTTTTCCTTGCAAATTAGGACACCTTGTATTCGTTCCTTTGATGACGTTTGAAATAACATCGGTCATTGTTGAATAATAAGAATTAGTTTGACCGCATGCAGCGGCGCCTTGTCCCAGCAATTTATTTGCTTCGAAAAGAATTTCACTCACTTTCCATCCGATAAACGGAGCAGCAGTATAAATTAAATCACCATAAGTAATTGTGAACTGCTGATTAAAATTTGGCAAAGTCTTGTCAAAATCAATATTCAATGTTAACGCCAGAACTTTTGATGCAAGTGTATTTTGATAAGTTGTTCCCGTTGCTGTACAAGTTGTATTTCCGCCATTTAACGGATTTGTCAAAAGCGCGCCGGTAAAATCAAGTTGTCTTGATGTTCCGCCGGCAGGAAGCCAATTTGAAACAGCGCAGGCAGAATTGAAAGTAATAATTTTGTCTCCGGATCCGATTGAAACTCCATTAGGATAAACCTGGCTGAAATAAGGATAGAGCCAGACGTTTGCAATATTACCACCATTTGGTGCGGCTCCCCAGCCTCCAATATCCGCATCTGTATATTCTGATAAATTACCGCATTGATAAGCAGGTTGAGTAATTTCACTACTCACCGAAATCAAACAGCCATTTGCATCTTTAACGGTCAAAGGGTAAGTTCCTTCACACAATCCTGCAAGAATATTTGAAGACTGAAAAGCTGTTTCATCTTTCGAATAAGTATAGGGCGATTGTCCTCCGCCGGCTGTTACTGTTGCCGATCCGTTGCAAGCGTTCCAATATGAATTATTTGCGACAACGGCACTTTCGCTGAGCGCCGGCAAACGTGTTACGGTAAATGAACAAGTTTTGGTATTGGAATATGGATCAGTTGCTGTATAAATGACAGTGGTTGTTCCAATCTGAAATGAGTCGCCGGAATTATGCGTTGAACTTATTGTTGCAGAGCAATTATCTGTTGCACCCGGAGAAGTCCATTCCGCTGTTGAAACGCAAGTAGGTAAAATTATATTCGATGGACAACCGGAAATAACCGGGTTTTGATTATCAATCACAACAACATTTTGAGTGCACGTATTTGCATTTCCATTTATATCGGTCGCGGTCCATGTAACAAGCGTAGTCCCAACCGGAAATGCAGTTGCAATGTGATCGCTTCCAAGCAAAGCAACAAAACAATTATCATCAACAACAGGATCCGTAAGTAAAACTGTTGCAGAACAACTTCCAGGATCTGTATTTGCATTTATTGTTCCTCCGCAAATTATTGAAGGAATTTCGATATCAGTTATCACTACATTTTGTGTGCACGTATTTGTATTTCCATTTATATCCGTTGCAGTCCAGGTAACGACAGTTGTGCCAACAGGAAATGCAGGAGAAATATGATCGCTTCCGAGCAAAGCAACAAAACAATTATCAGCAATAGATGGATTGGAAAGTAAAACCGAGGTAAAACAACTACCGGAATCTGTATTTGCATTTATTGTTCCTGCACAAGTAATAGAAGGAATTTCATTATCAATAACAACGATGTTTTGCGTGCATGTATTTGTATTTCCGTTTACATCCGTTGCCGTCCAGGTAACAATTGTTGTTCCTACCGGAAATGAAGAAGAAGGATAATCATTACCAAGCAAAGCAACAAAACAATTATCCGATGTAGTTGGATCAGAAATTAAAACTGTCGCTGAACAACTTCCTAAATCTGTATCTGCAGTTATTGTTTCTCCGCAAATTATTGAAGGAATTTCATTATCAGTTACTACAACATTTTGTGTGCATGTATTAGTATTTCCATTCACATCTGTTGCAGTCCATGTAACAATTGTCGTTCCAATAGGAAATGAAGAAGACGCATGATTATTCACCAGCGAAGCAACAGAACAATTATCCGAAGCAACCGGTTCCGAAAGTGAAATTGTCGCGGAACAACTTCCGGCTTCAGTATTTGCGTTTATTGTTCCGCTACAACTGATTGATGGAATTTCGTTATCGGTTACAAAAACATTTTGCGTACAGGTATTTGTATTTCCATTTACATCTGTGGCTGTCCATGTAACAATAGTTGTTCCGATAGAAAATGAAGATGACGGATGATCGTTTACTACAGATGCAACAGCACAATTATCTATCGCTGTCGGATCAGGAAGAGAAACTGTTGCTGTACAACTTCCAGGATCAGTATTTGCATTTATCGTTCCTCCGCAAATAATTGCAGGAATTCCATTGTCTGTTACCACAACATCTTGTTCACAGGTATTTATATTACCGTTTACATCCGTCGCGGTCCAGGTAACAATAGTTGTTCCAACCGGAAATGACGAAGAAGGATGATCGCTTACCAGGGTTGAAACTGAACAATTATCTGAAGCAACCGGGCTGGAAAGTGAAACTGTTGCCGAACAACTTCCTGAATATGTATTTGCATAAACCGTTTCGTTACATTGAATTGCAGGAATTTCTATATCAGAAACAGTTGCAGTAAAAGAAGCATATGCCGTTCCGCAAATGTTGGTTGAAGCGATATTTACATGCGTTATTCCAACAGGAAAAAACCATGGTGAAGAAATCGGACTACCGCTAATGTTGTACGTTATAGCCGGAGCAGGAGATCCTGATACAGTTGAACTGAAAGATAAATTTGTTCCGCAATCACCTGTTGTATTATCAGCAGAAAGATTCGCAGAAGAAACAAAAGGTAAGGTATTTACATTCACGGTAGCAGTGACAGGCTCGCCCGCACAACCATTTGCAGAAGGGATAATTGTAAACAAAACCGGTTGAAATAATGTTGTTGCATTAGTAAGTGTTCCGGAAATATTGCCCGAACCACTTGCGGCAATACCTGTTAAATTAGAAGTGTTGTTGCGCGACCATTCGTAAGTTGTCCCGCTAAATCCACCACTTAAAACAATTGTTGAAATTGCAGTTCCGGAACAAACAGTTTGGCTTACTGGTGTTGCTACAGAATTAGGAATTGGTTTTACTGAAACCGTTGCAGTAGTTTGCGATGAGCAACCTTCCGGAGTAGCGTCGATGATAGTAAATGTCACTGTTTTTAATGTTCCTGTAGTATTGGTAATAACACAATTAATATCTCCTGATCCGGATGCCGGTGTAACGGTAGTACCTCCCGGTGCATTAGTTAACCACTTATAAGATGAACTGACAATATCACTATTTAATGTAATCGTTGAAATTGCATCACCAGAGCAAATCAATTGAGATAATGGATTTGCGGAAATTATCGGAACAGGATTTACAACCAGCTCAACAGGAGGTGAAGAAACTGTGCCGCATATATTCGACACATCAACACTGTAATATCCTGCGTGACTTGTTGTCGAAGAACCAATCGAATAAGTAGGTCCGTTTGCCCCGGAAATTGGAACATTATTTTTTTTCCATTGGTATGTCGGAGATGGACTTCCGGTAGCTAAAACCACAAAAGAGAATGAACTATTTACACAACTATTTCCGCCCGTCGGATATGAATTAATTACCGGAATTTTATTGATGATAAAAGTTAAACTGTTGTTGCTTGAATTATATGTTCCGTCTCCTGCAAACGAAGCAACCAAAGATGAAGCGGAAACAGGAAGACTTATAACAGCGGTAGCAATTCCTGATGCATTTGTAACACCCGATCCGGTTGAAGCACCTAAAGTAAAATTGACAGTTTTTCCAACGAGTGGAAAATAATTAGGTCCTGATTTATATTCAAGCAGGGCCTGCACAGTAACAGTTGATACTCCGCAACTATTTTGAAAAGGACTTAGGCCCGAAATTTTTGTTTGCACAGCATCAGTAAAAAAAACTTCGGCATGCAGGCCGGAACTATTTCCGTCAGCTGTTAATTTTAGTAATGCGCCGGCTTCATCTCCGTCCAAAGGAATAATCCATGAAGAGAAAAAATTACCATCCGCGTCCGCAAAAACCTGCCATGGTTCATGTATCACGCTGTCGGTAATAACCAACCCGGAATCCATGTGAGTAACCAATAGCGTAATTTCTTCCATTGGTGAAAACCCTGTTCCGGAAATTAATACCGTGTCGCCGGGCGGATAATCCAATTTATCGGTAGCAACCGTAGCCTGTGAAAAAGCAAGACCCGGTAAAACAAAAGCAAAAAAAAGCAGCGCTGTAAAAGAGAATATTTTTTTTCTTCCGGGTGGATAATGTATAGAATACAGTCTCCTTAAATTGTAGTTGAATTCCATAATATTTTTTTTGTAGCACATAGATTGAAGTTGATTTGTTGTTGGGGAACTTTAAAAAAAAGAAATGGCCGTTGGTAAAAAAATCAGCCAATTATTTCAGAGACAAATTTATTGTGGTCATCTAAAAATTGAAATGATGGCTAGCATTGATTGGGATGATTTTTGAAAAAAATTAAAACCCCGTAACAGTTTTTACTTACAAATGTCAGTCAAACCATTGCGATGGATTAATCCGCAACCAATTACAAGAAATTAACTTTGAGAAATAACACAAAACCTCTTAAAATGAAAAGTGTTTTTGAATATGATATTAATATTCCTCGCGAAAAACTTGCCCGTTTATATGCTAATCCCGATAATAATATCAAATGGATGCACGACCTTAAAAAACTGGAACCCATTAGCGGTAAGACAGGTCAGCCGGGATTCAGATACCGGCTCATACCAAAAGAGGGAAATATGATCTTTGACGCCACAGTTGTTTCACGCAATCTACCGGACGAACTAAAATTGAATCTTGAAGGATCAAAAACAAATGTGTTCGTCACAGGAAAATTCATCGCACTATCGCGTGATAAAACAAAATTTATTTCTGAAGAAGTATTTACTTTCCGTGGATTTTTTAATAAAATTTCAGGATTTCTGTCGCGGCGCGCAATCAAAAAAGCTCATCAAACTCACATGAATGATTTTATCAAATTTGCGATAACAAAAAAATAAGAATAAAGCAATTCATAAACTGAAATATCTTTCCCGCTGATCACAAATTTTTGTAAGTTTAACAACTCGCTTTGAAACAAATTTTTAAAAAAAATTACTTAACTGATAATTCTTAAAAAATTATAAGCAGCTTGAATATCTTTCTTATTGATCGTAAAAAATTCACCGTCATGACAAAAGAACATAACTACAAAGCCAAAATAACCTGGACAGGAAATACAGGATCAGGAACAAAAAATTATAGATCGTACGACAGAAGTTATTCCATTTCAATTGAAAATAAGCCGACAATTTTGGCTTCATCAGATCCCGCTTTTCTTGGTGATAATTCAAAACACAATCCCGAAGATCTTTTAGTTTCATCTTTATCCGGTTGTCACATGTTGTCTTATTTACATTTATGTTCAGCCAACAAAATAACCGTTATTGCTTATGAAGACAATGCAAGCGGAACAATAAAAGAATCGAAAGAAAATGGCGGACAGTTTATAGAAGTGGTGCTACGACCTACTGTAATTATTACCGACCAGACTCAAATAGATAAAGCAAACGAATTACATAAACAAGCGAATAAAATGTGCTTCATCGCAAACTCTTGTAACTTTCCTGTTCGGCATATTCCAACTTGTAAAGTGCTGGAACAAATAAGTTGATCACGAAATATTTTCTGCAATCAAAAAAAAAAAAATGGAAAAAAATATAAATTTTCAGGTAACAGATTGGGATAAAATTTCAGCAACAGAACATAAAGGAGAAACCGGCGTTGCTTATTGGAAGAGTATTGATTTTGTTGGATTGAGAATACGAATGGTTGAATATTCAAAAAATTATAAAGCCGATCATTGGTGCGAAAAAGGCCATGTCATTTATTGTGTTGAAGGAGAAATGGACACAGAACTTGCTGATGGAAGATCTTATAAATTATCAAAAGGAATGTCGTACCAGGTATCGGATGAATTAAGTTCTCACCGAACAAGCTCAACAGATGGAGTAAAATTATTTATTGTAGATGGAGATTTTTTGAAATTGAAATGATTATTTACCGCAAGATTAGTCAGATTTTTTCTTCACACTTAAGGCTTGTGCAAATAACGATCATCAAGTAAATCTTCATTCACAGATTCCTTTTTAGTCTTATTATTTTTTCCAACAGACTCCATAACGAGATAGGTAATTCCAACAGCAACAAGTCCTGCAACAAGGGCAATTCCAAGTAGAGAGAAATTATCTTCTTCAAGCATTTCCGGATTTGTTAAACCAATAATAATTCCCGCAAAAAACTGTCCGCCAAAATAACTTCCCGCTCCAAGAATTGCCCACAACCAGGGTTTGAGATTTTTCTTCTCTGCTGCCCGATAAAAAAGAAATCCAATAATTGCGGCTAAAATCATAAGCTATTTTTCTTTAAACTTAATTAATTTTTTTTGACTTTGTCTAACCCGCCGAATCGGGCAAATTAAAATTGACATTAAATCTGAAGGATCCGGCAAATCTTTTTATGCTCTGCTAGAATAAGAAGTTGAGTAATCTTTATAACAATCAATTTCATCGAGCAAATTAAAAAGGGCTATATTTGAAAGGGCACGATGTTCTAGGGAAAAAATCTATGATTCTATCCGTGTACCAAACCCATTATGAAAAATATATACCTAATTGCTTTAGTCGTAATCCCTTTCTTTACACTCGCACAGAATATTGAATTCCAAAAAATTATTGATGATGATGTTCAGATAGCTGAATATGATTATGGCAGGCACGCCCTTATTCGCTATCAAAAAGTGGCAAATGAAATGATCTTAAGGTTTGAAGATTTGAAAGTGCAACTATATGACATTAAGTTTGATCGGAAGTGGGAAATCAATTTAGATAAACTTAAAGGCGGACCAACGGACTACAGCAGATTCGCCACAGCATTTGACGATGATTTCATTTATATTATGCAATATAATATAACCAGCTATCTGGCTGAGGGAACAGATATGGCGCAATTGCACAAAATAGACTATGAAGGTAACATTGTTAAATCAATTGATTTTTATGAGTTAGTAAAAATAGACCACGTAAGTAGTATTCAAAAGGAAATGTTAGTAATTGATGAAGAACTATTTGTTTTTTGGAATGGATCTCTCTTGACTGATAAATTAACTGGTTCCGATTCGGAATTACATTTATCCAATATCACCATTTTGAATTCTGAGCTAACGGAGATAAACAATGCAGTGGCATTACCACATAAAATTGTCGGTACTGAGCAATCCGATTATTGGTACTATGATGGCATAAAAGATGGAAATTTTATTTTTAGACGGTTCCATTCCAGAGACAAAAAAAAAGGTGAATACACAACTTTAGTTTCCAGTGATAATACCAGGTGGTACGAATATATTGAAGTCACGCGGGATTTAGAAATGCAAAATTTTCGCAGCGGTAATGCGGCCGAAACTGAAGATTTTAGCATTCACTTGAATGGAAACTTTAAGTACGACACTACGCTCTATTTTATTGAATTTGAAGGAATCAAACAACAAATAGGCGAGCTGACACATGTTTATCCACTAGTTATATCAAAGCCAACAGCCAATTTGTTCCTTTACAAAGGAGAAAAAAAATCTGACAACTTAATTGACGGCTTAATTAAATTGGTCGATAAAAATTTCAAATACGCAGGAGGATTTTTAATAAAGGGAATTATATCCGACCCAATAAATAATTCGGTAAATATTATTGCCGAAGTTATCGGTTTTACTTTTTTATTCACTTTCAATGACGAATTGAAGATTATTGCCATTATAGATTATATGGAAGGGACAAAAATGGGCGGAGCTAATAAGTTCGGTCATTCGTATTCCTATAATTATGGTTGCTATAGCTTTAAAAGAATTTGGGGAGACTTAAATTCAAATCATAAAATAAATGCGCTTGAGTATTCAGCGCAATTTGGAGTTAAGTCACACGTGACGGTAATAAATTATGATGATTATCAAGTCTTGATTTTAGACAGTAAATCAAAGGGTACTTGTACTGTTTATAAAATAGTCAGGTAAGTGTAAAAAAGGCCGCTGCAAATCACACACCACGATCCAAAACAGGACCATATGAGAAACATAATTTCATTTGTGCACATATCGCTTGACAGTTTTGTAGCAGGACCGAACGGAGAAATGGACTGGATTAAAGTTGATGAGGAAATTTTTGATTATGTCGGTAAGCGGATAAGCGAAGGCGACACTGAGCAAATGAAAAAGGGTTATATTTGAATGTACGCAACTTTATAGCGCAAAGCCGAACAACAGGAGTTGGCTATGCGAATGTTTGTGTCGGATATAAACAAGTTATAAATAATTAACTTAGTAAATCAAAACGCATATTCACAGCAAAACATTTCAAATATTAATTAATATAAAAAAACAAATGACCCTTTTCAAAAATTTAATTGGTACTTCGACCATGTTGGTTTTATTCATTTATACAAACACAACCTTTGGCCAAAATATTGAGTACAGCAAACAAATAGATAATAATATCAAAGTCCTTGACCACTATTTAACGACCGAAGGAGAGTTCAAAATTGTTTATTACAAAGCAGGCGAAAATATTCTGCGTCGTGAAGAAAATAAGATTCAGCTTATAAATCAAAACTTCGAGAAACTTTGGGAATATGAAGTAGAGATTATCGAAGGTGTTGGAGCCACGAATTTTTATCACATTGCTTATGACGATCAGTATATCTATGTTTTAAACTACAATGTTGTTCTCAAAGCAGAAAATTCAAAGTCAGTGCTAACAAGACTTGATTATTCCGGAGGTGCCAAAAAAATAGATTTCACATCCGTTTATAATATTCGAAGTGCATACGCAATGGAAATAATTGATGGCAACTTATACGTCTTAGGTGCAACAGCGACTGGTACAATCAACCCTTATATGAATACTGTTGAAACATCGGCTCATATAATAATACTTGATAGCGAGTTAAAGCAAAAAGGAACGACCTACAACTTGCCGAACAAAATAGAAGGCACAGAAAATAATATACTTTGGAATTATACAGGAATAGTTGATGGCAATTTTACATTTTGGGCACAATACGACCTAGCAGAGGGAAGTAAATCTACAGTCAAATTGCCGAAGGAAATTGATACCTTTCTTGAAGATTTAGTAATTAGTCCAACAAACGAAATCGTATCACGTCAGAAAAAGGGAATGTCAGCAAGAATTAAAAGAATTCCAACTCCATATAAATATGATGCGGATGAATTTCAAATTAAAACTGACAGCGGTTTTAGCAATATTAGAGGCGCTGTTCTTTATATGACAACGCACACACTCGAAATTATAAGGAATGGAAATAAATCGGCAAATATTATTGAATCAATTTACAATTTAAGTCTTACAAATAAAAAATTGACCACCGTCGGAAAGATTATGTATGTAATTGAAGATATCGTCTTCGACCCTATTAATGATAATCTTGTATTGATAATACGCACGCATTTAGAAGGACAACAATGTCTAATTGAGCTGGACAATTCTTTTAACGCTATTCGAATTCAACAATATCAGACACAACATTTTGACATCTATCCAAGCAGTCAACCAAATTTTAGTACCAGTATTCAAAATTCTGTAATGTTGTGGGAACAACCAGAAAACAAACATAAAAAGAACGGCTTTGATTATGCAATCGAAAAGGGAGGAAAATCGCAATATAGTTTTTTGAATTATCCCGACTATCAAATAGTTATTGAAGACAGTAGATTTAATGCTCAAACTTGGGGTTATAAAATCATACGCTAAGCAATATTTATTCAAATCCAAAAACGTTTGACCTTAAAAAAGCGGTGGTAAAAAACTATTTATAACAAAGGCTAAAATGTAATTGCGCTGGCGGTGGACTTCTCTCTGTTCAAGTTTCAATTACCTGCGCCAAGCAAAAAATTCTTAATCAAAAAAAATTAAAAATTTGTTTGCTTGGCTTGTCGGTTAACATCAATTTAGTACCTTTAATCGAGTGCCAGTCGCAACTACATTTAGCCAAGCGTTACCCACAATGCAAAAAAAGACGAACAGTTCAGAAATAAAAATTTGCGAACAGATTAAACTTTTATTCAATTTGACAATCAAATAAAAAATTTTACGTCATGAAAAAGAGATTATTTAGTATTGGTGCAGGATTTGTCATTTCCGCTACAAGTGTGTTTGCACAATTGCCGCCTGTGGCTCAGGCAATATACGACGAGGCTTATGCAAACGACCCGTTAATCGTACAATACGCGATTGACAATGGCGCGGAAATTCTTCCGACACCGGATGGAAATTCATTTTACATTCAATGGTTTCCTTCAGGGGCAACACCTTCGGTCACTCCGGTTGTCGTTACATTACATGGTACGGGTGGTTATGCTTTTTACGAATTTCGAAGCTGGCATCCAAGGGCACAACTTCATAACTGTGGTGTTATTGCTTTGCAATGGTATAGAGGAAATACAAGCATTCCACCCGATGATTATTTTGACGACACGACATTATATGGCTACATTGATTCAGCTTTAACAAATATTTCTTATCCTTCAGGGAAAGCTTTATTGCATGGATTTAGTCGAGGTTCTGCCCGCTCGTATGCAATCATATTTAACGACATACAAAGTGGAAAAAATTATTTCTGTACTACCATTTCTAATGCAGGAAAAGTTGACACAACCTATCAATTATACTGGGAGATAAACAATGGAGATCACGGACCAAGTGTGTTTTTAGGTAAGCATTGGAATTTATTTTGCGGACCTCCTGACCCAGATACAACAGGTGAAGGCTGTGCAGGTTTGACCTTTACACAATCCTGGTTACAAGCGCAAGGAGCAACGGTGGATATTTATATTCAAGACCCGTTATTAGGACATGATGGTTTTCAGTTACAAACAAGTTTTGCTTACAAAGACACTATTTTGGAGAATTATCTTCAATGTTTTAACGGGACTTTATTTATTGATGAAGAACTAAGTGAAAAAACAATTAGCATTTTTCCAAATCCTTTTTCTTCGCAGACAACTTTGCATGCAGACAATTTATTCAAAGACGCGACATTAAACGTTTACAATTCGTATGGACAACTAGTAAAACAAATAAAAAATATTTCCGGTCAAACATATACTTTTCACCGAGACCATTTACCAAGTGGATTGTACTTTATTCTTCTGACTCAAGACGGCAAACCTTTTTCTGTATACAAATTAGTGATCACAGACAATTAACCGCATCGTTAACAGGTACTTTCCAGGCAGACCAATGAGCACTGTGAGTAACAGCGGGTGTAAGAAATAGCGGCTGACGAGCAAGTATTAAGTTTCGTGCATTTAATTTACTTTTGTAGCGGGGCCAGTGACGAGCATTTAATCCGCCACTTCTTAAACTCGCCAACCGTTACGAAATTCACTAAGTGATTCCATCAACCTATTCCAAAAAAAAAACCTCCGAATTTCTTCGAAGGCATTTTTTTTGAAACGTTAATTAACTATTATTTATCTTTTACTTCTTCAAAATCCACATCTTCTGCTTCGGCATCTTTTTTCTCACCGGTTGGACCCGCTTCGCCTTGTGTTTGTTCACCATTACCCGTTCCGGTATTAGCATACATTTCTTGTGAAGCAGCCTGGAAAACTGTATTTAATTTTTCCATCGCAGCGTCAATTTGTGGAAAATCTTTCGCTGCGTGAGCTGTTTTCAATTCAGCAAGTGCAGATTCGATCGGTGCTTTTTTCTCGGCAGGAATTTTTTCACCATATTCGGTTAATTGTCTTTCTGTCTGGAAAATTAATGCATCAGCTCCGTTCAATTTGTCTGCTTCTTCTTTTTTCTTTTTATCAGAATCAGCATTTTGTTCAGCTTCCGCTTTCATTCGTGCAATTTCTGCTTCAGATAATCCGGATGATGCTTCAATTTTAATTGTTTGTTGTTTTCCGGTTGCTTTATCTTTTGCAGCAATGCTCATGATTCCGTTAGCATCAATATCAAACGTAACTTCAATTTGCGGCTGACCTCTTCTTGCAGGTGGAATATCATTTAACTGAAATCTTCCAAGCGTTCTGTTGTCAGAAGCCATTGGTCGTTCACCTTGTAATACGTGAATGTCTACCGCAGGCTGATTATCTGACGCTGTTGAAAATGTCTCGGATTTTTTTGTAGGAATTGTAGTATTTGCTTCAATTAACCTTGTCATTACACCACCCATTGTTTCAATTCCTAATGAAAGAGGAGTAACATCCAAAAGCAAAACATCTTTTACTTCACCTGTTAAAACACCACCCTGGATTGCTGCACCGATTGCAACAACTTCATCCGGGTTAACACCTTTTGAAGGTTCTTTTCCGAAGAATTTTTTCACTGCTTCCTGGATTGCAGGAATACGTGTTGAACCACCAACCAAAATAATCTCATTAATATCACCGGTAGATAAACCTGCGTTTTTCAAAGCTGTTTTACACGGCTCAATTGTACGTTTAACAAGGTCATCAATTAATTGTTCAAACTTCGCTCTTGACAAAGTTCTGACCAAATGTTTAGGCATCCCTTCAACCGGCATGATATAAGGTAAATTAATTTCAGTTGAAGTAGTTGAAGAAAGTTCAATTTTCGCTTTTTCAGCCGCTTCTTTTAATCGTTGAAGCGCCATCGGATCTTTTCTCAAATCCAGGTTTTCGTCTTTTTTAAATTCTTCTGCTAACCAGTTAATAATTTTATCATCCACATCATCTCCGCCAAGGTGAGTATCACCATCTGTTGACAAAACTTCAAAAACACCATCTCCTAATTCAAGAACTGAAACGTCATGCGTTCCACCACCAAAATCGAAAACAATAATTTTCTGATCAATTGATTTTTTATCTAAACCATAAGCCAGTGCCGCAGCAGTTGGCTCATTGATAATTCTTTTAACTTTTAAACCTGCAATTTCGCCGGCTTCTTTTGTAGCCTGGCGTTGTGCATCGTTAAAATAAGCGGGAACAGTAATTACTGCTTCTGTTACTTCCTGGCCCAAATAATCTTCAGCCGTTTTCTTCATTTTCTGAAGAATCATTGCAGAAATTTCTTGTGGTGAATATAACCTGTCATCAATTTTAACACGTGGTGTATTATTGTCACCTTTCACTACTGCATAAGGTACACGAGCCACTTCTTTTGCACATTGGTCAAAAGTAGAACCCATAAAACGCTTAATTGAATAAATCGTTTTTGTTGGATTTGTAATAGCTTGTCTTTTTGCCGGATCACCGACTTTTCGTTCACCTCCGTCAACAAAAGCCACAATAGATGGCGTTGTTCTTTTTCCTTCCGAATTCGTAATTACAACCGGTTCGTTGCCCTCCATTACAGCCACGCAAGAGTTTGTAGTTCCTAAATCGATTCCAATAATTTTGCCCATAACTCAAATGTTAATTTTCACTTATTTTGATTTTGCCTTCTCAATCGTTGTGCCATAGGTTTGATTGTCATATTTCAGCTTTTTTTGTCATTAAACTGAATAGAAATCCAGTGATACAAATGACAGAACGTCAGAAAAATGATGGCAGAAATCATGTCATGCGAAAACAGGATGAGGAAATTGCGCTAAAACAGCGCCTCTTCCTCATTCCAAAATATTTTTTAACAGAAAAAACATTTTGATCCTTGCAAAAAATCATTAAAGTGCCTGAATATAAAGAGATGAGCCGGATTTGGTCACATTGAACAAATGTTAATAAGATTGGAGCCGATCAAAAAAGTAACAAGGGCATTCGCCTTATATTTGTCTCTTCTAAAAATTTAAACAAAAACTTACTTATGAACTTCATTATATCGAGTTCTGCGCTACTGAAAAACCTACAAGGAATCAGTGGAGTTCTTAACAGCAGTAATTCGCTTCCAATTCTTGATAATTTCCTGTTCGAACTTGCTAAAGGCGAACTAACCATTTCTGCATCGGATTTGGAAAACACAATGAAAACTACAATAAAACCTGATGAAGCGAAAGAAGATGGGAAAATTGCTATTCCTGCGAAACTTTTGTTGGATAGTTTGAAAAATTTCTCCGATCAGCCTTTGTCTTTTCAGATTGATGCCGCAACTTTTGGAATTGAAATTTCATCAGATTATGGTAAATATAAATTGGTTGGTCAAAACGCTGCTGACTTTCCAAAATCACCGGATTTAAAAGGTGCATCATCAATAAAAGTAAAGGGAGACGTAATTGCACAGGCAATTGATAAAACTTTATTTGCAACAGGAAACGATGAATTACGCCCTGTAATGAGCGGTGTGTTTTGCCAGTTCTCTCCTGAAAAATTGACGTTCGTTGCTACAGATGCTCACAAATTGGTTCGTTATGCACGAACAGATGGAAGCGCTTCAAAATCTTCGGACTTTATTTTGCCAAAAAAACCTTTGAATTTATTGAAACAAAATTTAACCGGAACAGAAGAAGTTGAATTGTCTTACAACGAATCAACTGCTTGTTTTAGTTTTGGAAATATTGAATTAACCTGTAGATTGATTGACGGAAAATATCCGAATTACGAAGCGGTTATTCCAACAGTGAATCCAAATGTACTGACCGTTGACAGAGCTTCATTTTTAGGTTCTATTAAACGTGTCTCTATCTTCTCAAATAAAACGACGCACCAGGTAAAATTAAAAGTTGCCGGAAGCGAATTAACAATTTCTGCAGAAGATTTAGATTTCTCTAACGAAGCAAAAGAACGCCTGACTTGCAACTACGCAGGCGATGACATGGAAATTGGTTTCAACTCAAAATTCTTAATGGAAATGTTGAGTCACATTCAAACAACAGAAGTTGTTCTAGAAATGAGTGAGCCAAATAAAGCCGGAATACTTTTACCAAGCGGAAACGAAAATGCGAATGAGCAGATTTTGATGCTTGTGATGCCGGTTATGATTCGATAATAGTTGTTTTTTTTTTTAACCTCTTCAGTATTTATATTGAAGAGGTTTTTTTATGAAGAAACTTGTGCTCGTCTCTGCTGCGAAGGATATTCATCCTGCGCCATCGCGAGGCTTCGCGACACAATCAACAGGAGCTTTGCTCCGATTAATTTGACAAGACATTAGTTTGTAAAAATGAGTTACATTTCAAAGAGACGCATTTTTCAAAAATAACCTTGGAAACCAGTTAATGCTATGATAAATAGTACGGAGCAAAGCTCCTTTAGACAATGGTTTAGCGCAGGATGAATATCCAGCGCAACTAAGCAAAATTGGCATACGTTTAGCATCATTCCGAAAAAAGTATTCCTTACAACCTTTTTACAAGTGATATTTTTTTGTAAATTTAGACTACTGTTATTTTCAATTGAGATGGGCTTGACATGAGATATCAAGCAATAAAAAAATCTTAACAAAAACATTTACGAAACTTAAACTATAAATTATGAACTTGTTTTTTTACATTTTAACTCTGCCACTTTTAGGAATTTATTCTACTCTTCCACAAGACGAAATTGATTCTTCGCAAGACCGTGTTAAGGTTGAAAAAGCAGTTGTTGTTTGGGCAGATTCAACTTTTTATTCGCACAGCAATTATAAGTTCGAAAATTTCAGGGCGGAATATTCAGAAGAATATTTTATCGCAACGGAGCGCGCAAAAGCATACAAAGAAAGAGTTACAGACCTTGAGCAAGAAAAATCAGGCGGACAATACAGAGGCACACAAGAAGCATATGACGCAGAACACAAAACTTTAAACGACGCTTATTTAAAAATACAATCTGAGGCTGACAATTGTAAAAACAGGGCTGATTATTATTTGATTCATTTCTGGTCAAACATTCAAACCACAGATGGAATAACTGTTTATTACGAACACATTATGAAGTTGAATAATTCTTATAATGTCATTGAAGCAACAATTAATAGTGCGATTGGTAAGAAAGATGAAAACACTTTACCGGTTTATAAAAAAGATCTGAAATCTACTGATCCAAAAAAAAAAGTAGATAATACAACAACAAATACAGACACAACTACTCCAACCGGAACGGGTAATGGTTCGGTTGGAATAACTTTTGACGCGCCGGTAGAGGAAACTGCTCCTGTTGAAACGTCGACAAAAAAAGAAAAGAAAAAGAAAAAAAAATAATTTTAGACTAATTTCTTTATCATTCAAGACACTTGTCATTTAAACTCACCATCATTGGCTCCGGATCTGCTGTACCGACACTTAGTCGTGGAGTAACATCGCAATTTCTTAACTTCAATGAACGTCGCATTTTAATTGATTGCGGCGAAGGAACACAATTGCAATTGAGAAAATACGGTGTCCGATTTCAACGTTTGCAGTACATTTTTTTCTCTCATCTTCACGGCGATCATTACCTCGGAATTTTCGGATTATTAGCATCGATGAATTTACTTGGTCGCAAATTAAAACTTGTAATTTTTGCGCCGGCACAACTTGAAGAGATGATTAAATTTCAATTTGAAATCACAAAAGTTACGCTCGATTTTGAACTGGAATTCCGCACACTTAGCCATTCTGACAAGTCACTTATATT
>Ga0102851_10000373_pt1 | contig 22082 bp, 27 predicted proteins | sample Mud3Dept3metaG_FD_79558 | JGI IMG/M metagenome (GOLD analysis project Ga0102851, IMG submission 79558) | Freshwater wetland microbial communities from Ohio, USA, analyzing the effect of biotic and abiotic controls - Mud 3 Core 4 Depth 3... | ecosystem: Environmental > Aquatic > Freshwater >... | reverse complement strand
ATTGTCGATTGAGGAGGGCATATATTCCGTACTCTCCCCCGTTGGGGATGAAATCTTGGATATAGCAGGCTCCAAATCTTTCGCACATTCTTTTGTAAAAAAGGGGCACCTGATTTATGGAATCGCACAAGAGTATTCCTGCTCCATGCAAATAACGGGGTTTGATAATCAGTGGATGTGGGTGGTTATCCAAACATTGAGGAAGGTTTTCCAAGGTAAACGTCTTAGCAGACGCAATACCTAGTTCTATTGCTTTCTCCACAACGGCTTCCTTGTCAAATGCTTGCAAGAATACGTCGAGATTAGGTGATAGAATATTTGTGCATTGAGAGAGTTCATCGTAATGTTTGGCGACAAATAACGCAGTTTGGGTTGAATTAGGAATGATACAGTCGTACATCCCCTTACGCGCAATCTTTAAAATTTCTTCACTAAATATGTCAGAATGCATCTGAGGGTCGTTGCAGAGAAAATGTCGAGTACAATACTTCGAGAAAAATCCGATAGCGAAATCCTTGTTACTGACACACTCTATTCGGATTCCTTTACGACCTAACGAACGAATACAGGCTAATGCTGCACGGAGATGAGCATCAAGGACGAGTACCTTTCTCATAAGTGTACCTTTTCAATGATACGTAGGGAGAAATTGTTATTCTTCACCGTATGGAACATGGTTTTCTTTCTCATAGATAACCTCCTTGAGGGAAAGCACAGATGTTCGCAAACTTTATTTTTCTGCGGGTTTTATTTATTTTTTCTTTATCTCTCACAATCGTTGATATTTATATATGATTTGATCAATGGTGGATACTCCCGAGCTCTCCTTTTTGGTATCTCTTTGATTTCGCGGATTGAAACTTCAAGACCGTTTCCTGCTTCTTTTCGAAACGCTCTCTGAAGCTCCTGGTATAGAATATCAAGAGACGGACCAATATAACGTAGTGATTCATCAATGACGATGAGGACATCGATCTCTCCACGCTTCTTTTGTAGAATCTGGAACTGTTTGATTTTATCTGTTCCAAGTGATTTCATAACCATATACGGAATCTGAATGAATGAAAAACCTGATAGAGTACGACCATTTGCAAGGACAATAGGACTGAGCCTCCGTCCTACAATTTTTTCGATAAGCGGTAGGTTCAAACCGCATGTACATCGTCTCTCTGTAAGAACCAGAATGTCATTCATACCTGTATATCGTATGATGGGTGTTCCCTTCCCATAAAGACGCGTAAGAGCAAGTCTTCCTTCTACATGCATGCCAACAGGACAATTCTCCTCATCAATAACCTCGATATGAACAAGATCAGAATTAAAATGATAGTTTCCTTGCGGGCACTGGAAAGCAATCGCTCCACCTTCACTAGATCCAAAATTATCAATAATTTTTCCCCCGAACACTTCCTCAACAAATGTTCGAAGAGGTGGATTGAGTGTAGCTCCATTGGAGATGAACCAATGAGGCGAGACGTATTCGCCCAGACCTGATGTTTTTAGTACCGCTAATTCTCTTAGGATATGGGGGTCGGTATATATGACGTCAGGCCGGAAGGAATTGAGTTCTTGCATAATGTCCTTCCCTTGTGCCTTAAAACTTATGAGTCGCACGTTGTTAAAATTAAAGAAAGTTCCGAGGTTTTTATAGAAGAAGTTTTTTAGGCATTCCTCATCATAAGATCCGGGGATATCAAAATCTCCGATATGTACAATTCGGTGTTTTCTCCAGTTAATGCCATTGGCTTTATACATCCTTAATCCGATGATTTGACCCCTAAGGACAGTAAGATAATCTTTATAGATGGCGACAGGTTCCCCTGTCGATCCTGAGCTCGTAAATAAATGAGCTTGGTTTTTACGAAAACCAGGAGGAATTATTCGGTCTGGAGCATTTTTTCTCAGGTCATCCTTTGTGATAATGGGAAGCATGACTATATCACGGAGACTATTGACTTGATGTAGGGGAACATTCAATGCACAATACCGTTCTTTATATAAAGGAACTTTCAAAGAATAATGGATTATTTTTTGGAATTGCCGTTCGGAATATTTGTTTAAAGTTTCTGCTGTTGATGTAAAAGGTCGATTGATTTCTGATAGGTAATAACGGAGGGTGTTTGCGAGAAAGACTGGATGATAAAACGGGTTCACAAAGTATCTCCCCTTTTTAAGAATTGTAGGGATGTCCACTGAGCCTCAAAAGCTACGGGGAAGTTATATTTCCATTGGTGGACTCTGATGATTCGGTGTCCAATAACATATTCCTTGATGGGAACAAAAAACGAGAGATTCAATTGGCAATCTTTGAAATACTGTATCATGCAATAAAATTTGTTAGTCATATTGAATGATTTCCTCCCTAAAGAGTAAGAGTATAACTCTTTCAAATATAACCTCTAGAAGGATAATCATTCTTCTTATTAAGATATCTTTTCTTTTTTAGAAGAGGTAAAGGGGGTTCAAATGCAAAGTCTTCTCTACAATGCAGTTTTTTTTTTCCTAAAATCTTAAAAACTAATGGCGAATATCAGAACCCTATCTACCATGTATATGGGGGATGCCTGATGAAGTTACTCATACCACCAGAACCAATCCTGTTAAAAAAACAATCAGAAGAACAAAAGGACAACGCCTGGGACATTGATTCTCTGAGCCTCTGGTTTGGCAACCGACTCCCAACCTACCTCTGGAACGATGCCGGATGGTCCACCCCTCTAAAGGAAGAAGGATACAACTGGCAAAGTTTCCTAAAAATCCTCTCGCTTCATAAGAAAGACATGATCCGGTGGTCCCGCAATGCTCTCTCTTGGAAAGAATTCCTCCTCAAACTACAGGACACATTAAAAGACCCCGTGTTCAAAACAATCCTCCTCCGACATAGGAAACAGGGGGCTGTCCTTGATGGATAACAAAGAAGGGGGATACCCGATTGTTCTCACCGCCTCCCGTGCAGAGGCAAACGAATACGATGACAACCCCTTCGCAGCATTCATCTGCACCTTCCCAAAGAAACTCTCTGGATTAGCATTACGGGAGCATCTAGAGAATCTCACGAGCAACGATGATGGGACCGCGAAGCGAACCATATACGGTCTCCGAAAAGTAGAATCATTGTTGACAAAAGAGTTCGGACAAGGAACCGTCGCTGTCGCACATTACGACCAGTTACACCGATTTATCGGGAAGAACACCAGGATTGTTGGTATCTCCTCCATGGACCCCATGGGGTTAGCATATGTGTCCACTACCTATAACTCCCTGATTGGTTTTGGCGGGGAGGCACTCAACGCGGCAGAGTTTGAAAAACTCATCACCCATCCTGCGATCCAGCAATTTAAACCAAAAATCATTGTTGGTGGAGCAGGGTCCTGGCAGATCAATGACTCCGGGATGCAGAACAAATGGGGCATCGATGTCTTGTTCCAAGGAGAAGGAGAAGAGGATTTGGTCAATGTCTTCAAAAAAATACTGAACAATGAATCAGTCCCATCGTATTATGTCGCAAAAAAACCAGATCGAAGAAAAATCCCACCTATCATCCGTGCAGCCTGTTATGGGATGGTAGAGATCACCAGAGGCTGCGGACGGGGTTGTCAATTCTGCAGTCCGACGAACCGGACAAAATACTCATTTCCCATCGACTATATCATGAAAGAAGTCAAAACTAATGTTGAAGGAGGATCATCAACAATCTTTACTGTCACCGAGGATATCTTTCTTTATAAATCAAAACCACGGTTCATCCCAAACCGGGAGGAAATCGTAAAACTTTACAAGACCATCGCCTCCTACCCGGGAGTCGATTATATCCTGTTGTCTCATGCGTCGCTTGCACCAGTCATCTACGATAAAAAACTGTTAGAGGAATTATCACCAATTCTGTTGGAGAAGACTCGCTGGCGGCCAGAGCTACATAAATCCTACCCGAAGCGGTTTGTCTCTGTCGAGGTCGGAATCGAGACAGGGAGTGTGCGACTGATGAAGAAATACATGAAGGGAAAAGCACTCCCATATACAGTCGATAACTGGCCTGAGCTGGTGGTACAGGGTGTCGGCATTATGAATGACTATGACTGGTGGCCATTATGTACCATCATGACCGGACAGCCGGATGAAACCGAGGAGGATGTCCGTGCGACCTTAGATCTCATCGATGATCTTCGGAATCACCACTCGAAAATGTTCTACACCCCGGTGTTATTCATCCCGTTGAAGGAGGCGATGCTGGGGAATCAACGCCGCACCAACCTCAAGGGTCTTTCTGAGTTGCAATGGGAGGTCATCGCCCGGTGCTGGCGGAACAATATCGATTTCTGGAGGCCGGACATGAAATGGATGCTGAATCCCATGTTCTTCTTTTCTCATTGGTTTTACACTCGATGGAAACATGGGAAGAAGGCAACCGTGCCCATGATGCATCTGGCCGGCTTCCCGATCGCCCAGAAAACAAATAAGCTCTGCTCACCAGAGTACTGTCAGGATAAAGTATCACCAGACGAGGGGACACAACCGGTCTCACACGATCTTGAAGAATCAATCTTTAAGGAACGCTAGATACGCAAGATAAGACGCATAGAGATCAACCTTACTGGTGACCTCATAAGGTGAATGCATCGAGAGCACCGGTGCACCAAGATCAATGACATCCATACCCAGACGGGAGAAGTATTTCGCCACGGTTCCCCCTCCGCCTTTGTCGACCTTCCCAAGCTCACCGGTTTGCCAGGGGACTTTCGCCTTATCCAACAACGATCGAATCTCAGCAATGTACTCGGCAGAGGCATCATTCGCAGAATATTTTCCCCCATGACCAGTGTATTTTGACATCACCACACCATTCCCAAGGGATGATGCGTTTTTCAACTCAAAAGCATCCGTATAGTTCGGGGTGACCGCAGAGGAAACATCCGCGGAAATCACCTTTGATGTGAGCAGGACACCATCGATGTCGACATTCGCGTCTTGCTCTCGAATCAAGGATCGTAGAAACGACGTCGCCTGCGCAGAGGCGTTCCCCTCACTGCCTATTTCCTCTTTATCGACAAAGAGAGCAAGCACGGTATGTTCCGGGTTTTTGACATCCAATATCGCTTGCAGTGCGGCGTATGCACAGATACGATCATCCTGCCCATACGCTCCAATCAATGACCGGTCAAACCCTAGGTCGCGAGCTTTGAAGGCAGGGACCGCCTCAAGCTCCGCGGAGATGAAATCCTCTTCAGTGATATCATACTCTTCATGCAGCTTCTCAAGGATAGCAACCTTAATCTTCTCCTTAAAATCACCTCGTGCGGGTAAACTGCCGATCACGATGTCAAGGTTTTCACCCTTGATCGCCTCATCAATCTTCTTGTTATCCTGGATCTCATGGCAGAGATGAGGCAATAAATCAGGGACAGAAAAGACCGGGTCGAGGTCATCCTCTCCTAAAGTAAACGTGATTTTTTTTCCGTCCTTCTTCACAATTACCCCATGCAATGCTAGAGGAATAACGACCCATTGGAATTTCTTAATCCCCCCATAATAATGGGTTTCGAACAACGCAAGATGACTCTCAGAATCCTGGTATAAGGGTACTTGTTTGAGGTCAAGTCGGGGTGAATCGATATGAGAAATCACAATGCGGAGTCCATCGCGGAGAGGTTTTTTCCCTTTAATGATGATGGCAGCTGATTTTCCCTGGTTGATGATGACTTTTTTCTTCTGTTTTTTTGCTATCTCTGCAATTACTTCTACTGCCTCTCGCTCTGTTTTTGCAGCATCAAGGAATTTTTTATATCCTTCTGCAAACGAAAAAGCAGTGGTGAGTTGCTGTTTCGAAAAAAGCTCCCAGGCGGTTTTCTTCTTATATGCGTATTTGCTTTCGCCATCCTTCATGGTTCTGACTCCTCGATAGGAAAGTCATCTTCTCAGACCATAAAAAGATAACTCAAGAAAAAAAAGAAAAAAAAGGTGGGTGGTTGGTTTATCGTCGGATGATCCAGATGATGACGACGACACCAATGACAATAATGATTGCCAGGATCACCAGGAACAAGGTCATATTGGAGATCCCTGAGTCTCCATTCGGGCTTCCTTCGGCAGAGATGGTGATCTCCCCAGTTTCACTGACCGAATCATCTGCTTGGTCGGTGACGGTGAATGTGTAGGTGTATTCACCTGCTTTTGTGTAGATATGGGTAGGATTCACTTCTGTGGATGCCGTACTGTCGTCACCGAAGTCCCAGCGGTATTGATAGGGTGGTTGTCCAGTGAGCGGGATGATGCTTCCGTTGAACTGTATTGTTTCACCGACTGCACCAACACTGGGTCCGTATGCTTCCATGATTTCCAGGGCGGGGTTGGGTGCGATATCGGAGAGGTAGACAAAATCGGTGAAATCCTCACCAGTAGCAGTGAAGTTCATTTTCACAAACATGGAGGTAACACTCATGTTGTCGTAGACCTCATCTGGACCAGTTAATTGGAAGGTGATCGAAAGGGTATCGCCAGTGACTGTGAAATCTGCCGAGGTTAGGTTTGTTGTGTCAAGACCGTTGCTGACCTGACCTGATTGGTTCGCATAACTGATGGTGTAGTCTTGCTCTGTGGTTGATAAGGAAAAATCATATTCCACAAAGTTCAAAGGAGCAAAGGTATCGTCTGAGTATGCATCAATGATTTTTCCTCTGTTTTCGATGACGCCTCGAACCTGCAAGGTGACGGTCGCTTGTGTTCCTATTTGGCTGTAGGTTGCCTCGACAATGTCGATGTTTGATACATTGATATCTGGATGGGAGGTAACAACAGTGGTTTGTTGGTTAAAATCAACAGAACTTACGTCTTCAATCATATCTGTGATGGTTTCATCTGCAGCCAAGACCGGGTTCGTAGCGATGAGAAGAAGGCTGCTTATTATCATCGTTATGAGCAATAGATTGCTGTGTTTCATTTTTTTTAGCACCTCATTTAGGCTGAGAAGACTATTTACTTATCCTATTTAAAAATTTTGGCATGCGATTCATAGGATTCGACTGTAGATTTCTAATGAAGATTTTGTGTTATTTCAATTTCTTCTTCAAATCAGACATGGTGGTGATCATGTCATCGAGGGTGGATTCAATGGTTCCGAGTGTTTCATGAATTTTATCTGTGATAATGGCGCCTTGGGCGGATGGTTTTATGATGCCGTCATGTTCCAGGGTTCGGAGGGAGTATCTGATGACATGTTGGGGTTGACCGGTTATCTGAGAGAGTCGGATGATTCCGATGGGACCGTGGTCACGGACGGTCTTTAGGATGTCGATGTGTCTGATGAGAAGATCAAGTTCTTTTTCTGCAACATTGGTTATAGAATTTTTATCTCGTATTTTATCTGGCACTTCCAAACCTCCCGGGTTAATTGTTAACATTTAGTATGCAATGGTGGCTATTTAACGTTTACGAAGCACTCATAAAAGGGAAAAAAAAGAAAAAGATGGTTCTGTGAAAAATGATTATTTCGATTTCCACAAACCATGGATATTGCAGTAATCACGGGCAGAGAGATGTTTTGCTGTCACACAAAACTCAGCTTCAGGTTTTTCCATAGGTTTCAAAAACTTCCGGTGTACCCCATCATCTGCATGCAGCTCAATCCACTCAATGTAGTGTTTCTCCTCCATCGGATGTGGGATGGAACCGACCTTTACTTTTACTCCGGTAGCGGTCTTTTCAATAACGGGTACGTGTTTTTCGTTTCCAGCATCCTGAAGTTTTTCTGTGAGTAGTTCCATGGGTTGTCCACAGCAGACGAGTTGGCCAGTACCTGCATGGACGACTTCGATGATGTTCCCACAGAGAGCACATTTATAGATTTCTTTTAATTTTACCATGTTTTCTACCTCTGATTTTATTTCTTCTGTTTTTTGTTCTTATAATCCTTTATCGCCTCGTGCAACGCATCAGCGGCGAGATTTGAGCAATGCATTTTTTGAGCGGGTAATCCATCAAGTTCGTTTGCGACATCGCCACGGGTTATTTTAACCGCCTCGTCGATGTGTTTTCCCTTCGCAAGGTCGGTGACCATGCTGCTGGTCGCAATCGCCGAGCCACATCCAAAGGTGCGGAACTTGATGTCGGTGATGATATCCTCTTTTACTTTGATGAAAATCTCCATGACATCTCCGCAGACGGGGTTTCCTACCTTGCCGTATCCATCGGGGTTTTCAATCACTCCGACATTATGGGGGTTCATAAAATGTTCCATGACTTTCTTACTATATCCTACCGTTGCCATTTTTAGGTCCTCCATTCTTGAGACATTGGGGAGAGTTTGCGTAAGCGCTGGACGGTCTCATTCGTCGCCTTGCTTACGATAGGGACATCCTCCATGGTCGTGGAGCGTCCCAGGGTTAGCACCATGGACCCATGTGCTTCTTCATGTTTAAGGCCAATTGCGAGAAGAACATGTGATGGTTCAAGTGTTTTTGAGGAACAAGCTGATCCTGTCGACACCTGTATATCATACATATCCATGTTGAGTAAGATGCTTTCTCCTTCGATGTAGCTGAACCGGAAGCTCGCATGATGCGGGAGACGGTGGGTCGGATGCCCCGTCAGATACGATTGGTCAATGGTGAGAATCTCTTTGATTAAGCGGTCTCTGATTGGAATGAGCCGTGTGCTCTCCTGTTGCATTTCGTGGTGTGCTATTCGTGCTGCTTCGCCCATCCCAGCAATGGCAAAGACATTCTCGGTTCCTGATCGTAGTCCGCGTTCTTGGCCGCCGCCTAGCATAATCGATTGGAGTTTAACACCTGGTTTTACGTAGAGTGCCCCAGCACCCGGGGGGCCATAGAGGTCGTTTGAGGAGAGGGTGAGCAGGTCGATACCGTCTTTCTGGACATCAATGGGGATTCGTCCAGCCGCGGCGACTGCGTCCACATGAAGATAGAGTCCTTTCTCATGGACAAGTGTACTAATCTCCTGGATGGGTTCTATGGTTCCAATCTCATTGTTCGCATACATTATTGAAGTAAGGATGGTTTGTTTCGTGAGATTCGATTCAAGTTTTTTGAGATCTACGATTCCACTTGCGTCAACAGGGACGGTGGTAAAGGTATACCCGTTCTTCTGGAGGTCTTTCATGGGATTAAGCACTGACATATGTTCGATAGCGGAGGCGACGACCGTTTTGCCTTGTGAGATATTTCGTAATGCAGTCCCTTTCACGGCAAGGTTGTTTGCTTCGGTCGCCCCGCTGGTGAAGAGGATGGTGTTCTCATTCTCCGCATGGATCAACTGAGCGATTTTGCTGCGTGACTCTTCGACAGCACGTCTCGCCTCTAACCCGACCGAATGAAGGGTCGATGGATTTCCATGGGCTGAGGTAAGGAATGGTTTTGCGAACTCATACACACGCAGATCGATTGGCATCGATGAAGCGTGGTCAAGGTAAATCCGTGTCATATTTTTTTCCTCCGTTAGAACCACATGGTCGCCCCGGCATCAAGGGCAAGGTCATTGAGGGTCCCTGCACCGACAATTTTTGGACCAGTCATGAGAGTGGCATCCTCTAATCCGCACATCTGTTTGGATGCTTCGCATGCGTAGATGGTGATTCCCATGTCTAGTGTTTTTTTCAGCATCTCGGCGACACTAGGGAAGCTACCAAGTTTGATCTTTGCTGCTGCTCCAGGAAGAAGGATCTTCAACCCAGTCCCTAGGTAATAGACCATGGGGGTGAGATCCATCATCTTCGCAGTTTGGGCAAGGACTAAGGGAGCGTACTGTTTCTCAGGGTTGTCGGTGGTAATAACATATAAGATTGAGATCTCATCTTTCATTGTTTTTCCTCATTTCATCCTTTTTATGTAGAAGGTCATCAGTGTTCCTTCTTTTTGAAATTTGAGTATCAGATGTCCTGTTCGTTTTGCCCATCGTGTGATGTCTTCTTCTGCTGCAGGGTCGTCTGCCTCGACCTTCAGGACCTGCCCGATTTGGATTTTTTCGATTTCCTCTTTGGTCATGGCAATCGGCATCGGGCAGTAAAACCCGATGCAGTCAAGCTCGGCATCAAACGATTGGTCGTTTTCGATGATGTCACCTCTAATAATTCTCTTCTAAGATTTCGTAGTAGCTCTGTGGGTGTTGACACGCGGGGCATTTGTTTGGTGCTTCTTTTCCTTCGTGGACGTACCCGCAGTTTCTGCATTTCCATTTCACTACTTTTTCTTTCTTGAAGACGTGTTTCTTCTCAATGTTTGCAAGCAGTGTTCGGTATCGTTTTTCATGGTGTTGTTCGACTTCCCCTATCTGTGTGAAGCTTCTTGCGACCTCAGGGAATCCTTCTTTTTTTGCGATGTCGGCAAATCCAGGGTATATTGATCCCCATTCTGCTTTTTCTCCATCGGCTGCTTCTTTGAGGTTCTCCGCTGTTGTCCCTATCACACCGGCGGGGTACATCGCGGATATCTCAACCATGCCACCTTGGAGATGTTTGAAAAAGATTTTTGCGTGTTCTTTTTCGTTCTCCGCGGTCTCAAGGAAGATAGCAGAAATCTGTTCATATCCTGCTTTCTTTGCTTCTGATGCGAAGTAAGTGTAGCGATTTCTTGCCTGTGATTCTCCTGCGAACGCTGCAAGGAGGTTTTTTTCTGTTTGTGTTCCTTTTAAACTTTTCATCCTTTTCATCTCCATTTTTCTCGTATCTTATGGTCCGACATGGACCATGTCCCAGTAAATATCAGCTTGTTCGAAGCGATCCATGCTTTCTTTTTCGATCTCTAGGATTTTGTAATGTTGTAGCTCCATGTCTGCGAAATATTGCAGGGTGTTGCGGATGGAGGAGTCGTTTTTTGAGAACTGCTGGGAGAGGGCTTGGTAGAAGTCGTGGGCTGCCTGTTCTGCGGTCATCGCGCTTTTTAGGATCGTTCCAAGGGGGGTATCTTCATCAGGGGTGATGAGAGGTGGGAGTGGAACAGGGGTGTTTTCTGGTAGTGTTATTTTTTTCTTCGGGAACTTGGCCTTGTAAACTTGTTCGATGAAGCCGCGGTGTTTCTGCTCTTCTTGGGCGAGGAATTTGAATTTATCCTTCAGGAGCCCGTTTTTCACCTGTTTCGCTATGGCGGTATACACGGTGTAGCTTTCGATTTCACTTTTCATTGCTGCCAGGAGTAAATCTTCAAGGGTGTATTTTTTTAGATTCATGTCTCTCACCTCTTTTTTTTCCTTGTGGTCTTTTCGGTGATTATTCCTTTTTTCTCTTGCCGAGTTCTCGGTCCAACATGTAGAGCCCACCGGTGCTTTTTTCGATCATTTTGAGTTTTTGCACGATGGTGTCGGTCTGGAGTTCCTCTTCGACTTGTTCGTCGTGGAACCATTTCAGCATACTGGTTGCCGCATAGTCTTTCTCTGCTGCTGCGATGGTTGCGATATTCTCAATCATCGCAGTGACTTTCTGTTCGTGTTTGAATGCCTCTTCAAAGGCGTGGAGTGGTGATTTCCAGGTTGTTGGGGTGACGTTGATGGCACTGAGGATGACACGGCCTCGTCGTTCGATGATGTGGTGGTAGAATTTCATGGCGTGTTCGACTTCCTCTTGTGCTTGGACTCTCATCCAGTTTGCAAATCCGCCGAGGTTGATGGATTCGAAATAGGCGGACATGGAGAGATACAGGTATGCTGACCAGAGTTCTGCGTTTATTTGCTTATTGATGGTGGTTTCTAATTTTTTACTTAATATCATAATTTACCTCCTTTTATCTTCAGGGAACCGGCATTGGAGAATCGTTCTCGTTTCAGTTCCTGTTGAGAATGTTCTTCCTCCGGTTCATATCATATTTTTTGTTTCTTTATATATTTTCCTAGGCTTGGTTTTTTATTGTTTCTCGAAGGCTTCTTTGCCTGCTCCGCAGATTGGGCAGACCCAATCATCGGGGAGATCCTCAAATTTTGTTTCTGGGGCGATCCCTGTTTCAGGGTCTCCTTTTGCTGGGTCGTAGACGTAGCCACAGACGGTGCATACATATTTGTCCATTTTTATTTCCTCCTTTTTTTTCTCTGTTTTTTTATCTATATCACTATAGTAGGTCGGAGCGGTTTTTGGTGAGTACCCTCCTTTTACCTCATGGTAATACTCATAGGTCATGACTGGCTCCTGGGTGAGTATTTCTGCATTGGTGATTTTTCCAATGAAGATGGTGTGGGTGCCGACATCTATCTGGTTGATGACTTCTGCTTCCAAGTACCCAAGACTGTTCTCTAGGACGACCGGAGCGTGTGTGGTTCCAAGTTTGTAGGTGATATTTTTGAATTTGTCAATGTCTCGACCGGATTTGAATCCGAAGGTTCCGATGATGGTGAGTGGGGTTTTTTTGTCAAGGATGGAGACGGTGAATACTTTGCTTTTTGTGATGTAGTCATGGGTGAGGTTTTGTTTGTTGATGCTGACGGCGATGGTGGGTGGTTCAGAGGTGACCTGGAAGAGGGCGTTTGCGACTTGGCCGTTGGTTTTTTCTTCGTTTTTTGAGCAGACGATGTAGAGTCCGTAGGAGATTTTGTGGAATGTTTTTTTATCCATTGTTGTTCCTTCTTTTTTCTTTTGTCTGGCATTTTTTACAGATGCCTTTGAAGTATCCTTGTACTTCTTCGACGCGGTGGCCTCCTTGGAGGATTCTGTCCATGTTGGGGCAGGATATCGCGATGTCGATGATCGCGCCGCACTGGGTGCAGATGAAGTGGTGGTGCATTCCTTCTTCGATGTCGTATCGGAGTTCGGAACCGGAGATGGTGAGGGATCTGATTATCTTGTTTTTTTTGAGGGTCTCTAGGGAGTTGTAGACGGTGGTGCGGGAGAGGGAGGGGTGTTTTTTCTTGAGGGCTGAGTAGATTTCTTCGACGTTGGGATGAATGTGGTGTTCATCAAGGTATTTGAGGATTTCGAGTCGGGGTGATGTCACTTTCAGGGTATGGTCCTTGAGGATTTTTACGTATTTTTCATACATGGAGATCGGTCGATAATCATTGCTAATTTGTAATGATTACAATTTAGTAGGTATTACAAAATAGTATTTATACTTTTCCAACTGGACAAAAAAAGAAACGTTTAAGAAGCAGAAACAATGCCCTCACACGCATGGAATATTCATTGCTCTATCATACCATCATCCCCTTCGTTCTTTCCGCACTCGTCGTCGTACTCGTCACCATCATCGCAGAGAAATACGGCACAAAAACAGGAGGAGTCATCGGAACACTCCCCTCCACCATCATCATCGCCTTCCTCTTCATCGCCATAGACAAAGGAACAACCTTTGCCGCAGAATCCGTTGTCATCGTCCCCGCAGAAATGGGGCTAAACCTCATCTTCCTCTTAATCTTCGCCCTTCTAGCCTCGAAAAAAATACTAACAGCACTCTCCGGGGCTCTTGCGACCTGGACGGTCCTCACCATCCTTGTCTATTTCACATCCCTTAGCTCCATCATCATCTCTCTAACCATCTACGGAATCTGTTTCTTCATCTCATTTTTTATCCTTGATAAACAAAGAAACATCATCTCACAAGAAACCATCAAAGTCCACTACACCCCCCTCAAACTCCTTGGCAGAAGCCTCATCGCCGGTATCGTCATCGCAACCGCAGTCTCCGTCTCAAACATCGGAGTCACCCTCAGCGGAATCTTCTCCGTATTCCCCGCAATCTTCCTTTCCACCATGCTCATCTCCCTCCGAGAACATGGGCCTCAGTTCACCGGTGCGATGGCAAAAGGCATGATCTACGGCAGCCCCAGCGTCGTCAGCTACAGCGTCGGAATCCACTTCCTGTACCCAAGCATCGGGATCCTCCCTGGGACCCTTGTTGCATTTCTCATCGGCTTACTCGTCACCTTCCTCCTTTTCCTATTACGGAAAAACATACGATAAGAGTTCGACCCCACCTTATTTCTTCGTATAAAGATACTCAATCTGACAACTTCCTTCGCTGCTGACCATGCAGGGGCCAATCGGGTTCTGAGGAGTGCACTCATGCCCAAACAACGGACAGTGCCTCGAGGAAATCAAACCTCGCAACACCTCCCCACACAGACAACCAGTCGGCTCCGAAAACACCTCTTTTTCTACTGATCGAAGATCATCTTCATACTTCTTTCTTGCATCATACGCCTCATATTTTTTACGAAGACGAAGACCAGATTGAGGAATCATCGGAAATCCTCTCCATTTCATATCTTCTGGTTCGAAGACCTGCGATAAGATCTCTTGAGCTTTTTGGTTTCCCTGTGGCTTTACCGCCCTTGTGTACTCATTTTCCACGATTGATTTTCCTTGTTGAATCTGCTGTACCAGCATCCAGACCGCCATGAGTAAATCCAATGGCTCAAAACCAGCGATCACCTGAGGGACGTGATACTGCTCAGAGATAAACTCATATGGATGAACACCGATGATCGTGGAAACATGCCCCGGCTCGATGAATCCATCAATTTTGATTTCCCCCATCTCAAGGATCGCCTGCAACGCCGGTGGAATCACCCGATGACAACACAAGACTGAGAAATTCAATGGTGGATTCTGCAGGAGCACCGATGCCGTGGTCGGCGAGGTCGTTTCAAACCCGACAGCCATGAACACGACTTCCTTCTCCGGCTGTTTTTCTGCAAGACTCACTGCATCTTCGATGCTATAGACAGTCCTTACATCGCAACCTTCAGTTTTCATCAGCTGCAATGAAGAACGGACACCGGGGACTCGAATCATATCCCCAAAGCTTGCAATCGTTCTTCCTTTGCTCGCCAGTACTATAGCTTCCTCGATTTCCCGAGGAGTTGTAACACAGACAGGACACCCGGGGCCCTGCCCGATTACGACACCACACCGTTGGAGCAGTGTGTCTAACCCATGTTTCACTAAGGTATCCTGATGGGTGCCGCACACATGCATAAAGCGAAGATGCACCCGTTCCTGAGCAATCCGGGAGACGATCTCATCAGCAAGATGCTTATCACGCAAAGAGAACATCAACGATCCCCATCCTGCAACGACAACATCTCACGAAACAACGCCAAGGTCTCCTGCGCTTCTTTCTCATCGAGAACCTGGATAGCGAACCCTGCATGGACCAACACATAATCACCAAGTTTCACCTGAACAAGAGACACATTCGCCTTCCGTTTCGTCCCACTCCCATAATCAACAGTCGCATTCTGTTTCTTTTTGTCAAGTTCGATGATTTTCCCAGGGATCGCTAAACACACAACAAGCCCCCCATCCTCTTCATTATCCTTCGAAGAAAATTTTAGTGAAATACATGATGAGAATACCGCAGATGAAAACCACAAGTGTTGCCATGTATTTCCTCATGTCCAGTTCTTTTCTTATCTCTGGAACAAGGTCGGTTGCCGCAATGTAAATGAATCCCCCCGCAGCAAATGGTAGGATGTAAATCACAATGTTTTCCATATGACTGGAAATAAAGAACCCGACAATTCCTCCGAATACTGCAGTCAACGCAACCACGAAGTTCAACACAATCGCCTTTTTTTTCGAAAAACCGCCATATAATAAAACCCCGAAATCACCGATTTCCTGGGGAATCTCATGAGTAGCAATCGCGATTGTTGTCGTAATCCCAAGAGGAAGAGACACAACATAGCTAGCAGCCATAATCAATCCATCAATGAAGTTATGAATTGAATCACCAACAAGGTTCATGTAATGAAACGTATGCACATCACAATGTCCTTTATGGCAATGACGCCAATGCAGCACTTTCTCTATTAAGAAGAACAGGATAAAACCAACAAGAACCAACAGGTAGACATCCAGTCCAGTGGTTTGTTCGACCGCTTCAGGTAAGAGATGAAGCAACGCACCCCCCATGAGTGCCCCTGCGGAAAGACCAATCAAAATCAGAAGGATTTTATTCAAGATCTTGTCATTTAATGCAAGAGTGACTACCCCAACGAATGAAAACAGCGAAACAACAAAAGTCGCTAATAAAATATATGCAAGCTCAAACACGTTATTCACCGTGATTTCATGGTTACCGAGATACTTTTTAACTCTTTTAGTATTTTTTCCTTTATTTCGGATAGGGGATTAAACAGAGGAACCTCAGGGTCGAGCTCCCACGGTTGATGATCTGATGCCATTCCATGGGTTTAATGAACAGAACATCCCCTGGCTTTAATGGTTGTTCGGTGGTCTGATCTTTCACAAACCCCGTCCCCTCCAGGATGAACACCTCATGTTCCCATGCATGTTGATGCAACGGAGAGTTCCCTCCAGGTTTCATCTCAAAGAGACGCATTGCGAAGTTCTGCGCGCCATCCTTCTTCGAAATCAACCATCGGACCCGCATGTTCTTCACATCTGCCTCTTGGGGATGTTCCAAATCAACCTCAGTATAATGGATATGTTTCATACAAATCACCGTCTTGCTCTGGATATCTTCCTGTATCATTAATGTTGTTATCAAAAAAAATAGATATAAGGGAGATGTATTTACGAGTCGAAATCAGGCAGAGACCATGAAAGTGACGGATATCAATATCGCAGTGATACGGATTGAAGGAACGAACTGCGAACAGGAATCCTACGATGCGTTCAAACGACTCGGGGCGAACCCGGAGTTCGTTCATCTCAAACAACTCTTAAACATTGACTGTAACGCTGATGAGATCCGCAACATCCTGGATTATCACTGTCTGATGATCCCCGGAGGGTTCTCGGCGGGTGACTATATCAGAGCTGGTGCTATTTTTGCTGCTCGGATGAAAAGCCAGCTGCAGATACAGTTGAAAGAATTTGTCCAACAAGACCGCCCTATCCTTGGAGTCTGTAATGGATTTCAAGTACTCACCGAACTGGGGTTACTCCCTGGTTTTGAGGAAATCATCCGTCCGGTCCCGGACGCTTGCTTGTACCTGAATGATTCCAACCGGTTCGAATGTCGACCAACACTCCTGAAACATGAGAACCGGGGAACCTGTGTGTTCACCTCGAAAATCCCAAAAAACGAGATCCGCCTGATCCCCAGTGCTCATGCAGAAGGAAAATTACTGTTCTCCTTAGAGAAACAGGAGCAGTACCTCAAGACCCTTGAGAAGAACGACCAGATCGTGTTCCGCTATGTTGACCCTGAAGGTAACTACGCAGGGTATCCCTGGAACCCGAATGGGTCTCCTATGAACATCGCAGGAATCTGCAACCCACAAGGCACGGTGTTTGGCATGATGCCACATCCGGAACGGACGTATTATAAACATCAACATCCTGATTGGACTACAACGGGACTCGGAGATAACATTGGAGACGGTCGAGCGATTTTTGAGTCAGTTCTCGCATATATTTCAAAAAAATTCTAAAACAACACACTTCGAAACTCTTTTATACAGTAAGCATTCTTCTGTAGTATAGAGAAAATTGATAGGGGGAATATCTATGAAAAAACAACTCATATGGACTTTCATTTTGTGCAGTCTGTTGATCATCGGTTCAGTTTCTACAACGATACCATGTGTTGTCGCCCGGGGTACACCGGATTGGCCTGATGGTACTTTTCAGGGAACATGGACGAGTCAGAAGGATGGGGACACGGGAGATCTGTGGGGGTCGTTGAATCAGGGTCGCCGATCAACAAGAGGGTCGTTCTCTGCGGATTGGAACACCACCAGTGGGATTGAAAATGGAACGATGAAAGGCATCTTCCATGGTTTACTTCTTGCAGGTCAATGGATAGGAACAGGGGAATCGTCATCAAAGATGATTGGAATCCTCTCGTTGAATGACACACAGTTCTCCGCCCGGGTATTCGTCTTTGGGAAGGGGATGATTTTGATGTCTGGTACCCATGACGCCTCGTTTCTCCCAAAGCTGACAGGATCCTATGGTGTCGGGGTTCGATCGATGCACCTGGTTGATGAAGATAGGTCGGAGTATTTTACCAATGACACGTCTGACGTCCGTGAGATGATGATACAGGTCTGGTACCCGATTGAGAACAACAATGGGGCGATTCGAACTGAATATATGGATTATCCGACGTTTCAATGGTTGAAAGGCCGGTCCCCAATTCCATTAGTCCAAATTCCAAACGACGCGTATCTCTTCGTGCGACCGCATGGACGCAATGAACCTTCCATTGCGGAAGGAATGTTCCCAGTGGTGGTCTTTTCCCCAGGGTATGATGGAGTATATCAGATCTACACATCTTTTATCGAAGATCTTGTGAGTCATGGGTTTATCGTTGCTTCAATTAATCATCCCTATGTTTCTGGTATTACCGTGTTTCCTGATGGCCGCTCCATTGGTCTTGCTGAGGTGCCAACCGATCCGGTGGCACGATCTGAATTCTTTAACATGTCACTTCGGTCCATTGTAGAGGATGCGAAATTTGTACTGGATACAATCTCTCAGATGAACGTAACAGATCCAGAATTTTCAGGTCATTTTAATCTATCTCATGTCGGGATGTATGGTCATTCCTTTGGTGGGGCGAACACCGCAGTGTGTTGCTATGAAGACGGACGTTACGATGCAGGATTAACTCTTGATGGGGTGTTTTATAAACAATTCACCCCCGGGAACATCACAGTTCCTTTCATGTATATGTTCGCGGAGAATCGCTTAGTCAATGATTCAACAGTTGATTACATGTGGAATCACACGACTGGTGACACGTTTAAGATGAGTATTGCAGGTTCGACCCATTACGCTTTTACCGATGTTGGTGTTCTTCTTAGTCATTTAGTCCCCTTAATCCCCCCACGAATCCTTTCATTTGGTTCTATCGCGCCAAAACGGATGGTGAATATCACTCGGGCCTCTGTGACTGTGTTTTTCGAAGTGACCCTCAAGGGGGCGCCTCTAGAAAATATACTCACGCTGCCGGATCGGTTCGATGAGGTGCAATTGGAGTATAAGCCTAGCTAAGGAAGATACGAGACGATAGTGATGCCGCAGGTGGTGACGTGCATCTTAGAGCACGAAGGAAAGATTCTTCTGTTGAAACGAAGCAACCAGGTTGGGACCTATCGGGGTCTGTGGGCAGGGGTTGCAGGGTATGTCGAGGAATTTGAGGACCCCTATGATACGGCTCTGAAGGAGATTCGGGAGGAGGTTGGAATAGATCCTGAGGTGGTGGAACTGGTTCGGAAAGGGATTCCAGTGGAGTTCTTTGATACCTATGAAGGAAAACGATATGAGTGGGTCGTGTACCCTTTCTTGTTTCATCTTAAATCAAAAGAGTTGGTTCATATCGATTGGGAGCATGATGAGTACCGCTGGGTGCATCCCTCAGAAGTCAAACGTCTTGAGACGGTGCCAGGTTTGGATGATGTCATCAGAGAGTTGTTGGGATGCACGGATGTTTTATAAAAAAAAGGAGGAGTAAATCAGAGTTCCTGTCATGATGCTGGTGCCTTGTCCAGCTGGTCTAATATCGTTTCTATCTCATGGTAGGTCTGTTCGACGGACTGCCCGGTGTTGATGATGTGCCATCCTTTGGTAAGATCCAATGCTTTTGATCGTACTTTCAGGAACGCCTCCTGGGTCTCGAACATCTCTGTTTCGCTTTTCCGTTGTTTCACCCGTTCGACGAGTTCCTCAGGTTTGGCATCGAGGAAGAACATGTACGGTGAGGTCGGGACGAGTTTCTCAAAGAAATGGTACCCGGTTCGAGCGAGCCGCCGTGGGAGGTACGCAGTCCCCATGAGATAGCGGACCATAATCAGGGTGTCACTGGTTGGCTTCCGATAATATCGACGGATGGAATACAGGACGTCCATCGCATAGAACACGGAGGCTTTCAACTGGTTGATCTTTCCTTGACCAAGCAGTGCTTTTTTCGAGGTTCGCCCATAGTAGTTGTCTGATTCTGGATGAGAACGTACAATGACCTTCTCCCCTTTTGCTTCATAGCGTTTTTTAATGAGCTGCGCATGGGTGTCTTTCCCGACTCCATCAAGTCCATCGACGATGATGAGTCGCATGTCACCCCACCAAATAAAACCAGTACATCGCAGCGGTTACAAACGGTACGGAAAGATTATCCAGACCCAAGGGGGTGACGCCTTCCACGATGGTTGCGACCCCGGACATGCACAACAAATACGCAGCAGTTCGTACCGTCAGAGGCTCTGAGTAGAAAAGAAGAGCGATGATAAGTAAGATAAACGTGCAGATCAACATCGCCAGGGATCCGACATAGCTTTTTACGTCTTTAAAAACCGTGTATTTTCGTACCCCATATTTTATCCCAATCAATGACGCAAGACCATCCCCATAGGACATGGCAAGGATCCCCATCGCGATGATCTCCCGATGATCGAAGAACACATAGGCTAGGATCGTCCAGGTGATCGCATAATAAACCAGCCCCAGTCCGTGTCCCGCCTCCGAGGTCTTCCCCCGCATGGATTTGATTGGGGAATAGGGGCTCATCAGGAAGGTAAACAGGATGAATGGACCAGCAGCGACGAATGCCATGATCTCTCTGGTCTCAAACAAAGGGAGAATGAAAGCGATATTCCCGGTCATGATGTGGAGGAATTTTCTGCTTTGAACCGGGTATCTCTTTGCAAATATTTTTTCGGTAAACAAGATGAGTACGGCGACATAGATGTAGACTGCGGCTACCCCTAGGATATCACTTTGATACATTGTTCATGCACCTCCGATAAATGCTCCAACCAGGAACGCAAGCAGACCGATGAAGATCGCAAGCAGGGTGTACTTCCGAAGGAACTTCATATTCGGTTGTTTTTTAAACACCAGTTGAAGACACGTGCTGAGTAGTATGGTATCTGTTATGAACACCAGGATAAAATAGCTTATGTTTCGGTAATACACCCCAAAATCAGAGGAAAAATACGGCAAAAAACTTAAAGCGATGGCTACTAAATAGAAAACAGAGGCGACTCCATTGGAAGGGCGAATGCCGATATATCGAGGGAACGATTTGACTCCTTGGATTTTATCTCCTTCAAAGTCCATGACATCCTTCATGATTTCTCTACCAGCCCCAGCAAGGAATGCGATGAGGGCGATGATGTAGATGACGGGGTTGATCTCCCCAAGGGAAAACGGGGTGTTGGTGCTCCCCTGGACGGTCGCCCCACCAAACACAAAGGGGATCGCCATGATATAAGCGATGTAGAAATTGCCGATGAGTTTAATTTTCTTCATCTTCACATCATAGAGGACAGAGATGAGTGCGGTGATGAGTGCGATAATGAAACAGGTCATGTTCACGAAATATGAGCAGATAAGACCCAGGGGAAATAAGAAGTAGAAGATGTTCAGAGCGGTTTTTGGTGAGATATCCCCTCGGACCAAGGGACGGTCGGTTCGTTTATTGATCCGGTCGATATCTAGGTCGTAATAATCGTTCAACGCAAAGGTACTTGCCTCAAGGAACAACGCGGTGAAGAATGTCAAGATGATGTTGAGCAATGGCAGATTCAGGTTATCATAAAGAGTTTTTTGGGAGATAAGGGAGCCGATGAGGATGGCAAGGAAGAGCATTACCCCGTGCTCAAGTCGCATGAGTTCCCAGATTGCTTTAAGTTTTTTCATCGTGGAGAGGAATGAAATGTACTGTTATAAATCTTTGAGAAAAAGACAAGGGATTTTGATAATTGTTTTTGATTGTTCACTTCCAGTGTTTTTCTCTGGTAAAAAGAGGCATTTATCATAAAGAAGGTATTTATACAGCAAGGATATTATAAAATGATAAGGGTAGGAAAGATCTTGAAAAAAAAGGCTGTTATTTGGGAGAGGCTGGTTCTCGGGTGGATTGTATTGTCATTCGTCATGATGATGAATCCAATTATTGGAAGTCGCTCAATTGTAAAAGAATCTGTATATCAGATGAATGGATCACATGGGATCATTATCTCTGGTTGTTTGGGGGAAAACGGGTGGTACGTGAGTGCTGTTCAGATAACCTTCAATTTTAGTGGCCATGGTGGTTGGCCAGATCCTGTTTTTTTTAAAATAGATAATGGAACTTGGGATGTATATTCCGTCCCAATAATTGCTGATACCGATGGCGAACATACCATATGGATGTATTATATTGATGATTATGGTAATCAATCAGAGATTTTTGTAGCCT
>Ga0102851_10000371_pt1 | contig 22098 bp, 18 predicted proteins | sample Mud3Dept3metaG_FD_79558 | JGI IMG/M metagenome (GOLD analysis project Ga0102851, IMG submission 79558) | Freshwater wetland microbial communities from Ohio, USA, analyzing the effect of biotic and abiotic controls - Mud 3 Core 4 Depth 3... | ecosystem: Environmental > Aquatic > Freshwater >... | reverse complement strand
GGCCAGCCGCGCCGTGGCGGGGGTCTGGCTCCTCGGGCACCGCGGACAACATGCACGGCGACGTGGATCGGGGGCCAAAAGGCAGATCATGACTGCCAGCCGAACCGTCGGACTTCTTTACACTCCTACGCAGAGTCTCGTGGCTGAATCCTTATAATTCAAGACCTTGGCTGCATGGCCCGATTTATGCAGCGTTAGCTTGCTAGTTCTTGTCTTGAATTCAGCCATCCCGACGGTCGGTGTGGCTGCCTGCAACAAAAATGGGAGTACAGCAGCGATGAAAGCTATTCGAAAGACGGTATTCACGGCCGTGGCGTCGGCGGCAATGCTGATGATGTCGGCTCCGTCAAATGCGGTTATTCAACTCGGGTTCATTCTCGACCGGTCCGGAAGCATCGGTTCGGGCAACTGGACGGTCATCGTGAATGGTCTCGCGAGCGCCATCAACACTCTGGTGCCCACGGACAGCAGCTACGAGATTACGGTCGTGAGCTTTGCCAACGGTGCGACCACAGACGTTAATCGTGCTGTGATCAATAGCGTTGCGACGCGAAGCGCTGTGGCGGCCGTCGTTGCAGCGATTCCTTTCTCGGGTGGCGGCACCGACATGACTGCGGGTCTCAACTCGATGACGACCGCCTTGACCTCGGGGTCGCAGACGGGCGTCACCGCCTCGTACGTCAATCTTGCGACGGACGGCGTCCCCAATAGCACTGCCACTGCCGCCGCTGCTGCAGCTGCCATGGTGGCAGCGGGCATCGACAACATCAGCGTCGAAGGAATCGGCACTGGCGTCAATGCAGCCTACCTCCAGGGATCGATCTGCTCCCCGCAGCCGTGCGATACCACGGTTCCGTTCAATTTCCCGGCACAGGGGTTCTACATCGCAGTGGCCGACGCGCAAGGCTACGCGAGCGCGATCGGCAACAAGGTCCGGATCGTGACGGGCGTTCCTGAGCCCGGTACGCTCGCCCTGTTGGGTCTCGGCCTCGTCGGTCTCGGCCTGAGCCGCCGCCGCACAGCGTAAGCGACACGCTCAACGCAGCAAGAAGGCCAGCCAAGTGCTGGCCTTTTTGTTGCAGGCGGGACAGTTGAATGGTCTGACGACATCGGACTGCGGCGCTGCCGATGTCTCGCCCGAGATCCGTTGGCACTCCATTGGCCCTGCTGAACTTGCCGCACTTCATGGACGGCAACAGCATCTGCTTTCCGCTAGCATGCCCAAGCCAATCGAACCTGGGGCCCGCGACAAGGGTCGACCGACGTGGAGAGAGACTGGATGACGCGACGTGCTTGCTGAGCCAGGACGAGGGTCGCGGATCGTCGCGCGACTGGCAAGCCTGTTGCTGGCATGCCTGTCGGGTCTCGCTGGCGCGCAGGCTGCCGCGACCGAGCCCAAGGTACTGCGCTTCGCATTTCGTTCTGTCGAGACCGGTTTCGATCCGCAGCGCGTCGACGACGTCTACTCCTCCGCGGTCTGCAACGAAATCTTTGAGCCATTACTCGAGTTCGACTATTTCGCGCGTCCTGCGAAGCTCGTGCCCGGCGTCGCCGTCGCCGTGCCCGCGGCGGAGGATGGTGGGCGCACCTATACGTTCCGGCTGAAGCCCGGCATCTACTTTGCGGACGATCCGGCGTTCGGCGGCAAGCGGCGCGAGCTCACCGCGGCCGATGCGGCCTATGCGATCAAGCGACTGCGCGACCCGCGCAATCGTGCGCCGTACGCGTGGCTTTTCCTGAATAACCTTACTGGCCTCGACGAACTGCACGACGAGGCACTCAAGAGCGGCAAGTTCGACTACGACCGCCCCATCGCCGGAATCGAGGTCGTGGACCGCTATACGCTGCGCCTGCGGCTGAAGGATCCCGACTTCACGTTCCTGTATCGCCTCACGCTGCCGCAGACGGCGCCCGTTGCGCGCGAGGTCATTACCGCCTACGGCGAGGACACGATGTCGCATCCGGTCGGCACAGGCCCGTTCCGCCTGGCCGAGTGGACGCGACGGCAGAAGATCGTGCTCGTCAGGAATCCGGGCTATCGTGGCCTGGTTCTCGACACCACCTACGCCGACCCAAACCTGCCGGAGCACCGGCAAGTGATCGCCGAACTGCAGGGCAAGACGCTGCCGCAGCTCGACCGGATCGAAATCTACCCGATGGACACGGACCAGCCCCGCTTTCTCTCCTTCATGAGCGGTGCCCACGACCTGATCCAGGAGCTGCCGGTATCGTTCATCGGTGAGGCGGTGCCAGCGGGAAATCTCGCACCGGCCCTCGCCGCGGCGGGGGTCCGCAAGCAGCAGGTCGTTGATACCTCGGTCTGGTATGCACAGTTCAACATGGAAGATCCCGTCGTCGGCGGCTACACGCCGGAGCGAGTCGCGCTGCGACGGGCAATCGCGTTTGCGTTCGATCGAGACCAGGCGATTGCCGTGCTGGAGAAAGGCCAGGGGGCGCCGGCCTACGGCCCGATTCCTCCCGGAGTCGTCGGGTACGACCCTGCGTTCGTCACGGACCAGATGGATTACGATCCGGCGCGCGCCGTCGCGCTGCTGGACATGTATGGGTGGATCGACGCCGACGGTGACGGCTGGCGTGACCAGCCAGATGGCGCGCCGCTGACGATCGACTACATGGGCACCGCGGGTAGCGCTACCAGGCATTACGCAGGGATGTGGGAACGGTCACTGCGTCGTGTCGGTATCCGCCTGCAAGCACGCGCGGTGCAGTTCTCCGACCAGCTGCGCGACCGCAAGGCCGGCAAGTACATGATGGCCGCCGGAGCCTGGACGGCGGACTGGCCGGATGGCCAGAACTTCCTGGCGCTGCTGTATGGTCCGAATGCGCCGGACCTGAATGACACGAGGTTCAGGTTGCCAGCGTATGACCGGCTCTACGAACGGTCGCTGCAGATGCCCGACAGCCCCGAGCGCGACCTGCTGTACCGCGAGATGACACGCCTCATGCTCGTCTACGCCCCGTGGCGACTGCTGACCTATCGCAAGTGGACCCATCTCAACTACCCCTGGGTGCTGGGCTACATGAAACACCCGATGTACCAGACGCGCCTGTTGTACCTGGACGTCGATCCCGTCGCCCGCCGTCGCGCCCAGGCGAACTGAGCAAGCGATGGGCGCGTACATCGCCAGGCGCCTGTGGCAGACCATCCCGACGCTCGGCGGCGTGATCCTGCTGGTCTTCATCCTGTTCAACTGGGTGGGCGGCGACCCGGCGCTGGTGCTCGCAGGCAAGGTGCCCGACCCGGCGCAGATCGAAAACATCAGGCGTCAGTTGGGCCTGGACCAGCCGTGGTGGATCCAGCTGTGGATCTTCGTGGGGCAGGTCTTCACGTTCGACTTCGGCCGCAGCTGGTCCACCAACCAACTGGTGTCGGAAGTCCTGCTGACGCGGGTCGGCCCGACGCTCACGGTGATGGTGCCGATGCTGGTGCTCGAGACGCTGCTCGCAGTTGCGCTGGCGCTGCTGGTGGCCTACGTCCGCGGCTCGCTGACCGACCGCACGGTGATGTTCCTGACGACGGTCGCGATGTCGATCAGTTTCCTCGTCTACATCATCGTCTTCCAGTGGCTGCTAGGTTTCAGGCTGGACTGGTTTCCGGTGCAGGGCTGGAGTAACGACCTGTGGACCAACCTCACCGTGTACGCTCCGCTGCCGGTGCTGCTCGGCGTGCTGGTCAGCGTTGCGCCGTCACTGAGGTTGTACCGGTCGTTCTTCCTCGATGAGATCGGGCAGGACTACGTGCGCACCGCGCGTGCGAAAGGCCTGGCAGAGAACCGCGTCATGCTGCGCCATGTGCTGCGCAACGCGATGATTCCGATCCTCACGTACGTCGGCATCGGGTTGCCCGGCTTGTTCGTCGGATCGTTCCTGCTCGAGGTTTTCTTCTCGATCCCGGGCCTCGGTCGTGAGGTCATCGAGTCCGTGAACCGCAGCGACTTCCCCGTCATCAAGGCGATCACCGTCTACCTCGCGATCGTCACGATGTCCGTCAATCTGCTCGTCGACGTCCTGTATCGCGTGGCCGACCCGCGCGTGAGCTTCAAGTGAACGCCGCAGTCGTCGAGGCCGCATCCCCGGGCCTGTGGGCACTCGCATGGCGTCGCCTGCGGCAGGACCGCCTGGCACTCTCGTGCCTGGTCGTGGTCGCCGTGTTCGTTGCCTTGATGCTGGCTTCGATGGCCGGCCTCGTGGCCTCCGACTGGGAGCGGGAAGCCGGCGTCACCTACGCGCGGCCAGCGTTCCTGCCGCGTGCGCCGGATACGCTCGTCGCGGCAAGCGCGGCTGCCGCTGCGCAACGCGTGCCGATGGTCGACCTGTCGGACATCGATCCACTGGCCCCGCGCTATGAAGAGTGGCGGCAACGTGCGGGGCAGCTGAGCGCGACGCTGCCGTCCCGCAGCGAGACGCTGCCGCTCGGAGGCGACCAGTGGGGCCGCGACGTGCTCAAGAAAACCATCAAGGGCTCGGAGGTTTCCATCATGGTGGGCCTGACGGCGGCCCTGATCGCGACCCTGATCGGCACTCTGCTGGGTGCGCTGGCGGGCTATTGGGGAGGGCGCGTCAACGACCTGATGGAGTGGGTCTACAACGTCTTCACGTCGATTCCGTACATCCTGCTGATCCTGGCTTTTGCCGCCGTGCTCGGGCGGGGAGTGACGACCATCATCCTGATCCTGGGGCTCACCGGATGGACGGGGGTTTACCGCCTCGTGCGCGCCGAGTACCTCAAGCACCGCGAGCGTGAATACGTGCTTGCCGCGAAGGCCGTCGGTGTGTCGCATGCGAAGCGCATGTTCGCGCACATCCTGCCGAACACCAGCCATGTCGTGCTGGTGCAGTTCTCGCTGCTGGTGGTCGCTTTCATCAAGACGGAGGTGATCCTGTCGTTCCTCGGCCTGGGCGTCCCCGTCGACGTCGTGTCCTGGGGCACGATCCTTGCGGAGTCACAGGATGAGCTCGTGATGGGCAAATGGTGGCAGCTGGCGGTGACCGGCACCGCAATGGCCATGCTGGTCACGGCCGTGAGCCTGCTGACCGACGGCATGCGCGATGCGCTGGACCCCAAGCTCAGGTGAGAACGTGAATCCCGTCAACGGCGTCGACGAGCCGGCTGCACTTGTCGAAGTGCGCAATCTCGGCATCGGCTTCAAAGCCTCGGGCGGCGTGGTGCAGTCTGCCGTGAGGGACGTCAGCTTCGCCATCGGCCAGCGCTCGACGCTGGCGCTGGTCGGCGAGTCCGGCAGCGGCAAGACGGTGTCGGCCATGTCCATCCTCGGCCTGCTGCCTGCAAATGCCGTCGTGGATCCCGCGAGCCGGATCCTGTACGACAGCATCGACCTGCTGAACTGCGAGCCCGTCGAGCTGCGCGGCATACGCGGCAAGGACATCTCGGTGATTTTCCAGGAGCCGATGTCCTCGCTGAATCCCGTGTTGACCGTCGGCGACCAGATCAGCGAATCGCTGCGCCTGCACCTCGGTCTCGGACGGCGTGCGGCCCGCGCCCGGTCGATCGAGCTGCTGGACGAGGTCGGTATCCCTCACCCGCACCTGCGCATCGCGTCCTACCCGCACCATTTGTCCGGTGGCCAGCAGCAGCGGGTCATGATCGCGATGGCGATCGCCTGCGAGCCGAAGCTGCTGATCGCAGACGAGCCGACCACGGCACTCGACGTCACGATCCAGCAGCAGATCCTCGAGTTGCTGGCGGGCCTGAAGGAACGTCACGCCATGTCGCTGCTGTTCATCACGCACGACCTGGCGCTGGTCGGCGAGATCGCCGACCAGGTCATCGTGATGCGCAACGGGCAGGTGCAGGAGCATGCGCCCGTGCGGGAAATCTTCGAGTCGCCCCGGCACCCGTACACGAAGGCGCTGCTGGCCTGCCGGCCCAGCCTCGAACGGCGGCCGAAGCGCCTGCCCGTCATCGACGACTTCATGGCCGGGCGGGGCCACGCGGCGGAGGATGAGCCTCCCCGCAAGATGGGTGGCCCGCCGGTCCTCGAGGTACAGGGGCTGGCCAAGCGCTTCCGGGTGGACGGAGGACTGTTTCGCAAGGCCTGGGTCGACGCCGTGCGGGACGTTTCCTTCAAGCTCGAAGCGGGCCGGACGCTCGGCGTGGTGGGCGAATCCGGCTCCGGCAAGACCACGGTCGGAATGACGATCATGCGGCTGCACGAGGCGTCCGCCGGCCGCGTGCTGTTCGAGGGGCGCAACCTGCTCGAGCTCGATGACCGCGCGATGCAGCCGTACCGGCGCCGTATCCAGATCGTCTTCCAGAACCCGTACGCCTCGCTCAACCCGCGCTTCACGATCGGCCAGATCCTGCTCGAGCCGATGCGCGTCCATGCCATTGGAACTGACGACGGCCAGCGCCTGGGAACGGCGCGCGAACTGCTGCGCCGCGTGGACCTGCCGCCGGACGCACTGCACCGCTACCCGCACGAGTTTTCCGGCGGCCAGCGGCAGCGGATCGCCATTGCGCGCTGCCTGACGATGAAGCCCGACGTGCTGATCTGCGACGAGTCGGTTTCGGCGCTCGACGTGTCGGTGCAGGCGCAGGTCCTGAACCTGCTCAAGGACCTGCAGGACGAGTTCGGGCTCGCGTACGTGTTCATCTCGCACGACCTCGCCGTCGTGCGCTATATCGCCGATGAGGTGCTGGTGATGCACGAGGGCCGGGTCGTCGAGATGGCCGACTCGCAGACCATCTACATGGCGCCACGCGAGGCGTATACGCGCGCCTTGCTGAACTCCATTCCGCGCGGCTACGTGCCGGCTGCCACGGCAGCGGCCGGTTGATCGTGCCGCCGGTGCGAACAGGGCGCACGAAGGGCGGGCACGTGGCGCTCAACCTGGGCGTCGAGTTTCCGCTCAGCGACCAGCCCCATGACACCCGCTACCACCGCGCCCTATTGCCCGGTCCTGATCCGGCTCCATGCGCGGTTCAACTGCCGGCTGAACTCCTGGGTATGGGCCCGGTAGAGCTGCAGTCGTTGCACTGCCTCATCAGGCGGATACACCAGCGGATCATTCCTGAGGCGCTCATCGACCAGCGCCTTCGAGGCTGCGTTACCCGACGGCTGCCCGACCAGGTTGGTGATTCCGGCGCTGACCTCGGGATCCATCAGGAAGTTCAGGAACGCGTGCGCATTTCCCGGGTGCGGCGCATCCGCCGGGATCGCGATCATGTCGAACCAGATCGGCGCTCCCTCCTTCGGCAACACATACACCACCTCGACCGGCTTGGCCGCCGCTGCGCCACGGTCGCGCGCCTGCAGGATGCCGCCACTCCAGCCGATGGCGATGCAGATCTCTCCACTCGCCAGATCGTTCAGGTGCTTCGATGAATCGAAGTAGCGCACGTACGGCCGCACTTTCATCAGCACCGCTTCCGCCGCGGCGAGGTCCTCCGGTTTCTCGCTCATCAGTTCGAGACCGAGGTAGAGGCGTGCGAGGCTCAGTACGTCGGCAGGTGCGTCCAGCATCGCGATGCCGCACTGTGCGAGTTTCGATGCGATCGCCGGGTCGAACACAGCGCCCCAGCTGTCGATCGTGCGCGTGCCGAGCGCCTTCTCGACCAGATCCGGGTTGTAGCCGAGGCCGCTCGTACCCCACAGGTAGTTGATCGCGTGTTCGTTGCCCGGGTCATGCGCCGTGACGCGCTGCATGATGACGGGGTCCATGTTTGCGAGGTTCGGCAGCTTCGACTTGTCGAGCTTCAGGAACACGCCGTATCTGACCAGCCGCTCCAGGTTCGAGCCCGACGGCACGACGATGTCGTAGCCCGTCCTGCCGGTCAGCAACTTGGTCTCGAGGACCTCGTTCGAGTCGTAGACGTCGTACGTGACCTTGATTCCGGTCTTCGCCTCGAAGTCGGCGAGCGTGGACTTGCCGATGTAGTCGACCCAGTTGTAGACGTTCAGCACCTTGTCTTCCGGGCCCGCGTCCTTGTGGGTCTCGTTGCGATCGCCGCCACAGCCCGCGAGCAGCAGGGTGAACATTGCGAGGAGACCAGGGCGCAGTCCGGGACTCATGTCGTGCTTCATTTTCCGTTGCCGTCGCGGCGCAAGTCACACATAGAGAGTCTAAAGATGCCTCCTGTCAAGGACTCGCGCACGTGGAGCTTGATCCGAGCCATGCTCCTCCGGGCGCTTTCGTCGAACGCCGACGCCTTTGCGAAGCTCCCGCGGCCAAGGTAGTGTCGTGCGCCTGGAACGCCGGTGGAGTAGGTCAGGTGATCCGATGCACAAGTCGACTCGGCTCGGCCCTGGTTGTCGTCGCAGCTTTTTTCGGGGTGGCGAGCGCTGCGGTTGAGCCCGACGAACTGGCGGCCGGCGTCTCGTTGGAACTGGCGAAAGCGCGGGCACGTAACATCAGCCGCCTGAGCTACGAATTGGCGTTGTCGATTCCGGACGCCCTGGCGCAACCGGTGACGGGCACCAACGTGCTGCGCTTCCACCTTGCCGATCCGACCAGGCCCCTGGTGATCGACTTCGATGCCGAGGGCGCGGCAGAGGCGATCGTTGCTGCCAATGGTGTCGTGGTGGCGACACGTGCGGTCAATGGCCATCTCGTGATTCCAGCCGTATCGCTGCGACGCGGCGCTAACACCGTGCGCATCGACTTTCGCGCCGGCAATGCGCCGCTGAACCGCAGTGCCGACTTCCTCTACACCTGGTTCGTGCCCGCGCAGGCGCGGCGGGCACTGCCTTGCTTCGACCAGCCGGACCTCAAAGGTCGATGGACCGTCACGCTGGAACACCCGGCGCAATGGCAGTCGGTGGCCAATGGCGCCGAGCTGGACCGGCTAAGGACGGGGGATCGCGTCCGCGTCCGCTTTGGCGAGACGCAGCCCCTTCCGACCTACGTCGTGGCATTCGTCGTCGGCGACATGAAGGTCGAGACCGCGACGCGCGCAGGCCGCACGATGCGGATGTTCCACCGCGAGAGCGATGCCGCCAAGCTTGCACGCAACCGCGACGCATTGTTCGATCTGCACGCGAAGGCCCTCGAGGAGGTCGAGCGCTACACCGGCATCCCTTACCCTTTTGGCAAGTTCGACTTCGTGCTGGTACCGGCCTTCCAGCCGGGCGCAATGGAGCACGCGGGCAATATCGCCTACAAGGCCGAGAGCCTGCTGCTCGACGAAACGGCCACGCAGGACGAACTGCTGGACCGGGCCCACGTGATCGCGCACGAAACGGTGCACATGTGGTTCGGCAACCTGGTCACGATGCGCTGGTTCAACGATGTCTGGACCAAGGAGGTCTTTGCCAACTTCGTCGCGGACAAGGTCACCGAAACGCAGTTCCCGCAGATGCGGCACGACCTGAAGTTTTTCCTGGGTAACCATGGATCGGCGTACGCGGTCGACCGCTCGGCGGGCGCGAACCCGATTCGCCAGCCCCTGGACAACCTTAGCGAAGCGGGCACCCTGTACGGCCCCATCATCTACAGCAAGTCACCGGTCGTGATGCGCCAGCTCGAGGCCCTGCTGGGCGAGGCGGCCTTTCGTGAGGGCGTGCGCACTTATCTGCGCCGGCATGCGTTCGGCAACGCGACCTGGGACGACTTGATCACCGCGCTGGCCGGGAGCACCAAGCTGGACCTGAGGCAGTGGAGCCACATGTGGATCGACGAACCGGGACGCCCGGTGATCCGTACCGAACTCGACGTGGAAGACGGCAGCGTGAAACGCCTGGCGCTGCGGCAGCGCGACCCCCTGGGACGCGATCGCGTGTGGCCCCAGCAACTGCGCGTCACGCTCGGCTGTGACGGGCACGCGAAACGCATCGTGGCCGACCTGGTGAGCCGCGAGGTCGACCTGACGCGCTCGCTCGACGGCTGTGTACCCGACTATGTGCTGGCGGGAGGCGAAGGGTGGGGCTACGGCGAATTCGAACTCGACGCACGGTCGCAGTCGTACCTGGAAGGCGCCATTCCCGGCATCGACGACCCGCTGGCCCGCGGCGTGGCCTGGTCCGCCCTGTGGGACGCCATGCTCGGCGGGCGCATGACGCCGGACCGATGGTACGAAATGGCGTTGCTGACCCTGCGCGTGGAGCGCGACGTGCAGCTCATCGAAAACTGGCTCTACGACTTGAACATCGTCTGGTGGCGCTTCCTGACGCCTGCGCAACGTGCCGAGCGCGCACCGGACCTCGAGGCACTTCTGCGCGGTCGCCTCGATGCGGCGACCGATCCTGGCCTGAAGTCGGCGTGGTTCGGCACGCTGAGGAGCGTTGCCATCACGCCGGCGACGGTGGCCTGGCTGCAGGCCCTGTGGGAGCGCGAGGCGACCATGCCGGGCTTGCCCCTGGTCGAGGCCGACGAGACGGCGTTGGCTCATGCGCTGGCCGTCCGCAGCGTCGGGGGTGAACAACGCATTCTCGATACGCAGCGCGACCGCATCACGAACGCGGACCGCAAAGCGCGCTTCGAGTTCGTCCGCGGTGCGGCGTCGTCAGACGCCGCCGAGCGCGAGCGCTGGTTCCGGGCGCTGGAAGACCCGGCTGTCCGTCAACGCGAGACCTGGGTCCTGGATGGGCTGAGGCTGTTGAATCATCCGCTGCGTGCGGAGCAATCCACCGCGCTGATCCCCAAGTCGCTGGACATGCTGCTGGAGGTCCACCGGACCGGCGCTCTGTTCTTCGATGCCAACTGGATGCGTGACACCTTGCGTGGCCACTCTTCACCGCGGGCTGCGGCAGCCGTGTCGCACTTCGTCGACGACCTGCCGGCGGACTATCCGCCTCGAATGCGCGAGCTGATCCTGCAGTCCTCCGACCTGCTGATGCGGGCGGCGCGCGTCCATGCTCCAGCCGATGAGCCCGGAGACTGACGTTGGCGGTCCGCCTGTAGTTCGCTAGCCCGGATAGAACGCCATCGCGAGCAGTCCGAGCCCCGCATACATGCCGATTTCGAGCGTCTCGGAGATCGGCTGGATGCGCAGCAGCGCTCCCCAGATGTGCACGATGGTCATCAGGACGGCAACCGCGATCAGGACCTGGAACGTGAACACGAGCCCGGTTCCGGTCAGCGCGGCCCGCAGCATGAGCATCTCGACGATCAGGATGAATGCGCCGAGACAACGGCCGAAATAGACGGCCAGGTCCGTGTGTTCCGGGATGCGCCAGCCGAACCGCCGTGCCCACGCGAGCGGCGCGAGGAAGATCGGCAGCGCGAATGCGGCCGTCGTCACGACCATCAGTGCGAACAGGAAAGCCTGCGCGTGTGGCGCCCAGATGCCGGTCATCGCTCGTCCTCCGCTGCGTGGAGCCCGTCGCGAAGCGTACCAGTCAGAATCCGCGCTGCACGGCGAAATAAAACGTGGCGTCGGGCGAGGCGTCCACCTGGATGTCCTCGCTCATCCCGACATCGAAGCGCCAGCCGCCGGCCGTGCGGTAGCTGCCGCCATAGCTCAGGATCACTGCGTCGCCGGACAGTCCTTCGACCGGCAGGTCGAAGACCTGCGAGTTCGCCTGGAACTGCACAGTGAGGTCGAGCGTTCGCCAGGCATTCCACGACACGCCAGCGAGCGCGGCCCAGGCGAAGCTGTCCTGGTACTGCGGCAGGATCTCGCCGTCGCCCAGCCAGACGGCGTCCACCTGCCCGAACAGCAGCCACTGCTCTGCGAGCCTGGTTTCGCCAGCGATGCTCAGTGCAACGTCGGTGGCGCCACTTCCGAGCAGGTCGTCGGAGTCGCCGACCGGAAGCTTCACCGTGAGCCAGGCGCTCACCGCGCGCTCCTTCGACGCATGGGCCTGATACCCGACGCCGATCGGGATGTCGGCGATGCCGGAGCCACCGTCGTCCAAGTGCAGCAGCGTCTCGCCATCCCGCTGGTAATCGATCAGCAGCCGGTCGTCCGGCATGTTCTTCCGCGGTCCCTGTGGCAGCCCGAACAGGTCATGCCAGTTCTCGATGAAACCGTCCAGCGAGCCGCCGCTCAGGTTGCGCCAGGGCAGCTCGATCATTGCCGCCCATTGCGAGCCCACGGCATGCTCGACGCGTAACCGCGCCTCCTGGCTTTCGGCATCCAGCGTGAAATCGTAGTCCCCGGACGACTCGAGCATGGCCGAGTTGGACCAGTTGACGTCGACTGTGAATCGACCGGAGCCGGCTGAAGGCAACCGCGCCGGCAGTGGCTTTGGCAGCCCATAGGGCAGCGTGAGGGGGTTCTGGTTGCGAGTCAGCAGCGGCTCGGCGAACGCGTCTGCGGGCAGCAGTGCGACCATGCCGCACGCCAGGCTCAGGATGGCGACGCCAGCATGTCGCGACAACGAAGAATTCCCGGTCACCGCGGTGCCTCCGTAGGGCTGCGGGGTAGGGGTGGGAGTCTAGGCCCGGACTAGCCGCGACCTCTACGCAGTTTCCACTTCCCGCCCGCTGTCCGGCTGTGGCAAAATCTGCAGTCAAATCAACAATAAACGACTCGCATCGGAGGGGTTATGCGCCCACTGGACGAGACGAGCAGCCTCGAGGACACGACGCTGCCAGTAGACGGGTTCGAAGTCGAGGAAGTCAGCGACGAGTCTACGATCCGCCAATTCGTGGCGGATTGGCGGCAGCGCGTGAGTCGCGAGTACGCACTGTCCTTGCTGCAGGACCATCCGGCCGATCGCCCACGGCTGCGCCTCTACTGACCGTGACGCGGATTATCGACGCCTGGGCGCAGCATCCGACCGCGCGTCACCTGAATCACCCGATGTTCGAGTCGCTGCGGCGCTGGACGCGCGGCGACGGCACTGGCACGGCCGCGACGGCGGAGTGGCCGGTGGCCATGACAGTCGCCAGCATGGATGCAGCCGGCGTGACGACAAGCCTCATCAGTGCCTGGGAAGGTCCGCGAGGCTCGCTGATCTCGAACGATGAAGTGGCTGGCTTTGTGCGCCAGGCGCCGGATCGGCTGGTCGGTGTCGGCTCCGTCGACCTGAGTCGCCCGCGCGATGCCGTGAAGGAAATACGCCGCTGCATCCGCGATCTCGGCTTCAAGGCAATCCGGGTGCTGCCGTGGCTGTGGGAACTGCCGCCCACGCATGCGCGGTTCTATCCGGTGTACAACGAGTGCTGCGAACTCGGCGTGCCGTTCTGCACGCAGGTGGGCCACACCGGCCCGCTGATGCCGTCCGAGGTCGGCCGGCCCATTCCTTACATTGACCAGGTCGCAATCGACTTTCCGGACCTGGTCATCGTCGGCGGGCACATCGGCTATCCGTGGACCGAGGAAATGATCGCGGTCGCGACCAAGCACCGGAACGTATTCATCGACACGTCCGCCTACACGGTGCGACGTTACCCGCCGAATCTCGTGTCCTACCTGAAGGCGCACGGTCGCGAGAAGGTGTTGTTCGGCACGAACTGGCCGATGATCGCGCCCGCGAAGGCGCTGGAAGGCATCGAGGCGCTCGGCCTCGACGACGCGACGCAGGCGGCATTCCTGTCGGGAAACGCCGCCCGCGTATTCGTGCTCTGATTACTTGATCTGGCCGCGGATCTCGCCGAGCTGGTAGTCCCCCGGCCCGGTGTTCGCCGGTGGCGTGCCGTCGTCCGTGTGGATGTTCACGTAGGTGTTGCCATCCCGGATCTGCTCGATCAGGTCAGCGAGCGGAGACCCGAGCATCGGGCCTGTCAGGTCGCCCGCCGTGATGGTTCCCTCGGCAAGTACTCCGCTGAAGTCGCCCTTCCTGGCGGTCGCGCCGCGCACCGGGAACAGCTTGACGACGGACGGACCGTTCGCGTTGTCGGGTCCGAGGTGCATGTCGGAGCCGGATGGATTGCGGAGGTTCTCGACGGTAAGCGTGTACGAGATCTTCTTGCCGTCGGCGGAGACAACCAGCTTCAGCTCGCCAGTGGCCTTCGACGTCGTCGGCTCAGGAACCTGCGCTGCGCCGGTCAGCTTTGCGCCGAACGGCGCCTCCTGCGCTTGCGCCGGAAGCACGGCCAGTGCGAGTGCGGCCGCGGCGAGGGGAATCCAGACTCTTCTGCAAGGCAACATGTTCAGTACCTTTCGGGCTGCGTTGGGTCTCCCAGCCCGGATGATCCGGGCCGGACAGGCCTGCCAAAATCGGCCCTGGGCGACCAAACGAAAATACGTAGTTTCGGAAAGCGCGTTGCGCCCGCGCCGCTCAGCCGAGCAGCAGCGCCGCCCCGCCGGCAGCCAGCACGGCTGCCGTCGCGATCAGCACGGGCTTCCTGAGCTCGGAGCTGCCGAGCACACCGGCCATCGTGGCCTTGACGATCGTGTTGGCGAGCGTGGCGATGATGATCGCCTGGCCCGCAATGTCGAGCGCGCCAGTCCGGGCATACTGCGCCATCGACAGCGTGATCGCGTCGACGTCCGTCGTGCCTGCGAGCGCGGCAACGAGGAAAACGCCCCGGTCCGGGGCATACGTCTGCATCAGTTTCACGACCAGCAGCACCAGCGCGAAGAACGCGGCGAACTTTGCGGCAGCGGTCAGGCTGAAGGGATTGGTGAGGGGTATGCTCTCGGTGGCCTGCGGGGTGCCGCCTCGCCTGCGCAGGTACCAGACGACCGCGAGCGCGGCGACCGCCATGGCCGAGAGCGGCAGCGCGATTGCCGGCAGCAGGTCGCGGTTCACGACCAGCACCATGATGATGACCCGCACGAACATCACGATCCATGCGAGAAGGATGCCGCTTGCGAGCGCCGACGCCGCCGACGCATACGCCGGATCACGACTCTGCTTCGAGAACGCGAGCGTCACGGCCGTGGAGGACACGAGGCCGCCCGTGACTCCGGTGAGCGGGATGCCGCGCTGCGTGCCGAGGAGCCGGGTCGCGACGTAGCCCACCAGCGACAGGGACGAGATGAGCAGCACCAGCACCCAGAGCGAACGCGGGTTGAGTGCGCCGAGCGGGTCGATCGCGCGATCCGGCAGCAGCGGCAGCACGATGAAGGTCGCGATCAAGAGCCGCAGGCCGGCGTAAATGTCGTCGCGGTCGAGTTTCCTCACGATCCCGTGCAGCGGCTGCTTGTACGCCAGCAGAGCCGCGACCGTCACGCCGAGCCCGACCGCGAGCTCGCGATAGCCGAGCGTCGTCATCGCGCCCAGCAAGCACGCGGCGATGGCTGCAAGCTCCGTGGTGAGGCCGAGCGAATCTGGCTGTGCGCGTGCGGAGAGCACGTAGCCGGACAGAATCGTGGCGACTGCGACGACCAGCGCCGCTGCGAGGATCCACGGCGAGCCGAGCACAAGCGTCAGCCAGCCGCCCAGCGCACCGATCAACGTGAACAGTATGAAGGTGCGCAGGCCGCCGATCGCAAGCTCGTCGTGCTCGCGCTTGTGTCGTTCGCGCTCGATGCCGAGCAGCGCGCCGATCAACAGCGCGGTGGCGAAATTCCAGACGACGGCGATATCGACTTGGGGGTGCATGGGCGCAGCTGGATTCACTGTGTGCGCGGCGGCCCCGCGTACAGATCAATCACTTGGCCGCCGGCGTGCGGAAAATCGAGCCGCATCGTGGCCGGTTCTGTGGCGAGCGCCGGGAGCGACGCAAGCGTGGCGAGCAGGCCCGCATGACGCCCGGGCAGTCCGCGGCTGGTCACGTCAGCGGCTCCGTCGGGTCGCGGACGATCGCTTCGCCGCCTTCGGCTTCGCCTTGCGCGAGGTGCGCGGCTTTGCGGCTTTCCTGCGACCGGAGCCACCTGCCGGGGTCATGCGTGCCAGCACGCGCTGCTCCTGTGTCTGCAGCACCGTCTCGACCTGGCGCAGTTGCGTGACGAAAAGCTGTGCGGCCCGCGACAGCGAACGCTTTCGCGGGTAGAAGAGCCCGTAGCTCAGGTGCAGCCAGGGAGCGTCGAAGGGTACGAGTGCAAGCTTGCCCGAGCGAAGTTCGGGCTCGATCGCGGTCAGTGGGGCGAGTCCGATGGCGTCGCCGGCCAGCACTGCGGCCTTGACGACCGAGAAGCTGTCGAGCATCAGGTTCGGCGACAGGTCGCCGGTCTCGCGCTCGACCTTCGCCGAAGGCATGGACTTTGCGATGTGCATCGCGATGCGGTGCGGGATCCGCGAGCAGGCGAGCGGGAACACCAGCAGCGTCTCGAGCGAGTGCTGCTTCGCAGCGGCGAGCGGGTGGCCCTGGCGGGCGAAAAAGAACACGCGGTGCTCGGCGACGGGCTCGATCGCGAGCCGCGTGGGGTGGCGCTCGGCGCTCGTAGTGTCCGCAATTGCGAACTCGAGCTTGCCCGCAAGCACGGCGCGGGAAAGATCATCGAAGTCGCCGACGGTCGCATGCACGCGCAGGCGCGAGTTGGCAGTCGCCATCCGTCCGAGCGCGATGCCCAGCGGCAGTTCCGCGGCGAACATGTCGGTGCCGAACACGATCTCGGGCGCCTGCAGTCCGGCCAGTTCCTCGAGGTCGCGCGTCAGGTCGCGGGCCTGCGAGAAAATCCGGCTGGCGTGATCGATCACGAGACGGCCTGCCTCGCCAGGCTTCAGCGCCCTGGCGGCCGTATCCATCAGCTTGGTGCCGATAGCCGACTCGAACGAGCCGATGCGGCTCTTGAGCGCGTCCTGCGAAAGGCCGAGCGCCTTGGCCGCGCGGGTCAGGTCGCGGGAAGGGAGCAGACCGATGATGTCGAGCAGACTGGGAGTTCTCACTATGCCCTCCGGATGCTTGCCGAAAGCTAGCAGATGGACCGCCGGACCGCACCTGCCGGACCCGGCAGGCCTGCACCCGGCCCCTCACTCTACGACCTCACGGCGCTCCCGTGCAGTCGGTATGATGCTGTGATGGGTTCGAAGCTGATTTGCCGGCGGGATCTCGAGTTCCTGCTCTACGAATGGCTGGACGTGGCGTCACTCTGCGAACGGCCGCGTTTCGCGGATCATTCGCGCGAGACTTTCGATTCCGCGCTCGACACGGCGGAGCGCGTCGCCACCGAGGTATTCCTGCCTCACCGGCACAAGAGCGACGTCGAGGAGCCGAGGTTCGACGGCGAGCGGGTCCACCTCATTCCCGAGGTCAAGGCATCGTTCGACGCTTTTGCGGCCGCAGGGCTGCTGGCCGCGGCGGCCGACTACGACTACGGCGGCATGCAGTTGCCGCTGGTGGTGGACAAGGCCTGCTTCGCGTATTTCCTCGCGGCCAACGTGGGCAGTTCCGGCTATCCGCTGCTCACGGCCGCCAATGCGAGCCTGCTGCTCGCGCACGGTTCGCCGGCGCAGGTCGACGCTTTCGTGCGGCCCATGCTCGAGGGCCGCTTCACCGGCACGATGTGCCTGTCCGAGCCCCAGGCCGGCTCGTCGCTGAGCGACATCGTCACGCGGGCGGACCCCGATGGCGAGTCGCCGCTCGGGCCGCGCTACCGGATTTCGGGCAACAAGATGTGGATCTCGTGCGGCGAGCACGAGATCGGCGAGAACATCGTTCACCTGGTGCTGGCGAAGATCCCGGGTGGGCCGCCAGGCGTGAAGGGGATCTCGCTGTTCATCGTGCCGCGCCGGCTCGTCGCGGCGGATGGCTCGGTCGGCGAGCGCAACGACGTGACGCTGGCCGGGCTCAATCACAAGATGGGGTATCGCGGCACCGTCAATACGCTGCTCAACTTCGGCGAGGGCCGATTCCGGCCGGAAGGCCGGCCGGGGGCGATCGGCTATCTCGTCGGCGAGCGGCACCGCGGTCTCGCCTGCATGTTCCACATGATGAACGAGGCGCGCATCGGCGTGGGCCTCGGCGCCGTCGCGCTCGGTTACGCCGGCTACCTCGAATCGCTCGAATATGCCCGCAATCGCCCACAGGGCCGGCCGGTGGCAGCCAAGGACCCGACGAGTCCCCAGGTCCGCATCGTCGAGCACCCGGACGTCCGGCGCATGCTGCTTGCGCAGAAGGCCTACGTCGAGGGCGGCCTCGCGCTGAACCTGTATTGCGCGCGGCTGGTGGACGAGCAGCACACGGCCGCGGCCGAGCCGGCGCGAGCCGAAGCGGCGCTGCTGCTCGAGATCCTGACGCCGATCGCCAAGTCGTGGCCGTCGCAGTGGTGCCTGGCGGCAAACGATCTCGCGATCCAGGTGCTTGGCGGCTATGGCTACACACGTGACTACCCGGTGGAACAGCTTTACCGGGACAACCGGCTGAACCCGATCCACGAGGGTACGCACGGGATCCAGGCGCTCGACCTGCTGGGCCGCAAGGTCACGATGGAGCGGGGGCGGGCGCTCGAGCTGCTCGGCCGTGAGATGGCGCATACGCTGGCACGCGCGCGTTCCGCCGGCGATGCGGAACTTGCCTCCTGCGCCGCTCAACTCGAGCGTGCCGCTGGCAGGGTGGTCGAGACGACACGCGCTCTCTATGGTGCGGGCAACGTCGAGCTCACGCTTGCCAACGCGACCGTGTATCTCGAGGCATTCGGACACGTCGTGCTCGCCTGGATCTGGCTCGAGCAGGCCTGCGCCGCGCATGGCAAGGTCGGCGACTTCTACGACGGCAAGCGGCAGGCGTGCCGCTACTTCTTCCGCTGGGAGCTGCCCCGGACGGGTCCGCAATTCGATCTTCTCGCAAGCCTGGACGACACCACGCTCGCGATGCGGGACGACTGGTTCTAGGCGAGGTGTCCTTGGCTCGTTCGATATTCATCACTGGCGCGTCGTCGGGCATCGGCGAGGCGCTCGCCGTCGAGTTCGCACAGCGAGGCTACGACATCGCGATCGCCGCTCGCAGGGCCGATCGCCTCGAGGCGCAGGCGAGCAGGCTGCGCGGACTCGGTGCGACGCGGGTGCTGCCGGTGACACTCGACGTGACGGACTTCGACGGCATCGCCGGCGCGTTGCAGCGCGCCGCCACCGAGCTGGGCAGGCTGGACATCGTGGTCGTGAACGCCGGGGTCGGTTACTCGCTGCCGGCCGGCAAGGGCAAGTTCGAACTCGTCCGGCGCACGCTCGACACGGACCTCACCGGCGCGATCGCGACCATCGAGCATGCGTTGCCGCTGCTCAGGGCGCAGGGCGGCGGCCAGATCGTCGGCATCACCTCCATCGCCGGCGTGCGCGGCATGCCGTTCCTAGGCGCATACTCGGCATCCAAGGCGGGCCTGCATCGTTACCTGCAGGCGCTGCGCGCGGAGGTGTATCACGAGCCCATCGTGGTGACCGAGCTCGCGCCGGGCTATATCGACACCGACATGAACCGGGACGTCCCCAATCGACCTTTCGTGATTCCCGTGGCAAAGGGCGCCGCGATCATGGCGCGGATGATCGAGCGCAGGGTCGGCCACCGCTACGTGCCGGTCTGGCCGTGGACGCTGGTCGCGCCGATCTTCAGGATCCTGCCGACGAGCTTCCTGGCGCCGCGGAAGAAATCGACCAGGCGAGCTTGAGCAGATGAGCAACATGCAGCCGAACACGAAACCCGTGGCCGCCCAGCACGCGATCGACGTGGCAGGACTCGAACGGTGGCTCGCGGCGAGCGTGGGTCCGCTGGGCGGGCCGCTGGAAGTGGCGCAGTTCAAGGGCGGGCAGTCGAACCCCACGTACCTGCTCACCGCAGGTGACCAGCGGTTCGTGCTGCGTCGCAAGCCGCCTGGCAAGCTGCTGCCCTCGGCGCACGCGGTGGATCGCGAGTTTCGCGTCATCAAGGCCCTGGCCGGGACCGAAGTGCCGGTGGCGCGGACGTACGCCCTCTGCGAGGACGAATCGGTCATCGGCACGATGTTCTACGTGATGGAGTTCGTCGGTGGGCGGCTGTTCTGGGATCCGCGGCTGCCCGACGCTACGGCGCAGGAGCGGGCGCAGCTGCACGACGAGATCAACCGCGTGATTGCTGCCCTGCACTCGGTGGATCACGAAGCCGTGGGTCTCGGCGATTTCGGCAAGACGGGCGACTACATCGCGCGGCAGGTCGCGCGCTGGAGCAAGCAGTACCAGTCGTCCGAGACCGAGAAGATCGAGGCGATGGACAACCTCATCGCCTGGTTGCCGGCCAACATCCCGCCGGGAGACGAGACCCGCATCGTCCACGGTGACTACCGCATCGACAACGTGATCTTCGATCCCGTCGAGCCCCGCATCCGGGCCGTGATCGACTGGGAACTGTGCACGCTCGGTCATCCGCTCGCGGATTTCGCCTACCACTGCATGGTGTGGCGCATCCCGCCCGGGGTATTCCGCGGACTCTCCGGCGTCGACCTTCCGTCGCTCGGCATCCCCACCGAGCGCGAGTACGTGGCCGCCTATTGCAGACGTACCGGCCGCGACGGCATCGCCGCCCGTGACTGGGAGTACTACATGGCCTACAACATGTTCCGTATTGCCGCGATCGTGCAGGGCGTGATGGCCCGCGCGCTGCAGGGCAACGCCTCGAGCGCCGAGGCCATGCAGACCGGTCGCGCAGCCCGCCCGCTCGCGGAGCTCGCCTGGAGCCAGGTCGAGCGGCTCAAGCTTTCCTGAGGAGACACACATGGATTTCGCGCATTCCGGAAAAGTTCAGGACCTGCAGCGTCGGGTCTCGGCGTTCATGGACGAGCACGTCTACCCGAACGAGGCACGGTTCCACGGCGAGGTGGAAGAGAACCGGCGCAACGGCAACGCGTGGATTCCGACCGTTGTCGTCGAAGAGTTGAAGCGCAAGGCGCGGGCCGCGGGCCTGTGGAACCTCTGGCTGCCGGAGTCCGAGCTGGGCGCCGGTCTCACGAACCTCGAGTACGCGCCATTGTGCGAAATCATGGGCCGCTCGCTCATCGGGCCCGAAGCGTTCAACTGCTCGGCTCCCGACACCGGCAACATGGAAGTGCTGGTCCGCTACGGCAACGAGGCTCAGAAGCGCGAGTGGCTCGCGCCGTTGCTCGAGGGCGAGATCCGCTCGGGCTTCGCGATGACGGAGCCCGCCGTGGCCTCGTCGGACGCGACCAACATCGAGGCCAGCATCGTGCGCGACGGCGACCACTTCGTGATCAACGGCCGCAAGTGGTGGACCTCGGGCGCCGGCGACCCGAGGTGCAAGGTCCTGATCTTCATGGGCAAGACGGACGCGAAGAACGAGAACCGGCATCGCCAGCAGTCGATGGTGCTGGTGCCGATGGACACTCCGGGAGTGCGTGTCGTCCGCCAGGTGCCGGTGTTCGGCTACGACGATGCGCCACACGGGCATTCCGAGATCGACTTCGTGGACGTGCGCGTACCGGTGTCGAACCTGCTGCTGGGCGAAGGCCGCGGCTTCGAGATCGCGCAGGGCCGACTCGGCCCGGGCCGCATCCACCACTGCATGCGGCTGATCGGTGCGACCGAACGCACGATCGACAAGATGTGCCAGCGTGCTCTCACGCGCACGGCGTTCGGTAAGCGGCTGGCAGAGCAGGGTGTCTGGCGCGAACGGATCGCCGACGCGCGCATCAAGCTGGACCAGGCCCGCTTCCTGGTGCTGCATGCCGCGTGGAAGATGGACGTCGCGGGCAACAAGGCTGCGCAGAAGGAGATCGCGATGATCAAGGTCGTGGCGCCCAACGTCGCGTGCGAGGTCATCGACCAGGCGATCCAGCTGTTCGGCGGCGCGGGCGTGTCCGACGATTTCGGGCTCGGCTGGCTCTACGCGAACTCGCGCACGCTGCGCATCGCGGACGGTCCGGACGAGGTGCACCGTAATCACATCGGCAAGCTCGAACTGGCGCGTTTCCTGAAGTTCTGAGCCATGCAGATCGCAGGCAGGGTGGCGCTCGTCACGGGCGCGGGGCGAGGGATCGGCCGGGCGTTGTGCCGTGAATTGCGGCAACGCGGCGCAGCCGGCATCGTGGTTGCGGATCTCGATGGCACGATGGCCGAGGCGACGGCGGCGGAGCTCGGCGGCATCGGCCTGCATTGCGACGTCGCCGATGCTGCCGCGGTGCATGGCATGGTCGACGCGGCCGTGGCGTGCTTCGGGCGCGTCGACATCCTGGTCTCGAACGCCGGCCTCGGCGTCAAGGCGCTCGACCTCGACAATGCGCTTTCCGCCTCCGACGCTGACTGGCAGCGCATGTGGTCGGTGCACGTCATGGCGCACGTGCACGCGTGCCGCGCGGTGCTGCCGGGCATGCTCGAGCGCGGATCGGGCTATCTCGTGAACGTTGCGTCGGCCGCCGGGCTG